>Ga0233425_10010733_pt1 | contig 11000 bp, 11 predicted proteins | sample Watercolumn_Towu_2_FD_181712 | JGI IMG/M metagenome (GOLD analysis project Ga0233425, IMG submission 181712) | Freshwater microbial communities from Lake Towuti, South Sulawesi, Indonesia - Watercolumn_Towuti2014_140_MG | ecosystem: Environmental > Aquatic > Freshwater > Lake | place...
GTCGAGCGTGTCCTTGTCAGTATGCCAGTAGTCGTTGAGACCGGGGGCGCTGCCGAATTGGAAATCAATGATGTTCACCGTCGGGATGCCGGCCAGCGCGAAGGGAACGTGATCGTCCATTATCGGCATTTCATTGAAACTGAAGTAGCCGCGGTGGCCGGTGGCCGTGGCGGCGTCGAACACGCGCTGGACGAGAGCGCGATTGCTGTTGCCGGGCATGACGATGTTGAGGTCTTTGTCACCGATCATGTCGAGCAACACCATGGCCTGGATGCGGTTGAGTTGTTTCTTCCCCTTCAAGTCCTCCACAAAATAGGTGCTTCCCCAGAGGCCGTCGCTGGGACCGTATTCCTTGACGCATTCCTCGCCGTCAAAAAAAACAAACCAGAGGTTCGGCACACCGGAGGCAACGCGCGCCATCTCCAGCAACACTCCGCTGCTGGAGCCGCCATCATTGGCGCCGACAAAGTTGATGCCCGGCATCCATTTCGTGTCGTAATGTGAGGCGATAAGGATCACCTTTCCCGTACTGCGGCGCGGGGTGCGGGTCCTGCCGATGATGTTGCGGAATTGCAACGGACGGCGTGGCGTTTGCGCGACGAAGACCTGTTCTTCCACATCGAGGCCAAACTCCTGAAGTTGCGTGCCGATGTAGGTGGCCGCGCGCATCACGGCCGGGCTTGCCGTCGGACGCGGCCCGTAGTCCACGAGCCGTTCGACGTGGGCGTAGACGCGTTTGCTGTTGAACGCCTGCCAATCAATCTCCGCCGGCGGTTTTGGAAGACAGCCGCCCAACAGCAAGGCGACAAAGAAAATGGTCAGCTTGGTCGCCATTGCTCCGCCAAGGTGATGCGCCGCGACAGCGACGGGTGATCGTGCAACAGGAACTCAATCGCCGGGTGCGGCGCGAGGTCGGCAAGATTTTGCTCGGCCAGCTTGCGCATCGCGCGGATGAAGCCGTCGGGATTGCGCGTCAACTCCAGCGCGGCGACGTCGGCCAGCCGTTCGCGCCAGCGGGAAAACGAATTATTCAATGGCATCACGAGCAAACTGAACCCGAACAGGCAAAGCGCCAACAACGGGAACGCCGCCAGATCGCTGACGCGTTCAAAACCAAATCGCGGCAGCGCCCATCGTAACACGCTGTCGGCAATCCAAAGCCCGACGAACGTCGTCATCGCGCTCCAGCCGATCAGCCGCCACATGTCACGGTGTTGGTAGTGTGCCATCTCGTGTGCCATCACTACTTCGATCTCGTCCTCGGCGAAATTGTTCAGCAAGGTGTCGCCGAGAATAATCCGTTTGGTCGCGCCAAGCCCAGCGAAGGCGGCGTTGGCTTTCTTGGTCTTCTCGCTCATCGCCATGCGATAGACACCGAGCACCTTCGCGCCAACGCGACGGGCGAGGTCGGAGAGTTTTCCGACGAGTGACTCGTTCTCCAGCGGCTGGAGTTTGTAGAAGATCGGCAGGATCAACACCGGGAACAGCACCGAAAGCACAACACCGAACAACAGGAAGAACCCGCCGGCGGCGAGCCACCACCATTGTTCGAGTTGCCGCAAAAGGAAATAGACCACGTCGAGCACCACGACTCCGAGCACGAGTCCGACGCCAAGTGATTTCGTTTCGTCCCATAGCCACGCGCCGAAATTTTGATTCGACAACTCATAACGATGTTCGAGAAAGTAGCCCGTAAACCAGCTCAACGGGAGAAATGCCAGTTTGGCTCCGATAACCAGCGCGACAGTGTAGAGAGTCGTCGCCAGCCACGGGTTTTGCGCCAGCCCGGCCAAACGGCGCGAGGCGCCTGTCGTCAACAGCAACACCAGCAACAGAACCGTGTAGAAAGTTTCCACGACGAAAAAGAGGTTGTGGATTTTCTCGTACTGCCGGGCGCGCTGCTGCCGTTGGGAGTCGGTCACAGGTCTTCGATACCCATCATACCCAGCAGACGGGTCAGGTCGTCGTTGCCGTAGTACTCGATCTCGATGCGGCCTTTCTTCCTGCCGTGGCGGAGATTGACGTGTGTGCCGAGTTTCTGGCGGAGCCGCTCCTCGATAGCCAGCACCTGCGCGGACTTGCCGGCAACGCTGGCCGTGCCGGTGGCGCGGGTCTTCGCTTCGCCTTTGAGGTGCTCGACGAGTTGTTCGGTCTCGCGGACGGTGAGGTTGCGGCGCAGGACGCGCTCGGCCACGAGCCGTTGTTCCTCGGCGATGGCCAAACCGAGGATCGCTTTCGCGTGACCAACGCTGAGTTGGCCCTTCACCAGCCACGACTGCACTTCGCTGGGCAGCGCCAAGAGACGGATCGCGTTGGCGACAGTGGCCCGGTTCTTGCCGACCTTCTCGGCAATCTGATCCTGAGTCAGGTTAAAGCGGGAGGACAGTTGCTCGTAGGCGTGTGCTTCCTCAATCGGGTTCAGGTCTTCGCGCTGGAGGTTTTCGATGAGTGCCATCTCCAGCACTTCCTCGTCGGTTGCCTGCCGCACAATCGCCGGCAACGTCGCCAAGCCAGCTTCCTTCGCCGCGCGCCAGCGGCGTTCGCCGGCGATCAATTCATATTTCGTCGCGCCGTCAGCGCCGCGCCGGGCGCGAACGAGCAACGGCTGGATGACGCCGCGTTGTTTGATCGAGTCGGCAAGTTCCTTGAGGTGTTCAGGGTCGAAATCGCTGCGCGGTTGGAACGGGCTGCGTTCGATGGCGTTGATGTCGAGATGCAGCACCTCATCGCCGCGCGGTATTGCAGGCGTGACCGCCGTAGGACGGACGGGGACTTCGACGTGCGGACTTTCCGCAGCCACGCTGCGGACAACGCCACCGCTGATCAATGCGTCAAGCCCCCTGCCTAGCGCCTTCTTTGTCATGATAGAAAAAACGAGTCCTTGTCAGACACTTCACCTGTCGCCATAGCGCCTAAGACTGACTCCGTGCGAGCGTGACCTCCTACTTCTTGGCGGCTTCGAGATTCTTCACGCGCGCTTGGAGCTTGACGATCTGCACCTCCAAGCCAATGACAATCACACCGAGCGCGGCCACCAGTATTCCCAGCAAGTAATGCAAGTATTCCATATATTTCTCCTGTGAGTTGTTGGTTTTACAGCGTCTGCGACAGGATAATCCGTTGCCCTGCGAATGCAATCCTTTTTCCACTGCTTTTTCCACTGCTTTGTCCATTGTCAGCGGCGCGCTCCTTCTGTTAGAGTGCGCGCGATGAAAACGCTCGGCGTCATTCCCGCCCGCTACGGCGCGCAACGGTTTCCCGGTAAACCGCTCGCGCTCATTGCCGGCAAACCGCTCGTCCAACGCGTCTATGAACAGGCGCGCAAGGCCAGCCGTCTCGACGCCGTCGTGGTCGCCACCGACGACCAGCGTATCGCCGACGCCGTGCGCGGATTTGCGGGCGCGGTGGCGATGACTTCCCCCGATTGTCCTTCCGGCACCGACCGCGCCGCCGAAGTCGCAAAACAATTCCCGTGCGAATTCATCGTCAACATCCAAGGCGATGAACCGTTGATGCAGCCGGAGATGATTGACCAACTTGTTGAGGGCATCAGCACCGACGCGCATTGCGCGATGGCGACGCTGGCCCGACGCATCGAGTCACCAGAACTGTTGACCAACCCGAACGTCGTCAAAGTCACGTTTGCCAGCAACGGCAACGCGCTCTATTTCTCGCGTCACGCGATTCCTTATGTCCGCGACACTGGCGCAGAGGCTACGCACTACAAGCACCTCGGCATCTACGCCTACCGTCGCGAGTTCCTGTTGAAGTTCGTCACGATGCCGCCGTCGTCGCTGGAGAAGACGGAAAAACTGGAGCAGTTGCGTGCATTGGAGAATGGTTTTGCCATCAAGGTATTGGTCACGCCGCACGATTCCGTCGGCGTGGACACACCCGAAGACGTCAAACTCGTTGAGGAGATCCTACGACATGCATCCTAGGCTTGTCACCCTGAGCGAAGCGAAGAGTCTCTTGCCTCGACAACTGAGATTCTTCGCTCCGCTCAGAATGACAATACAGGTTCAATCATGAAATACATCTTCGTCACCGGCGGCGTTATCAGTTCGCTCGGCAAGGGACTCACGGCGGCGTCGCTCGGCACGTTGCTGGAGAACCGCGGCTTGAAGGTCACGCTTGCGAAGTTCGACCCATACCTGAACGTTGACCCCGGCACGATGAGTCCGTTCCAGCACGGCGAAGTGTACGTGACCGATGACGGTGCCGAGACCGACCTCGACCTCGGCCACTACGAGCGATTTACACACGCCACGCTCAGCCGCCTGAACAACCTCACCAGCGGTCGTGTGTACGCCAACATCATCGAGAAGGAACGACGGGGCGATTACCTCGGCAAGACCGTCCAAGTCATTCCGCACGTCATCAACGAGATCATCGAGCGGATCAAACTCGTCGGCGAGAAGAGCGGCGCCGACGTGCTCATCATTGAAATCGGCGGCACGACGGGCGACATCGAGGGGTTGCCGTTCCTTGAAGCGATCCGGCAATTCGCCCTTGAAGTCGGCCCGAAAAACGCCTTGTTCATCCACGTCACGCTCGTCCCCTACATCCGCGTCGCCGGCGAGATTAAGACCAAGCCGACACAGCAGAGCGTGGCCAAGCTGCGCGAGATTGGCATCCAGCCGCAGATTCTGATTTGCCGGAGCGAGAAACCGCTCGGCAAAGATGTCCGCCAGAAGATTTCGATGTTCTGCAACGTGCCGTCGGAATGTGTCATCGAGGAGCTTGACGTGGCCCACTCGATCTACGAAGTGCCGATGGCATTGCGCGCCGAGAATGTGGACGAACTGGTCTGCCGCTACCTTGGCTTGCTGGCGTTTGCCAAGCCGATGACTGAGTGGGAGAAGATGTTGAAGCGATTGATCGAGCCAAAGCACAAGACCAAGATCGCCGTCGTCGGCAAGTACATCGGTTTGCAGGACGCCTACAAGAGCCTCTACGAATCCATCAAACACGGCGCCGCCGCCAACGATTCCGCCGTCGAAATTGTGCGCGTGGACGCCGAAGACATCGAGCGCGACGGCGCGGCGAAACATCTGCGGGGCCTCAGTGGCATCCTTGTGCCCGGCGGCTTCGGCGAACGTGGCATCGAGGGGAAGATCATGGCGGCGCGTTATGCCCGCGAAAAGAAGGTGCCGTACTTTGGCATCTGTCTCGGAATGCAGATCGCGGTGATCGAGTTCGCCCGCAACGTCTGCAAGCTCAAAGACGCCAACTCCACCGAGTTCGCCCCGAAATCGCCATACCCCGTCATCTGCCTGCTCGAAGAACAGCGCGCCGTCACCGAGAAGGGCGGAACGATGCGGCTCGGCGCATTCCCGTGTAAACTCGCGTCCGGATCCAACGCTCGGCGGCTGTACGGCGCGGCGTTGATTAGCGAGCGCCATCGTCATCGCTATGAGTTCAACAACACCTACCGCGACAAACTCACCAAGGCTGGTCTTTGCATCGCCGGACACTACACGGAAAAGGACCTCGTTGAAGTCATCGAGATTCCGTCGCACCCGTACTTTGTCGCCTGCCAGTTCCACCCCGAGTTCAAGTCCAAGCCGTACGACGCGCACCCGCTGTTCCGCGGCTTCATCGAGGCCGCGCTAAAACACGGCAAGGAATGAGCGCGGCGCCAGAATCGTCGCACGCAAATCGGGTTTCGACGGAGCGAAACCCTCCGGAGGGCGGCGCTCCGTCGCCGCCACGGCTGGTGCCACGACGCAAGGCCCCTGTTCATCTCCCGCTTCTCGAATTCCATAATCGTTCTCCGATTGTTTTTGTCACTGTCTGCTCCGTCCGCCGTCGGCCTTTGTTTGCCCGGTCAGAAATTCACGTGCTTCTGGTTGACTGTTGGCGGGTTGCTCATCTCTGGCAAGTTGGCCACTACGTCGTCATGCCTGATCACATCCATTTCTTCTGCGCTCCCGCTGTGCTCGAAGCGCCGTTGCTCGCGGAGTGGATCAAGTTCTGGAAGACACAAGTTTCCCGGAGTTGGCCACATCCGAAAGAACAACCCGTGTGGCAGTCTGACTTCTGGGATCGGCAATTACGCACCGCCGACAGTTACGGTGACAAGTGGGACTATGTGCGCCACAATCCAGTCCGGCATTCGTTGGTTGCCAGCCCCGAAGACTGGCCGTATCAAGGCGAGTTAAATGTTCTGGAGTGGCACGACCCGTAACGACCAGCGGGTTTCGACGGAGCGAAACCCTCCGGAGGGCGGCGCTCCGTCGCCGCCTAACCGGGCCGACTGCTTTCAAGTTTGCCGCGCAATTCGGCGAGGAACGCATCGCGGTCGGCGGGGGTGATGATGAAATTGCGGATGAGGCCGGACTTGCGGCGGAGACGGACAATGCGCCCGCAGGCGCAAAACGTATTGCACCAGTGCTCGTTCCAGAACGGCGAGGCGGTGTCAGCGAACTCGATCTCGGAGAGCGCAACCCGCCGCACCGTCAGACCGAGCACCACGACGCGCACGTACTCGTTGTCCACCGTGTAGCGGATGCGGAAGACGAGCCAGAAGATCAGCGCAACCAACGCAACGGGCCAGAGCGTTTCCGGTTTCATGGCGCGAGAATACCCGCTATAGTGGCGCCATGCAACACTTGGTGGATGCGTTCCTCGATCACCTTGCCATCGAACGCGGCTTGGCGACCAACACGCGGCTCGCTTATGCCGACGACCTCTCGCGGTTCGTTGCGTTCCTCCGCGGTCGCGGCCTCGCGCAGATCAACGCCCTCCAGCGCCAGCACATCACCGATCATCTGATGGCGCAACGCAAACGCGGCCTCTCCGCCCGCAGCGTGGCGCGGCATCTGGCCGCGATCCGGATATTCTGCCGGTTCCTGTACCGGGAGAAACTGCTCGCCAGCGACGTGACCCAACTCGTTGACACACCGAAACTCTGGCGCACGTTGCCGCACACGCTCGACTACGACGAAGTGGATCGGCTCCTCGCCGCGCCCGCGACCGGCACCAAGCTTGGCTTGCGCGACAAGGCCATGTTCGAGTTGATGTACGCCACGGGCCTGCGCGTCAGCGAAGCCGCCACGCTCAAGCTCGGCGACGTCAATCAGGAAGCCGGCTTTCTCCGCACGATGGGGAAGGGGAGCAAGGAACGGATCGTGCCCGTTGGCAAACAGGCCATCGAATGGCTGCGACGCTATCTTGCCGAGGCGCGTCCACATTTGGGGAAAACACCGCCCACCTGTGGCGAGGTCTTCCTTTCCCTCCGCGGCGCGCCGCTCAGCCGCAAAACCATCTGGCATCATATTAAGAAGTATGCCCGCGCTGCCGGCATCACCAAGAACATCACCCCTCACACGCTCCGGCACAGCTTCGCCAGCCATCTGCTGGAGAACGGCGGCGACCTCCGCGTCATCCAGGAAATGCTCGGCCACGCCGACATCAGCACGACGCAGATTTACACGCACGTTGACCAACGCCGCCTCAAGGACACCCACTACCGCTATCATCCGCGCTCCGGCCGGCGATGAATTTTTGACTCGATTTTTTTCCGGCAGCCGCTACAGTGTGCGGCGTTGCTGCTGGATTTCAGCTCCGTGACGAAGTCGGCCGAAGGAGGCCGGGGTTCACATCCTGCCGCAAGACAACCGGAGCGACACATGCCGTTGCAGAGATTGCAGGAAACGATTGGATATCAATTCAAGAAGCCGGAGTTGTTGCAGGAAGCGTTGACGCATCCTTCGCTGGCCCACGAGAAGGGCCGGACCAACAACCACAACCAGCGCCTGGAGTTTTTGGGCGACGCGGTGCTTCAGTTGATGTTGACTGACCGCATCTTCCTGCTTCATCCGGATTTGCCCGAAGGCAAACTCACGCAGATTCGCGCCCATCTCGCCAATCGCCACGCGCTCTATCATCGGGCGCGGGCGATTGAGTTGGGGCGCTATCTCCTGCTTGGCAAAGGCGAGGAAGGCAGCGGTGGCCGCGAACGACTCTCCAATCTCGCCGACGCTTTCGAGGCGTTGCTTGGCGCGGTTTATCTGGATGGCGGCGTCCGCGCGGCCCGCAAGTTTGTGAACCAGCAATTCCGTGGCGAGTTCAAACAAGTGCGTCAAACGTCGCCCCAACACAATCCCAAGGGCGAGCTACAGGAACTCCTCCAATCGAAGTCCCCCGCCAACCCCGTCTATCGGGTCGTCCACGAATCCGGCCCCGATCACCACAAGTATTTCGAGGCCGTTGTCGAGTGGGAAGGCCGCGAGATTGGTCGCGGCACCGGTTCGAGCAAGAAACACGCGGAAGCCGCCGCCGCGCACTCCGCGTTGCACGGCCTGCGCGAGCTGTAGCCACGCCGCTCCGCCGGCGTGCGGGCCAACGCGGCGACGGAGCGCCGCGACTACATTTGTCACGACGCCGGCAGAATCTTCTTCGCAATCCGCTCAATGCCTTCCTTGGCGAAATCGCTGAGCGGGTAATGGCGCTGGGCCTTCAGATACCACGCCAGACCGGAACCGTTCTGGCCCTGGTTCTCCAACCGCTGCGCGGTCCGCAGGCTCTCCACAAAACCGGCCGCTTCGCTGCTGTAGCTGCCGCGAAGTTGGTTAATCTTCACGTCGTCAGGAAATTGTTTTGCGGCGCGCTCCACAGATTCCCACGCGCCGGCAGCGTCGCCGCGACGGGCGAATTCCTGCGCGCGAGCGATGCTGGCCTCGATAGTCTGCATGTCTTCGAGGACCTTCTTGAGTTTGTCCTGTCGCTCGGGGTTCGTGGCCGCTGCGGCGATGAAACGAAGTTTGTCGTTGAAAATCTGGCGGATGTTACCCTGACTGAGCAACTGGTCGAAGTCGGCGAGCGCTTTCTGCTGGAGATCGCTCTGGCCGAAGATGGTGCCGGACATTTCCGTGAGCGACGGGTTGCGCGGCCAGATGGCGGCGGCTTGTTTGAGCGCGTCCTCGACAATCTGGTTGTTGCCGGCGATGGCGGCGTTGCGGGCCTTGGCCAGGTGCATCGCGCTGAGCGTCTTCGCGGTCTCGATGGCGGCGCGCGGCTTGGTCGGGTCGAAATCCTTCGCGAGAATCTCCATGTCCTTGATCAACTCTTCCGCTTGGCCATAATCTTTCACGCTGAGGGCATTGACCAGACGATTGCCTTTCTGGCTGTAAAGGAGCGCGAGCCGTTTCTTCTCGCGCGGAAGCGTCCGTATCTCCGGCATATATTCGCCGACCAGAAATGATTCGCTGAGCCGTTTCGTGGCGCTCTCCATCTCATTGCGCTCGGAGAGGAACAGGTAGGAGTTAACGCCTTCGCGAACATCGCGCATCGCCTCGTTGGCCAGCGACAACAACGTGCTGACGGTCGGCGGCATGCCAAGGTCCTTGGTGAAGAACTCCTTGGTCTGGCCCTCGACCTTGATCGAGGAATCGCCTTCGTTGAAGAGTTGGCGATAAAGATGACAGGTCATGACGACGTGTTGGAATCGTCGTTGCAGGAAAAGCTGCAGCATCAATGCCTGGAACTGAATGCGCGCCTGCAAGGCCGAGACTTCGCGCTTGGCTTGCAGCGCCACGATCTGCGCCTGGAACGCGGCGGCTTCCTTCAAGACGAAGGTCTGGCGCATTTCGTGTGTGCTGACGGCCGGCCCCGAACTTCCGCTGCTGCCTTTCTTGCTGGAACCGCTCGTGGTCACGTTGCGTTCCTGGGCGGAATTATAAACGAGCGCCTTGGATTGTTCCGACTGCATCGCCTTCTTCAACTCCTCGCACGTCATCACCAGTTGGTTCTGGTTCAGTTGCGCCTGCCACGCCGTGGCGACGGCGTTGGCGACGGCGTTGCAGATGCCGCCGTCGGCGTCGTGGGCCGCGGCGCGGAACAGCAACACGTAGGCTTGGTAGAGCTTCACGTTCGTCGCGTTCTGCGGCGACAGAAGTTCGAGGATGTCGCGGATGATCTTCTGGTACTCGGCGTTGTCGGCGTCGGTTTGTTCCGGTGCATTCAGATACTTCTCGAAACGCGCCTGGAAGACGCGTTGATTCGCGATGTTCCAGTGTTTGCCGCCCCACGAGATGATCTCCGAACCGGGATCATAGACGGGCACTTCCTCGCCCAGTGGCACGCTCGGCTCGGTGTTGGGCGACTTGCGCGGCATCTGGATGATGGTCGTGCCCGGCGCCGGGGTGTCCGGCACTTGCGCGAACAACGCGACCGTGCTCACTGCGAACAGACAACACACGAGACGTTTCATCGTGTCACTCCTTCCGCAGGCTCTTGACCCGCAGGATGCCGCCTTCGACGACTTCCACCTCGAAGACGAACCGTTGTCCCTTCTGCAAATTGACATGGTTCAATGCCGCCGGCACCAGCAACGGCAGCAGATCGCCCGGCTTGCCCGCGCCGACCTCAATCGCAAAGAGCCGGCCTGCCGACGGCGACCAACCAAGCGAATTCCAGACGGTGCCACTGACCCGATAGGTGTTGCCGCGAAGGCTGTTGGCATTTTCGAGATAGCTCAGGACATCGAGCGCATTGATCGTGCGGTATGGGTCGTTGACCTTCGTCATCAACAGGTAGCCGCCCGCGATGGCCGCCGCCGCCAACAAGGCGACAGCGACGAACCAGGCAGGATGAAGTTTCGAACTGGCGCGTCGTGGCATGGCCAGACATTACCAGCGTGCTGCGCCGAGCGCAAGAATACAGACGGGCGCTGCCGACAGGGTGATGTCAGGAAAGCAACGCGTGAAAACCCGCTTGCGCGAAGTGATGATCGGCAGTGAGGGCTTCCTTCATCCCATGTTGCTCCATCACCACGAACGAAACACAATCCGTCACCGACCAATCTTTATCCGCGCGGTGTCCCGTACAAGTAGTGATCGTGGTTGCGCGCCGCATCTGCGGGCAAGTCGCACGGTGAACGCATTTGGAGTGTTGGTGGGAATTTCTTTGTAAGCGGGCCGGTAGCAAGGAGATATTTTGATTCCGGTTTGGATGGATTTGTGGTTGAAGATAGGGATGCACAATCAACCCCATCC
>Ga0233425_10010734_pt1 | contig 11000 bp, 10 predicted proteins | sample Watercolumn_Towu_2_FD_181712 | JGI IMG/M metagenome (GOLD analysis project Ga0233425, IMG submission 181712) | Freshwater microbial communities from Lake Towuti, South Sulawesi, Indonesia - Watercolumn_Towuti2014_140_MG | ecosystem: Environmental > Aquatic > Freshwater > Lake | place...
CATGATGAATCAATGGAAGGAAGAGGCAAAAAATATTGTCGTTTTTATTTTCTCCTCTCTCCAAAAATTCTTCGACCCTATACTCGCTAATCCTCTTGCTAAATTGGCTTTTTAAGGGATAACTACGATATTGTTTGTATTTTGTGTCAGCAATGTGCGGAAAAATATTTGAAAGCATTTCAAATTTTTACTATTGAAGAATTTTCTTGGGGGCATAATTTAGTTGGATTATTGGAGAAGTGTATTTCGCTCGATGCTTCATTTGAATTTGTTCGATACGAATGTCAAGAGTTAAACGGCTTAATGCATTTACGTTATCCGGGAGATTTTGCTCAAAAAGAAGATGCTCAATTCGCTTTCCGTTATGCAAAAGTTGTAAGAAAATTTATTCGTGAAAAACTCGGTATATCGAAACGAAAACGTGTAAAGAAAAAATAAATGACCATCACCATCAATTTCCGGGATAAGCATCTCGAAACAATTTTTACGAAAGTCCTCAACGGCGAACGTCTGACGCTGGAAGATGGACTTACAATGTATGCAACCAACGATTTTATTTCGCTGGGAAAAATGGCGCATTATGTTCAACAGCAAAAAAGCGGCGATGCTGTGTATTTTGTGCTGAACAGAAAAATCGAACCGACGAATATTTGCGTTCTCTCGTGTAAGTTTTGCGACTTTGCCACAAAGAAAGGAAAACCCGATGCGTACGAAATGACGACGGAAGAGATTCTTTCCAAATTTTCCGATGAATTGCACGAAGTTCATATCACCGGTGGAATGCCGGCAGATTGGGAATGGGAACGTTACTTAAATATTTTGCGCGACATCAAATCGCATTTTCCGAACATTGACATCAAAGCATTCACCGCAGTTGAAATAGATTTCTTCCATAAAAAATTTCACTTGCCGATTGAAGAAGTGTTGCGACAACTTGTTGAGGCGGGATTACGAACAATGCCCGGCGGTGGCGCAGAAGTTTTTTCGGAACGTGTGCGACGGCTTCTCTTCAATCAAAAAATCGGAGCGAAAGTTTGGTTGGATATTCATCGTACGGCGCACAAAATGGGAATTCCAACCAATTGTACATTGCTGTACGGACACATCGAAACATTGGAAGAAAGAATTATTCATCTCATAAAACTCCGCGAGTTGCAAGATGAAACGAACGGATTTCTTTCGTTCATTCCGCTTGCGTTTCAGCCGGGAGATACAAATATAAAACCGCGTTCGCAATACACTTCCGCCATTGACGATTTGAAAACGATTGCGATTTCGCGATTGATGCTCGATAATATTCCGCATATCAAAGCGTATTGGGTGATGTTGACGGAAGAAGTTGCAAGCGTTGCGCTCAATTTCGGCGCAGATGATATGGATGGAACGGTTGGCGAAGAACGAATTGCTCACGATGCGGGCGCGATTTCTCCGATGAAACTTGCGAAAGAACAAATTATAAAGATAATTCGCGATGCGGGAAAAATTCCGGTGGAGCGCGATATTTATTACAATGCGCTCAATATTTTTTCTGAGAATGTAATTGGAAAAATTCCGTATCTCAATGCAACGCCGTTTTACAATTCGATGGAGAAACAGCAGTTTAAAATTTTGCCGATTGCACCGCGACGAATGGGAGAACTTGCAAAACGAAATCAAATTGACGCTGGACTTTTTTCGCTCGTAGATTATCTCGAACAAGAAAACGAGTTTGAATTGCTCAGCGGATGTATTGCAACGCGCGACCAGGTGAAAAGCGTGATGTTGTTTTCCAATTATGTGTGGGAAGATTTGAATGGAAAGCGCATTGGCATTACGGATGAAACAGCAACGTCTGTTCAACTTTTAAAAGTGTTGCTCGAAAAAAAATATAAAGTGAAAGCGCATTTTGAACGTATGCACAGCGGTGTGAATAATTATGGAAACTACGATGCGGTGCTTCTCATCGGCGATACAGCATTGCAAGCGAAGCATCATTTGTATTTCGGTTTTGAATTGATGTTCGATTTGGCGAAAGAATGGTATGAGTGGCAAAAACTTCCGTTCGTGTTTGCTGTGTGGGCGATGAAAAAAAATCTTACGGAAGAAAAAAAACAAACACTGAAAGAAATTTTACAACGCTCGATGGAAACCGGCGAAGATAATCTGGAAACGATTGGTTTGTTGCACGGAAAATCAATCGGTTTAACGAAAGAAGAGATTGTCGAGTATTTACAAGGTTTCAATTATCATCTTGGTGAACGCGAAAAAGAAGCGATGAAAGTGTTTAAGTTTTTGCTCGAACGCGAACGCGAGAAAGTGTTGAGTAGGTGAGTATGTTGGTGAAGAAGCATAAATGAAAACCACGAAAAGAATATACGCCGATACATCTGTGTTTGGTGGCAAATATGATAAAGAATTTGTAGATGCGAGCACAGAATTTTTTTAAACAAGTAGAAAATGGGAAATTTGAACTCGTAACGTCTGCAGTTGTACAGGAAGAAATATATGATGCGCCGAAAGAAGTTCGAGAGTTATTTTATAAAATGCTTGATAGAGCAACGGTTTGTGATATTACCGAAGAAGCACTTTTGTTACAGAAAGCGTATCTTGATGCAAAAATTGTTACGGAACAGTGGTCGGATGATGCACTTCACGTTGCGTTGGCAAGTGTTTCTGATTGTGAAATCATCGTAAGTTGGAATTTTCGACACATTGTTCATTACGAAAAGATACCACTATATAATGCAGTCAACATCTTACACGGTTACAAAACCATAGCGATTTATTCACCATTAGAAATTATAGAATATGAAAGAGAATAAAAACTTTGATTGTGTCGAAATGAAACATCGAGCCGCAGAAAAATTGCAGCAACACTTGCAAGGAAAAACATTACACCAACAAGTTTCATTCTGGCAACAACGAACGGAAGAATTGAAAATGCAAAAAAAGAATTTGTCAAAGAAGCATTCTTTGGAAAATGTAAGTTAGATTTTAAAAAAGAAAATTTTTGAAATAATATGGTTACTAAACAAATAACGTATTCAGAAAAGGAATAGGAAATGCTGGAAAAAATTTTGTATGATAGAAATATTTCTGCTGAAGAACTTACCCGTGTAAGTATTATTGCGCGGGAACAACAAAATTCATTGAGTGATAGAGAGAGACTTATTCAACGGTTGTTTGCGGTGTTGGGAAAATATGATTCCAGATTATCTGATGTATCAAAACGCCACGATGATTATTTAGCGGAAGCGCGTAGATTCTAATCACAGTTTGAATTATGAAGTTATTTTTCATTTTCTTTTTAATTCCATGCTTTTGTCTATCGCAAAAATTTTCGATTGTAATTCAAACGACAGGAGATTCGGCAATAAAGCAAGCGGAAAAATTTTCTACGGGAACTTCTCGTGAATACGCAACGGAACGACATTCGCAAGAAGAAGCGTTTTCCAATGCCATTTCTATGATTTCTATTTTCAAGAGCACTGCGGTTGAAAATGAAATAGTCAAATCGGAATTTGAATCTTCCAAGGACAACACTATGGAAACCAATACTGAGTTTCGGAGCAATTCAAAATTGACGTCGAAAATATTTTTCGAGGTTTCGGAAGTGAAGTTTTACACGGAACAATATCTTTATAAAGATGTCAATAAAACAGTGTATAAAAGTTGGTGTTATGTTCCATTCAATGATAGTATATTCACAACGTTTTTGCAGAAGTTGCAAATAAATTATACGGCGAAAGTTCTCGAGAATGAACGACAGTATTCTCGTGCAGCCTCTCCCCAAAAGAGAATTGCATTACTTTCATCTCTGTATCAGGTGTACCATAGTGATTTTACGAGGTTTGATTCTCTCTTTTCAACAGCAAATATTTTCACTAATTACTTGAAGTCGAAACGAGATTATTATCAACAACTCATTTCAGGTTTTTCTGATTCAATCACGTTGAAAATTATTTCTCAAAGTCCCAACACGCTTCAATTTTCTTTCTTGTTTCAAAACACTCCTCTTGCCTTTCCTATTCTCGCTCAAGAGAAAAATCATAGTGCAACATTAGATACTCCGCTCATTCCGATTGCCTCACTCATGGGAAATTCTTATAGTATCAAGGCACACGCACGACGCAGCGGAAAAACAATTCTTTCCCTTATTCCCGTACTTGATATTTTTGACGAACTCCATATTGAAAAACACTTTGACGTTCCGTTCACTGCTGAATTGCAAACACGTTTTAGTAACAAGAAAGTGGGAATAGTAATTGTAAACAGTGAGAACCAAAAAATCTTGAACAGCGCCGTTGTTTTTTGTTCTAACGCATTGAATACCATTGAAGCACACGTGGAATCTATGAATGAAACGGAAGAAAAGAATGCTTTGCAAAATGCTGCTACGCGAGGTTTCGATTTGCTCGTTTTTGGGAAAGCGCATACTACGCAACAACCGACCTACAACCAACGAGAAGAAATTTATGTCGCCTTTCCCCAATTATCTCTACACGTTTTGGATGTGCAGACGAGAGAAACGGTAATTCAATACGAATTCCCGGATGAAAATGAATTTCGTTATATCCAAGGTTATGGTAAAAGTGCAAATGCAGCAAAAGAGGATGCGCTTAGTTTTAAGAGTGTATTTAGTAACGAAAAATTTGTTAAACTTTTATCGAATTTTTAAAATCCAATCCCCAAAGTTTGGATTACAAAACAAAACGATACGCCTATGTTGCGTAACATCAGTAATTTTTTTTACCACTATCCATCGGAGATAATACCTATGAAACGAATCATCTTTCTTATCATCATATCATTTTCTTTTCTTTCGTCACAAACGAGAAGGGAGTTTGTTGCGATGATACTACCCAATCCAAAAGCGCCATCGAACGCAGAACCAACGGAATCGTATCTCAATCAAGATGCGTACGAAGAAATTGCATCGCAGTTGATTAAACAAGAAATTTCTGTCGTGGAAAAATCGTATGTGGATAACGCGCTCAAAGAAATGCGTGATAACAAGGATATTGATTTTGAAGCCGCTTCTATTCGGTACGCAAAGGATAATAAAGCGAACCGCGTGATTTGGTATTACATTATTGATAAAAGCGGTGGATACGAAGACAAACATTATTGGTGTACCGTTTCTCTTATCAATGTCGAAACGGCAGAACTTCTTTATGTTGAAAGTAAAGAAGGAATTGACCGCGGCGATAAAGAAAAAGCGGTGCGTAACGCGGCGAAGCAAGCAATATCTTCTGTTTTGAAGTTCATTGATATAGGTTCTTCGGAATTGATTACGCTGACGCTGAAAGGAAAATTAGACGTGTCGAATCTCAAATCCATCAGCGACATTCTTGCCGGAATAAGAGGCGTGAAATCCGTGTACGAAAGATTTGTTGACCAAACAAGAAATGAGTATGCTTTCACGCTTAAATCCAGCGAGCCGTTGAAAGACGTGCGCGACCAAATTCTTCTCACGTTCGAAAAAAATGATTTCACCGTTGACTTGCTTGAGCAAACGATTAACAAACTTTCTTTTAGCATTCAGGCGAGCAGTGATAGATGCAAGGTAAGCTTTTCGGGAACGCTGCCCACGGAGGAAATGAATAAGATTTATACGATTCTTTCAAGTTTAAAGAACGTAAAAAAAGTATTCGAACTTCAACTTACCGCCAAGTACACCGAATATAAAATCTTTTACGACGGCAATTTACCAGTGCTGCGAAACGCAATGTTCGACGAGTTTAAAAGTAACGAATTAGAATTAACGCTGCTCAGTTCAAAGGAAAATGCCCTTGATTTTAAAGTGCAGAAAATTGTTACCCCGATTTCTACCACTCCATTATATATTAGCGGCGGACTTGCGCTTGCCTCCATTGGTGTCGGCGCGTATGCATATCTTCAAGCGAAAGATACGTACGATAATTATTCATCGGCAACAATGAGTACCGATGCAAAGAAGTATAAAGATGACACAAAGAAATATGATGACCTTACGGCGTACAGCGCAATTTCCGCAGGCGCAACGGCTGCTTTTTTTGTTGTGTATGAAATACTCTATCATAACTCGGGAAAACCGGATGTTTCCGCAGCGTTATATTTTCCGAATAAAAATTCCGCGGGTGTAACGCTGCGAATTGGTTTTTAAGGAGAAGATGTATGGAAAAAATTTTTTGCAACTTGAGAACTTTGGGTGAGGGAATTTTTCGTCGTAAAGGCACGAAAATACAAAGCATATACATTTTTTTCTTCGTGGTAACTTTTCTTTTTCTCTCGTGCAATCGTGAGTACAACAATCCGACGGAAACGGATACGGATTTATCCAACCAACCGCAAATTATTAAGGTGGAAAAGTCCACAGACCTTTTTGTGTCGTTGTACCTCAATTATGCGTTCAGTTCTTCTGCTGAAATAATTCTCGAGAGAAAAACATCTGTTGCGTTTGAAGAAATACCTTTTGTGCGGCAATCATCCAGCGTCTTGCTCGATACGAACTTTACACGAGAAAGTGATTACAACTTTGTCTATCGCGTGAAAGTGCAGAAGAACGTGAACGGCATAACATACTCCACTGCTTACTCGACCGCGCGTAGTTTTTTCTATCTCTCCACAACGCTCAATGCGCCGGAGAATGTGTCTTTGCAAACGTTGGAATTACAAGGAGTAAAAATACTCTGGGAAGATAAAAGCGGAAAAGAAGATGGTTACAAAGTAGAAAAAAATAGTGGAAATGGATTTACGGAAATTGCAACATTATCCGCGAACAGCACAAGTTATATGGATACTATTTCGGGAACGCCAACACCGCCGCTCAATTTAACATATAGAGTAAAAGCATACAACGCAGCCCTCGCATCGAGTTGGAAAGAGATAAGCACAGCGTATTCTGGAATAGGAAGTCCAACGAATTTAATAATTATAGATAGTTCGTTCTGGAAATTTACCATACAGTGGCAAAGAAATAGTTCGATAGCAACGGGATATGTTGTGGAAAGAAAAAGGGATGTTGGAAATTATGTAACGCTTGCCAATGTGGGAGCGACAATATCAAGTTACGTTGATACGTTGAAAGACAGCGGAAGTTATTCGTATCGCGTAAAAGCGAAGAAGGATAATTTGTATTCGGCGTATTCGAATGAAGTTGTTTATAGCCTCACTGAAGTATTACCAACGCAAGGATTAGTGGCGTATTATCCGTTTAATGGCAATGCAAATGATGAGAGTGGGAATGGAAATGGTGGAACGGTGAATGGTGCAACGTTGACGACTGATAGATTTGGAAGAAACAACAGAGCCTACGTCTTTGATGGGGTAAACGATACAATCAATTTTGGCAACGTCGTTTACACAAAAAATATTCCGTTCAGTGTTTCTTTTTGGTACAATGCTACCACAAATTATCAAGGCAACCTAGTGACCAAGTATATTGGTTCTTCATATAATGGGTTTAACGTCGCATTAGACTGGCGACATTCAGGAGCTTTAGTTACTTACTATTTGCGTTCACGAAGCAATTATGTTGCTATTGCTAACCAAAGCGACGGCCTTGGAGCCGATGGTCCCTATCCGGCGGCTAACAAGTGGAATCACGTTGTCGTCATAGTCTCTAGTATGTCGATGGATATGTACTTGAATGGTTCCAAGATTGTTAGCGCGAATTGGGTGGGTATCCCTGGAAGCACAACTGAAAATACTGATTTGACACTAGGCCAACTATATCAAGGTAAATTAGATGACTTACTCTTTTATAACCGTGTCTTAACCGAACAAGAAGTCCAAGAATTATTTCACGAAGGCGGCTGGTATTAGAAATGAAAAAAATCTTTGTTTTTCTTTTGCTCACTTTTCTATCTTGCAATCGCGAGTACAATAATCCTACCGAAACAGACTCGGATTTATCAGTGCAGCCGCAAATAACTCAGGTGCAAGAAACAAGCGAGCATTTTATTACTCTTTCGCTTAACTATTCTTTCAGCGATAGCGCGGAGATTATTTTGGAGAGAAAGAAAGCTTCTGCGTTTGAGCATTTAACATTTAAGAAAGAATCGGAAAGTGTTCTCATAGATACTTCTCTTGATAGAGAATTGAACTATACTTTTTCCTATCGTGTCAAAGTGCAAAAGACAATCAAAGGGAAAATATATTCTACTGCATATTCAGCGGAGAAACGATTGAATTACACTACGACAATACTCAACACTCCGGAAAATCTTACACTGCAAACAATCGAGTTGCAAGGAGTAAAACTCTTGTGGGAAGATAAAAGCGGAAAAGAAGACGGTTACAAAGTAGAAAAGAATAGTGGAAGCGGATTTACGGAAATTGCAACATTACCCGCAAACAGCACAAGTTATATGGATACTATTTCAGGAACGCCAACGCCGCCGCTCAATTTATCTTATCGGGTCAAAGCTTACAATGCAACGCTCTCATCGAGTTGGAAAGAGATAAGCACAGTGTATTCAGGATTAGGAAGCCCAACGAATTTAACAATAATTGATAGTTCGTTTTGGAAATTTACCATACAGTGGCAGAGAAATAGTTCTATAGCAACGGGATATGTTGTGGAAAGAAAAAGGGATGTTGGAAATTATGTAACGCTTGCCAATGTGGGAGCGACAATATCAAGTTACGTTGATACGTTGAAAGACAGCGGAAGTTATTCGTATCGTGTGAAAGCGAAGAAGGATAATTTGTATTCGGCGTACTCGAATGAAGTTGTTTATAACCTCACTGAAGTTTTACCAACGCAAGGATTAGTAGCGTATTATCCGTTTAACGGCAATGCGAATGATGAAAGTGGGAATGGGAATAATGGAACGGTAAACGGGGCTACGCTGACGCCAGATAGATTTGGAAGAGCGAATAAAGCTTATAGTTTTAATGGGGTAAGCGCGTGGATCAATACAAATTATAATGCCAATATGGCAAATGTTAGTCTTGTTGCTTGGATGAAGACAAATACGACTGATGCTAATTATAGAGGAATTATTTGTGCAAGAAGTGGTTTCAATAATGAAATTGGTCTTAATTTACATAATCCTTCTAATAGTGTAAATTGGAATATTTCAAATAATTCTTCAACAGTATATCAAGTTATTACTCAATATGTGGTTTTAAACGATAACAATTGGCATTTAGTTGTCGGAACTTATGACGGATCTAATGAAAAAATTTACGTTGATGGTGTTCTAAATAATACTAAAAGTTATTCAATCACACTATCAAATAATTCATATTACAAAATTGGTTATGATGATTATTTCACAGTAGGATATTTTAATGGTTCTATTGATGGCGTTTGTATTTATAATCGTGCGTTAACCGAGCAAGAAGTCCAAGCGTTGTATCACGAGGGCGGATGGCAATGAAAAAAATATCTCTTGTTTTTTTGCTCGCAATTCTCTCGTGCAACCGCGAGTATAAAAATCCAACGGAAACAGATTCGGATTTATCAGTGCAGCCACAGATAACGCGCGTACAAGAAACAAGCGAGCATTTTATTGCTCTTTCGCTTAACTATTCTTTCAGCGATAGCGCGGAGATTATTTTGGAGAGGAAAACAACATCGGCGTTTGAGCAAATCCCTTATGTGAAGCAATCGGCAAGCATCTTGCTCGATACGAACTTTACACGAGAAAGTGATTACAATTTTGTCTATCGTGTAAAAGTGCAGAAGAACGTGAACGGCATAACATACTCCACTGCTTACTCGACCGCTCGTAGTTTTTCCTATCTCTCCACAACGCTCAATGCGCCGGAGAATGTGTATTTGCAAACGTTGGAATTGCAAGGAGTAAAACTCTTGTGGGAAGATAAAAGCGGAAAAGAAGACGGTTACAAAGTAGAAAAGAATAGTGGAAGCGGATTTACGGAAATTGCAACATTACCCGCAAACAGCACAAGTTATATGGATACTATTTCAGGAACGCCAACGCCGCCGCTCAATTTATCTTATCGGGTCAAAGCTTACAATGCAACGCTCTCATCGAGTTGGAAAGAGATAAGCACAGTGTATTCAGGATTAGGAAGCCCAACGAATTTAACAATAATTGATAGTTCGTTTTGGAAATTTACCATACAGTGGCAAAGAAATAGTTCTATTGCAACGGGATATGTTGTGGAAAGAAAAAAGGATGTTGGTAATTACATAACGCTTGCCAATGTAGGAGCGACAATATCAAGTTACGTTGATACGTTGAGAGACAGCGGGAGTTATTCGTATCGCGTAAAAGCGAAGAAGGATAATTTGTATTCGGCGTATTCGAATGAAGTTGTTTATAGCCTCACTGAAGTATTACCAACGCAAGGATTAGTAGCGTATTATCCGTTTAATGGCAATGCAAATGATGAAAGTGGAAATGGGAATAATGGAACGGTAAACGGGGCAACCTTGACTACTGATAGGTTTGGAAGAGCGAATAGAGCGTATAGTTTTGATGGCACCAGTAGTCGAATCGAAATGGGGACATGGTTCAATTATCAAGTTTTTACAATCTCTCTTTGGGTCGATCCCGGATATTCACAGGTTACGTATGCCGACATCATAGAAAATAATCATACTGAATCTCGCAGTTGGGTCATACAACAGAACGGGGTCATTACGAACCAGATGTATTTTGGTTGTTTGGATACCGTTTCTTTTGTTCTCGCGGCAAACTCATGGCAACATCTCGTCGCAGTAAAGACGGCGAATCAACAGATATTATATCTAAACGGCCTACTTGTTAATTCGAAACTAATAAGTGGTAATATCTATTACGACGGGACGCAATCAATCGGCTTGGGTAGGTGGTATAACAATAGCAGTGTAAGGAGATTCTGGAAAGGAAGCATGGACGACGTTCGTATGTACAATCGTGCATTAACTGGCCAAGAAATCCAAGCGTTGTACCATGAGGGAGGATGGTAAGAAAGAAAGTAAAAGATATAGCGGGTTACTAATGTTAGAGGATTTTATATTTTACATTTTACAATTACATATACACTATGCAAACACTCAAAACACCATTTACCAATGCACA
>Ga0233425_10010735_pt1 | contig 11000 bp, 8 predicted proteins | sample Watercolumn_Towu_2_FD_181712 | JGI IMG/M metagenome (GOLD analysis project Ga0233425, IMG submission 181712) | Freshwater microbial communities from Lake Towuti, South Sulawesi, Indonesia - Watercolumn_Towuti2014_140_MG | ecosystem: Environmental > Aquatic > Freshwater > Lake | place: Indonesia...
GCCAACAACATGGTCTTCCCCGAGGCCATCCTCGACGCGCGCCCGGTGCCCAACTCGCACCTCATCGTCGGCACGTTCGCCAAGCACAACAGCACGCCCCGCGGCAGCATCGCCCTGGTCGATCCGCGCCGCGGCAAGAACGGACCGCAGGCGATCGTCAACCTGGAACACCCCGACAACCCCACGCGCGACACGGGCGACTCCTGCGAGCCTTGGCCCGTTTCCGCCGATGCGGTGCTTTTCAGCGGCCGGCCCGCGGGGCAGAAACGCAACGTCATCGAGATCATCGACCGCGCGGGCCATCGCGTCACGCTGCTCTCCGACCCGGAGATCTGCCTGCACTCGCCCACGCTCATCAAGCCCCGGCCCGTGCCGCCGGCGATCGCCGACGTGACCGACCGCCACCAGAAGACCGGGCGGTTCTTCGTGCAGGACATCTACAAGGGCCTCCAGGGCGTGAAACGCGGCGAGGTGAAGCAACTCCGCGTGATCGAAGAGACCTCGCGCGTCAGTCCCAGCACCATGGGCGGCAGTCCCTATAATCAGACGTTCCTGGTCAGCGCCGCGTTGGCCTTCAGCGTGAAGAACTACCTGGGCGTGGCGCCGGTCGACGAGAACGGCTCGGCGTACTTCGAGGTGCCCTCGGGCCGCGCGGTGTACCTCCAGGCGTTGGACGGCGAGGGCCGGCTCGTCCAGAGCATGCGGACCTTCGTGCAGGCCGCGCCCGGCACCACGCGTTCGTGCGTCGGCTGCCACGAGCACAAGTACACCACCCCCGATGTGCGCAACGGTTTCCCGCAACTGCTCGGCCGCAAGCCCGACCGTTTGCAGCCGGAATCCTGGGGCAGCGGCCACGTGGATTACCCCAGCATGGTTCAGCCGGTGCTCGACAAGCACTGCGTGAGTTGCCACGGCGGCACGCAAGACATCGCGGCCAAGCTCGACCTGTCCGGCGGCTGGACCGAGCACTTCAACATCAGCTACGAGAACCTGGTGAACCGCCGCGAGACCCAATTGACTGCCTATTGGATCGCCGGCATCGACTGTATGAACGGCACGGCCTTCTGGTCGAGCCGGCAATTCCGGCCGCGCGAGCACGGTTCGGGCGCGGCGCCGCTGGCGCAACTGCTGGCCAGCGGCCACGACGGGCAAATCCCCAACCTGACTCGCCGGGAGCGCGACCTGCTGATGGCCTGGATCGACAGCAACGGCCTGTACCACGGCTCCTGGGACTACAACAAGAACGGCTGCGCGATCCCGGGCTGGAACCAGACGCGCCAGGCCCTGGCCGCGGAAATGCAGGCCGCCGGGTGCGTAAAGTGCCACGCGGGCGGGCCCATGGAAAGCGATTGGGTCAACCTCAAAGACCCGGAGCACAGCCGCATCCTCCGCGCTCCGCTGGCCAAAGGAGGCGCGGGACTTGGCCTGGCGATGTGCCGCGACCGAAAGGTCGATCCGCGGCCGCGCGTGCGCCTGTTGGTAAACGGCTATGCGCATGCGGTGCAGCCGGTCGAGGCATTCGCGCCGCAGCCGTACCCGCCATCCAATACGGACGGCGCCGCGGTGGCGAGCTTCGCGTCGGCCGCCGATCCGCACTATCGGAACATGCTTGCCATTATCCGCCGGGGTCGCGAGCAGGCCCTGGCCGCCCCGCGCGTGGATATGCCGGGGGCCGAGGTCATTGCGGGGGCGTCGCGGATGTTCAACCCGCCGCCATTGCCCGAGACGATCCCGCCGCCGCTGGCCGTCCTCGGCGAGGAAGGCGCGATCGAACTAAAGTGGGGGCGGTCGGCCGAGACCATCGGCCTGGAAGCCGAGTTGCACCGTTCGAGCGAGGAGCAATTTGCTCCAAGCGAGAAGACCCTCTTGTGCCGCACGAGCCTGTTCCAGCACACCGATGTTTCGGCCCCTCCCGGGAAACAGGTGTACGCGCTGGTGTACTTCTCCGGCGAGGAACGGAGCCAGCCGGCGTACACCTCCGTCATGGTGCCTGATCCTTCTCCGCCGCGCACGCCAACGGACTTGAAGGCCGCGCCGGCCTCCTACGCGATCCGGCTGCAATGGCAGGCGCCTGCGGGGGCTTCGCCGGGGTATCACGTCTACCGGAGCAAGGCCGGCGAAACGCAGGCGCAACGCATTACGCCTGAGCCGGTGCGTCAAACAACCTTCAGCGACGCGCAGGTGGAGCCGCAGACGGCCTACACCTACGTGGTCCGCGCCGTCAGCCGGCGCAACTTGGAAAGCGGCCCGAGCGCTCCGGCCACGGCCACGGCCGTCATCACGAAGGAGCCGGTGTTCGCGGCCGCGCTGGCCGAGGACACGCGCGCCGCGCTCCTCGGCGGCGAGACGCAGGTGGGGAAGACACACGGCGCGGCGCGCATCGACAACGGCCGCCTCGACCTGACGAAAGGCGGCCACGTAACGTTCGCGCACCGCGGCGAGTTCGAACTTGGCCAACCGCTTTCCGTGGAGTGCTGGGTGTGGCTCGACCAAGTGGAGCGAATGCCCGTCGTAGTGAGCTGCGGCCACTGGAACCACGCCGGTTGGTTCCTGCAGAAACTTGGCAATGCGTGGCGGTGGCACGTCGGCGGCGTGGATTGCGACGGCGGCCAGCCGGCCACGGGGCGCTGGATCCACCTTGCGGGAACCTACGACGGCCGCACGCTGCGGCTCTTCCAGGACGGCGCACAAGTAGCCGAGAAGGCCGGCCAGGTCAACGCCGCAATCTGGCCCGGCGCGCTGCACGTCGGCCAGTACAGCGGCGCGCCGGGGCCGGATTTCCAGGTCCACGGCCGCCTCCAGGGAGTGAAGCTCTATCACCGACCGTTGGCGGAGCGGGAGACGGTGGAAGCCGCGAAGACACGACCCCGCTGATTCCGACCGATCGCCGTCTATTTGTACGTTCTCCTTGTCTATGGGTTGGGACTACTACTTGGCCCGACGGAACTTCTCCCACGGGCTGCCGGACTTCGGCCAATTCACCTTCGGACCGGCGCCGCTGGGCGACGAACTTGCCTTGTTCTGCATCGTGGGGTGCAGTAGCGCGCTCAGTTCGCTGCTGCTGCGGATCAGGACATTGTTGGACGGATTGTCGGAAGCGTTCCACCCGTCACCCTGGGCCAGTTCCACCACGAGCTTGTAAGCGGCGGCCGCCGGGGCGTTCTTGTCCCAGTCGAGATCGTGAACGACGTCGCTCACGGCGCCGGTGGAGAGGGGAGGGATCTTCGTGCCGTGAACCAGATTCCACTGGCCCCCAACCTGTGCCCAGAGCGTCGCATGCGCGGTGCCGTAGTAGACTCCGCCCTTGCAGTTGGTCACGACCCCGCGGATCCGCACGCGGCCTTTGGTTCCAAGGACGTCGTACCGCTGGAGCAGGCTGAATTCGAGGCTCGCGGCCTTGAGGTCGGGCTTTGCCCAGTCGGAACCGCCGGGCGGGGGATCCTTGGCCGAGACGGGTGACACCGCGAAGGTCACGATCATCAAGACTGCCGCGGTCGCGGCAATCGTTGTTGTCCACAGTGCGTTCTGCGTCTTCATGATTGATTGCTCCGTAAGAAGGGGAAAGAAGGGGCCGCCCGCTGCCGCGGGCGGCCCGCCAACAACGGGGCCGCAGGCAGTTGCCTGCGGCCCAGTCTCTCGCGGCTACTTGATTCGCTCCAACCGTCCAATGAATCGCTTCTGAAGGCCGGTTGTGGATTTCTGCTCCATTTGCTCAACTTTGTTCGTGAACAAACTGGCGATGTCCGCGGCGCTGCGGACCTTGACGTTGTTAGAGTGGTCGTCGCTGTTGTTGTCAGGATCGACCAGCACGACGAGCTTGTACTGTGTGGGCATGTTCACCCAATTCAGGCCCCACTTGCGCTGGAAGGTAAGGGGAAATTCCTGTCCCGGGGTCAAGGCCGGCAACTTCGCCTGCGCCACGAGGTTCTCTTTGCCCTGAAGCACTTCGTACAGGCGGGCCGACGCGGCCCCCTTGAAATTGCCTCCCTTGACGTGCTTCACATACCCGATGATCGAAATCTTGGCCGTCGACGAATCGTACTTTTGGTCCATGCGGAACTCGATGCGGTCGGCGGCCAGATCGGCCCCGACAATGCCCCACGAACCGCCGCCGGTCGGCTGGGCGAAACCAGTGCCGGCCAACAGACCGAGTCCCAGCCCGACTGCCGCAAGACCACACAGCCACACGCGATTGACGCTGAACATACCTTGGTCCTCCCAAGAAAGATGGGGATGCGGAACGCCGCCGCTGCACCAGCCGCTCTCCGCGAGCGGCTTCCAAGGGCAACGGCGAAGCGTGCGATGCGGCGGCCGGGCAAGTTGCTTGCCCGACGCTCATCGGCCTCTTATACGAGGCAACGTCCTCTTGTGACTGCGGTGACCGCGTTTTCCGCGTGCCGCCGTGAGGACTCACCGCGTTCCCCTACTAGAGTTCATGGCAAGACCGGCCGCCGATGCGACAGGTAGGCAGAGAAGACCGCGGATGGGCCTGCTGGACGCCGAGTTCCCAGCGACGGCCGCGGCCGAACGGGGGCTCGACGCAGCGGCGGCCGGCGTATAGGCTAATGGGCAGCCGCGACACTGCGGGCCGGCACGCTTCCGGGGCTCAATCATGTCCGCCGCCACCGAGGAAGTCACCCAGTGGGTCGTCCGCCTGAGTCGCGGCGACCAGCAGGCCGCTCAAGTCCTCTGGGAGCGGTATTTCGCGAAGTTGGTCCATTACGCTCGCCGCAAGCTCGGCGGCCTGCCGCGGCGCGCGGCCGACGAGGAAGATGCGGCCCTCAGCGCCATGCACAGTTTCTATCGCGGCATGGCCGCGCGGCGCTTCGCGGTGGCCGACCGCGACGACCTGTGGAAGCTGCTGGTGACAATCACCGCGCGCAAGGCCTGCGCGCAGCGACGACGGCACTTGGCTGCCAAACGCGGCGGCGGACGAGTCCGCGGCGAGTCGGTCTTCCAACGAGCCGACCAGGGCGAGGATCCAGAGCCGGGAATCGGCGGCGTGCTCGGCCGCGAACCCACGCCCGAGTTTGCCGGCATGGTCGCCGAAGACTGCCGAGCGCTGCTCGACCGCCTCGGCGACGACGCGCTCCGCAACGTGGCGCTGTTCACCCTGCAGGGTTACAGCACGGCGGAGATCGCCGAAAAGCTGGGCTGCGTGCGCCGCAGCGTGGAGCGCAAGCTGGAACGCATCCGCAACATGTGGTCGAGGGAAGCTGAGCCCTGAGTAGCCGGAAGAGGCCATGAGCAGTCAGCGATTCTTATGGGCGATCGCGCGCCGTCGTACGCAAGAGCCGTCCGCGTTCGGCACGGGAACGTCGATTGCCTGCCAGGAGTTGATGGAAGCCGCGGGGTCGCGGTTTCCCGAGGCCCACCTCGATGCCGAGTGGCCTGTAAGGTAGAATTGCCGGTCGGACAGCCTGGAGCCTTGGAAATGCGAATACATTCATATTATGTCGCGTTGGTTTCGACGGTCGCCTTGGTCGCCCCGGCCTTCGCGGCCGTCGATCTCGTCACCCTCCCCCGCCGCGAGGGGACGCAACTGACGATCTACAACTCCGAAGACATCACGATGGTCCGCGAACACCGACTGCTGACCGTCAAGCCGGGCATCAACCGCATCCAGTTCTCGTGGGCGAACACCCTGATCGACCCGACGAGCATCGACTTCCGCATCCTCGACCAGCAGGACAAGGTCGACCTGGTCGACACCACGTTTCCCGCCGGCCGCAACGACGCCTTGCAGTGGAACGTGCAGAGCCAAGTGGCCGGCAAGATCGCCGTCGAGATCCGCTACTTCACCAGCGGCATCACGTGGAGTGCCGATTACGTGGGCATAGCCAATGAAGATGAGACCAAGCTGCAACTGACGGGCTACGTCAGGGTCACGAACAATTCGGGTGAACTCTACGACAACGCCCAGACGCGGCTGGTGGTTGGGCACATCAACCTCGTCGAGAAGATCGCCGACCTGGCCCGGCGTCCGCCGCCCGGGAAGTGGAGAGCGTTGAGACCAGAGAGCCGTTCGCGGGTCTACCAGGATTTCGACGACGCCGCCCAGAAGGGCGACAAACTGGCCAGCGAACTCAGAGACGCCAAGAACGGCAGGGAGCCTGCGGGTGAACGACAGAAGCAGGTCGTCAAACAGGGCCTCTCCGAGTACTTCCTCTTCACCATCGAGGGCCGCGAGGATATTAGCGACAAGGAGCCCAAGCGGCTCGTCGCTCTCAAGGTGGCCGACGTGGCGTTGGAGTGCTTCTATAAGTTGACCGACCGCGACGGCGGTACGTTCTTCACCAAGTTCTACCGCTTCAAGAACCTCAAGCTGCTCGACGAGCAGGGCAAAGAGAAGAAGCTCTCGGCGATGGAGAATCTTGGCCTCTCGCCCTTGCCGGACGGCAACGTGCGGCTGTTCTCCGAGTATCAAACGAAGGACTTGGCCTACGTCGGTGGCACGCAGACCAAGTACGTGCCCATCGGCGACCGCGTCGAGGTGAACGTCGGCCGCGACCAGGACATCACCATCGCCCGCCGGCTCAAGGACCAGAAGATCACCAACGTCGTCGCCCGGCAGTATAAGAAGCGGCTCGACAACACCTACGTCCAGTATTACGATCTGGTGGACTACGACGAGACGTTCTACTACGAGGAGGAAATCGTCTCGGGCAAGCCGGCCAAAACCGAGTTGGAACGCCGCTTCGACGCGAATGTGGTGCTGTGGTCGCCGAACGATCAGCCCAAAGACTGGAACTCCGACGAGGCCGGGGCCTACGTCGATCTGCACGCCATCGCCGGCAAGGTTGAAAAGGTCGATCAGAACCACGTAAAGTACTTCCTCGACCTCAAGCCCGGCGACAAGCAGTTCGTGAAATACAGCGTGACGTACAAGCGCCGCAAGGTCGGGCCGGAGTTGAACGTCGAGAAGAAGCGCGAGCCGCTGTAGGCCGGCCGCGGCCATGCGGTGAAAGGCGGCCCCGCGCGGAATGTTGGCCGTGACTGGCGCGACCCCAGCAAGAAAGGCCGACGCGATGGCTCTGGCAAATTCGGCACTGCCGCTGGCAAACCCTATGCGGCTGGTCGCTCCGCATGCACAGAAGGTTGCTCCGAGGGCCGCGGCTATGAAAGCGGTAGCTGCACGAGTTGTTGATACGCCAACGCTCGACCACCTGACGTTGCTCTTGGCACTGGAGCGTTCCGCGACCGAGCTTTCGGCACAGCGGCACCTGCGGGTGATTGACGCAGTATTGGCAGATGGGGCGTTGAACTCTGCCGATGTGCCCAACGCGTTCGCCCCTGCCAGGCCCATACGTAGGAAGATGACCGGCGTGTGAGACCTGTGAACTGACTCCTGGACCGTGTTTCCACCACCAGTTCCGCCCGGCAGGCGGAACCTACGGGCACAGCGCCTCGATATTGGCCGACGATACGCCGGGCGGCGCGCCGCCGCCGCAAGAAACAATGATGCCTCGCCGGTCGTCGATGCCGGAGAGCATCTCGGCCACGCTTCGCCGCACGTCGTCCGGCGTGCCCGCGGCCAGCACGTCGCGGGGCGGGATGTTGCCCAACAGCGCGACCGACGGCCCGGCCAGCTTGCGAATCTCGCTTACGCTGTGGTTGAACGAGAAGTTGAACAGGTTCACGCCGATGGCCGCCAGGTGCCGCGCGGTCACGAGCCCGGCCGCGTCGTTGTGCAGGAACCGCACCGACACGGGCCGCGACTCGAACACCTGCTTCAAGTACGGCAGGGCGAACTGGCGGAAGTCGTCGTCACGCAAAAAGCCCACCAGGTCGTCCAACAGGAAGATGCCGTCGATCGAATCGATCGTTCCGGCCTGGAGTCCGATCCAATCCACCAGGAACTCGGTAATCACGCGCAGCAGGCGGTGGATCTCGTCGGGATTGGTCTTCACGCCAATCAGGAACTCGGTGTGCCCGAGCAGGTAGGACGCGATGTTCAGCGGCCCCCGCGCGACGGCGAAGCGGATGCGGTGCCCGGCCCGCTCGATCAGCGGGCGGCAATTCACCAGCCGCCGCAGCACGTAGGGCAACATGCCGTCCGTGCGGCAGTTGGGCTTCTTGAGGCGGTCGATTTCGGCGTAGTCGTAGAGCGATCTCTCGACGCTCGGAAACGCGTTCTCGTACCACACGCACTTGCCGCCGAAGGCCGACGGTTCGGTACACATGCCGAACTCCGACCAGAACCCCGGCAGGAACCACACGCGCGGAAACCGCTCGACGGCCGCCAGGTTCGCCTCGAGCCACTTCCGCTCGTCGCTGAAATAATCGAGGATCGTCATGCCCGCCCACCCCGGCAGCCACGGGCAGTCGATAATCAGGCCCGCCGGCAGCGGATCGAACGCTTCGCCGCGGATCGTACGCAAGAGGTCCTGCCACTGAGGGTCGGTCATGGGAAATGCGGGGAAGCTTGCCAGGATACAGCCCGACGACGATGCGAGTCGCTACATCTTACGTCGCGCGGGCAGTGGCGACAACCGGGGTATAGAGTGCGAAGGGATGCAGGAGAAGGTCCGGCGCGTTGCCGCGCGTGGCAAGCGTTTCGGCACTACGGCTACGGACGGGCCACTTCCCCGCCCCACGCCCAAGGATAGAATTAGGGTGGACGTGCGATGCAACCTACGCCGCGCGTACTATGGGTGGCCTGAAAAGTCCGCTCTGCAAGGTGCCGACCAACGTACGTTAGCCCCGGAGCCTCGCCATGAGCATCTACGAACATGCCTTGCCCGAAGTCAAAGCGTTTCTCGAAGGCAGCCCGCTGTCGGCCGTGATCGGCGGGGAGAACGTCGCGGCCGAAAATGGCGAGACGTTCGAGACTCGTGACCCGGGTTCGCAGCAAGTCCTGGCCCGGGTCGCCGCCATGCAGCCGGCCGACGTGGACCGCGCGGTACAGGCCGCGGCCCGCGCGTTCGACACCTCGGGCTGGCCGGAAATGGCGGCCCACGAACGCGGCGCCATGCTGCACCGCCTGGCCGACGCCGTCGAACGCCGCAAGAAAATCATCGGTCAGATCGAGGCCCTCGACTGCGGCAAGATTCTCTGGCAGGCCGAAGGCGACGTACAGAATCTCGTCGACACGCTCCGCTACTACATCCATACGGCCCTGCACGTACCGCATCGTACGCCGCTCGCCGTGGCCGGGCACGAGGCCTGGACGGTCCGCCTCCCTTGGGGCCCGTGCGGCTTCATCTTCCCCTGGAACTTCCCCTTCCTGTTGATCGGCTGGGGCATTTCGCCCGCGCTGGCCGCAGGCAATACCGTGGTCATCAAGCCGGCCGAAGACACGCCGCTATCGGCCATCTACCTGGCGCGGCTGGCCAAGGAGGTCGGCATTCCCGACGGGGTGATCAACGTCGTGCCCGGCTTCGGCCACGTCACCGGCTCGGCGCTGGCCGCGCACCCGGGGCTCAAGCGGATGTCATTCACGGGCTCGCCCGAGGTCGGCCGGTCCGTGGCTGAGGCCTGTGCGCGGAACCTCGTGCCGGTCAAGCTGGAACTCGGCGGAAAGGGCGCGGCCGTAGTCTTCGACGACGTCGACCTGCCGCAGACCGTCGAGAATCTTGCCCAGGCCATCACGTTCCACACGGGGCAGGTCTGCTGCGACGCCACGCGGTGGCTCGTACATCGGCCGATCTACGACCACTTCGTCGCGGCCGCGGTCGAGCGGTTGGGCAAGGTGGTGGTCGGCTATCAGATGGACCGCCGCACGCAAATGGGCCCGGTCGTCAGCGAGAAGCAGCGGCAGCGCGTATTGGGCTATCTGAAGCGTGGGCGGGAAGAAGGGGCCGCCGTGCTGCTAGAGGGCGGGCCGGCCGACGTGCCCGGCCGCGAGGGCTGCTACGTGCGGCCCGCGATCCTGGCCGGTTCGCTCGACAATGTCGCCGCGCGCGAGGAGATCTTCGGACCGGTGGCCTATTTGACGCCCTTCGACGACGAGGAAGAAGCCGTCGCCCTGGCGAACCAGACGACCTACGGGCTGGCCAACAGCGTGTGGACGGCCGACCTCGCGCGCGCCCAGCGCGTGGCCGAGTCGATGGTGGCGGGCAACAGTTGGATCAACGCCCACAACCTCTTTCCGCACGGCGTCCCCTACGGCGGCATCAATCGCAGCGGACTCGGCGGCGGCGTGCTCGCAATCGAGACGCTCTACGACTACTGGCGGAGCCTCTCGGTCGTGCGGCCGGTGTAGGCCAACCCGTAGTTCCTCTTGCGGAAGGGATGGTGCCATGCCCACGCTTGCCGTGGGCATGTAGCGATTTGCCGTGTTTGTCGACATGCCCACGGCAAGCGTGGGCATGGCACCGCTGCCAAGGACTTTCTGCAACAGAAACTACGTTGGCGAGAAATTTGGTCTCAATCCCACCACCAGGCATCCAGTGGCAGTTGCTTGGGCCCGGCGGCGGACTTCTGCTGTCCGAGGCTGGCGGAGCTTTCGAGCTTGATGGCCTGCGACGAGACCAGGGCCAGGGGCTGGCAGAGCACGCCGCCGCTGACGCCCGCCACCACGTGAATGCCGTTGATCACGCGATGATTGATGACCGTCTCGACTTGCTTCGGCGGCTCGGCCGAGGCGGTGATATACTCGTTCGGGTTGCCGAAGTACGTGAAGTGCCAGCCGGTCTTGTTGGCCAGGTCTTCGGAGCGGATCAAGGCCCCGACCAGCGCCAGGTCGAAGAGGTTCCGCATTTCGGCGTAGATCGGATACTTCTTGCACAGTTCGGGGAAGTGCTTGGTGAAGCTCTGGGTGAACTGGCGGTTGAGTTCTTCCGACTCGCCCGTGTGGACGCGCTGTCCCTGGGCGGCGAGGCGTTCGTTCTCGCTCTTCACGCACACGCCCTGGCCACGGAACTCGAACGCCCGGCGGTCTTGCGAGGCGGTCACGGCGTCGTAGTTCAACTCGAACCACCAGCGGAGCACGCCCATCGCCGGCGGCTTCTCGCCCGGCCCGACCTGGATCGACGCCAGATAGCTCTTCACGCCCGGCA
>Ga0233425_10010736_pt1 | contig 10999 bp, 11 predicted proteins | sample Watercolumn_Towu_2_FD_181712 | JGI IMG/M metagenome (GOLD analysis project Ga0233425, IMG submission 181712) | Freshwater microbial communities from Lake Towuti, South Sulawesi, Indonesia - Watercolumn_Towuti2014_140_MG | ecosystem: Environmental > Aquatic > Freshwater > Lake | place...
GGCCGGGCCAGCTCCTCGCGCAGGCGCTCGACGGCATTGGTCTTGGCGAAGAGCTTCGTCTCGAAGTCCAGGCCGGGCGAGAGGTCGAGGTAGGAATGGGTTGGCCGGGCGAAGCAGTAGACACAGCAGCACTTTATGACAGCTCGATGAAGTGTTCAGCGAGAGGGTCCCACAGGGCCACTCCCGTGAGCCGCCTGCTCGATCCATTTCCCGTCCGACCGTAGCTGACGCTTGCCCGCAGAGCAGTTGCGACGGGGTCCGCGGCTGGATTCCTCGCGAGCAATTATTGCCTCGGGCAACAGCAGGTCTGATTAGCGTGCAAAGTGTGGCAACAGCTAAAGCTAGCTGCCCGCAGCTAATCCATCTCATCAGCGTGTGGGCGTCCACCTTTGGCCGAAAGCAGGCGGCGTGGCTGACGGGCGGTGTGCGATCTCCTTGTGCGTCAACGTCGGACCCTCACGTCACGCGCATGAGGTACGTCCGCAGTTCGTGGCGGTGGCTCGTCGGGATCGACTCCAACCGCCTTTCGACCTCTGACCAAGCGAGCCCGTCCATCGCCGCCGCGGTGAGCTCCATGGCCTCCGGCCGAACTGAATCGGGCCAGGTCATCAGCGTGTTTTGCAGCTGGATCATGACCGCCATTTCCCCGTCCAGCTCAACATGCCCCGTTGGCGTGAAGTCCAGTTGAGGCACGTCGGACATCGGATCTACCCAAGGTCCGCGTGTTGGAATGCCGCCCCAACCGTCCATCATTGACTCAATCTGGCCCACAAAGGGCTCGATGAGCTTGCGGACGCTCGTGACGTGCTGCATGAGCGCACCCTTCCTGAGGCAACTCACCAGCGTGCACGCGATGTCCTGCGGGATCCGCGCGCCGCCCTGCAGGTACGCCGAGATCCGGGCATCGCGGATGCGTCTCAGGCCCGGGTCGGCCGCCTCGACGGCGTCGAGGACCTCACTCTGGGCCCGGCCTTCCATGGCCTCGAGAATCGGCCCGGCGTCGACTTTCGGCCAGGAATGCCGCACTGCTCGCTGCACGACTGCGAGGTAGGCCAGCGCGAGTTCCCCGCGCGCGCGGGCGAGTCGGCGACGACGGCCGAACCAGATCCGATGCCTATACCCCGCCGCGTCGGCAACAGCGACCGCGCGCTCCTCAGTGCACGCCTCGGAGAATTTTTCACCCAGTAGGGCACCGAAGTAGACGCGTTGTTCGGAGGTCATGATCGCTGGCATTGCGCGAGATTAACCACTCTTAAGACCACTCATGCAGATTGAATGCGTTGCGTCTCGGTTCCACTGGGGCTTGACTGGCCTGCCGTTCCCGTCTCCTAAGGCCTGTTTTCAACCAAAAGCGATCGCCGGTTTAAACACCTGAGTTGAGCCGCGCCGCAAAGCGCCGTCGGCTTGGACGAACTATTAGACGTCTTTCCTTGCTACCCACTGGGTGTGTTCGCGAGAGAAAGCATTTTCCGCATCCGCTACGAAAACAGAGAAATCTTTCTCACAGGTGATCATTCGCGCTTGGTCTTTTATCAGACCAATTTCCGTAGCAGCCAGACTGTAAGAAGCCGCGAGTTCTGAGAATCTCTTTGCCTGCATCCAACTGAGCAAACTTGCCGCCAGGGCGACGAGGGCATCGGTGGGCCAAATAGTGTTTTCAGCGAACTTGATCTTAAGAGCAGCCAAGACCACGGCACCAAGATTCACAGCAATCAGCACCCCGAAGAACACGTTCGCGCGAGACTTGTTGAAGCGTGCCTTCTTGGCATACCAGCCCAGTTGCTCGCGCACACGGCACTCAACGTAAGCGTGTTGCCGCTCGCTGAGGGAGGCACTTCGCTGCTGCTCCATATGTTCTGTCAGTTGTTCGCCTTCAATGTGAGACGTTAAGGCTTGAGCGACATCCTTGTTCTGACTTACAAGCTGTCCCAACTTCTGTTGAAACAGTCGAGCCGACTCAACATCGCTAGCGTCGAAGGGTTCGGAGCGACACATAAAGCGCCAAGCCATGGTCTTGACTGATTCGGCAAGGGCGCGGCCCGCGTACCAAAGACGCTCAGGGCGCTTCGCGAATAGATACACGGAACAAGCGAGCGCACCGAGGAGAGAGACAAATTGAAGCAAAGCGGCAAACCAGTGTGTGATGTTTAGCACTGACAAGGTTGCGGCGACTACAAGCAGTACAAGGTGCAACTTTAGTGCGCCGAAGAACGCGTTTTGCGCTTGGAGTGAGAGGCGGTCAGCGGACCTATACAGCGCGGGGTAATTGTTCTCCTGCATTTCAGTAGCCGAGTGCTGTGTAGACGTGAGGCTTATAGGACCAGTTGTCTGTGGTCTCCCGTCTAAAGTGGTCTAGCGCATAGTTGACGATCTTCGGAGAGAAGGGTACGAACATCGCTCCGACGTTATCGATGAAGGTAGGGCAGGTGGCCGTATTCTTTAATCGGTATCCGTCCAAATTGATCGCAATTAGCCTGCACTCTTTTTCAATTGCGACCTCTACCTCCCATCGAACATATCGGTGCTTGAACCGCGTGTCTTGACCGATGAGTAGTGCGAAAGTGCCAGCCATGTTGATTCGTTCTCTCAGGCGGCGTTTTACATACTGCTCGTTGTCTGAGTCGACCTCATTCGCGAGCTGACAATTGATAAAGTCAAAATCGATGTTGGTGTTCGCCTTCCAAGCCTGCATCAAGTAGAACGATCTAATGTCGGTACTACTGAATCCAACGTATGTTCTGGCTGCCACAAGCCCTCCGGTAGGTTGCGAAGACGTCTAACACCTGAGTTAAGCCGCGCCGCGAGGTAGCGTCGACTTGGACGAATTGTCAGCCGTCAGCTCTTTGCAGCCTTTGCGGCGAACGCTTTCAAATGCTTCCCGTAGACAGAAGGCCCCTCATTAGTATGGCCAAGAACCTTGGAAAGATCTGAGATGAGTTGGTGCATGTCTGATTCCGAGGAGCCAGTGACCGCATGGATTCCCGAAAGCGGTGCTCGTAGGTCACCAGCGACCGTTCCCCCGATCATGATGGGGGCTAGATATCGCTTTGTTCCCCACCGCGCTCCTAGCTCAAATGTCACGTACATGGACTGCATGCTTGATGGACTGAGCAGCGCAACGAATGCTTCACAGCCGAAGACTTCCGTTCTGAGCTGGTCGTTTGAGTCTGCGCCAGCGGAGAGCTTGTAACCATCTACGCTTGTGCAACGTATCTCTTTCGCCGGGAGACCTAGCGCGCTCCGAAGCAGTTCAACAAGTGCTTCAGCAGCGTCTCGATCCACGCTGGAATGGCTGATAAAGACTTTCATGGAAGCGGTGGGCGTTCCTCCGGACATGGGTGAACGCGCGACTGCTGGGGGCGGAAGCTTCTCTAGGATGCTCAGCGCCTCGCCGGCTTGGTCGTCCGTGCTTTTGGCCCACTGGGGCTGGATGTAAAAGACCCCAGGCGTCGGTTCCTTCGAAGGCCTCCACGGAGCAACGAATTTCTGAATCTTCGTTAGCAGGTACTTCAGGTCTTCGCTCGATTCTGACGTCTGCGGGCCTGCAAGAATCTCAAGCGCGTCCGCCGCTAGGGGCCTAAGCGCGGCCAAGGTTTCTGGCTCTGACTCAACTGAAGATTGAATTGAGCGGACAACGCTCTTAAGGCGATTCCACGACATGCCCCTTCCCCGATAGCTTGAAAATCCACGAATGAGCGCTAACACCTGAGTTAAGCCGCGCCGCGAAGCGGCGTCGGCTTGGACGAATTGTTAGCTGGCGCCTACACGGCCTGGATGACCTGCTCTCGCTCTAAGACGCGTCGAATCTCTTCAAATACAGCAGAAATGTTGCCCCGCGGGAAGCGAATTTGTCCTAGGCCAACAATATTCGAGAACTCTGAACAGCCCTCCTCTAAAAGCACGATCGCACGCCGCATGCCGAGTTTGCCTTGGAATAATCCCACTTCATGAATTACGTTGGGGCGGGCATGGACAGTAGAGTTCGCATGTTCTTCTTCCGCCGTCATCACCAAGAACGCAAACGAAGCAGAATTGAGCATGGCCTGTAACCGCTCACTCGTGCCGATGCCAGCAACCGCTTCTCGATTGAACTCGTCCCACGGAAGCGACAACCTGTCTTGAACGAAATCTTTAAGCTCGCGCCAGATAGGAGAACGGCCGTGGCCGATAAATACTCTGCGGCCGCCCGTAGCTAGGCCGGCCATGACGTCAAGCGTGTCGAGGATTAAATCGCCTATCGCGAGGCGGCGGGTCAACTCTGGCCTTATGTCTGTCGTCCGATCCTCCAGGCGAAGTACCGGCAGGCGAGCCAGCTGTTGTGAATCAGCGCCGTAGATTTTCTTCAGCAGCGCACGAAACCTATTTGCGGCACGGATCGCTGTTCCGCGCTGAAACTCGGGCCCTGTCAGTTGCTCGCGCAGGACGCGCATGCTGGCGCGCATCTCTTGCAGGATAGGAATCTCTTCGGGGATCGGGCTGGGTGTGGACAACTGAAATCTCCCAAAAAATGACTGAGCCAGCTAACGCCGACTCTGCCTCTCATAAGAGGCGATCAAGGCCGATGTTCGGTCTGGCCGAGCCGAGCGTCAACGCTCGGGTCGGTTACCCCGGCGCCTGTCGCCGTCGATTTGCTATCCCCGCACGTGCCTGCGTAACGATGTCTGCTTCTGGCCGAGAGCGACGCAGGCGCCTGGCCTAAGTTAAGCCGCCCGGCGCATCGCACAGGCAGCCGAGTTGTGCAAAATTTGCCGCTTCAGTCTTAGCGGCAGCCTTGCATGATTCGCACGATGTCCATTGAAGGGCTTCGATTTCCGGTGATTGACTGCGACTACTGCGACAGTCGGATACACAACATGCGAGACGGCGCCGCGGTTTACAGGTCAATGCCATTCAAGCGGCAGATGGCGAAGGAGCTGCTGGTGGGCGCCCACTTCGATGTAGAGCATGTCCACACCGGCTCTTGCCTTGAACTGACCCAGCTCGAGTCGGAACCAGTTCATCTCGTCCACGAACCCCTCGTCGACCATTTCGTGTCCCTAATGCTCGTCGCCGGGGTGTCGGCAGCCGATTTTAAGAACAGCGCGCGCAGAATTAAGGATCGAGGTTGAGCCAATCGAGCGTGATACCGTCAGCCTGCGGGACCGGCCGAATCCGGGCGTCTCACGACGTCGCGTGCCTGCACGAGCATGGCATTGTCTAAGTCTGGATGACGTAGGAATCCGATGTCCGCTTTCGACCCAAAGCGGACGTCAAGGCGGGAAAGGCGGCTCGTTAACAGTCAGGACTCGATGCGCCTCTGTCGACAACGAAGTCAGCGGGTCGCATCAGCGCCCACGTCGGATCCGGACTTCCAGTCATGCCAAACCGCCTCAGCACCGTCTGCGCTGTGATGCATCCGCTACCGCGCGGGGCGCTCACGTCTCGCGTGGTCGAGGCGCTCATCGCGTACTGCGCGCTCCTGCCCAAGAGTCGCATCACGCGCACTGCGGCCGGCGTCGATCGCTGCATCCCGCTCGGCGCGCGCCGGCTCGATGATCCTGTCGCGCTTGGCCCTGGCGAGTTCCAACGCGCCATCGCGTAGCTCGGCGTCGACGCGTCCCGCATTGCGATCGAGGTGTACGGTGCGGCTAATGTCGTTGTACTCGCGATGCGCGGCGGCGCTGAGGCAGTTGTAGCGCGCGTGGTGCGTGGCGGAGGTCGTGTTGTAGGCGCCGTGCTGTTCGCGGGAAGCGCAGTTGTAGCGCTTGTGGGCGTCCGCGATCCGCCGGTTGAACAATGCGATGAGTGCTGAAGCGGTATCCGCCGCCAAGTATTCGCCGCCACCAGCGGCAGCAATCGGGCGTAGTTGCGCCGCCGCCTTCCCGTCGACTCCGAAGCCGATCACGTTGACCGTCACCGCGATGCCGGACTCGCGCAGGGCGCGCGCCGCCGCCGCCGGATCGCCGCCGCAGGTCTCCTCGCCGTCGGAGACCAGGTAGACGACATTGCGTCCACCGGTGTCCTTCGGGAAATCGCCTGCGGCGGCCTGCAGCGCCGTGGCGATCGGGGTCCAGCCACGCGGCTGGAAGCTCGCCACCGCGCTCCGGAATCCTGCGACATCTAAAGGTGAGAACGGATGCACGAGCGCCGTGCCGCGGCAGGACTCGGGCTTGCCGGCAGGCGTGTTGTCGCCGGTATGCCCGTAGACCCGCAAGGCCACCTGCGTCTCGCCACCGAGCCCCTCGACGAACTCGGTCAGGGCGCTGCGGGCGGCGTCCATCTTGGTCGACGCGCCCAGGCGGGCGGCCATCGAGCCTGACGCATCGAGCATGAGCAGCACGCGCGTCGGGCCGGGCGCCGCGGCCGTGCCGTCGGCACATGAGCCCGCCTGCGCGTTCACGGTGGCCGGGCAGGCGTCGTAGTCGCCCCCGAAGCGCTGCACCAGACTCGCGTAGTACGCCGCGGCGTCGGTCCTACTGTGCTTAGCAGCCTCGCCCGCCCGCGGCGCGGTCGTCGCCTCGGGCGCGGGCTGACGCGAACATGCAGCTACGGACAGGGCGACGAGGGCAACGTAGAAGCAAGCGCGGGACACACGTTCCATCCGGTGAACTCCTGTTCGGGGACGAGCGCATTGTCGCGGCGCGCCGTTAGCCGGGGATGAGGCGCCTCGCGCCAGCTAAGAGACTGGCCGGTGGCGCGTCATCAGGAGCACGTCGGTAGTCGAGCCCTAGCCAATCGTCCGATTCGACGGCGGGCTGCCCCGCGGCTCAGCTCAAGCGGTGCCCCGAGGGCCTATGTCAGCTTCTGGCCGGAAGCAGCCCTTGGTCGATGACGACTAGCGACCCGAAGCCGCCATTCGGGTTGACATACCGTCGAAGTGGACGACAGCGTCCCGGAGCAATGTCTTGGAAATAGCGTGACCGGGCATTGACTGGCAGACGCGGCTGGCGGCTGAGGTGGCTGGAAAGCGGATGGGCATTTGACCGGCAGGACCGTCGCACGTCCGGAAAAAATTCCGGTGGCAGGGGAATAACTTCCGGCCGGGGTTGTCTACCTCGATAACGCACCCACTGCGCATCGAGGTTTACCCATGAAGATCACCACGCGCGCGAGTGTCGTTCTCGCAATCGGCATCGCGGCCGTGATGTTTCCGGCGGCGGCGCGGGACGCGCACCACCTTGGCCGCACCGCACTGTCACCGGAGGCGGCGGCCTTCCTCGCGGAGAACGACGAAGCGATGGCACGCATGATGACGGCGATGCATGTCGCACCCACCGGCGACGTCGACCGCGATTTCGTGACGATGATGATTCCGCACCACCAGGGCGCGATCGACATGGCGCGGGCGGTGCTGCGATCGAGCCGCAACGAGACGGTGCGCCGGCTGGCACAGGAAATCATCGTCACCCAGCAGGACGAGATCCGGGCGATGCGCCTGGCAATCGACGACCCCCTACCGTCGGCGGTGACCGCCGATGACACCCCACACAAGGACCACTGACATGCGCCATCGCTTCCCCGCAATGCTGCTCCTGGCGGCCTCCACGATGGCCGCCTTCGCGCCCGTAAATGCAGGCCAAGTGCCCCGCGCGGCCACCACTGCGGACATTCCTGTTTCTTCGAGCGACCGACTCTATGCCGCCGACCAGTTCTCCAACACCGTGTCGGTCGTCGACCCGGCCCAGAACCGGCTGCTCGGCGTGATCCGGCTGGGCGATCCGCAACCCGCTAGCCTGAGTCCGCTCTATCGTGGCCAGCTACTCGTGCATGGCCTCGGCTTCTCGCCGGACGGCAAGACGCTGGCCGTCGTCTCGATCGGCTCCAACTCGGTGACCTTCATCGACACGGCCACCAATGCGGTCAAGGCCACGACCTACCTGGGCCGTTCGCCGCACGAGGCCTTCTTCACACCGGATGGCAGCGAACTATGGGTCACGGTGCGCGGCGAGGACTACATCTCAGTCATCGATCCGACGACCTACCAGGAAAAGCAGCGCGTGCGCGTGCCCGCGGGACCGGGCATGCAGATCTTTTCGCCGGATGGCGAGTACGGCTACGTGTGTTCTTCCTTTACCGCGGAAACAGTCGCAATCCGGATTTCGGATCACCAGATCGTCGGGCGGATCAAGCAGGACTCGCCGTTCTGTCCGAACATCGCCGCCAACCCTGACGGCCAGCAGGTGTGGCTGACGCTGAAGGACATCGGCCGCGTGATGGTGTTCGACGCGCGGCCGCCGTTCCGGGTGATCCACACGATCGACACGGGCCCGCTCACCAACCACGTCAACTTCGCGCAGACCGCTGCTGGAATATTCGCGTACGTCACCATCGGCGGACTCAATGCCGTCAAGGTGTTCAGGACCGACACATTCGAGCAGGTGGCGACGATCCCGGTCGGCCGGCTGCCGCACGGGCTGTGGCCCTCCGGCGACGGCAGTCGCATGTATGTCGGACTGGAGAACGCGGATGCGATCGCCGCGATCGACACGTCGACCCACCGTGTGGTTGCGGAAATCCCGGTGGGGCAGGCACCGCAGGCGGTGGTCTATGTTCCTGAAGCAGTGAAAGGAAGCGATCCGGTCGTTGGCCTGCAACCGCTGGGGCTTGCCGGGAAAGCGGTTCAACTTTCGCTCGCGGCCGTGGGTTCGACCCCAGGTTCGACTGCGCCCACCAGCGTCGCACTCTTCGATCAGGGCCTGATCCAGGTGCTGCAGGCCGGTGTCTCCGGATTGGAACCGGGCAAGCCTTATGTCCTCGCACTGGCCGAGCGGCCTGACGGCTCCGGGCGGATCGAGCCGCTGGCGAGCTTCAAGGCCAATCCGGCGGGCTCGGCCGTGGTCAACGCGCTTGGGCCGATCCGGCAGATGGTGAGGGACAATGCCGGCGAACAGTCGCGCCACCTCGTGATCGTGCCCGGCACCGCGTCCGAACACGGGCCACCGGTCCAGGTGCAGTCGCAGATTCAGTGAGGACGGTGCATGCGGAGGACGCGCCTTGCAGGACATGATGGCCCTCGTCGAGCCTTTGATCCCCGCGCTGCGGCGCTACGCACGCAGCCTGCTGCGTGATCGCGCGGCGGCGGATGATCTTGTACAGGATTGCCTCGAGCGCGTGATCAGCCGCTGGCACCAGCGCCGCGCCGACGGCGACGCGCGGACCTGGGTCTTCACCATCCTGCACAACCTCGCCATCAACCAATTGAAGCAGAGGGCGCGTCGCGGCGTGCCCCTGGCCATCGAAGACGTGGACGAAGCCGCCTTCGCCACCGCGCCGGCGCAAGAGGACCCCCTGCATGTCCGCGCGGTACTCGATGCGCTGGATTCGCTGCCGGAAGACCAACGCAGCGTGCTGCTACTGGTTTCCGTCGAGGACCTGTCCTATGCGGAGACTGCGGCGGTACTGGACATCCCGCTGGGCACCGTGATGTCCCGGTTGTCGCGTGCCCGGCATCGGCTGGCGCGGCTGCTGGAAGAAGGACCCATGCGGCCCGCGGTGGCCGCGCCTGTCCTGAGGAGGATCAAATGAGCCGTCCCACGTCCGAGGACGATCTCCACGCCTATGTCGATGGGCTGCTTCCCGCTGCCCGTCGCGCGGAAGTGGAGGCGTACCTTGCCAGGAATCCCGAGGTTGCCGAGCGCATTGCCAAGTTCGGTCGCCAGCGCGACGCCCTGCGTGCGGCGCTCGGCCCCATCGCGGCCGCGCCGGTGCCGCCGCAACTGAATCTTGGTCACATGGTGTTGTCGCGGCGCAGGCCGCGTTGGCCGAGCTGGCGCGCCGCCGCTGCGGCTTGCCTCCTCGTTTTCGCGGGAGCCACTGGTGGTTGGATGTTGCGTGGCACGGCCACCGAGGAGCGCGTCGGCATCGTCGCGCTCGCCGAGGAAGCCAACGACGCCTATGCCGTCTTCGGCCCGGACAGTGGTCGCCCCGTCGAAATACTGGCAGCGGACAGCGCGATGCTGGTCAGCTGGGTCGAGGATCGCCTCGCGCGGCCCATCTCGTTGCCGGATCTTTCCGCTACCGGGTATCGCTTCATCGGAGGACGTGTGGTTGCCACCGGACACGGGCCGGCGGCCCTGCTCATGTACGACAACGCGCAAGGCAGCCGCATCGCCGTGTTCATGCGGCCGATGGTGCATGCCGACCAGAACGCGCCCATGGCCCGGCATCGCAAAGACAATGTCGTGGGCTATGCCTGGGCCGACAACGGGATGGGGTACAGCCTTGTCGGCGGTCCTGAGGCGGCAACGACCCTGCATCCCATTGCCGACGAAGCCCGCCGGCAATTCCGATTGAAATCGTGAATTCGCGCAGGCGGAAACAAGTTCCCTGAGGTAGCAGGCGGCAGGTAACGCCGGCTCACCCCGCGCCGAACCGACGCATTCCGTATCCTCGTCCAGAGGATATCGCTCGAATGCAAGACATGTGCGATCCATGCACCCGCAGTTCACCAAAGTCGAGGCAGGCTGACGGCCTGCTTCTGGCCTGTTAGCGCCGGGCGCTTCCGACCCAAAGCGGACGATGTGTCGTGGCCCTCTGCAATTCTGTCGGGACGCCCACGGAGACGTGACTCACGCCAACGAGCCTCCGGGAATCCCGGGGCGATTCAGGCTTACGCTACACCGGGTCCAAGGAACTGCGGTCAAGACAGGAGGGCCTCCGCGCTGGGAAGAACTCCCAGGCGTATCGTGCGCACAGCTACCATACGAAAGTCCCACCCGAGGCTATTGAGAAACTCATTCGTCATCACACGAATGAGGGGTCGCACGTAGGGCTGTGTGACCCCCATCCTGCAGCGTGAGCTGATTGGGTCAAGGCCGAGTTGTCATGCAGGCAGTTTGGCTGCAAGAAGTTCGACCTTCTCGATATTGGGCGGAGAACTGAGCAAGGTCGCGGCGTTGGCCATCAAGGCCGCGGCGATCTGGCCGTTCAGATGCGCCTGGCGACCTGCCTCATCGGCAAAGGCATCGAACACACCAAACGTCGAAGGGCCAAACTTCAATGCGAACCAGGCCGTGGTGCC
>Ga0233425_10010737_pt1 | contig 10997 bp, 6 predicted proteins | sample Watercolumn_Towu_2_FD_181712 | JGI IMG/M metagenome (GOLD analysis project Ga0233425, IMG submission 181712) | Freshwater microbial communities from Lake Towuti, South Sulawesi, Indonesia - Watercolumn_Towuti2014_140_MG | ecosystem: Environmental > Aquatic > Freshwater > Lake | place: Indonesia...
GCTACGGTACGGTGGCGAAACGACCCCTCGCGGAGGCCCGATGCGACGGATACTCCTCGTCACGCTGCTCCTGGCTGCCGACCTGTTGCTCCTCGCCCCTTCTGCGTTCGCCAAGGCGCCCGCGGCCAAGGCCTCGGCTGCCGGCGCCACGCCCGTCGAGCCCGCCTTCGGGTCCCTGCTGGGCGCGGCGGTCCCCGACGCCGATCTCGTGCTGCTGCTCGACGTCAAGGCGCTCGGACGGGGCGTCCTCGACCTGCTCGACTTCGTCGAGGGCACGCCGCTGATGTCGGCCGCGCCCGACGTGCAGGCCGAGTGGCGACAGGCCCGGGCAGCCGTCATGTCGGCCTTCTCGTCCGTCACCGCCACCCTGGGCGCCGATCCCCTGCGCGACCTCGACAAGGCCGTGGCCACCGTGCGCCTGCTGCCCGAGGGCGGCGACCACCAGCTCGAGATCTCGCTCACGCTCACGGGCAAGCTGCCGCCCGACGTGGTCAATCGCCTGAGCCCCGATCTCCCCTCCCTGACGGTGGCCGGGGTGCAGGTCAGCGACCTGGGCGCGACGCCCGCGGGGCCCCTGGTGGCCGGCTTCGTGGCGCCCGACCGCCTGCTGCTGGCCTCGCCCGCCGTGTTCGAGAAGGCGCTGGCGTCCAAGGCGCCGGCCAGGGAGCTGGTGGCCCGCCACGAGGGCCTGTTGGCCAAGTCCAGCGGCGGCCTGCTGTTCCGCCTGTCGCTGGTGTTGCCCGACTGGCTGCGCGCCAAGGTGGCCGAGGTCCCCGAACTGGAGGCGTTCCCGTTCGCCCGGGGCCTGGCCCGCCTGCGCCTCGAGCTCGATCAGAGCCTGTACGTCGAGCTCGCCGGGGCGACCGACGCCGCCGCCGAGAGCGCGCGCCTGCTGCTCGAGGGCGCCCGCGAAGGGCTGGTGGGCAGCCGGGCGCTGGCCCGCTCCCTGGCCCTGATGGCCCTGAGCCTCGACCTCGCGAAGCTCCCCGAGGTGCCCGCCGAGTGGCGGCCGCTGCTGGCCAACCGGATCGCGCTGCAGGCCTCCATCGACCGCTTCCTGGGCGGCGCCGACCTCAAGGCCCCCGAGGTCGCGGCCAAGGGGCGCGTGGCCTCGCTGAAGACCGACCGGCTGCAGCTGCTGTCTGCCGCGCTGCCCCTGGGGGTGGTGGCGGCGGTGGCCATCCCGGCCTTCGAGAGGTTCAAGGAGAAGGCCGAGCAGGCCGCGCCCACCCCGCCGGCGGGTGGTCCCGTCGTCGAGTGACGGTTCAGCGGATCCGGATGCACCCGGTGACGGGGCAGACCAGCGAGCAGAAGTTGCAGCCCACGCAGCGCTCCTCGTCGACGCGCGGCCTGCGATCGCCGTCGGCGGTGATGGCCCGGTGACCGCCGTCGCGGCACGCGACCAGGCAGCGCAGGCAGCCCACGCAGCGCTCTTCGTCGATGTGGGACTTCACGGGCGTGCCGTAGGTGATCGCGTCGTGGGTGGCGACGCCCGGCAGGCCCTGCCCGATCAGCTGCTCGACGCGCGACAGGCCCTTGGCCTTCAGGTAGCGCCCCAGCCCGTCGCACAGGTCGTCGATGATGCCGTAGCCGTACTGCATGACCGCCGTGCAGAACTGCACGTTGCGGGCGCCCACCAAGAGGAACTCGACCGCGTCCTGCCACGTGACCGGCCCGCCGGTGCCGGTGACGGGCACGTCGGTGCGCTGCGTGATCTCGGCGATGTTGCGCAGCGAGATGGGCCGGATGGCCGGACCCGACAGGCCGCCGTAGCTGGTCTTGCCCTCGACGGTCGGCCGCGCCTTCCAGGTGTCGAGGTCGAAGCCGATCAGGCTGGGGATGGTGTTCGACGCGCAGATGCCGTCGGCGCCCGAGGCCTTGACCGCCTGGGCCACCTCGACGATGTCGGCCACCTGGGGCGTGATCTTGATGACCACCGGGATGCGCCGCGCGGCCTGCTTGATCCAGCCGGCCACCGTGCGCACCAGCCCGGGGTCCTGCCCCAGCATGAAGCCGGGCTTGGAGCCCAGCGTCCCCTGGGGGCACGAGAAGCTGCATTCGATCATGTCGGCGCCGGCGTCCTCCAGGCGGCGCACCAGCGACTGCCACTCCTCCTGCTTCGAGCCCATGATCGAGGCGATGACCACCTTGCCCGGGAACTCGGCCTTGAGGGCCCGGACCCGCCGCTCGATCTCGTCGACGTGGTGCTCGGAGATCAGGTCGATGTTGGTCAGGGCCTGCAGCTTCTGCCCGCCGATCTCGGCGCCGTCCATCATGGGGTACTTGAGGGGCACGGACGTGCCCTCGACGCTGGTGGTCTTCAGCACGGCTCCGGCCCAGCCCGCGCGGAAGGCGTCGCGCACCATGTCGAGGTCGTCGCTGGGCGGCGCCGCGGCCAGCACGAAGGGGTTCTCGAAGGTGACCCCGCAGAAGGTGGTGCGCAGGTCGACGCCCGCAGGCAGCGACTGCCGATACGGCCGGTTCGGGTCGAGGACCTCGCCGGTCAGCTTGCGGTGGATGGCCGCGGCCGCCCGCCGGCCCTGGGCGATGGCGTGCACCACGGTGTAGTGCGTGGCCGACAGGTCTCCGCCGCAGAACACGCCGGCGCGGGAGGTCTCGAGCCCCTCGTCGGTCTTCACGCGGCCGCCCTCGGTCTCGAGGCCCCAGGCCGCCAGGGCCGCCGTGTCGATCTCGGTGCCCACGGCCGCGATGACCGTGGTGGCGGGGATGGGGTAGGCCGCGTCGGCGATGGGGCGGGGCGACGGGCGCCCGCTCCCGCGCTCGGCGGGCATGACGGCGGGCTGGACCCACAGCCGTTCGACCCGGGCCCCGCCCTCCACGCGCACCGGCGCGTGGAACGTGCGGAACTCCACGCCCTCCTCGCGCGCCATCAGCACCTCGGCCAGCTGAGCGGGCATCTCGCGGTCGCCGCGCCGATAGACGATGGTCACGTTGCCGCGCGTGGCGCGCCGGGCCACGGTGGCGCAGTCGATGGCGGTGTCGCCGCCCCCCACGACGACCACGTGGTCGCCCAGGTCGGGCAGCCGTCCCTCGCGCGCGGCCTTCAGGAAGGCGCGGCTGTGCCAGACGCCCGGAAGCTCCTCGCCCGGGACCCCGAGGGCGCGGTCCTTCTGCAGCCCCAGGCCCAGGAACACCGCGCGATGGCCGTCGGCGAGCAACCCGTCGAGCGACGCGGTCGGCCGGGCCGGCAGGATCGTGACCCCCAGCGACGTGACCGTCTGCACCTCGAACGCCACGACCTCGGGCGGCAGGCGGAACGACGGCACGTCGACCGCGTGGCCCAGGCGCGCCAGCTCGCCCGCGCACGAAAGGCCGGCCGGCCCCGCGCCCACCACGGCCACGCGTCCCGGGTGCCGGACCTGGGGCGTCGGGAGCTTCCACCCGTGCCGCCGCGCCTCGTCCGAGGCGAAGCGCTGCAGGTCGCCGATGCGGATGGGCGTGTCGAGCTTCGCGCGGGTGCACTCGCAGGCGCACTGCCGGCCGGTGTCGCAGACGCGCGCCGTGGATCCCGCCAGCAGGTTGTGCGCCGTGATCACGCGCCAGGCGCCCTCGACGTCGCCGAACTTGATGCGGCGGATGAAGTCCCGCACCTGCACGCGCGTCGGGCAGCCCGACTCGCAGGGCGGGTCCTCGCACAGCAGGCAGCGGTTGGCCTCGGCCAGCGCCTCGTCGGCGCCGATGGGGCGCGCGACCTCGTCCCAGCCGCGCACGCGTTCGATCGGATCCAGCATCCGTGCCATGGGGCACTCCTTCGTGGTTGGGGCGACGACTCGGGCAGGCTCACAGCCGGTACTGGTCCGGGCGGCGGTCCCGCAGCCGGTGGTTCGTCGACGTCACCCATTTATCACGGGCCAGCGCGAGGTCAAGCTCTGCGATCACCACCGCTTCGCCCGTCGCCGGGGCCTGCCCGAGCACCCGGCCGCGCGGATCGACGGCCTGGCTGCGCCCGGTGAACGTCAGCTCGCGGTCGCTCCCCACGCGGTTGGCCGTCAGCACGAGCACCCCGTTCTCGAGGGCCCGCGTCACCATCGCCTGCTGGGCCCAGGGCAGCACCAGGTTCGAGGGGTGCGCCAGCACGTCGGCCCCGGCCAGCGCCAGCGTGCGCGCGGCCTCGGGGAAGAACCAGTCGAAGCAGATCAGCACGCCGACCTTCGCGGGGCCCACGTCGAACACGGTGAAGCCCCGGTCGCCGGGCGAGAACAGCCGCGCCTCGTCGCCGAACAGGTGCACCTTGCGGTAGGTGCCGACCAGCCCTGCCGGGCCCAGCACGAAGGCCGCGTTGTAGAGCCGGGCGCCGTCGCGCTCGACGAAGCCGCCGATCAGCGTGGCGCCCCTCGCTGCGGCCAGTCGAACCAGGCGCGCCAGCGCCGGATCGGCGGGGTCGGCCGCCTGGGAGCACGCCCGCGCCCGCTCGACGGTCTCCAGCTCGTAGCCCGAGAGGCACAGCTCGGGCAGCACCCACACCTCGGCCTCCAACGTCGCCCCCAGGCGCTCGATGACGCCCAGGTTGGCCCCCACGTCGCCCAGCACCGGCTGGAACTGCAGGACGGCAGCGCGCATACCGGTCCTCCGCACGGTGATTCGACCGCGATTCTCGCCGGCCCCCGGGCGGATGCAAATCATCGCGGCCGTTCGATTGACGAAAAGGCCAAACTGACTACATTAACGGGGTGTCGATCTGATGTGGTCCAGGAGGTCCCATGCGTCGTACCCTTTTCCTCGCGTTCGCGGTCCTGTCGGCCCTGGGCGCCTACGCCGGACCGCTCGCGGCCGCCGACGAGGTCTGCAACGGAGTCGACGACAACGCCAACGGCAAGATCGACGCGGCCGACCCGGCGCTGATCCTGACCCTGTGCGAGAAGCAGTCCGGCGTCTGCGCCGGGGTCTACCACTCGCGCGCCTTCTGCTCGGCCGGCGTCTGGAAGGTGTGCTCGAACTCGTGGTACGCGACGCAGCGACCGACCGCGCCCAACAACTACCTGACGTCCGACACGTCCTGCAATGGCGTCGACAACGACTGCGACGGCTCCACCGACGAGAACTACGTGGTCACGACCACCACGTGCGGCATCGGCCGCTGCGCCGCGACGGGCCTGTCCACGTGCGTGGGCGGCGTGGTCGGCTCGACGTGCGTGCCCGGCACACCCTGGGCCGACGACTCCGTGGCCAACCAGATCGACGACGACTGCGACGGGCTCACCGACGAAGACTACGTGTGCACGCCCCTCGGCCCCATCGACGACACCTGCGACTTCGTCGACGACGACTGCGACAGCACCTTCAACGAAGACTTCGTCCCCTATGCCTCGGGCACGACGTGCGGTACGGGCGCCTGCCAGGCCGGGGGCACCGTCACGTGCGTCGACCGCGTGCCCACGGTCGTGTGCACGCCGGGCGCGCCGTCGCAGGAGGTCTGCAACGGTGTCGACGACGACTGCGACACCAAGACCGACGCGGCCGACAACACGTTGCAGAAGCCCCTGTGCGAGAAGCAGATCGGCCTGTGCGCCGGCGTGGTCAAGTCGGCCTCTCTGTGCGTGGCCGGCTCCTGGGCGGTGTGCTCCGACAGCGTCTATCGCGCGGCGCGTCCGACCTACCTGAACCCCGACAACGTGTGCGACGGCGTCGACAGCAACTGTGACGGCGCCACCGACGAGGCCTGGGCTTCTGTAGCCACCGCCTGCGGTATCGGCGGCTGCGCCTCGACCGGCGCGTCGACGTGTACGGCCGGTGTTTACGACGACGGCTGCACCGAGGGCGCGCCGGTCAGCCCCGACATCGGCAACGGCATCGACGACGACTGCGACGGCCTCACCGACGAAGACTGCACGCCCGGCAGCACCCCCGAGACCGAGTGCAACGGCATCGACGACGACTGCGACGCGCTGGTCGACGAGGACTACGTGCCCACCCCCGCGCCTTCCTCGTGCGGCGTGGGCGCGTGCCTGCGCAACGGCGAGTACCAGTGCCTCGTCGGCGTGGTCACCGACGTGTGCACGCCCGGCACGCCTTCCCAGGAGGTGTGCGACACCATCGACAACGACTGCGACGGCAAGCTCGACGGCGCCGACAACACCCTGCTCCGGCCCGCCTGCGAGAAGACCGATGGTGTGTGCGCGGGCGCCCTCCACACCGGCACCCTGTGCGTCGGCGGCGCCTGGAACGCCTGCACCACGTCGGTCTACCGGGCGCACAATGCCGCCTACGCGACCACCGAGCCCTACGTCTGCGACACCCTCGACAACGACTGCAACGGCCAGACCGACGAAGACTGCTGCCGCACGGCGTTCACCGACCTGCCCGTCACGGGCTTCCTCGGCAACGCGCTGTGCCCGGTGCCCGGCACCGACTGCGCGTCGATCACCCGCGACGTGAGCGTCAGCACCATCGGCAACTGCCCCGGCCTCGACACCTTCGAGCTGTGGGTCGACGGCGCACTCGCGGCCACCGTTTCGTCCGCTGGCGGCACCACGACCTTCACGGGTCGCACGTTCACCGACGGAACCGCGCCCTCCCTCGAGGTTCGCGGCCTGGCGGCCACCACCCAGATCACCGTCACCCCGACCGAGGTCGTCACGGTCGACCTGACCGACCCGGTGGTGGCCTTCACCACGGTCGACGTGGGTGGTTTCCTCACGCCCGCCACCGGCTCCACCCAAACCTACACGCTGGCCGACGACCAGAACTCCGGCGTCACCGGCCTGCAGATCCCGCTGCACATGCAGATCACCGACGCCAACCTCGACGGCGGCTTCCTCGATCCCATCACCGGCGACCCGGGCACCGGGCCCGTCGACCTGGCGGTGGGCTCTCCGGCGCTGCCCCTGCTCCTCGGCCCGGGACCCATCGAGCAGACCGTCACCGACGTGACCGTCCCCGACGGCGCCCTCACCATCACGGCTACGGCTCTCGACGCCGCGGGCAACGAGGCCACCACGTCGTTTGCCACCTCGGGCGTCGACGCCACGCCGCCCGATGCCGTCACGGTCACCCTGGGCGCCCTCGATCGCCACCTGCCGTCGGTCGTGCTCAACTGGACCGCCCCCGGTGACGACGGCGCCATCGGCCTGGCCGTGGCCTACGACATCCGCTTCTCCAAGAGCCCCATCACCGACGAGGCGTCGTTCAACGCGGCCTGCCCCGTCGACGACGTCACCAGCATGAGCCCGCCGGCCGTACCCCAGGCCGCCGGGACGGCCGAGACCCTGGTGGTCAGCGCCCCCGACGTGCGCAGCGCCACGGGCTGCAAATTCGTCACGGGCGACGTCGGCGACACGTACTACTTCGCCATCCGCGCGGTCGACGACGTGGGCAACTGGTCGCCCATCTCGGCGGCCGAGGTGGCCTCGACCACCGAGCTCTCGGTCAAGACCGCCCAGCTCACCTTCGCCGGCAGCATCTCCGAGGCCCGCATGGACCGCCTGTTCACGCCCCTCGGCGACGTCAACGGCGACGGTCTGGCCGACTTCTCCAGCTACTCCAGCGTGCTCGGCAAGGCGTGCGTGTTCCTGGGGCAGAGCGCGGGCGCGCCGGGTTACGGCATCTCCGACCTCACCTTCACCGACGACTCGTCGGCCACCCACCAGTGCTTCAGCGGCACGGGCGTCGGCTACATGGTGGCCGGGCTCGGCGACATCGACGGCGACGGCATCGGCGACTGGGCGCTCGGCTACGGCGGGCCCACCGAGCACATCGACGTGTTCGCGGGCCAGGTCTCGGGCACGCCCCCCATCGGCACCACGCCCTACCTGCGCCTCACGGGCCAGAGCTACTCGACCACCAACCTGGGCTCGCAGGTCTACCGCATCGGCGACTTCGACGGCGACGGCCTGGCCGACATCGGCGTCGGGTCGCGGCGCACCAACATCTTCTACATCATCCTCGGGAACGCCGCCCTCACCCCAGGCGATCCGCTCACCACCATCGACGTCACCAACGCCGCGACCTACGGCACGTTCCGTGTGGTGCGCGTCGCGGTCACCGGCGCGGCGGCCGACAGCTACTTCGGCATGAACGCCGTCGGCGCCGGCAACATGCTGCCCGATGTCGGTGACGACGGCACGCCGCCCGGCGAGGTGGCCATCTACATGCAGAACTCGCCCAACCAGGTCTTCCTGCTGAAGGGCCGCGCGGTCACGACCAGCCCGGTCGACCTCACGCTCAGCGCGTCGGCCACGGGCACCGCCACCAACAACGGCGAGGTCGTGCGCTTCTTCAAGGAGGCCACGGCGACCGAGGGGCTGTTCGGCATCGACCTGTCGGGCGGCTTCGACCTGAACGGCGGCGGCGTGCCCGACCTGGTCATCGGCCACTACCTGCAAGGGCTCAACCAGCCGTCGCTGCCCTACACGGTGTACGTCCTCTACGGCGAGACCCTCGCCCCGCGCCTCGGCAAGAACGTCGTGGGCGTCAGCCTCACCAACCCGCCCCCGGCGGCGGTGGGCGAGGGCACCTACGCGGGCACCTACGGCGTGGTCATCGCGGGCAACTACCGCCGGCCGGCCATCCTGGGCGACTTCGACGGCGCCACGGGCACCCACGCCGACCTCGTGATGCACGACCTGTCGTCGACCACCTGGGGCTCGGTCTGGGTGCGCCTCAACAACATGGCCACCACGCCAGCCATCCCGCGCGGTACGTTCCCCTACGTCGACCTGACCATCACCTCGCCCTACGCGGGTCAGCCGGCCTCGGCCTTCGGCAACACGGTCTTCCCGCTCGGCGACTTCAACGGCGACGGCTACCCCGACATCCTGGTGGGCACCCGCAACGGCGGCTACCCGACCATCGTCTACTAGAAAAAAAGGGGGCGGCCCCTCGCGGGACCGCCCCCTCTCGTTCGCTCCGCGCGCCCCTCCGGACGGGAGAGGACGTTACGGCTACACCTTGCCCGTGAGCTCGGGCACGGCCTTGAACAGGTCGGCCACCAGACCGTAGTCGGCCACCTGGAAGATGGGGGCCTCCTCGTCCTTGTTGATGGCCACGATGTACTTCGAGGCCTTCATGCCCGCCAGGTGCTGGATGGCGCCGGACAGGCCCACGGCGACGTACAGGTCGGGGGCCACGATCTTGCCGGTCTGGCCCACCTGGTAGTCGTTCTCGATCCAGCCGGCGTCGACCACGGCGCGGGTGGCGCCCACGGCCGCGTGCAGCTTGTCGGCCAGGTCGTAGATCAGCTGGAAGTTGGGCTTGTCCTTGAGGCCGCGGCCGCCCGACACGACGACGCGGGCGTCGGTGAGCTCGGGGCGCGCGCTCACGATGGCCTCGAAGCCCACGTAGCTCTCGGTCAGCGAGGCCGGGTCGAAGGCCGACGCCAGCGTCTCGACGGCGCCGGGCGCGCCGGCCGTGGCCGCCGCGAACTCGGTGCCGCGCACGGTCACCACGGCCTTGTCGGTCGTGATCTCGACCAGGCCGATGACGTTGCCGGCCCACATGGGGCGCTTGAACCTGTTCCAGCCCTCGACGCCGATCACGTCGCAGGCCATGCCGGCGCCCAGGCGGACGGCCACGCGGGGCAGCAGGTCCTTGCCGTACGAAGAGGCCGCGCCCACCACCACCTTGGCGCCCACCTTGCCGGCCACCTCGGCCACCGCGAAGGCATGGGCCGGGGCCAGGTATTTCTCGAACTTCGCGTCGTCGACCGCGACCACCAGGTCGACGTAGGCCGCGACGCCGCTGGCCGCCGCGCCGATGCCCTTGCCGATCACCGCCCCGACCACCTTGCCGCCCGTGGCCGCCGCGACCTTCTTCGCCGCAGTGATGGCCGGCAGGGTCGTGTTGCGGAGGGCGCCGTCCTTCGTCTCGACGATCACCAGTACGTTGCTCATGGCGTCTCCCTCCCTTTACCCGATGACCTTGGCTTCGTTCTTGAGCTTGGCCACCAGCGTGTCGACGTCGGGCACCTTCACGCCGGCCTGGCGCTTGGGCGGCTGCTGGTACGACACCGTCTTGACCTTGACGGTCGGGTCGACGCCCAGGTCGGCGAACGACTTCACGTCGACCGGCTTGCGCTTGGCCTTCATGATGTTGGGCAGCGACGGGTAGCGCGGCTCGTTCAGGCGCAGGTCGGCCGTGACGACCGCCGGCAGCTTGACGGCCAGCGTCTCGAGGCCGCCGTCGACCTCGCGGCGGGCCTTCACGGCGCCGCCCTCGATCTCGAGCTTGTTCACGAACGTGGCCTGGCCCACGCCCAGGTACTCGGCCAGCAGCTGGCCCACCTGGTTCGAGTCGCCGTCGATGGCCTGCTTGCCGATCAGGATCAGGTCGGCGCCCTCGGCCTTGGCGATGGCGGCCAGCGTACGGGCCACCACGTCGCCGTCGAGGGCCTTGTCGTCACCCTCGACGCGGATGCCGCGGTCACAGCCCATGGCCAACGCGGTGCGGATGTACTGCGTGGACTCGTCGGGGCCGATGGAGACGACCACCGCCTCGTCGGCCGCGCCGCTCTCGCGCAGCACCACCGCCGCCTCGATGGCGTTCTCGTCGAACGGGTTGATCTTGAACTCGAGGCCTTCGGTCTCGATGTCGCTGAGATCCGCCTTCAGGCGAATCGCAGCATCCGGGTCCGTGACCCGCTTCGCGGTGACGAGTACCTTCACGGGCACCTCCTGCGTTGTTTGGTCGAGAACGGCGCACCCATAACGCAAAGCATCATGGTGGTAGCAGAGCGTCACGCGGCTTGTCAAGACCGCTTGCGGCATGCCCATTTTATGTTGCTGTGCGTCATGCCGTGTGGTACCTCCTTCCGGGGTTCGTGCCGTCCGTTGGCACGGGGAGACATGGATTTCTTCGACGAAAAGTCGCTGCTCGGCGGCACGCGCCGGGTGCACCCCTCGGGCCGCTGGGCGCCGCCGCTGCCGCAGCGCGACGCGGTGGTGAACGAGGCGCGCCTGGCCGAGGTGCGGGCCGACTGGGGAGCCGGACGGGGCGCGCCCCTGCTGGTCGAGATCGGCTTCGCGCGGCCCCACTTCTTGACC
>Ga0233425_10010738_pt1 | contig 10996 bp, 10 predicted proteins | sample Watercolumn_Towu_2_FD_181712 | JGI IMG/M metagenome (GOLD analysis project Ga0233425, IMG submission 181712) | Freshwater microbial communities from Lake Towuti, South Sulawesi, Indonesia - Watercolumn_Towuti2014_140_MG | ecosystem: Environmental > Aquatic > Freshwater > Lake | place...
GCGGTCGTGGAGGCGTGTCCCTCGCGGCAACCCCGAAACAACACGGGGCTTCGCGCCCTTCTACAAAAACCGGGGTGGTGTCAAGATGCGCCCGTCCAACCTCGCGCCACGCGCCACGCTTTCCGCTTGGGCACCTCCGGTAACTACCTTTTTTGTAGGCCGCGTCACACGACGCGGCGGTTTTCCTCACAATTTCGCCATGTGAGGTCACATGGCCTACAACAGACAAGCAGTTGCCGGAGGTTCCCGCTTGTATCTGCTCGCTTGCGCCGCGCGCGGTTCGCGCGTAGTATCGCGACACCATGAGCGCTTCATTTCCACAATCTCGTCCGCGCCGGTTGCGTCGAACACCCGCGTTGCGCGCGCTTGTGCGCGAGACTGACGTCGCCGCGCGGCACCTGATTCTGCCGCTGTTCGTGCGTGAAGGCCGTGGCGTGCGGCGTCCGATCGGTTCGATGCCCGGTCAATTTCAGTTGTCGGTGGACGAGCTTGTGAAGGAGGCTTCTGTTGCGTTTGCGCTCGGTGTTCCAGCGGTGATCCTTTTCGGTATTCCCGACAAGAAAGATGAACGCGCCTCGGGTGCGTATGCGGCGAATGGCATCGTGCCGAGGGCGATCCGCGCGTTGAAGAAGGAATTACCGGGGCTTATCGTCATCGCGGATGTTTGTTTGTGCGAGTACATGAGCCACGGACATTGCGGTATTGTTCGCGGCGGTTGCGTGGACAACGATGCGACGCTGCCGTTGCTCGCAAAGTCCGCCGTTGTGTACGCCGAGGCGGGCGCGGACATCGTGGCGCCAAGCGACATGATGGATGGTCGTGTCGCGGCGCTTCGCGTGGCGCTCGACAAGGCTGGATTCGTGGAGACGCCGGTCATGAGTTACGCGGCGAAGTTTGCCTCCGCGTTTTACGGCCCGTTTCGCGAGGCGGCGGAGAGCGCGCCGAAATTCGGCGACCGCCGCAGTTATCAGATGGATGCCGCGAACGGCAACGAAGCGTTGCGCGAGGTCGCTCTCGACATTGCCGAGGGCGCGGACGTCGTGATGGTGAAACCGGCGCTCGCCTACCTCGATATCGTGCGGCGCGTGAAAGAAAAGTTTTCGGTTCCTGTCGCGGCGTACAATGTCAGCGGTGAGTATGCGATGGTGAAAGCCGCCGCGGCCAACGGCTGGCTCGACGAGAAGGCGGTCGTGCTGGAAATGATGACGGCATTTCGACGGGCGGGAGCGGATTTGATTTTGACGTACTGGGCGAAGGACGTCGCCCGTTGGCTGCGCTGATGTCCGCCGTTATTGCGACGGTTGTAGATGCCAGAGCTTGTATACGACAAGCACAACCACCACGATCGCAACCACGCCAAATCCGATTACAATCCACAACCAAATTCCGGGGCCGCCTTTTTTCTTGCGGCCAAACGGTGACGCCGACGAGAATGTGCGCGGCGCTTCCACGGGACGACCGAGTTCGGCGAGGTTGACGCCGGATTGCGAAGGCGGCAACGGCTGGCTCGCTTTCTTTGTGTCGCCTTCGTATCGCATTTCGACGGAACCGACGCGAACCTGGTCTCCGTGAGTCAGGCGGGTGTCTACGACACGCATACCGTTGACGCGCGTGCCATTCGTTGAGTTCAGGTCGCGTACTTTGTAGTCGGCGCCGTCCAGCACGAACATGGCGTGATGATGTGATACGGTGCCGTCGTCGAGGCGGATCATATTGTCCATCGCGCGGCCAACAGTCACGCGCTCCTCAACGAGGTCGTAAACTTTGCCTTCCAAAATTCCTGATAAAATATGCAGCTTCGGCATGGCTGTTCTTGTGTTTCGTCAAAACGTAAATCGCCGCGCATGATGCGCGGACTCGGCTTTCAAGTCAACCGCTTTTTGCGCGCAACCTCTCCGTCAATTGGCTGTGCCGTGCCGCCGTCCGATTGTTGCGGATCGCGATGGCCAGCGCTTTCTTCGAGCCGACGAGGATCACCAGTTTCCGTCCACGCGTAATTGCGGTGTACAACAAGTTCCGCTGCAACAAAACGAAATGCTGCGTCAGGATCGGCACGATCACGCACGGATACTCATTGCCTTGCGATTTGTGGACGCTGATCGCGTACGCCGGCAACAATTCATCCAACTCGTCGAACTCGTACGCCACCTCGCGCTCGTCAATCTCCACGATCAACTGCTGATCCACGAGATCGAGGCGTTTCACGCGACCGAGGTCGCCGTTGAAAACGTCCTTGTCGTAATTGTTGCGCGTCTGCATCACGCGGTCGCCGACGCGCAACGTCCGACCGAACCGCTGCGTGTGCGGCCCCGTCGGATTCAACGCCGCCGCCAGCTCGCGATTCAAATTCTCCGAGCCGCACACGCCTTTGTGCATCGGCGTCAACACCTGAATGTCGCGCATCGGATCGAGCCGGAACTTGGATGGAACACGTTCCGCGCAGAGCGCGCGGATGGTCGCGAGCGCCTTTTCCGGGTCGTCCTGCTGGATAAAGAAAAAATCGCTTTCCTCCGGCGCGTCGAAGACCGGCATCTGGCCTTCGTTCACCCGGTGCGCGTTCGTGATGATGAAACTGTTCTTCGCCTGCCGGTAAATCTCCGTGAGCCGCGCCACCGGAACAATGCCGGAACAAATCATGTCGCCCAGAAAACTTCCCGGGCCGACCGACGGCAATTGATCCACGTCGCCAACGAACACGACCGACGCGGTGACCGGTATCGCCTTCAACAAATGATAGGCGAGGGGGACGTCGAGCATCGAGGTTTCATCAATGATAACCATGTCGCCCTTGAGCGGGCGACGTTCGTTCATTGTGAAACCGCCTTCGTGCGGATCGTACCGCAGCAACCGGTGAATCGTTTGCGCCGTGTGGCCGGTAGCCTCGGACATCCGTTTCGCGGCGCGGCCCGTCGGCGCGGCGAGCAACACCTCGCAGCCTTTCGCCTTCAAAATTTTCACAATGCTGTTCACGATGGTCGTCTTGCCGACGCCGGGCCCGCCGGTGATGACGGAAAGTTTGGAGGCGAGCGCCATCCGGACGGCTTGCTGTTGCGCGTCGGCGAGATCGACGCGCGTTTTCTCCTGAACCCACGCGAGCGCTTTGTCGAGGTCGAGCGACGGCAAACCGATCTTTGCGCCGAGTAGGTCGCGTACTTTCGCCGCAACACCGCGCTCTGCCCGGTGCAAGTGGGCGAGATAAACGAACTCGTTTTCAATCACGATATCCGCAGTGACAGCGAGCAGTCGGATCGCGTTTTCAACCGGGCATAACTCGACGCCGAGCAATTCGGCGGCGGTTTGCGTGAGCATCTCGCGCGGCAAACAACAATGCCCATCGCTCGTCGCCGTCTCGAGTGCGTGAATGGCGCCGGCTTTGAGGCGGTGAATCGAGTCGGCGGCGATGCCGAGTTTCGACGCGATTCCGTCGGCGGTCTTGAACCCGATACCGGTAATATCCTTCGCGAGCCGGTACGGATTTTCGCGGACGACGAGGATGGCGTTCTCGCCGTACTGCTTGAAAATCTTCGCGGCGTGCGCGCTGCCGATGCCGTGGCCTTGCAGGAAAATCATGATGTCGCGCACGGATTTCTGCTGGACCCAGGCTTCCCGGATGCGGCGGGCGCGTTCGGGGCCGATGCCTTCGACGTCGCGGAGCTTGGCGGAAAACTGGTCAATCACCTCGAACGTTTTCTCGCCGAACTTCTCGACGATCCGCTCGGCGTAACGTTCACCGATGCCTTTCACCAAGCCGCTGCCGAGATATTTTTTGATGCCGACAACGGTGCGCGGCAGGATGGACTCGAATTTCTCGACGGCGAACTGGCGCCCGAATTTTTTGTGCGTGCTCCAGCGGCCTTGGGCGCGGACGCACTCGCCGATGTTGAGCGCGGCGAGGTTGCCGACAATCGTGACCGGTTCCTGTCGTCCGCGGCCTTCCGGCAGGAGTTGCGCGACGGTGTAATTGTTTTCCTCGTTGGCGTAGAGGATGCGCTCGACGACTCCTTCGAGGGAGTCCAGCGGCGTCGTGTCGGTTGGTGTCGGCATGATGAATTGTCGGCACCGTAGCAGAAGTTTCCGGAATCTGCGCGCAAAAATTCCGAGTTGGGATTACCGGAACATTCGCGCGGCAAATTTCACCACGAGCCGAGCGAAGCGAGACGCAGAGCCGATGAAATCGGCGACCCGAAGGGCGAGCCGAGCATGGCGAGCGAGTGCAACACACGAAGGGCACGAAGAAAAAAGTTTTGTAGCCGCGAATCGTATTCGCGGCGGGCGAATAATTCACGCGCAACGATGCCGCGAAGACGCTTCGCGGCTACAACAAAGGGCGCATCTGGGCGCTGCCACCATCGGTTTGTAGGGCGCGATGCCCCGTGTTGTTTCGGGGTATCGCGCCGCGAGGCTGATTTTCCAACGGCACGGCGCGATACCTAAACGACAGGCATCGCGCCCTACAACATATCGTCCTTGGTGTCAGGGTGGCAGTGCCCAGATGCGCCCGCGCCGACGCGGCCGGAACATTTGACGTGGTTTGCGGATTGCGGGGTGTGGTAATCTGTTGGCGTGAAATTCAAGACGCCGGCAATTTTCGTTTTGCTGTCGTTCGCGGCGACGGTCGCGATGGCATCGGACGCGTTGTTGGCGCGGCGCCGGCGCGCGATTGACACGGTGGCGAAAACGGTGAATGATTTCAAACAAGGAGATAAGAAATGAAACTTACAGTGGTTGGTGTTGTGGTTGTGTTGGTGATTATCGGCGCGGTAGCGTTGCTTGGGGGCGCTTGGGCGGTGGACATCAACAATCGCCTCGTCAAACTCAACGAGGGCATCAACGGCGCGTGGGCGCAGGTGGAGACGGTATTGCAGCGGCGCTATGATCTGATTCCGAACCTTGTGAACACAGTGAAAGGTTACGCCAAACACGAGAGTGGTGTGTTGGAAGAAATTACCCGGTTGCGGAGCCAGTGGGGCGAGGCGAAAAATTCGGGCGAGAAGATCGCGGCGGCGAATCAACTCGAAGGCGCGTTGTCGCGGTTGTTGTTGGTGGTGGAGAAATACCCGGAGTTGAAGGCGAACCAGAATTTTCTAGCGTTGCAGGATGAGTTGGCGGGGACGGAAAACCGGATCGCAGTCGAGAGGCGGCGTTACAATGAGGCGGTGCAGACGTACAACACGGAGATTGCGCAGTTCCCGGGAAGTATCATCGCGAGTCGGCGCGGATTTCAGCGTCGCGACGCGTATTTCAAGGCGAACGAAAAAGCGGCGACCGCGCCGAACGTTCAGTTCTGAGGCGGCGCGACAACGACCTCGAAGGCGTTGCCGTGGATGCGACGAAGCTCTTCGTGTAGCATGGGAATGCGTCGGTCCGGCGCGACGGAGATGGCCCAGTCAATTCCGTTGTCGGCCACAAACATGCCGTACTTCTTCAGTGCGTTCAGAATCACCTGCACTTCGCGGGAGAAACTGCTGACGTTGAAGTCCTGTCGCAATCGGATTCGCTCACCCATGCGGGGTAGATTGGGATCGTCAAGGCGACTTGCGAAGTGTGTTGCCGGCTCGACGAATGCGCGGCATGTGCGACGGACGGTGACGCGCAGCGCATGGTTGATGAAGCCGTTCTTCAATTCGTCGTAGCGGACAACGGCGGGAAAAATCGGCAAGCCCGCGGCGTCGGCGCTGGTCCAACCGCGTGGGCGGAGTTTGTTTGTGGTGAGGTCGAAGATGGAGGCTTGTGTCGCGACCCAGCCGGCGTTTGTTTTTCGGAGCTGGTAAAATTCGTACAGTTTCCGGTTGGTTGGATCCACGACGATGCCGTGACGATCGCTGTCTTCACCGCGAGTGTTGCGCTGTGCATCGTCGAGAGACATGCCTTGAAAATGTTTTGGCCATCCTTCTATCGGCGTGTTGTCAGGAACCGGATAAGGTCCGCGATCCGATTCGTTCGGATAGCCGTCAATTCTTACCGGGACGCGTTTTTGATTTGGCGGCACGAGCACAAAAGCCATGTCATCGTTGTAGCGCAGCGGTCTCTCGGTGCCGATGGAAGTAATGATGGCGGCGGAATTTGAGTGTAACGGCCACCCGGAGATGTCTTGGTTCCATGGGTTATCTGGCGGAAACACCTGGAGCCTGTTGAGGATCGTGTCGGCTTCGGGTGTGTCAAACATAATGCCGCTGGTGAGGGGCGGAGTTGTGGTTATTGAAGCGCTGGATTGTGGTAGCGGCGTGATCGCAACGGACGGAGGCGCGCCTGTTTCAGTGGGCATCGGTTCTGGTGTGACGACTAAATCCACCAGTTGATTTCCAATGTGACCTTGAACGCGATACGCTTGCTTGGCGGGTGAGGCTGGTAATGATGCGACGGCTGTTGCGGCTCTTGATGCTGTGTGCGTGGCGGCGGACTGTGTGTCATCGCTTTCGAGGTAAATGTCGCCAAAGTACAATGGCACCGGTACTTTGACGGCGCTCGCAATATACCAACGCTTGACGTTGGCGAGATCTGGTGGTGTGTGGTTGGTGTTTTCCATCTCGGCGATGGGTAGTTTCACTTCGTTGCGTCCCGGTGCGAGCGTGATCGGAACATCCACGCGATTGGCGTAGCTCGTTGTGAATTGATGTTTCACGGTCAGCAGCAACTCGATCTTCTTGGCGGATGGATTGAATGCGTTGAAACGCACCGACTGGAAAACCGTCCAGTTGGAGACTTTCGCGACACGGTCGCCAAAACAATCCTCCGTCGGAAATTCGACCTTCAATGCCTGTCCGCCGAGTTCGTTGCACTCGACGAGACTGTAAATTTTTTGGTCGCTCCCGGTATCGGTTGGTTGTTGTCCATCGGAAACTTGGAGCAACATTTCCTGACGCGCATATGACGGCAGAGTGAGGAACATTGCCGCGAGAACAACAACTGTCATGGATGGTTTCATCGTGATAACTCCGCGATGGCTTCACAATGCTGCGTCTGTGGAAACATGTCAAACGGCGTGACGCTTTTGAGTTTGTAGCCGGCCGCCATCAACGCCTTCACGTCGCGTGCCAGCATGGGAGGCGCGCATGAAACGTAAAGGATCGCGCGTGGTTTCTGTTTCGACAATGTCTTCAGAACAGCCCGCCCACAACCACTGCGCGGCGGGTCGAGGATGAGGCAGGTTTCGTCGAGATTGCATTGGCGCTGTGTATAAAACAAAAGGCGGTCAGTCGAGCCGGGATAGAAATCGTAATTTTGCAGGCTGAGTCGTTCCGCGTTGGTGTTGGCGGCGGCGATGGCGCGCTCGTCAACCTCCATGCCGTACACGTGCTGCGCGATGTCGCCAAGCATCAACGCGAACAAACCGGTGCCGCAATAAGCGTCCACGAGGATTTTACAGCCGCTCTCGGCGAACGCGCGTCGTGCGTGTTCGAGCGCGAGCGCGATGACCCCCGCGTTGATTTGGAAGAACGAGCCAAGGGGGACTTCCAGCCGTTTACCGAGGAGTTCCTCGGTGATTGTTTCCTCTGGCGCCGGTTCCTCGAATTGAAAAACCTTGCCGGTCGAATCGCAACGCAACGTCAGGTGTTTGTTGACGACGGATGATTGACTGTTGATGACGGCGAGCTGCGCGTTGATTTCTTCGCGTGCGATGGGACACGCGTTGATCTCGGTGATGGAGCGCCCGCGCATTGTCCAGAAACCGGGCTTGCCGGGGCCGTGCACGACGATTTTGTTCCGGTAATGGTATTCGCGCGGTGACGCGACAACCGGAGCAATGGGAGCGTCTTTCATCTTTCCAATCCGCTCGAACACGTCACGGATTTGCGCGCGTTTCAATTCAAGTTGGTGGGCGTACTCAATGTGTTGATATTGGCAGCCGGCGCAGTTGGCGTAACACGGACACCGAGGCGCAATGCGATGCGGCGAAGGCGTGATGACGCGCACCAAATCCGCCGTCGCAAAACGCCTTTTTACTTCAACGATTTCGACTTCGACACGTTCGCCCTCGATGACAAACGGCACGAAGACAACGAAATTATCAACGCGCCCGATGCCGTCGCCTCCGAAGGCGACAGTGGTGATGTCGAGTTCGAGACGCTGGCCGGGTTGGAGTGGGGAAGTGGTCACAGGTTGCTTTTACGCGACGAGCGCCGAATCTGCAAGCCGCTGACGAGTCCCCAGAGCCACGCGAACGCAAACAAGCCGGCACCGGTAAGTCCGACGCAAAACAAAGGGCCGCCGTCCAACACCAGTTCTCCTTGTCGCCAGCATTGACGGGCGAACGCGCCAAACCAGTACAGCGACAACACAAAGCCCGTCGAGGAAAGAGCGATCTGCATGGCGCCGACGAAACGTCGCCCGGCTAAGAAAGTTCCCATACCCGGTATTGACACCAAGTTGGTCAGGCACAAATCCCGCGCGCGCGACGGCGTTGGCGGATTAGGATTTGGGTTTGCAGAAGATGTCTTCGTAGGCATACATCACGGCAACTTCGATCACGGGAGAAGCGACAAAGATACCGATGCAGCAGCAAAGGAATCCCCCAAGCGCTAGCAAAAAGCATAGGATCAGGAATCCAAAAATTGCCCACCAATGTTTCGTTACCACTTTGCGACTCAATTCCATGGCAGGCCAGAAATCCAAACGCTTATCAATGACCAACGGCAAGGTGAAACACCACGCCACCATCAGGTAAAAACCGGGAATCAGGCACAATAATAATCCCACGCCTTCCAACAGTCCCGAGACGATGGTCGCCAGCATCAATGGCACGAACGCGACACTGAAACCGATAAACGCATCCCCAAAGGTCGCCTCTTGCCCACGGATCTTCTTCAGATAGAACGCGCACATGCCGCCGCGCATGGCGCCTCCGATAACCAATGCGATCAATGGCCCGATATACGGGATTCCGCCGCCGGCAGAAATCAATCCGCCGATGAACGAAACGCCAACCAACAACCAGAAATCCTTCTTTACCAGTTCCCACGCTTTGCGGATGTAATCGCCGCACTGCACCTCGTAGCCACGCGCGAGGATTTCCGCCGCCAAGGCTTCGGGATTGACGGCGGGTGGCGTAATGGGGGGTGGGGTGGTGGAGCTTGCGGCGTTGCTGTCGGTGGCAACATCGGCGAACTCCGGCAACGAGCCGAACGGTTTCCAGTCCGTTGCGCCGTCGGCCTGGACTTGCGTGTTTGGGTTGATGCGACCTTCGGCAAGCCACGCGCGGAGTTGTTCCGCGCTGGCGGGGCCGTATTGATGACCGTCGCTTCCGATGATTTTATACATGAGTGTTTTCCTTTCAGGGCGACAACAGCGTGAACGGATGCGCGGGAATGTTCCGGAGAATTCCGAACGCGATCAGCGCGCCGATGATCAGCCACGTGTAAATGGGTTTCCATGCGGGACGTTGTTCGGGGCGCGCCGCCAGCCGCCACAGCCCGATGCCGGCGACCAACGGAATCGCCAGCGTGAACACGGCGTTCATCCGCAACGCCGTCAACACGTGCCCGTGCAGCAGTTGATGCGTCGCGCGCGTCATGCCGCAGCCGGGACAATGCAGCCCCGTCAACCGGTGAAACTGGCACGCCGGCAGAAACCACGCATCAACGGGGTTGACGAGAAACAAAACCGCGACGGCAGCCGCTATTACCACGACGACACTGAAAACGGTGGTTTTCTGCAGGCGTGTGGGAGTGATTGTCGTAGCGGAGGGCGTCATGGGTCAGGCAAGTTGTTTGGAATAGTTGGCGACCTTGACCCAGTAGATGATCCAGAGAACGAGGGAAGCGATGTAGATTGGAAGACCGACAAATAGTCCCACGTATGGAATGTAAAAGAGGATGGAAGCTACGACCTGTAGAATTGCCATCGTCAAGCCGACGGCAAAACCGGGCTTGTCAACACAGGGAATGCCGCGTCGTCGGAACTCTCTTCCCAGCGACAGCGAAACGTTGATGACGACAAAGAACTGCCAGATTTGATTCAGACAACAACAAACGATCAACATCAACCAGACCGTGCCGCCGGGCATGAACCGGCATTCCGGGGCGCACCGATTGATCGCGCGCTGGAGGGTGAGGAGATAAAAGATGTTCGGTATCAGCCACAACAGGAAGATCAGTACGCCAGCGGCGATGACGATTGCCATGGCTCCGCCGCCGCCATCCTTCAGGAACCCTTCCAACTGTGCCTGCAGATCCCGTATTAACTGTTCTTGCGAACTATTCATCGGCTTCTCCTCCGGTGATCAGTATTGTCGCACAGCATCGGATATCCCCGCAGACCGTGCTGCGAATGCCGCGTGCGGTTACTGTGTTGCGCTCTACCACAACCGAATCGGCCACGCAATCTCTTTGTCGCGGCATTGCGGCGTCAACGCTGCACCAGCGCCTTGCGAATCGCCAGTTTCAATTTCTCCAGCCCGGCGCTCTCCAACGCCGAGATTTCAATCACGCGCCCGCGATGTTTGCGTTTGAACGCCGCCAGATTCTTCTTCGCCGCCGGCATGTCCATCTTGTTCGCAACAACCACGCGCGGCTTCTCCAGCAATGCCGGGTTGTGCAGTTCCAACTCCGACAGCAATTGCTTGTAATCATCCGACGGTTTGCGTCCGTCCACGCCCGCCATGTCGAGCAGCATCAGCAGCAAGTGGCACCGCTCGATGTGCCGGAGAAAATCGTGGCCGAGACCTTTGCCGCCGTGCGCGCCCTCGATCAATCCCGGTATGTCCGCCACGCGCACACACGCGAGGTCGTCGAATTGCAGGATACCGACGTTCGGCGTCAGCGTCGTGAACGGATACGGCGCAATCTTCGGATGCGCGTGCGTGATCTTGGAAATCAACGTTGACTTGCCCGCGTTCGGAAACCCGACGAGGCCGACGTCCGCAATCGTCTTCAACTCCAACTCCACGCGCAATTCCTCGCCCGGTTCGCCGAACTCAAACTCGCGCGGCGCCTGGTGTGTCGAGCTTTTGAACGACGTGTTGCCGCGTCCGCCGCGTCCGCCGTGCGCCAGCGCAAAT
>Ga0233425_10010739_pt1 | contig 10995 bp, 9 predicted proteins | sample Watercolumn_Towu_2_FD_181712 | JGI IMG/M metagenome (GOLD analysis project Ga0233425, IMG submission 181712) | Freshwater microbial communities from Lake Towuti, South Sulawesi, Indonesia - Watercolumn_Towuti2014_140_MG | ecosystem: Environmental > Aquatic > Freshwater > Lake | place: Indonesia...
TCCCGAATGCAGTGGTGCTTCTCGCCGGAAAACAGCTACGAGGACGGTGAAGGCTGGAACAGCGAGGACTTCTCGGTCGTGGATCCCGACCTCAAGCCCCGGAGCTGGGAGGCCTACGTCCGCCCGCATGCCCGGGCCACCAGCGGCCGCCTCCTGTCGAGCCGGTTCTACTCGCCGGCTCACCCGTACGATCTGGAGAAGGGCATCCCGGTCCCCAGGCGCGAATTCGTGCTGGAGATGGAGACCAAGGAAACCGACGCACCGACCGAGGTGTTCGTCCCCGACATTCAGTACCCGCAGGGATTCTATGTCTGGGTTTCCGACGGCGTCTGTTACTTCGACTCGGAACGCCAGATCCTGCTCTGGTATCCATCCGGTGATTCGCCGGGGTCGAAGCACTCGCTGCGCATCCTGCCTCCCCGTCCAGAGGCGGACGTTCACGGATGGGACTACTTCTTCAGCGGCAAGACTGTGCTGGACAAGGCAGGAGGTGCCCAATGAGAGCCTCCATCGTCTTCCTGCTGCCGCTCCTGCTCGTCGGCTCCCCGGCCTCGGCCTTTGACTTCCTCGAGGAGGAGGAGCAGGCAACCGTGGAGCTCCACGGCGAGCTGTCCAACCTTCTGCTCTGGCGCAACGACGCGGACTTTGACCGCACGGTCCCCTACTACAACGAGGAGGGGCAGTCGGTCGGGGCCGTCACGAGCTTCTTCAAGCCGGACATCACCCTGCGCCCGACCCAGTCGATCGAGCTGTTCTACGAAGGGGAGCTGGGGCTCAACTTCCTGTCCCGGAACAACCCGGATCAGTGGTATCCCGGGGCCGACGACTTCATGGTCTACAAGCACCGCGAGATCTGGAGCAGGATCCAGGTGGACTTCGTCGACGTCAAGGCCGGGTACCAGCGGGTGCGGGATCCGTCCGACCTGTTCCTGTCCCACTGGATGGGAGCCATCTCGGTCGGCGTCGACCTCATGCGCATCCGGGCCCGGGCGCTCGTCGGCCAGCTCCCCGACTCGACCTACGAGGGGGTCGACATCCGGGAAAACAACTTCATCCACGACAACCTGACCAGCGGCATCTCCATGTCCTACGATCTCCTGATTGACGAGCTGACCCTGGACGCCGGGGCCTGGTTCGTCTACGACACCCGCGTGGTCCGCAAGCCGCTCTTCATGGCCGTCCCGTATGCGGGATTCAACTTCCGGACCGAGGACTTCCGGGCCAGGCTGTACGGCCTGATGCAGGTCGGTTCCTGGGACAACAGCGGCGTCAAGGGGATCAACCAGGACATCCTCGCCTGGGCCGCCACGGCCGGAATCGGCATGACGTTCGGTCCCGTCGACCTGGGATTCAACACGTTTGCGCTCTCGGCCGACGACGGCTACGACGGGAATGGCCACATGGGGGCCTTCCTCTATTCCGGGAAGAACTCCTCCCCTACCCTCCTGCTCACCGAGGATGAGCTGCGGGACCGCTACGACAACCTCGACGAGCAGATGGGCGGCACCTGGGGCGGCTTCAGCTTCTTCCGGAACCGGGCCGGACTGTCCGTCACAGACCTCACGGTGACCGGGACCATCACCGACTGGCTCAGCGCCCAGCTCATCGGCGGTGTCGGGATCGTGCTGGAGCCCGAGAATGCAGCGGGCAACCGCTACGCAGGGTTCGAGACGGACCTCGTCCTGCGCCTGCGGCTGGTCCGCCAGGCGTGGCTCGTGGCAGCCGGACAGCTCGTGCTTCCCGGGCGGGCCGCTTCCGCGTTCACCCACACGAACAACATGGAAGAGACGGGGCAGATTCACGGGTTCCAGTTTGGCACTCTGGTGAGTTTCTAGAAGGAGGGGGAGATGACGTTCGGTATTGCAGATCTGGTCGTGTTCGTCGGGTTCGTGGCAGCGGTGATCACGGTGGGGCTCACGAAGAGCAAGAAGGAGCAGAGCGGCGAGGACTACTTCCTTGCGGGCCGCGGCCTCCAGTGGTGGCTCATCGGGTTCTCGCTGATCGCGGCCAACATCTCCACCGAGCAGTTCGTCGGCATGAGCGGCAATGCGGCAAGCCACGTGGGTCTGGCCATTGCCAGCTACGAGTGGATGGCAGCCATCACCCTGGTGGTGGTCGCGTTCGGGTTCCTGCCCTACTTCCTTCGGGCCGGGATCTACACCATCCCGGAGTTCCTGGAAGTCCGATACAACGCGGCAGCCCGCTCCATCATGGCCGTGGCGACCATCTTCATTTACATGCTGCTGCTGGGCGCGGTCACGTACGCGGGCGCAGTCACGATCAGCACCCTGGCCGGCAAGATGGGGCACGAAGTGAGCCTGCTTGCCGGGGCCACGGTCATTGGCCTCATCGCCATGGTTTACGTGGCCATCGGCGGGCTCAAGGCCTGCGCCTGGGCCGACCTCATCCAGGGAAGCGCCTTGATACTCGGGGGCGCTGTGATCATGTTCTTCGCCTTCCGCAAGCTCGGCATGGTCACCGAGGCCTCGCACGTCATCGACGTCTCGAGCGGCGCCGTCGCAGTGCAGCAGCTTGCCCCGGATGCCGGTGCAGTCGACCGCTTCCTCGACCTCAACGGCCCCCGGCTCAACATGTTCCTGCCGGCCGATGATGCCGTCCTCCCCTGGACCGCGCTCCTCTTCGGCCTGTGGATCCCGAACTTTTACTACTGGGGGCTCAACCAGTACATTACGCAGAGGACCCTCGGCTCGGCCTCCCTGGCCCAGGGGCAGAAGGGAATCGTGTTTGCTGCGTTCATGAAGCTCATCATCCCATTCGTCATCGTCATCCCGGGAATGATCGCGTTCAACCTGTTTGCCGGTGACATGAGGCAGGCGAGCACACCGGACAACGCCGTCGTCGCTGCCCGATACGTGAAGGCCAACCCGGCCGCCACCACGGTTTCCGTGCTGCGCGACCCTACCGAAGAGCAGATCGCTGCGGTCCCCGCAGATCACCTTTCTGTGGCCGTTTTCTCCGACACGGGGAAGCTCAACGTCGCCAAGACCGCCGGTCGGCCCAACATCCTTCCCATGACTGCGGCTGCGTTCGATGCCGCCGTCCCTGCACCGCACTCCACGTTCTCGACCGACGACAAGTCGTTTGCCAGCGTCTTTCCCGGCCTTGCCCGGGAGCTGGACGAGTTCAACCAGGGAGTGATCGCATCGGCCCAGGCTGCGGGGGCCGCGGTGACGGCCGAAAAGCTCATCGCCTACAAGTACGATACCGCGCTTGCACAGCTCATCGGCAACGTGCTGCCGCAGGGATTCGGGCTCGTGGGCTTCGTGCTGGCAGCCCTGCTCGGTGCCGTCGTCAGCTCTCTGGCGGCCATGCTCAACGCTGCCTCCACGATCTTCACCATGGACATCTACTACCGCCACATCCGGCGCCAGGCGAGCCAGCAGTCCATCGTGCTCCTGGGCCGCATCTGCGTGGTGGTGTTCACCGCCGTCGCCATCCTCGTGGCACCTCAGCTCGGCAATCCGTACATCAGCAACAGCATCTTCACGATCATCCAGGAAGGACAGGGGTTCATCTCACCCGGGATCCTGGCGGTCTTCGTGTTCGGGCTCGTGTTCCGGAGGGCCCCCTCCGCAGCCGGAGTGGCGGGGCTGCTCACGAACATCGTTGCATACGGTGCGTTGAAGGCCATCGTCCCCGACCTGCAGTTCCTCAACCGCATGGCCGCCTGCTTCGTGCTCTGCTTCATCGTCATGGGTGTGCTGACGGTGCTGAGGCCGCTGCCGGCCCCCATCGAGTTCAAGACCAATACGCGTATCGACCTGACCAGCAGCCGAGGAGCGCTTGCCGCCGGGATCCTCGTGGTGCTCGTGACCCTGTCCTTCTACCTGCTGTTCTCGCCCATCGGATTTGCCGGTTAAACGACGAAGGGCGCTCCGAAGAGCGCCCTTCATTGCGTCCCCAAGGGGATTCGAACCCCTGTTGTCGGCGTGAAAGGCCGATGTCCTGACCGGGCTAGACGATGGGGACGTGTCAAAGACCTCGGGTGAGCCGCAAAGGAATCGAACCTTTGACCCGCAGATTAAAAGTCTGCTGCTCTACCGACTGAGCTAGCGGCCCAGACGTTGTGCGGATAGATAGGCGATTTCAGACTGCAAGTCAAGGGTTTTTCCGCGTCCCGCCTCAACTCCGCCAAATCGGCAGGAAACTGGTCGAAGGACTTGCCAACCGGGTGGACCGGTGCCATATTGGGCTCGCCGCATCTCGAACTGGGTGCGGAAGGACTCGAACCATCAACTTGGGAACGGAGGAAGGAATCATGAGGAAGCTTGGATTTCTCGTCGTACTGGCTCTGGCTCTGACAATGTCCGCATCGGTGTTTGCCAAGACGAAGTTTGCTGACCGCGGGAAGATGGCACTGTCGGGAGGTGCCTCGCTCACCATCAACAGCAGCAAGGCCGATGCCGACGGTGCGGAGTGGTTCACGACCACGAACCTCACCCTCGCCCCCACGTTCGGCTACTTCGTCATCAACGGACTGCTGGTCGGGGCCACGCCCGTGATCGGCATCAGCTCTCCTGAAGAAGGGGACAACACCTACACCTACGGCATTGGCCCGACGGTTGCGTACTTCGCCAAGCTGATGGGTTCCATGTTCATCGGCGGCGGCGGCACGGTGTTCTATGCCGGCACGAAGACCGGCGACGTGAGCGGCAGCGGCTACGGCGTCCGCCTGTTCGGCGGCCCGACCCTGGCGTTCGGCGGCAAGTTCGGCGGCTTCGTCAATCTGTACGCGTTCTTCCAGTACTCCGCGCACACCACCGAGATGGAATCGGCCGGCATCACCGTTTCCTCCGACTACAACCAGATGGGTCTGGGCGTCGGCACCGACATCGGCGTGTTCTTCTAGGATTCTGCCGCTCCAGGAACTCCTGCTGCTCTAAACATGGTCGTCTTGTCCGCCGTGAAATAGTCAGAAGATGATCTTCAGGAAACCTCCCCCGGCGACGCGCAGCACCTGGGCGTAGTAGTCGCTGTCTGGGATTTCCTGCTGCGTCTGGTCGCCGGCAAACCCCGGATCATCGGAGTAGTACTCCTGCTCGATCGTGCCTGTCAGGGTGCGGGCATACTGGACCTCGAGCCCGAGGCCGACCGACACGGTGGCCCCCTTCCCGGTCTTGCGGTCCTTCTCGAACACCCATTCGGGCCTTGCACCGACGAGGGCTCCGAGCCCCCAGCCGAGGCTGTTCATCCGCTTTGAGCGAAGCACGTGGTCGTCTTTCTCGATAGAAACAAAACCAGTCCCCACGCCCCGAACCTCGCATCGGAACCGCTTCCCTGCCCGCACCCGGTACAGGACTCCCACGTACGGATAGAGGTGATGACCGTCGAACTCGGCGGCCAGCGTGTGCGGGTCGAGGCTCACCGGGACCTGGGCTCCGTTCTGGCCGAGCTGCCACCCGTCATCGACCCCCCAGGCATCGAGATTGAGCACCTCGTGACGGTAGCCGAAGTGCAAGTCCCACTCCCCGAGGGCGGGGATCTCACCGGCCGGATACAAAGAGAGATAGAACCCGGCATCACCGACGAAGCTGCCGCCCTGGACCTTGGATTCGGTGTAGCTGATCATCGTCTTGTCGACGTCCAGGCCCTTGGCGGTGAGCCAATCCTCGTCGACCATGCGACCGATCGGGTCGGTCACCATCACGTGCGCCCGGACCCAGCCGCCCCAGTGCCCGGAGCGCCCCCCGTCCGCCTGCCAGGTCACGTCGAGCCCGACGTCGGTCCCCGTGAGCGGCCATGCGAGGCGGCTCTGTGCGATCACGTCGCCTGCGACCCCGTCCACCTGCTGGGAGGCATCAAGCCCCCACGTAGATGTGCCCCACCCCTGGAAGACGGCGCCCCCGACGGCAATCTCGGTGGCGCCGGCCGGTCCAGATGCCCCCAGCGCTGCCAGGGCGAAAACCAGCGCCGCCGCCCGGATGGGTTCCAGCGCCGCAGGACGCGCTGCCGCCATCGCCCCGATATGTTCCATCCTGCCCCCCCCGTCGAATCCGTGGCCCATCCTGTCACGCCCGGGAGATCGATGCAACACCTCCCGACAAGGCACAAGGAGGTCTGGCCGCCATGTAATTGAAAAGCCCCCCCAGCTCTGCTACTATTCCCGCGGTCGTTTGGCGGATTCGACAAGGAGTCGCTCTGATGAACAGCAGACGCGGAGCATTTCTGGGCCTTTCGCTCCTGTTCCTGGCAGCAGGCTGCGGAGTCAAGGCGCAGCTCCCCGACCTCACCTTCGAACCGGGGGGCAATGCGGAAGACGACTCGCAGGTGAAGCCGGAGGTGGGGTCACAGGACGAAGTTGCGCCTCCGGACACCGGCACACCGGACGTGCCCGCGACCGAAGGCGTGGGTTCCGACAGCAAGCCGCAGGGGAAGTCGTGCCCCGAGACCATGTACTGTGCGATCTCGTCGGGCTGCTTCAACCTGGGGCCCGGGTGCTGGAATGGCTGTGCCGATGGCGACGGATGGGACTCCGGCCCCACGGCCAAGCTCAAGGTGTGCCTGGAGAAGTGCACTACGGGAATCTCGCCGGAGGACCTCGACAAGTGCCTCCAGGGTAGCTGCCGGGACGAAATGCTGGAGTGCTTCAATGAAACGCCCGGCAACCGCACCTGCGGCGACGTCCTCCTCTGCGGAACCGAGCTTGCGTGCGACAAGGATGGAATGACGCCGGCCGAGTCCTACAACTGTTTCGTCGACTGTTTCGGCGGCCTCCAGGAGGGGGAGCTGGTCGAAGTGAACGAGGTGCTGGAGAAGTGCTTTGTCGGCGGGCTCGGGGAGATGGCTCCCAGCCTCGACTGCATGGCTGCCATGTTCGAGTGCTACGGAGGCAGCGGCGACAAGTCGTGTGATGCAGCGTCGAACTGCCTGGAGAGCTGCTACATCGACATCGTCTGTCGCCCGGAACCGAACGAATGTCCCGAACGGGACAAGTGCACGGTCGGTTGCGTCTACGGGATGAGCGAGGACGCGGCGGAGATGCTCTACGACGCCAGCCTGTGCTCTTTCGACCAGTCGGCCAACCCGTTCCAGTGCCTGGAGGACGATGTCGCCTGCCACCTCGGGTACATCAAGGGGCAGGCCGCGTGCAAGGCGGTCATGGGGAGCCTGCGCGAGCTGTACCTCCTCCCCTGTTTCCCTCCGGACGTCGTGCCCGTCGCCCAGATGACCAAGCTGCTGGACAAGATCAAGAAGGAACACGCGGACGCGCTCATGGAAGTGCTCGATTGCCTTGCCGGGAAGTACCCCAAGTATCCCGGCTGCGGGGCGATCCCCGACGCCGAATGGAACAAGTGCCTGCAGGAATGCCCCTAGGAGGTAACCGACAATGAGAATCGCCCTGTCCCTGTCCGTGCTGTGCCTTGTCCTCCTGTCCGCGGCCCAGTCCGCCATGCCGGTCCCGCCCTCTGCGGACCAGTCGGTTCGCAACTTCCCGGTGAGGGAACCGGACGAGGATTCTCCCCTCTTCGTGGTCTGGCAGCTCCTCAAGGTGGGAGTTGATGCGGAGTCTCTCGGATCCATCTCCGAATACCGGAAGCTCTGTCTGCCAGACCGCAAGAAGGATGCTGCGCAGACCGGGGAGCTCGAGGACAAGGAATTCGAGAACCTCAAGTCGCAGGCCGGTTCCTTCCTGGTCCACGACCTGCACGGATTCAAGATCTATGTCACCGAGATGACCCCCGGCCTGGCGTTCATCAAGAAGGACACGAAGAAGGTCTACATCACCCTGAAGAACCAGATTGAATCCGAGGAGCGGCCCGGCCTATTCATCCTGGAGAAGGATGCCCGCTCCAACTGGAAGCTGCGGAGCCTCAGTCTCTGATCACTCCTCGACGCGGACCTTTCCCTGAAGCCCGGGAGAGATCCACCATTCCAGCGCATCGCCGATCTTCCACACCAGCACCGCTTCCACGCCCGGAAGGCTGCGGACCAGGGCCTGCCCACGCTCGTTGCCCAGCACCATGACCGCGGTGGCAAGGCCGTCCGCAGTCGTCGCCTCCTGCGCCACGATGGTGACGCTGAGCAACTCGCCCACCGGATAGCCCGTGCGCGGATCCACGATGTGGCAGACCTTGCGGTCCCCCACCATCTCGAACCGCTCGTAACAGCCCGACGTCACCACGGCCCCGGAATCCAGCGTCATCACCGCGAACCGGGAATCGGGCTGCTCGGGATGCTTGATCCCCACGCGGAACGGCTCCTCCCCCACCGAGTTGAACAGCACAAGGTCGCCTCCGGCATCCACGATGCCACGCTGGATGCCCTGCTTCTTGAGGCGCTGTGCGGCCATGTCCACGATGTACCCTTTGGCGATGCCGCCGAAATCGACCGCCATGTTCTTCTGCTTCAAGGACACCGCATCGGTCGATGAAACCTGGAGCTGCCGGTAGTCGACCAGCTCCATCCGCTGCCGGACTTCGTCCTCGGTCGGCCAACGCTTCTCTCGGGCAGCGTAACGCCAGAGGTCCAGCAGCGGTCCCACGGTCACGTCGAATGCCCCCTCGCTGTCCCCGGAAATCTTCAACGCGGCCCGGGCCACCCGCGCGAGCTCCGGCGATCCCTGGAGCGTCCCCTCCCGGTTGAGCCGGGATACCTCGGAATCGGCCCGGTGAACCGAGAAGATCTGCTCCAGCCGCTCGGTTTCCGCCTCGATGGCCGCAACCGTCTCCTCGAACAGCCCTTCGGGAACGTTGTATGCCTTGACCGTGAACGGAATCCCGCCCATCGGGTAGAAGGTCTTTGCAACCATCTCCTTGCGGGAGCATCCGCATGCCATCATGACCAGGGCTGCAAGTGCCCAGACGACGACTCTTCTCACTTCGCCACCGTTTCCTTTCTCGTCGATTTCAACGCCGGGACGCGGACGACCTGCGGACTATAACCCGGCAAAGCCCATGAACGCCAGTGCAAGAATTCAAGCCGTGATGAGGCCTATGGGTGCGCCCTCAATGACCTTGTGAATGCGGCGCACCGATCATTCCGTCCGGGGCCATCCCCGTTCATTGCTCCTCCCCTTTGAGGAACTGCTTGACCGCCCGCTTGTGCTCCTCGTAGTCGACCGAGAAGTGATGGCCGCCGGTCCCGTCGTTGCGGGACACGAAGTACAGGAAGCCGGTGCGGGCCGGTGCGGCCACCGCGGCAAGGGATTCCCGGCCGGGATTGCAGATCGGCCCGGGCGGCAGCCCCTTGTGCGCATAGGTGTTGTAGGGATTCGCCTCGTTCTTCCGATCCGCAGCGGTCGGCTTGCCCCCCCGCTTCTCCTCGTCGTAGGTGAGCGAGGGATCGGTCTGCAGCGGCATCTGCTTGCGCAGGCGGTTGATGAAGACCGATGCCACCAGCTTCTTCTCGTGAGGCAGGGCAGTCTCACGTTCCACCAGGGAGGCCAGCGTCACCAGCTCGTGGTCCGAAAACCCCATCTGCTCCCGCATGATGCTGTAGCGGACCAGGTGGCTGCGCTTGGCCGCCTCGATCTCCTTGCGGCACTGCTTGACCATGCGCTCGATGATGCTCTCCAGCTTCTGCCCCGGAGCGACGAAGTACGTCTCCGGAAACACGAACCCCTCCAGGAGCGAGATGGCCCTCTCCGAGCCCGCACCTTTCGGAACCCCGAGCTTCTGGGCGAATTCAGGGTCCTTGAGCAGGGTCAGCACCTCCTCCTCGGTGGCAATCCCCGCCTCTTCCATCGCCTGTGCGACCTGCCAGATGTTGAAGCCCTCCTTGACGGTCAGGACCATATAGGCCGTCTGCGGACCGCGGGTCAGCAACACGGCGACGTCTCTGGGCGTCTTCTTCGTGGAGATGAGATACACGCCGGCCTTCAGCTTCCCGTCGAGCTCGTTGACCATCAGGAAGGCCCTGAAATACACGGGCCGGAGGATGATCTCCTTTTCTTCAAGCAGTGACAGGACCTGCGTCAGCGTGGAATCCTGCTTCACCACGACCCGGATGTTCCGCTCCTCGCGAAAAGAGATCGGGTTGTCGATGTAGTCGGTGTAGTCCCAGAACACGAGCCCACCGACGGAACCGACCACGGCAATGAAGATCATGGTCCACAGGACGCTCTTCTTCATGCGGCCCCACCTCCCCGCATCCTGCGGTTGTCCAGCCACGCCTGGAGCAGGAGCGCTGCGGCCACCTTGTCCAGCTTCCCGCGCTGCTGCCGGCTTGACAACCCGGCTTCCTGCATCGCCCGCTCGGCCTGCACCGACGTCAGCCTCTCGTCCCACTCGACCACTTCGATGTTGCCCTTGAGCTTCTCCCGAAGCTGCCGGATGAAGGTCAGAACCACCGCTGCCTGCTCTCCGAGCTGTCCCCCCATGGTGTAGGGAACGCCCACGACCACGGTCTTCACCCCGAGCCGCAACGCCACGGCCCCCACCTTCCCGGCGATGTTCTTTTCCCGGGGGGCCACCTCGAGGACATCGTGCGGAAACGCCACGGTCCTCGACTCGTCGCTCACGGCAAGCCCCACACGCCGGTCGCCGAAGTCGACCCCGAGAACCCGTCCAGCCTGTTCAGCGAATCCAGCATCCATGGTCCCGGCTGCCTCCCCGCTCACGTCGCCGCAGCGGACACTAAGTCCTTGATCCGGAGCTGGAGAAACGTCTGCTGCTGGTAGCTCCGGATCTCAGGATGGAACGCCAGGTCCACGAAATCGCCGACTGCGACCTGGACCTGCGGGCTCCTGAACCAGATGGCCTCGAGGATCCGCCCCTCCTGCTCGACCTTCAGCTTGAGATGCTCGGCCCCGGGACCGACCCGCTGCACCGAGGCAACCCGAACCCCACGAACCGCAACGACCGGTTCGGGATTCCCGGTACCAAACGGCATCAGCCGCTCCAGGTCCACGACCATGGCTCCATCCACCTGGGCCAGCCGCACTTCCGCATCGACCGCCAGTCGGGGCAGCAGGTCATGCGCTGGAACCTGCTCCGCCACGAGCCGGTCGAGCCTCGTGCGCAGCTCATCCATCCG
>Ga0233425_10010740_pt1 | contig 10995 bp, 7 predicted proteins | sample Watercolumn_Towu_2_FD_181712 | JGI IMG/M metagenome (GOLD analysis project Ga0233425, IMG submission 181712) | Freshwater microbial communities from Lake Towuti, South Sulawesi, Indonesia - Watercolumn_Towuti2014_140_MG | ecosystem: Environmental > Aquatic > Freshwater > Lake | place: Indonesia...
TCGCTGTCCCACTGAGCTTTTGCCTGGAAAATCAGGGAATCAACTGATGTTTTGATCCGGTCACCGGGCACACTGCTTTGTTCCATACCTCCGCTTCTTTCAGCGAGAGTAGTGGCCGGGGGGGGGATCTGCTGTGGTGTACCGGGGAACATGCGGAGCAGAAGAATCCCACTCACAACCGTCAACACCACTAGCGCTGCAACACCGGCAATGATCTTGGTTGAAAATCTTGGTGCACTCGTGGTCTTCTGGTCTTTTGAGGATGGTTTAGAAGGAGGCTGAACCCGGGCAGCCTTCTCTTTGGTCTGCGTTTTCTTGGGTTCAGATGGCTCCTCCTTGACTTCGTGCTTCTCGGCTGCAGCCTCCGATACCTCAGAATCAGCAGGGGCCACCGGCAAAACGGCTGCCGGTTCCGGTGGAGGCATGGTGGACACACTCTGGGAGGCCTGTACCCGCGCCAGAAGCAGTTCTTCCGGTTTGACCTGAATCGTTTGCTCCGAGAGCAAGTGTTTTTTCACGATGGTTATGTCATCGGCTATACCTCCAGGGACCGCACGTGACTCAGAGATCACTCTGAGGGCCACTAACATATCCGTTGCGGTTTGGTAGCGCTGAGCGGGGTCCTTGGCCAGGGCTTTCCTGACAATGTCCCCGACCAGTTCAGGAATGTTGCTGTTGAGCACCAGGGGAGAGATGGGATCAACCTGAAGGATCTTGTAGATAAGAGCCGCAGTGCTCTCAGCTTGAAAGGGTCTCTCACCGGTCAACACTTCATAAAGGACAGCTCCAACGGAAAAGAGGTCAGAGCGAATGTCAACCATCTGACCGGAGATCTGCTCGGGTGACATATAATGAGGTGTCCCCAAGATCGTCCCAACGGTTGTCATGGAAAGTGACGGGAGCTTGGCGATCCCAAAGTCCATGACCTTAACTCTGCTATCATCCGTTACCATGATGTTGGAAGGTTTTATGTCACGATGGACGATTTCTTCGAGATTCGCCAATTCAAGGGCTTGTAGAATCTGTTCAAAAATGGTCACGGTTTCGCCCAGGGGAAGCACCTTCTTCTCATTCAGAAGTTGGCTCAAAGTCCTACCCGTGACCAATTCCATGCAGATGTAAACGAACTCCGGAGTTTCCCCATAGCAGTGAATGGTAACTATGTTGGGATGTGTTAAACGTCCTGCAGCCTTAGCCTCCTGGATGAGGCGTTTGCGGGCTTCTTCCCTCATGGCGAGCTCTTCTTCGCTCGCTCCCTCGGCGTCAAGTTTCGAGATCAGTTTCACGGCGACGGTGCGCAGCAGGATAGTATCAAAGGCCTTGAACACCATTCCCATGGCACCCCTGGCGATGAACTGATCCAGCCGGAACTGATCAATTTGGGTACCAATCAGTTTGTCGGGATTGTCGTACACGGCTCGCAATCTTTCTGACCGTAATCGATCGTCTAGTTCAAAACCACTCTGTGGACTGCAATCACGCGGTTGCCCGTATCCAACAATTGAAACATCAGTGAAATTGGCTGGCCGGCACTATCCAAAAGAACATCTCCGCTGAAGGTGCCGCTCGAGTCAACTGAAGAGGTGAACTGAGAACTCGGTGCCGCCGTCTCCAGCCCACCTTTAACTCGAGATCCAGGCGGCGCCCCGAAGATCTGTCCCTGCACCGTGAGCCGCTGTTGTTTGCTTCCTGGGACAGCCTTCGCCGCTCCTAACCATCTTACAATCACCGGGTTATTCATCCTCGCCGAGCTTGCATCTCGGATATCCGGGGCGGTCAATATGAAGCGGAAAGGGATTGGTGTTGTGCCGGCCTGTTTCTGCGGCACGGCAGCCGACGTGGCGACCGATGCAGTAGCTGGCGCAGCTGTTCCCGATTCAGGACCAGCACCAGTTGCACCAAGGAAGATGAAGAGGTAGCCCACCCAAAAGAAGACCAACAGTAACACGTGCGGCATGATCCGAGCCGTCACACGACGTTCTGACGCTCGCCTGGCAATCATCACCAAAGCTATGAGCGAGCCGAGCATACCTCCGAAAATCAACAAAAACTTTATGAAAGTGACCACCGATTCGTGGACAAAATGAGACATCAGCACCTCGCGGCTTCCAATGGGAATCCCCAGAAACAGAGATTGATAGAGCTTGATCACGTATTCGATCAGCGTATAGACGCCCTCGCTCAGTAACTCGTGAGCCAGGTTGGCAAGATGTCCCGAGAGAGCCAGGGGGATGAAAGCCATACCGTAGTGAGCCAGGTTCTCTGAAAGCCGCTCCTGGGAAGCTGCCGCCGACAGCATTGCGCTGAAGAGGAAAGGAATCAAGGCGAGGCTCAAAAAGATCAGGTAGAGAAGGGTGTGCGCTGCGGTTTCCGACCAACCTGCGGAAGCCTGATAGGTCTGCCACCAGGTCAATGCTGTAAACTGATGACGAGCCATCAATCCAACCAGCATCACACAAAATATGGAAAGACTCAATAAGGGCTGCGGTTGATGCCACAGCTCCTGCAACGGGGGGCGAAGGTTGACCTGAACACCGCGATTCTCACAGTTCTTGAGGCAATTCAGGCACATCATGCATTCACAGTTTGTAGAGAGCGAAGCAGGATAGGAAAACATGGGACATCCCTCAGCATATTCCGACCCTCGATAACAAGAATGCTCTCCACACTGAGTTTGGCACACTTTCTTGTTACCCCGGACTTCGAGCAGGCTCATGGTGGAGTAGGCCCCAAGCATCCCGGCCAGAGGACATACATAGCGGCAGAAAGTCTTGCGCTCGAAAAGCACGCAGAAGACTGCCGAAAGGCTAATGATGATGACCAACAGCAATCCGGTGGCCCAAGGACTTTCAGCAACACCCAGCAATTCTTCGATGTAGTCAAGGAAAATGAAGGAGAGGACCACCATCCAGAAATCCATTCGCTTCAAAAACTTCGGCACGGGCATGTTCAGTTTCACTCTTGCGACCAGATCACCGATGCCTGCAATGGGGCAAACACCGCACCAGATCCGCCCGACAAGAAATGCAGAAATGGGTAGGAGAGGAAACCAGATGAGCCAGGTTATCAGCATGCCGGGATTGTTGGCAGATCCCTGGAGCGGATGATCAGCAGGCCTGGTACCTCCAAAAAGGGTAAATCCCGCCATGAGGAGTACCATGAAAATATTAAACCAGATAAAGACCTTCGGAATAAGCGGGTGGCGCAAAATGTTTCTGACGCGATCATCACGCAGGACATTGATTTTGTGTATTTCCTTCTCGGAAGGGATGACGAAGATCAGGTCTCCGGGGATGATCACGTCTTCAGATGCCACAATGACGGCGCGCTGAATCACATTTTCGAGTTCCTCGATGTTTCCAGGCCAACTATAGGAAACAAGCCTTTCTGAAGCTTCCCGGGAGAGTCCAGTCAGTCTCTTGCCATTGCGTCGTGCAAAGATGTTCAGATAGTGTTCAGCCAGGATGGGTATGTCCTTCAGCCGTTGCGTCAGAGGTGGCAGAGCGATCACTGCGTCTTTGAGAAGTTCTCGCAATTCGGGGATGAATTTGTCCAAAACATCCGCTTCCGCCCCCGTGGCCAGGAAGAGAACATTGGTTTTGGCTTTGACGCTTTCTCTGCCATATACCCGGTGAAACCAACCATACTTGAGATACGTGGCCAATTTGGTTTGCTGGTGGGCATCCAGCAACTCAGCATGAATGATAGCAAGCGTACCGGTCCCGATCATCTCCAGATAACCAAGCTCGACCGTCGCGGGGCTGACGCCGGGATCGCCTTCCATGCCGAAAATGGACGGCCCCACTTTGCTCTCTCCAAGCTCGACAACAGAGATCTCCACGTAGGGCTGGTCCGGGTTGAGAGAATTTTGATGGAAATAACGAGCAGAGCTCTTCTTCCCCGTCCCGGCGGGTCCCACAATCAGGGCGGCCCGGCCCTCTTTGGCCAGAGTCTGGAGCTTGCTTCTGGCTTGTTTAATCTTCTTGTCTTCACCCAGGATTTGGACCTCAGTCAGGGCAACCCCGGTCTTGAGAAGGTCTTGTTTCAGGTCTTTTTCTTCGGGTCCCCTCTGAACCGAGCTGATCCGCTTCAGGAGCATGCGATAGAAGGCTTTGTTCAGTTCCGGCTTCTTCTGCAGTAATTCGTTTAGCCTCTCTTTCTGCAGTTCCAATGCATAACAGTCAGATGTAGCAATAACAGAATAACTACCGGATTCGCCGGCAAGGAGTGATCGCTCTCCGAAAACCCCACCGGGTTGGATCTGATCGAGAATTCTCTCCCCACCCTCTTCGTTGATTTCCACCATCCGAACACTGCCGGAGAAAAGAAAATACATGCTCTCAACGGCAGTGTCCTTTCGAACAATAAGAGTGTCCTTTGGAAAGAACTGGACCAAAAGGCTGCGGGCAAGAATCTCTTTGGTTTCCTCATCCAACCAGTTAAACAGGTCGCTGCTGTTGACAAAGCCGATCTTGTCGGCAGGCGAGATTTCTAAAGCGGGTTGAGTGAAAAGCAGGACGGTATCACCCAGGGTGATGTGGTTGCCCGATTTCAGCTGCAGAGAGCTGATTCGTTCACCATCGACATAGACGCCATTGGTGGAATCCAGATCCTCCATCACATAACGGCCTCTGTCAAAGGTGATCAAGGCGTGTTTGCGGGAGGTCTTGTTATCTTGCAAGATGAGGTCGTTGTAACTGGCTCGACCGATAGTCAGTTGCCCACTAGACAAGCGAATTGACTTATGATTGGCATCACCACTGACCACCTCCAGGGTAGGTTGTACACCACTTTCTTGCCTGTCGAATTCGACTCCCCGGGTCAAGATGACTGTACGCTGGTTCATGGACTTCGAGACATCTGAAAGCTCGATCTCCTTGAGATGATGAGAAGGACCATCAACTTCTTTTCTTTCATGAATCATGGCATTGGTCCTTATCGTACTTCCAACAATCGCTTGTCAGAGGCAGGACTTAGTGTCGCTTAATAAAAGCCACCTTGTCATTCTGAAGATAGAGTTCCCACTTTCCTTGAGGAGTATAATATTTCCACTCGGTGTATTGGCCTTCTTGCTCTATTCTGTTCGGTTTTCCCATAATCTCGAGCACCTGTTGTGAGCTCATACCTACTTGGATCGGGACCGTGCTCTGGGGACCACCTGAAGGGGCTCCCGGAGCGGAAGATGGAAGTGCAGTGCTCGATTGTGCTGTAGGCTGACTTGAAGATGAAGTGGCCTGAGGCGCCTGAGGCGATTGCTCGAGACTGCATCCAACGGCCATCAGTAGTGTCAGGCACATGAAAAAAACCGATAGAAGCTTCGCCGTCCCCAAAAGCTTTCTGGTCATGAATGCTCCTTTCCTTCTGGAAAAATTAAAAAAATGTCAAACGGTCAGAAAATGAAGAATCCGCACCTCAACTCTGAGGCGACCTCGGTTATGACCTGCAATACGCCTTAAATATATGAAGCTCGATAATCCGAAGGAGTTCCATGTAGTCAATACTCGCTGATCATTATGCCAATAGTCGGATGGATGTCAAGTCAGATAGAAACTACAAAACAAAAACAGCTTTCCCGCCACATGGAAGGTTTCGTTGATGAACTTGGTTCTTCAATCATTTGGGATCGTCCGAGGCAGGCTGATTAGTAGCGGGAAAGGTGAATGTCCGTGCGGATTCACCAGCAGTCTCCCACCGTGATCCGTAATGATTTTGTAGGCCAGGTTCACAAACAGCCCGAGGCTCCAAGGTGTCCTGTCCAGCTCATGGTCAAGAAGGTCGCATAATGCCATGCTTTCAACGATCTCTCCAAACTGAATTGCCAGTTCGTTGGCCGAGTCTAGTAAAGTGATCTTCAACTCAGACCCACGAGCCAAACTCGGGAAGATCTCCTTGACGATCAGCGAAAAGGCCTCCTTTAGGAGCTCTGAATCAACCGGGATCATCAGATAAGCGGCCTTCACAAGGACTTGTGGCTGAATGCCCTTCTTCTTCCACTCCGAGCCGTGGGCTTCCACCACCCCTTGAATGAGGTGATCAATCCTCACCAGTCTTCTATCGATGGCTGGAAACCGCACGAATTGATCGACCTCTCTCAACACCATATCAATTCTTTCGACCGAATCGATGACGGCCTGGAATTTGGCTGCATTTGAAGTCCCAGGACCCGTTTGAGCAATTCTCCTCACCAGTCCGCCTATAGCCGTGAGTGGATTTCTGATCTCATGGGCCATAGCCTGCGCCAGCCGAATATAGGCTGCAGTACGCTCCCTATCGAGCAGGCGGGCTTGAGCCTCTCTCAGAGCTTTGCTGGTACCCGCATATAGTTCCTTAAGCTCTGAGAGGAGGCGGGCATTTTCTATGATGGGGGCGATGATGGAACCGATCGCACGCAAGAAATCCAGGTCGTCCCGCTTGAAAGCACCGGGGATATTGCGATCGAGGTAGATCAGACCATAAGTGCGTTCGCGATACGTTAGGGGAACGCACAACGCCGATCGGATGCTCAGGCCCAGAATACTCTCCTGCTCCTTCAAGGCTGTATCACTCAGCGCATCTTCCAGCAGAAAAGACTCACCGTTGTGAAGCAGTCGACTGAGGATGCTCCGACTCAGGGGGACCGAATTGAGCGAGGCGTCCGCAAAGAGCGGCCTGAGCGTTCCGTCCTCCTGAAAAACCGCGATGCAACCTCGGTCATGCCCAAAGATCTCCTTGAATTGTGGCAGCACTTCCTCCTGTAGAGTGGCCATATCCTGTTTTTCGGAGAGCTTTGCCGTCATTTTGATGATCAGGCTCAATTTACGATGATCCAGGCTTTCTTCATTGGTGGAGACAACACTGTGTAGTATTACCGTCTGTGCCGATATATCCCGAGGTGATTCGGCTACCACGAACTTTGTTCGACCCAACAGGATCACATCGCCCTGGCTGATTGAGACTTTTGAGGTGATCCTGAGATCATTAACGAATACCCCGTTGGTACTCCCCAGGTCACTAATATAGAAATGCTCTTCTATTTCCTCGACCAATGCATGCTGCTCAGAGATGGCCGGGTCGGGAAAAGCCAGTTGAGCTTTGACTCCACGCCCCAGAATGCAGGACTTGGTTATCTCGTATCGCTTCTGTGAAGCTGCTTCCCGGAGCACAAGCTTCTTCATCATATCGCACGTATCCGCATGCCTCCTCATGGTTCTGTGTCTATCAATGTGTTCCTGCTCGACACCGTATCCCTTTCTCCAAGGACTCTATAGACTCTCACTGGCTTTGATTTGCCTTTGACCTTCACTGGTGGGAGCTCAACCACGTCAAAGGAGTAGCGAACATTCGAGAAGGTATTCTCAGAAATCAGAATATCTCCCCCTCCAGCAACAGAGCAGAGTCGTGACGCCGTGTTCACCTCATCCCCGATCACCGAATAGCTCATGGTTTGGTTCGACCCGATATAGCCAGCTACCAGTTCACCAGTATTAATTCCTACGCCGATCTTGATCTCGGGCCCTCCCTTCAACTTCAAGGTCGAATTGTAGGCCTTTAGGGCCCTATGCATATCGAGGGCAGCCCGGACAGCGCGGGCAGGATCATCGGAGTGGGCAATCGGCGCTCCCCAAACCACCATGATCTGATCGCCTACAAACTTATCTACCGTTCCTTCATAGCGAAAGGCAGCCTCGACCAACAATTCAAAATGCTCATTGAGCATTTCCAGGACTTCTGCCGGCGGCATATCCTCACACATTGAAGTGAATCCGCGGATATCTGCAAAAAGTACGGTAGCTGTGTGGCTCTGTCCCCCTTTCTCAACTCTAAGTCTCCCGGAAACTACCAACTCGGCCAGATCAGGGGAAAGCAAGCGCTGAAAACGCTCTCTGGTTACCGCTTCCAATTCGATTTGTCTCGCCATTTCGGCAATCTTGATGAACTGCGCAGCCTGATTTGCCACGTTCCCCAAAAGTAGAAGGTCCTTTTCGTTATAGGCTTTCACTGCCGCTGCAGAGTCAATCATCATGATCCCGAGAAGTTGACTTTCATACAGGATGGGGACCGCCATTGACGAGCGAATGTTCTGAATGACCACGGATTCAGCCTTGGCAAAACGTTCGTCCACCAAGGCATCTGAACTGATGATTCCCATTCTGTCACGTTTCACATGTTTTATGATTGTCGAAGACAAGATGAGCCGGTCGGTTTTGGTCCGGGTATTAAATGCCCGAATCTTCATTTCATTATCCTCGGTGCCCATTAGTATCACAGCTCGATCGCAATCGAATAATTCGAAGATCCGCTCGAGTATCCGTTCGAAGATTCGGTCCAAGTCAAATTCAAGCCCGATGTCTCTTTGAAGCTCATGAGCCATACGAAGTTTTTCATAATCCCCGCGAAGGATCTTCTCATCCCAAATCTCTCGCTCCGGCACAAAACGATCCTCAGGGATCTTAGAGGAGGTGTGGGTGAGCATCAGGATAGAATCATCCACTTGGATTTCAGGCTCTCGCGGTCGCAACTTTTCAAGGGAAAAGATACAGACTGTGGTGCCAAGAGTGAGCCGGTCTCCTTCCCGAAGGATGCGATCTCCTTGAAGCCGCCGGTTGTTGACGAAAGTACCGTTCTGGCTTCCCAGATCGCGTATCACATAGCTCCCATTCGGATCCAAAAAAATCTCGCAATGTTTGTTGGAAACGAAACGGTCAGGAAGTTGGATGACATTGTCGAGGTGACGACCAATGGTTGTATGGTCAGGCAATTCAACCTCTCGATGCCCCTCTTCCTTTTGTACGATCAGCCTGGCCATTCGAGACCCCATGCACCGACTTGAGACTTTGAGTCTGCCACCCGAGCAATCACTGCTTCTCCGGAACAGGATATATATTGCTGTTTCCTTAGAATAGCACAACCAGGGGGGTTAAGCGTACTCTATTTGCTGGCGAAAATACTGAAAAAATCCTTGACGCTTTTGGAAAACATGTGTTAGGTAGAGCGGTTGCAGCAGGTCTGCTCCTTGCTCCACTCTGAACTGCGGAGAGGGGCTGTATAAACCAAAAGGAGGTTAAGCGGAATGCGGAAGTACGAAACTTTTTTTATCATCGACCCAGATCTCACCGAGGAAGCCTATACCCTCACCAGCGAAAAACTCAAGGGGGTCGTCACTGCCAACGGAGGAGCTGTTCTCACCTATGTTCCCTGGGGGAAGAAGAAGATGGCCTACCCCGTTAAGAAGCGCAACCAGGGTCTGTACATCCTGATGGAGTATGGGGGAGGACCGAAACTGGTGGCGGAACTTGAACGCAACATGCGCTTGGATGAAAGGGTCCTCAAATTCATCACTGTTAAACTGGATGATCGCTTTGACCCTAACAAAGAGGAGTCTCGTGAGATTGTTACTCCAGCTGCCTTTGAAGAAGATGAAAGCATAGAAGAAAACGAAGGTGGAGACATAATAGATGAATACGGGGCTGGGACTGAGGCAGGGTTGGAGGACGAAGAAATAGAACAGAAGTAGATGGAGTGATGCCATGGTTGTTAGACGCAAGAGGAGAACGTTTCAGAGGCGTAAGGTATGTCGCTTTTGTGTGGATAGTGAACTTAAGATTGATTACAAGGATTCCAAAACGCTTCGTTATTTTATCACGGAGAGAGGGAAGATAGTTCCCAGGCGTATTTCCGGTAACTGTGCAAAACATCAACGCGTGTTGACAACCGCCATCAAGAGAGCACGTCAGATTGCCCTTTTGCCTTACACGACTGTCCACACCGTTTAATGGGTTAAGTGTGTCCAAGACCCAATTTTATGATGGTCTATGGGTCTGAACAGCAAATCTCCAGTACTGCCGCGAAACACCTTGATCGCCAAGGAGATCATCGTTGGTGTTGTCGCGACACTGCTATTCTTCCTGTCGGTTGCGATGGTTCCTGTTTTCGGCATTTTTGCAGGGATCTTCACACCCCTGCCTACCCTTCTGGTCTATTACCGGTGGGGAACCCCATGGGCATTCTGGGTTCCAGGAGGAGCAACAGTGCTCGGCTATGCCCTGCTGGCTTTGCTCAATCTGTCGCAGAGTCTGCCCTATCTGCTGGAGATGTTGTTGCTCGGCTTCCTACTGGGGATGGGCATGCGACGGAACTGGTCTTTGGAGTGGACCGTAGGTACCGCCGGCTTGCTGGTCTTCACCCTCGGGACAATATCGTTCCTGTTGACCTCCGAAGGTGGAACTGAGAGTTCGGGAATACAGATGGAGCGTGATCTGCGAGAGACCGTTGCCATGATTCTCCAACAGTATGGAGCGGCTGCCCCTGACAGGGCTTTGGTTGAAGAAGCCTTTCAAAAGATGTTGCCATTGCTCATTAAGCTTCTTCCTGGCGCAGCACTTGCCTCTACGCTCATGGCATGTTGGTTGAATCTCTTCGTGGCAAAGCGCTATTGTCGTATTCATCAGCTGCCAATGCCTGACTGGATCGAATGGAGACACTGGAGGGCCCCCGATTTCTTGGTTTGGATCGTCATAGCTGCTGGAATTGCACTGCTCTTGCCTTATGGTTTTCTTAAGACCCCTGGACTGAACGCCCTTATGGTACTTGGAGTCCTTTATCTGTTTCAAGGTTTGGCCATTGTAGGCTTCTATTTTGACAAGTGGAAATTGCCGCGAATGATCCGCGCCTTTCTATACGTTGTCATTCTCGTCCAGCAGTTTTTCACCCTTGGGGCAGTGCTAATAGGATTGTTTGACATTTGGATCGACTTCCGGCGCCTGTCGCGAGGTACCAGTGCGACTGCATGAACGAGCCGTATTCGTCAAAGACAGGGAGCTTCTTTTTGACCTTAATCAATTTTTCGAGGTATGGATTATGAAAGTGATTTTGATAGAGAATATCGCATCTTTGGGACAAATCGGGCAGGTTGTCAATGTGGCCCCGGGATATGCTCGCAACTACCTGTTTCCGCATGGATTGGCTCTTGAAGCGACAGGTAAGAGTGTGCGCGAATTGGAGCACCGGAAAAGAATA
>Ga0233425_10010741_pt1 | contig 10994 bp, 10 predicted proteins | sample Watercolumn_Towu_2_FD_181712 | JGI IMG/M metagenome (GOLD analysis project Ga0233425, IMG submission 181712) | Freshwater microbial communities from Lake Towuti, South Sulawesi, Indonesia - Watercolumn_Towuti2014_140_MG | ecosystem: Environmental > Aquatic > Freshwater > Lake | place...
CGGACGAAGCAGACTTTCCCGCACCCCCACCAGATGGTCCGCCGGCACCTCCGCCGTCAAGTAGAAATGGGGGATGGTTTGAAAACTTTCGGCCATCCGCTCTGCGGTTTTCTTGCGGAGTCGAGACAGCGGAGCCGCCTCTCCCGGTGCAGCCGGCGGGGGGCGCAATCCTTCGACGGAAGCGGAGCGCGCCGCGGCAATGACCCGCTCCACGTCCTTCTCTACGATGCGACCCCCCGGACCGGTCCCCGTGATGCTCTGCAGGTATACGCCATGCTCTCGCGCCAACTTCTTGGCCGCCGGGGACGCGAGAACTCCCTCCTGGGGAGAGGGGACGATTCCGGGCACCTGCGAAGCTGTCCCTGGGGGAAGCCCGCTTCCAGCGACCGAGGGCATGGCGAGGGGGGCGGGCGCCTCCGGCAGTTCTTCATCCGCGCCCGCGATGATGGCGATCACCTGCCCGACGGGGACGACCGAGCCCGCCTCCGTCAGGATCTTGCGCAGGACCCCAGAGGCAGGGGCTTCCACCTCCATGACCACCTTGTCGGTCTCGACCTCAAAGAGGGGCTCCCCCTGCGCAATGGCTTCCCCCTCGCGCTTTTTCCAGGCGAGGATAGTCCCCTCGTCCATCGTCGCGCCCAATTTCGGCAGGATGACCTCCACGGCCATATCCGGCTCCTCCGCGTCCTAGCCCGGATTATTCGCGAACTCGGTCGCGAATAATCGCGGAAATGACCAATCCCGCGAAGCGCGGGACCAATGACAAATGACCAATTCTGGATGGGATCTTCATAATCTCTCTGAATGGCGCGCCCTGCGCGCCCACCACCATTGGTCATTGGATATTTGTCATTGGTCATTGGACCTGGAGAATTCACGGGTTCATTCGTGAATAATGCAGGTTACAGCAGCCGCTTCACCGCCGCGATAATATCCCGCTCTTGGGGGATGGCTTCCGTTTCGAGCGTGCGGCAATACGGGATCGGCGCGTCCTCGGCGGCGACCCGTTGGATGGGGGCATCCAGGAAATCGAAGCCCTCGTCCATGATGCGGGCGGCGATCTCGGCGGTGAAGCCGCCGGTCCTGCTCCCCTCGTCCACGATCACGACCCGCTTGATCCGCCGGAGGGATCCGAGGATCGTCGGAAGATCCAGCGGCTTGAGGGTCCGCGGATCGATGACTTCAGCCTCGATGCCTTCCTTGGCCAGCGCCTGTGCAGCACCGAGCGCGAAGACGTTCATGCGTGAGGTGGCAATGATCAGGACGTCGCGCCCCGGACGCTTGACGTCGGCGACACCCAGGGGAATGGTATAGTCCTCCTCGGGCACGGGTCCCTTGGTGCTGTAGAGGAGTTTGTTTTCGAAGAAAAGGACCGGGTCGTCGCACCGGATGGCGCTCTTCATGAGACCCTTGGCGTCGTACGGGGTCGAGGGGGCCACGACGATGAGCCCGGGGATGTGCACGAAGAGCATATGCAGGCACTGCGAGTGCTGCGCAGCCATGCCCCGCCCGGCGCCGGCGTGCGGCCGGATGACCAGGGGGACTTTGGCTTTGCCACCGAACATGTAGCGCGCTTTCGCGGCCTGGTTGATGATCTGGTCCATGGCGAGCAAGATGAAATCGTTGAACATGACCTCGATCACGGGCCGGAGGCCCGTGAGGGCTGCACCGACCCCGATCCCGACGAAGCCTTCCTCGGCAATCGGGGTGTCGATGACCCGGCGCTCGCCGAACTCCGCCAGAAGCCCTTCCGTCACCTTCATCGAGCCCCCGAATCTGGCGATATCCTCCCCGATCATGAAGACGTCCGGATCCCGCCGCATCTCTTCGAAGAGCGCCTCCCGGATCGCATCCCGGTAGGAGATTTCTCGCGTCGCCATCTTCCCTCCGTCCTTTTCCACTGCTAGCGTGGGTACGTTGTGGCGTAGACGTCCGATGTCAGCTCTGACAGCCCCGGTTCCGGGCTGGCCATGGCAAAGTCAATGGCTTCCTGAATTTGCGTGGACACCTCGGCTTCGATCTGCTGCCCCGCCGACTCTGGGAGCAATCCCTGCTCTTGCAGGAACCCCCGGAATCGGGTCAGGGGGTCCCGCCCCTGCCAGGGCACGACCTCTTCCTTGGTGCGATACGTCAAGGGGTCGCCAACATAGTGACCTTCGATGCGATAGGTGATGCCGAAAAGCAACGTCGGGCCGTCCCCCTGCCGGGCGCGCTGCACGGCGTCCCGTGCCGCCCGGTACACCGCCAAGACATCGTTGCCGTCGACGATGACGGCAGGGAAGCCGAAGGGGGCCGCCCGGGTGGTGAGGTCGGCGATCGGAAAATTGGCGGCGCTGTGGGTGAACTCGGCGAACCCATTGTACTCACAGAGGTAGATGATCGGTAGTTTCCACAGGGCGGCCATATTCGCACACTCGTAAAAGACCCCTTGGTGCAACGCCCCATCCCCGAAGAAGCAGACCGCCACCCGTCCGTCGTTGCGATACCGGCTGGTGAAGGCGGCGCCGGTCGCAATACCGAAGCCTCCCCCGACGATCCCGTTGGCCCCCAGGATACCGAGGTCGAGATCGGCGATGTGCATCGACCCACCCTTACCTTTGCAGTACCCGGTGACCCGGCCGAGGATCTCTGCCATCATCCGCTGGGGGTCCCCGCCTTTGGCCAGGCAGTGTCCGTGCCCACGATGCGTGCTGGTGATGTAATCTGTCGGCTGGAGGGCCGCGCACATTCCGACCGCGGCGGCTTCTTCGCCGATATAGGAGTGGACGACTCCGTGGATCAGGTTCTTGCGGGAGAGCGCCGCGGCCTCTTCATCGAAGCGCCGGATCACGCACATCTTCCGATACATCTCAAGCAGTTGGGGTGGAGTCAGCCCTGCAGTACGGTCTTCCATTGCTCTTCTCCCTTGGCGTTGGGAAGGGTGAGGTGATGGTAGTAGGAATATGCTCTCGGGCCGGGGGATCGCTCCGGCCATCGCCAACCCGCCGGAGCCCCGACAAAGGCGGCAAAACCAGCGCAGCCTAGTCCAGTGGTAGCGCGAGTGTCAAGGCAAAACTATCCTGCATCACTCGGTCGCAGACAAACGGTGACAGGAGCCAGCTCCAGCCGCGATGGAGTGCGGGCGGTCGTCATCCGTCATCCTCGTGTGAGCGCCAGCGCTGCCAAGAGGATCTTCTTCACCCCGGTGGGGATCGGGCCCGTCTCGATATATTCGTCCAGCCGATGCTCGTTGGCTCCCTCGGTGATGGAAAGGCAGACCCCCGGCACGCCGGCGGCAAGAGCCGCGTTGTGGTCGGTGCTGCCCGGCTCGGTGAAGGTCTGGAGCCCGAGGACCTTGTGAATCGCCATGCAGGTCCGCACCAGGGGATGATCCGCCGGGATCGAGCCGGCCGGCCGATCGCCGACGAGATCCAATCTCACCTGGCCTCCACCCTCGCGGGCTTCGCGCCCGACGATCTCCAGCACCCGCCTCTCCAGATCCGCCAGGCAGCCGGGATCAATCGAGCGCATGTCCACCAGCATGTCGGCTTCGGCCGCGATGGTGTTGACCGTCGTTCCGCCGTGGATCAGGCCCACATTGTAGGTGGTCTTGGGTTCCTTGGGAACCTCCAGGCGGGAGATCTCAGCGATAGCGCGTCCCAGGATGTGAATGGCACTCGGCCCGGGAAAATGGCCCCAACTGTGGCCGCCCTTCGTGGTATAGGCAACCCTGTATCGGCGGCTGCCAACGGCGACGTGGACTATGCGATTACACTTCATGCCCTCCACGGCGATGGCGTGAGCCACCTTACCCTTCACATCCGCCATGAAGGCCTTCATTCCCCTGAGATCCCCCAGCCCCTCCTCACACGTGTTCGAGGCCAGGTACAGATCCCCTTCGGTCCGCACGCCGGCGGCATCGAGCGCCCCGACCATGGCGAGCAGCGCGGCGATGGCAACGCTGTTGTCCCCGATGCCGGGGGCATGGAGGCGGGCGCCCTCGCGGCGAACCTTCACATCGGCATGCTTTGGAAACACCGTGTCCAGATGGGCGGTAATGGCCAGGTTCCGACCGCCCCCGCGCCCCGGACGTCTCCCCCGAACGTTTCCCGCCTCGTCAATCCTCACCTCCTCGAGGCCCAGCGCCTCGAATCGGCCTCGCACATATTCCGCCCGTTCACCCTCGTCGAACGTCGGCGCCGGGATTTCGCAGATGCGGATGGCCTCCTCGACTATCTGGCCCTGGTGGGCATCCACCCAGGCCAGCGCCTTGGCCACCGCGGGCTCTTGCATCAAGGCTACCAAGTTCATGGACACGCTCCTGTCCTCGGAATGCTTGCTGAGCGCGTCCTCAAAGCTTCGACAATAAGACCAGCACCCGAGCAAATCCCCCCGTCCCCCTTTGGCAGAAATCCCCCCTCCGCCCCCCTTTGATAAAGGGGGGAACGGGGGGATTTTGATTGGCTGGCGGCCCAAGTGAAGAGCATGGGGCTAGTCGTCGTTGTTAAGATGGCACGCGGACTGGTGCCCGGGGCCTATCGGCTTCAGTGTGGGAGGTTCGGTGCGACACCGGGGCATCGCGTGAGGACAGCGCGGATGGAAAGTGCATCCCTCCGGTGGACTTAGCGGAGAGGGAATCTCGCCCTCGATTGCCGTGAAACGCCGGCGGCGCTGATCGAGACTGGGCACCGCCGTCAGGAGCGCCTGCGTGTACGGATGGTTGGGTCGCGCGAACACCTCCTCGGTCGGGGCCTCCTCCACGATGCGCCCGAGATACATGACGGCTACGCGGTCCGCGATGTGGCGCACGACGCCGAGATCGTGACTGATGAAGAGGTAGGTGAGCCCGAGGTCCTGCCGCAAGCGCATGAAGAGATTCAAGACCTGGGCCTGGATTGACACATCCAGCGCGGAGATCGGCTCGTCGCAGACGAGAAACTCCGGTTTGACGGCAAGGGCCCGCGCAATGCCGATGCGCTGGCGCTGCCCGCCGGAGAACTGGTGGGGATACCGGCGGCGGTAGCTGGGGTCCATGCCCACCCGGTTGAGGAGTTCATCCACGTACGCGTCGACCTCCTGCGGTGACACGAGACCGTGGGCCACCGGCGCCTCCCCGACGATATCCCGAACCCGCATGCGGGGATTGAGCGAGGCGAAAGGATCCTGAAAAATCATCTGCACGGCCAGCGCAGCAGCCTGGGCCTCGGTGCCGGTGAGGCTTGTCACATCGCGCCCCCGCTGCAGAGCGGCCCCGGCAGTCGGCCGCAACAGGTGGGCCACGATCCGCCCCAGAGTGGACTTGCCGCATCCGGACTCGCCCACGAGTCCGACCACCTCACCCGGAGCGATGGCGAGGCTCACCCGATCCACCGCGCACACCACTTCCTCGCGCACCCCGGCGCCGAGAAGATTGGCCAGCCTGGCCGCCAGATCCAGCGGCGTCACAAACCGCTTGCTCACCTGCCGCAATTCGACGAGCGGCGGCCCGACCGCTGCGCTCACGTGCCTGCCTCCCCCGCGTGCGGATGGAAGCAGCGAATGGCGCGCCCATCCACGCCCATGGTGAGCTCGGGTGATTCAAGACAAACCTCATCGGCGCGCGGACAGCGCTGCCGGAAGGCGCATCCCTCTGGCAACGACAGCAAGGATGGGGTCATACCGGGGATCTGGGTCAGGGGCTGCCCGCGCACGTTCCGGCTGGGCACCGATCCAAGCAAGCCCCGAGTGTACGGATGGCGCGGCCGGTCGAGCACCTCGTCCACCCCTCCCCGCTCGACGATGCGTCCCGCGTACATGACACAGATCTCGTCGGCGAGGCCGGCCACCACCGAGAGATCGTGGGTGATCCAGATCAGCCCCGTACCCATCTCCCGGCACAGCCGCTGCGCCTCGAAGAGGATCTGGCTCTGAATGGTGACGTCCAGCGCGGTCGTCGGCTCATCGGCGATGATGAGCTCCGGCCGGTGGAGAAGAGCGATGGCGATCGCCACCCGCTGGCGCATTCCTCCCGAAAACTGGTGCGGATACGCCTGGAGGCGCTCTTCGGGGCGGGGGATGCCCACCAGGCCGAGGGCCTCGCACGCGCGACGCCTCGCCTCGGAGCGGCTCACCGTGGCATGGGCCAGCACCGCCTCTACCATCTGAGTCTCGACGTTGAGGACCGGATTGAGGGTCATCATCGGGTCCTGGAAGATCATGGCGATGCGGGCCCCGCGAAACTGCCGCATGCGCCCCGCCGGAACCCTCACCAGGTCGTCCCCCTGGAAAAGGATGCGCCCGTCCACGATTCGCCCGGGCGGATCAACCAGCCTCATGATGGAAAACCCCGTCACCGTCTTGCCGCACCCCGACTCACCCACGAGCGCCAACACCTGGCCGCGCCGCACGGTGAAGCTGACGCCGTCGACCGCTTTGGCCACACCAAGCCTGGTGAAGAACCAAGTGCGGAGATCCTCGACGACGAGGGCCGGCGTTTCGCTCACGGAATCACTTCTGCAGGCGCGGGTTCAGCACGTCGCGCAGTTGATCGGCAACGAGATTGATCGCCACGATGGCGATGAGGAGCGCGACCCCGGGGAAGAAGCTGATCCAGTAGGTCCCGCTCAGGAGGTACTGAAAGCCGTTGGCGATCAGCAGGCCCAGCGACGGCGAGGTGATGGGCAGGCCGATTCCCAGAAAAGAGAGCGTGGCCTCCAGCGCAATGGCATGAGCTACCTGGACCGTGACCACCACGATCACCGGGGGCAAGCTGTTGGGCAGCAGGTGCCGGAACAGGATCCGGCGGCGGTCCAGCGCCAGGCAGTGGGCGGCTTCTATGTACTCCTTGTGGCGCTCCACCAAGGCCGAGCTCCGCATGGTCCGGGCGTAGTAGGCCCACTGCACCGTGACCAGGGCGATGATAATCTTGTCCACACCCTGACCCAAGACCGCCAACAGGATGAGCGCGACGAGGATGGCGGGGAAGCTCAACTGGATGTCCACCACCCGCATGATGAGACTGTCCAATGGCCCGCCAAAGTACGCCGCCGTCAGTCCGGCCAGCACGCCGATGCCGAGAGCGATCAGGGCGCTCAGCACACCCACGCCCAGACTGATCCGCAGGCCGTAGAATATCCCTGAGAGGATGTCCCGTCCCTGATCGTCGGACCCGAGCCAGAAGCGGAATCCGGCCATGGCCGGGCTCCCCGGAGGTTGCTTGCCCTCCAGCACGCTCAATTGGCGGAGATCGTACGGGTCTTGCGGCGAGACGAGGGGCGCCAGGACTGCCACCGCCGCCACCGCGGCGAACAGGACAAGTCCGGCCACCGCCAGCCGGCTCTCACAGAACTCCGCCGCCAGTCGTCGAAACTCGCTCTCGCCTTCACCCGCCAAGGCGGTGGGGGTGATGGCAACCCCGCCAGGGAGCCTCACGTTCCCCTCGTCACGAGCCGGACCCGGGGATCCAGGACCGAATAGAGCACATCCACCAGGAAGTTGATGGCAATGAACATGCAGACCATGAGCAGGAGGTAGGCGACGATCACGGGACGGTCCAGGTGGTTGAACGAATCCACCAGGAGCTTCCCCATCCCCGGCCAGGCGAAGATCGTCTCCGTGACCACAGCGAAAGCCATAACCCCTCCGAACTCCAGTCCCAACACCGTCACCACCGGAATCAGGATGTTCTTGAAAACGTGCACGAAGATGACCCGGCGCTCGCAGAGCCCCTTGGCTCGCGCGTACTTGACGAAGTCCTGGAGCAGCGTCTCCCGTGCGCCCGCGCGGGTGAGCCGGATGATGAGCGCGATCCGGAACAGTGCCAGGTTGAAGGCGGGGAGCACGAGATGGCGCAGGCCGTCCACGGTGAAGAAGCTGGAAGTGATACCCCAAACCGTCCCTGTCTGCCCCCGGCCGGTGGAGGGAAGCCAGCCCAACATCACAGCGAAGACCATAATCAGCATGAGGCCCACCCAGAAGGTAGGCAGGCTGAATCCCAGGATGGATCCGGCCATGATGGTCCGACTGGACGCCGCATCGGGATAGAGCCCCGCCCACATCCCGAGCGGAACGCCCAGCGCGACGGCCAGGACCATGGCGGCCAGGGCCAATTCCAGTGTCGCCGGCATCCGCTTCAGGATCAGCCCCAGGGCCGACTCGCTGAAGACAAAGGACTCGCCCAAGTTCCCGGTCACCGCCTTGCGCAGGAACACCAGGTACTGCTGGTGGAGCGGCAGATCCAGCCCCAGAGCCCGGATGGCCCGCTCGCGTTCCGCCTGGTCCGCCTCGGGACTGATCAGAATGTCCACGGGATTGCCGATGGCAAAGACGCCCACAAAGACGATCAGAGACATGACGAAGAGGACCACAATGCTTTGCAGCAGCCGTCGGATGAGAAAGACTGTCATGGCAGCAGAAGAGTAGTGGCCACGCGATGGCGATAGGGCCACCCCGCCATCGCGTGGAAAAGAATCGCTAGTTGCCCTTGCTCTTCTGGACTAGGTGCGCCAGCGTATACTCATCGGCCCGCGGGACATAGGTAAGCCCCTTGCGCATCCCCCAGAAGCTCACTTGGTAGTGCAGTGGGATGATACCCACATCGTTCATGGCAACCTCGCACGCCTCGGCCAGTAACTTTGCCCGCTTCTGATCGTCCACGGTCACGAGGGCCTGCGCCACCAGGGCATCCATTTTGGGGTTGGAATAGCGACCCCGGTTCGCGGCCCCCGTGCCTTTGTCCCTGTCATAGGTGGCCAGAAGCGAGCGGAGCGGGGAGGAGGTCTCACCCGTCCCTGATCCCCATCCCACCAGCATCAAGCTGAACTCCAACTTCGTAGCTCGGGTGAAGAAGGTGGCGGACGGCATAGCCTCGACCCGGGTATCGATGCCCGCTTGGGTCAGCATCTGCGCCACCGCCTGGGCGATCTGCTCGTCGTTCACGTACCGGTCGTTGGGGGAATGCAGCGTCACCCGAAAGCCGTCGGGGTATCCCGCTTCGGCAAGCAGCTTCCGCGCCCCGGCCGGATCGAACGGGTCGGGTTTCAGGTTGGGACTCACCCCGAAGAAACCCTCGGGCAGCAGTTGCCCGGCCGGGATCGCCGCTCCCGACATGATCCGGTCGACGATGGCGGGGCGGTTGATGGCCCTGGACATGGCGCGGCGGACGCGGACATCTTTCAGCGGATTCTTCGCCAGGGGCTTGCCCGCCTTGTCCGTCACGAAGGGGGCCTGGTCCCGATTCGAATCCAGGTGCAGGTAGATGACGCGGTTGGACACCGCCGAAAAGAGGGCCAGGTCCTTGTTTGCTTTCAGCCTCTGGATGTCCGGGGTCGAGACGTTCTCGATCATCTGAACATCGCCTGCCAACAGGGCGGCGACGCGCGCCGAGTCGTTTGTGATCAGCTTGAAGGTCACCCGCTTCCAGTCGGGCTTGAGACCCCAGTAGTCATCGTTGCGGGTGAGGACAACCTTCTCCTTGAGGACGAACTCGGCCAGCTTGAACGGGCCCGTCCCGATGGTCGTCTTTCCCGTGTTGAAGTCCGCCGTAGAGGCGGATTCGGCCTTGCGAGAGATGATGTTGATGGAGCTGAGATCGTTGGGGAGCAGGGCGTGGGGTGTCGCAGTCTTGAACCGCACGGTGTACGGATCGACCACGATCACCTCTTTGATTGCCTTCGTGTACAGCCCGAAAGACGAGGGACTGTTGGGCACGTTGGGCGCGCGCTTGAGAGTGGAAACGATGTCCTGCGCGTCGAATGGGCTCCCATCGTGGAAGCGGACGCCCTGGCGCAGGTGGAATTCCCAAGTCGTGTCATCAATTGCCCGCCAGGACAGAGCGAGGCCCGGTATCAGGCCCTGGCGCTCATCCTGGTGGACTAATCGGTCGAAAACGTGGATGGCCAGATTGTTGTTGGGCGAAAGGTTGTGGTAGTGCGGATCTGCCGATGTGACGTCGGCGCCGAGGCCGATGATGATTTCGTCCTGCGCCGCGGCTGGAAAGACCGCTGCTACAACGGCAAGAACGGTCAGCAGAACAGACGCGCTGTGCTGAAGCATGTGCGCCCTCCCTCCTTTGTCAAGGTGTCGAAAGTCTGGATCGTATCGAAAGATATGCCGCCGTCCAGGACCGCCCCGAGAGGATCCCTCATCCCGTTGCCAGCGAAGGAGCTTGTTCGACTCCTATGCCGCCGCACGATCAGCAACTCCTCGAGATCGCTTCTCGCCCAAGAGCTTCAAACAGAGAGCACGTATTGCCTCCAGTTCGCGGTAGAACTCGCGCCGGGCCTCCTCCGCTGGCAAAAAGTCAAAAAGATCTGGTAACTGAATTCCCCGGCTCATGATCGCGTTCGCCTCCCTTTTTCGAAGGCTTCTCTGCACGTAAAGGCAATTCTCGGCATGGTAGAAGCATTCGACCGCTTCGGCAGGACTCAGGATCCCACTTGCCAATGATTGTACAAGCCCCAGATTCATGAGCGCAAAGATTTCCATCTGCTGGGATGAGTTCCCGGGAATCTGCGAGATGAGTACACGGGATGGATGGCGCTGTTTCATGGAGTCACCGTCCTGGAAAAGAATTTGACACCAGCGACGCTCCCTGATTCATGTTCAAAGTAATGCACCTCCCCAATATTCCCTTGCTTGATGACCTTTTTCCACCGGCCAGCCCGCAACCGCCGCAGCTCCCGGAGCACAGCGCGGTTTCGTACCGGGTACTTGAGGGCAGCACCCCGCCTTGGCATCCAGCCCTTGGGCACCAAGCCCGATGCGCGGACGTTCGGATGAAGGTTCAGCGGCATACACATTCCTGAGAGATACGAAGCAAGGCATCAGCAACAAGAATGCCAAGGTATGGGGCGAGGCAATCGCGCTTGCCCCACGGTCAGACACACCCAGCGATCTCGAATGTCATAGCTATCCTCGAGCAGCAGGGGCTTTGCGAACTCCATACAGCAACTTGGGCTTCCATGATCCGAGAGGTCGACTCACGCCAATCATGACCGGCGCCCCTTCCAAGGGTCACAGCGTATGTGCAATCTATC
>Ga0233425_10010742_pt1 | contig 10992 bp, 11 predicted proteins | sample Watercolumn_Towu_2_FD_181712 | JGI IMG/M metagenome (GOLD analysis project Ga0233425, IMG submission 181712) | Freshwater microbial communities from Lake Towuti, South Sulawesi, Indonesia - Watercolumn_Towuti2014_140_MG | ecosystem: Environmental > Aquatic > Freshwater > Lake | place...
GGCAGCGGTGCAGATAGATCGTGACGCCGGCGATGGTGACGTGGGTCAGCGCCAGCACGACGAGCGCATGGCCCCACCAGGGGAGGTCGAAAACACCTGCAAGCAGCATGGGCAATCCGGAAGGAAAAGGTGTCCGGATTCTACTTGAACCCTGAACTACTTCAAGAAGGGTTCAAGAGGCGCACTTCCCTCTGCGGATAGGGAATCGCGATGCCCTCGCGCTTGAAGGCGCGCCAGATCGCCATATTGATGTCCGACTTGATGCCGGCCACGCCGGCCGCCGGATCGTCGATCCAGAAGCCGATCTCGAGGTCGATGCCGGAGTCGGCGAAGCGCACCACGAAGGCCTGCGGCGCCGGGTCGGCCAGCACGCGCGATTGAACCTGCGCCGCCTCGACCAGCAACGCCATGGCGCGCTCCAGATCGGTGCCGTAGGCGACCTGCACCGTGACGGCGTGGCGCACGCGCGAGTGGGTGTAGGTCTCGTTCATCACCACCGAGCCGACCAGCACCTCGTTCGGCACGATGGCTTCCACCCCGGTGGGCGCGCGCAGCACGGTGTAGCGCGTCGTGATGCGCGTCACCTCGCCGTTGTACTTGTCCACGGTAATCACGTTGCCAAGGCGGATCGAACGGTCGAGCAGCAGGATGAAGCCGGAGACGTAGCTCGCTGCGATCTTCTGCAGGCCGAAGCCGATGCCGACGCCGAGCGCGCCGCCGAACACCGACAGCGCGGTGAGGTCGATGCCCACCAGCGGCAGGCTGATCAGCACGGCGAGCAGCATCAGCCCGGCGCGCGCCAGACGCGCGAAGACCAGCTTCAGGTTGCCATCCAGCCCGGCGGCGGCCATCAGGCGCTGCTCGGCCAGGCCGCCCAGCCACAGCGCCGCCAGCAGCGTGGTCAGCACGATCACCGTGCCCTGCAGGATCATCCACAGCGACAGCTTCTGCTTGCCCACCGCGAAATGGATGGCGTCGAGCGATTCGGCGATCCCCGGCAGCAGCCCGGTGATGTGCAGCGCGACGACACTCCACACCACCAGTGCCAGCACGCGCTCGAACGAGGCCAGCCAGGTGGCGCGCGGGAAGCCGGTGCGCAGCGCGAACATCATGGCGCGGATGGCGGCGAAGGAAGCCAGCAGCGGCACCGCCAGCTTGAGCAGATTCACCGAATGCCACTGCTGCTGCAGCGGCCGCGCGATGAGCACGAAGACGAGTGCGGCGAGCGGGAAGGCGAGGCGCTTCAGCCCGCGCTTGCCGAATTGCGAGTCCTGGACCTCTCCGGTCCTGCGGCGCACGGCGCGCGCCACCAGCCAGGCCAGGCCGAGGCACAGCGCCAGCACCGCCACTTGCCACAGCACGGCCGGCTGCTGCAAGTCGAGCCAGAGATCGTGAAGGAGGCCGCCGTATTGGGTCTTCTGCATGTCAGTTGCCGGTCTTCAAGTAGTCTTCCCAGGCCACCGCTTCGGCGCGGTGGCGCCGCCAGTTGTCGAGGTAGCTGCGCGCCAGTTCGCGGTGGCCGCGCAGGATGAGCACGTTTTCGGCGTTCTTCGCCTGCGCCGACCAGGTGAAATTGTAGGAGCCGGTGATCACCGCCGGCGCCTCGTCCTCCGCATCGACGAGCAGGATTTTATTATGCGCGGCGGCGTAGCGCACCTCCAGCGCCACCGGAATGCCGGCCGCGGCGAGCTGCGGCAGGCGGCTGTTCTCCATGCGCTCGGCCTGCTCGCGGTCGGCCAGCACCTGAACGCGCACGCCGCGCCGCTGCGCCTCGACGAGCGCCTGCGCCAGCGCCCGGCTGGTGAAGGCATAGGCCTGCACGTGAAGCGTGCGCCGCGCCGCGCGAATGGCGGCGACCAGCGCGCCCTCGACGTCCTGCCAGGGCGAGAACACCGCCTCCACCGTTCCCTGCGCCGGCAGCACGCGCGACGGCGCGGCGTCGAGCGCCGCCGCCGGAGGCGCCGCGAGAAAAGTCAGTCCCGCCAGCGCGGCGATGAAATGCCTCATCGGCACAGCGCCCGCAGCGCCTCGATCAGCTGGTCGATGTCCTCGCGGTCGTTGTAGAGGGCGAAGGAGGCGCGCGCCGTGCCCTCGATGCCGAAGCGGCGCATCGCCGGCAAGGCGCAGTGGTGGCCGCTGCGCACCGCCACGCCGTGGCGGTCGAGATGACTGCCGACCTCCCCCGCCGTGAAGCCGTCCACGACGAAGGACAGGATGGCGCCCTTGTCGCGCGCCGCGCCGATGACGCGCAGGCCGTCGATCTCGCCCACCCGCGCCGTGGCGTAGTCGAGCAGCGCCCGCTCGTGCGCGCCGATCGCCGCCAGGCCGATGCGGTCTACGTAGTCCAGCGCCGCGGCCAGCCCGACCGCCCCCTCCACGTTAGGCGTGCCGGCCTCGTACTTGCGCGGCGGCGCCTTGTAGGTCGTGCGCGCGAAGGTGACGTCGCGGATCATGTGGCCGCCGCCCTGCCACGGCGGCAGCTTCGCCAGCCATTCCGCCTTGCCGTAGAGCACGCCGATGCCCATCGGCGCGTAGAGCTTGTGGCCGGAGAAGGCGTAGAAGTCGCAGCCGAGCGCCTGCACGTCCACCGCCGCGTGGGCGATGGCCTGGGCGCCGTCCACCAGCACCGGCACACCGGCCGCGTGCGCCCGCGCCACGATGTGCGCCACCGGCGTCACCGTGCCGAGCGCGTTCGAGACGTGCGTCACCGCCACCAGGCGCGTGCGTGGGCCGATCAGTTGTTCGTAGGCGTCGAAGTCGAATTCGCCGTCGTCGTCGATCGGCACGACGCGAAGCTGCGCACCCGCCAGCTCGCAGGCCATCTGCCAGGGCACGATGTTCGAGTGGTGCTCCATGGCCGAAACGACGATCTCGTCGCCGGCGCGCAGGAACGCGCGGCCGAAGGTGGCGGCGACGAGGTTGATGGCCTCGGTAGTGCCGCGCACGAAGACGATTTCGGAAGCCTCGGCGGCATTTACGAAGCGCCGCACCCGCTCGCGCGCCGCTTCGTAGAGGTCGGTGGCACGATCGCTCAGAAAATGCACGCCGCGGTGGGTATTGGCGTTGTCCTCGAGGTAGTAGCGGCGCAGCGCCTCGATCACTTCGAGCGGCTTCTGCGTCGTCGCCGCGCTGTCGAGGTAGGCCAAGCGCCGGCCGCGCACCGGGCGCGACAGGATCGGAAAGTCGCCGCGCAGCCGGGAAAAATCAGTCCCCGTCATGCGGCGCGAACCATGATCACCTGCGGATCGCACGCATGCTCGAGCAGGATGCGACGCACGCGCTCCTGCCAGAGGCGGCCGAACTCGCGCTGCGTCGCGTCATCAGCGCGGCCGGTAATGCAGGCGGCCATCATCTCGCCAACGTGGGGCGCGCTCGGCACGTGCTCCAGGTGCGCCGTGACGTCCACCGTCGCGCCGGTGTCCTTGCGCGTGAAGCGAATCTCCTCCGGCACCGTGGCGTTGAAGAACAGCAGGTCGCGCCGGTCGAAGCGGCCAGCCAGCCCCTTGAAGCCGGTGTCGTGCGTCGCCCCGGTCACCAGGGTGACGATGTTGGCGATGACCCCGGTCACCCCGCTCGTCGCGTCATGGCGGAAGTCAACGCGGACGGCGCCGCGCTCCGGCACATCCTTCGGATAGAGCGCCTTCAGCGCCCGCGCCGTCATCAGCCAAGCCGAAGCCACCGTCGGGCAGGAATGCCCCGCCGCCTTCACGGCGTCGATGTAGCGGTACTCGAGGATGCCCCCTTCCGCCGCGCCGAGGAATTTGGCGAGCGGGTCGAACATCGTGATGCGGGGCGCTTCGTCGTAGAAGTCGGGATACCTCATTGTTTGTTCCCAGTCAGCTGTCGCTCCAATACTGCCGCAAAGAACCCGTCCGTGCCATGCGTGTGCGGTGCCAGCCGCAGCGTCTCGCCGCATTCGAGCGCGATGCCCTGCTTCGCCAGGACCTCCTGCGCGGACACCTGCCTGAAATCGGCATGCGCGACGAGGAAGTCGGCGACGATGGCCTCGTTCTCCTCGGGCAGGATGCTGCAGGTGGCGTAGACCAGCCGCCCGCCCGGCTTCACCAGGCGCGCCGCACCCTTGAGGATGTCGTGCTGCTTGCGCGCGAGTTCGGCCACACCCTCCGGCGTCTGCCGCCATTTGAGGTCGGGGTTGCGGCGCAGGGTGCCCAGGCCGCTGCAGGGCGCGTCGACCAGCACGCGGTCGAGCTTGCCGGCGAGGCGCTTGACGCGCAGGTCGTTCTCGCTGGCGAGGGTCACCGGGTGCACGTTGGACAGCCCCGCGCGCGCGACGCGGTCCTTCAGCCGCGCCAGGCGCTTGTCGGAGACGTCGAAGGCGTAGAGGCGGCCGGTCGAGCGCATCAGCGCGCCCAGCAGCAGGGTCTTGCCGCCGGCGCCGGCACAGAAGTCGGCGACCATCTCGCCGCGCTTCGGCGCGAGGAGGTAGCCGAGCAGCTGGCTGCCCTCGTCCTGCACCTCGATCGTGCCGTCGAGATAGAGCGGGTGCTTCTGCAGCGCCGGCTTGGCCTTGAGGCGCATGGCGAGCGGCGAGAGCGCGCCGGCCTCTGCGGCGATGCCTTCCCCGTTGAGGCGCGCCAGCACCGCGTCGCGCTCGGCCTTGAGGGGATTGACGCGCAGGTCGAGCGGCGCGGCCTGGTTGAGGCCCTGCGCCAGCTTGAGCAACTCGTCCGCCTGCATGTGCTCAAGCAGGCGCCCGGCCAGCCAGTCGGGGAGGTCGGCCTGCTCGGCCAGCGTGAGCTCGCCAGGCTGACGGCCCTTGAGTTCGGCCACCCACTTCAACTCCTTCTCGCCGAGGGCTTCCTCCAGCTGACGCTGGCTGACGCCGGACAATTTCACCAGCGCCGCCAGCACCAGGCGGCGCGGATTCGCCTCGGCGCCGAGCAGGTGCTCGAGCAGGCGCCGGCGGCGCAGTACGGCGTAGGCGGTCTCGGCGACGAAGCCGCGGTCGTGCAGTCCGAGCGCGCGGTGGTCGCGGAAGAATTTCGAGAGCACGGCGTCGGCGGGATGCTCGAACTTCAGCAGCAGGGCAAGCGCGGTGTTCGTGGCGTCGAGGAGTTTCGGTGTGATGCGCATGATGCCTTTCTATTGTTTCGTCGCCAGGCGCGCGCCGTCGACCTCGAATTCGATGGCGTTCTGCTCGTACACCTCGCCCTTGCGGTCGGCGAAGCGGATGCGCACCGGCAGGTTGCGGTAGTCCTGCGCCAGCCACAGCTCCATGGCGTTCTCGCCCGGCATGGCGGGCGTCTTGACGTGCCAGGTGCGCAGCGGCCCGAAGCGCGTGGCGAGCGTCTCGTCGCCCACCGCCTCGTAGGCGTAGCGGCCGACGTTCTTGCCGGTGGCGATGAGCATGTCGACGCGCGCCGCCGCACCGTAGAGGCCGATCTGGTAGATCTGCGAGACGAGGTCCTGCGCCTGGCCGGCGAGCACCGCCTCGCGCCGCGGCTGGCCGCCCGCGGTGAGCGCGATCTTCATGGCGGCGCGGTCGAAGCGCGCGCCTTCGGCCGCCTTGCCGTTGCGCTCGACGCCGAACGTCTCGGGCTGAAGCCCCTCGGCGTTCACCCTGCCCTCGCTCGTCTGCACGATCTTCACCGTGCGGAACAGGGCGACGAGGCCGGTCGTCTCCGACACGGTCTCCAGCCGGTAGCTCACGCCGTCATGGCGCCAGCTGTGCGTCGACTGGCCGAGTTGCATGCCCTGCTCGCCCTCGCCGCGCGTGACGGCGAAGACGATGCGGCCCTGGCGCGGCCAGGGGATGTCGACGGGCGTCGGGGCTGCGGGTGCGGGGGGCGCGGCGACGGGCGGCGCGGGCGCCTCGGCCAGCGGCGCGAGCTCGGCGGCTGCGGGCGCGGGCTCGACCGCGGGCGGCGCGGGTGTGCGTCGCGGTTGCGGTTGCGCCTTGGGCAACGGCGGCGTTGGCGGCTGCGGCGCCAGCACGGGCGGCGGCGGGCTCGGCGCGGGCTTCGGCGCAATATGCGCCTCGAGCAGGACGTTCTCGCGGGTATCGAAGAAGGGCAGGCGCCAGCCCGGGCTGCCCACGACCAGCACGTGCACGAGCAGCGAGAAGGCCAGCGCGGCCAGCCAGCGTCGCTCGGTCATGACCGCCCTGGATCGGGCTCCGGCACCAGCAAGGCCGCAGCGTGGCGCCGCTCGCCGTCGAGTTGCACGCGGCCGTCCGCGCCGAGGCGCAGGCGCCCCTCGACGAACCAGCGCACCGCCTGCGGATAGGCGATATGCTCCTGCGCCAGCACGCGCGCGGCGAGCGCGCCAGCGCTGTCGTCGGGGTACACCGGCACGGCGGCCTGGATGATGACCGGCCCGTTGTCGAGCGCCGGCGTGACGAAGTGCACCGTGCAGCCGTGCACGCGGCAGCCGGCCTCGATGGCGCGTTCATGGGTGTGCAGGCCCGGAAAGGCCGGCAGCAGCGAGGGATGGATGTTCATCAGCCGACCCTCGTAGCGGCGCACGAAGTCCTCGCCGAGGATGCGCATGAAGCCGGCCAGCACGACGAGGTCGGGTGCGTGTCGGTCGATCTCGGCGGCCAGCGCGGCATCGAACAGCGCGCGCGAGGCGTGTTCGGCATGCGCCACCACGGCGGTGGCAATGCCGTGCGCGCGCGCCGTCTCGAGTCCCTTGGCGTCGGCCTTGTTGCTGATGACCGCAGCAATGCGGCAGGGCAGCTGCGCCGCGAGCATGGCCTCCATGTTGCTGCCGCGGCCGGAGATGAGGATGACGATGGATTTCATCAGAATTTAACTGGTAAAAAAATCGCCGTGGCGAGGTTCTGGAACACCTTGGCCACGATGCGGTGGGTCTTGTCGGCGATGATCTTCGAGATCAGGTCGAGGTTGCCGATGATCTTGCCGAACTCGCGCTCGAAGGAGAGGTTCTTCACCGGCCCGGCGCCCTCGTTGGAGAGCAGCCAGAGCTCGCCGTTCGGCGCCATCGCGTTGGAGAGCTTCCACACCGCGATCTCGACGTTGCGCGCGGCGTTGAACAGCGCCTGCGGGTCGAGGTCGTCGAGCAGGAAGAGCTCGGTCTTGTCGTTGAAGGCCGTCATGGTCATGCCGCCGAGGCCGGCGATGAAGGCCAGCACGCGGTCGCCGGCATAGTCCTCGCGGAAGGCGAGGTGGATGGCGTCGGTGCCGCGCTTGCCCTCGAGTTCCCGGAACGCCCAGCCGTGGTTGGCCTCGAAGATGCGCGCCACGGCCGCCTCGAGGCTGGGCTGGCCGCCCTTGCGCCACTCGCGCGGGTTGCGCCGGTAGAGTTTCTCGGTGAGGAGCTTCAGGCTGGCGAAGATCTCGCGCTGGTGCGCCTCGGCGACGCGGTCGATGTCGGACTTGACGACCTGGTTCGGATCGAAGCCGGGCGGGGGCTTGCGCGGCGTCGTGCCCGTGCCGGCGCAACCGATCAGCAAGGACAGGAAAATCAAGGGGATAAGCCGCAAAACCATGCGCCATCATAGCGCAAAGCCCTATGGCGCGGCGCGACGGTGCTTGATATAGCCGATCAGCGCCGGCAACGTCGACACGACGATGATGCCGAGGATGACCAGGCTCAGGTTGTTCTGGATGATGGGCAGGTTGCCGAAGAGATAGCCGGCGACGGAGAGCGAGGTGACCCACAGCACGGCGCCGCCGATGTTGTAGGCCTGGAAGCGCACGTAGGTCATCTCGCCGATGCCGGCAACGAAGGGCGCGAAGGTGCGCAGGATGGGAATGAAGCGCGTGATGACCAGCGTCTTGCCGCCGTGGCGCTCGTAGAAGACGTGCGTCTTCATCAGCGCCGCCTTGTTGAAGAAGCGCGAGTTCTCCCAGTGGAACACCTTCGGCCCGAGGTAGCGGCCGATCGAATAGTTCACACTGTTGCCCAGCACGGCGGCAGCGATCAGCGTGGCATTGAGCACCCACAGGTCCATGCTGCCCGCGCCGCACAGCGCGCCGGCAACGAAGAGCAGCGAGTCGCCGGGCAGGAAGGGCGTGACGACGAAGCCCGTCTCGGCGAAGACGATCAGGAAGAGGATGGCGTACACCCAGGTGCCGTACTGGGCGAGCAGGACGGCGAGGTGCTTGTCGAGATGGACGGCGATGTCCCAGGCGAGCGCGAGCAATTCCATGAGGGCGCCATGATACAGTTGCGCGTTGCCCGTCGCCAGCGAAACATGCCGTCCATCCGCCCGCTTCCAGACCTCCTCATCAGCCAGATCGCTGCCGGCGAAGTGGTCGAGCGTCCGGCCTCGGTGGTGAAGGAGCTGCTCGAGAACAGCATCGACGCCGGCGCACACGCCATATCCGTGCAGCTGCTCGAAGGCGGCGTGCGGCAGATCCGCATCGTCGACGACGGCGGCGGCATCCCGAAGGAGGAGCTGCCGCTCGCCGTCGCGCGCCACGCCACCAGCAAGATCGCCTCCCTCGAGGACCTCGAAAGCGTCGCCTCGCTCGGCTTCCGCGGCGAGGCGCTCGCCTCCATCGCCGCCGTGGCGCGACTGACTTTGGTCAGCCGCATCCGCGAGGCGCCGCACGCCTGGCGCATCGGCCCCGAGCAGGACGTCGCGCCGGCCGCGCTGGGCTCAGGCACGGTGATCGAGGTCGACGACCTCTACTTCAACACGCCGGCGCGGCGCAAGTTCTTGAAGAGCGAGCACACCGAGTTCGCCCATTGCGAGGAGGCCGTGCGCCGCATCGCCCTGGCCCATCCGCAGGTCACCTTCAGCCTGCAGCACAACGGCCGCACCGCCCTGCATCTCGCCACCGGCGATGCCGCTCGGCGCATCGCCGACGTGCTCGGCGCGGAATTCGCCGCCCAGTCGCGCGCCGTCGACGCTGCGGCGGGCAACCTGCGCCTCGCCGGCTTCGCCGCACTGCCGGCCTACTCGCGCGCCCGCGCCGACGCCCAGTACTTCTTCGTGAACGGCCGCTTCGTGCGCGACAAGCTGCTTTCGCATGCGGTGCGCGAGGCTTACGCGGACATCCTGCACGGCCAACGCCACGCCGCCTATGCGCTGTTCCTCGAACTCGACCCGCGCGGCGTGGACGTCAACGTGCATCCGGCCAAGACCGAGGTGCGCTTCCGCGACGGCCGCGCCGTACACCAGTTCGTCTTCCATGCCCTGCAGCGGGCGCTGGCGGCGCCGCTGGCCCACGCCGCCCCCACTCCTGCCGCCGTACCGGCGGGACTGACTTTTGCCGCGGCGGCGCCGCAGCAGCAGACGCTCGCCGTCGCGCAGCCGGTCGCCGCCTACTACGACTTCGTGCGCCAGGCCACCGTACAGCCGATGCCGGCTGCGGAGGAAGGCGCGCCGCCACCGCTCGGCTATGCCCTCGCCCAGCTGCACGGCGTGTACATCCTGGCGCAGAACGCTTCGTGCCTGGTGCTGGTCGACATGCACGCCGCGCACGAGCGCATCCTGTATGAAAAGCTGAAGACGGCGCTGGACGCGCGCCCGCAAGTGCAGCCGTTGCTGGTGCCGGTGGTGCTCTCGGCCAGCGGCGAGGAGACGGCCGCCGCCGAGGCGCATGCCGGCACGCTCGCCGCCCTCGGCTTCGAGCTCGCCGCGGCCGGCCCGCGCGAGCTGGTGGTGCGCGCCGTGCCGGCGCTGCTCGCCGGCGGGCGCATCCCCGACCTCGTGCGCGCCCTGCTCGCCGACCTGGAGAAGTTCGGCGCCAGCCGCGTCGCCGCCGAGAGCCGCAACGAACTGCTGGCGACGATGGCCTGCCACGGCGCCGTGCGCGCCCACCGCGCGCTCTCGCTGCCGGAGATGAACGCCCTGCTGCGGCAGATGGAGGAAACCGAGCGCGCCGACCAGTGCAACCACGGCCGGCCGACCTGGACGCAGCTCTCGATGGAAGACCTCGACCGCCTGTTCCTGCGTGGACGCTAGCAAGCCTTCATCCCTGCCGCCGGCCATTTTCCTCATGGGACCGACGGCGAGCGGCAAGACCGCCGTGGCACAGGAACTGACTTTGCGCTTTCCGCTGGAGATCGTCAGCGTCGACTCGGCCCAGGTGTTCATCGACATGGACATCGGCACGGCCAAGCCGGACCGCGCCACGCTGGAACAGTTTCCGCACCACCTGATCGACCTCGTCACGCCCGAGGAATCCTATTCCGCCGCGCGCTTCCGCGCCGACGCGCTGCGCGTCATGGGCGAGATCACGGCGCGCGGGAAAATCCCGCTGCTCGCCGGCGGCACCATGCTCTACTTCAAGGCGCTGCGCGAGGGCCTCTCCGACCTGCCGCAGGCCGACGCCGCACTGCGGCGCGCCATCGACGCCGAGGCGCGACAACGCGGCTGGCCGGCGCTGCATGCCGAACTGGCGAAGCTCGACCCGGAGGCGGCGGCGCGCCTCAAGCCGACCGATGCCCAGCGCATCCAGCGCGCGCTGGAAGTGGTGCGTCTTACCGGCGCGCCGCTGGCGGCGAGCCTCGCACGCAGGAGCGAATCCGCCCTGCCCTACCGTCTCATTCAACTCGCCCTGCTGCCCTCGGACCGCGCCGTGCTGCACGAACGCATCGCGCAACGCTTCGACGCCATGCTCGACGCCGGGCTGATCGAGGAAGTGGAGGCCTTGCGCCGGAAGTACCGCCTGCATGCCGGCCTGCCCTCGATGCGCTGCGTCGGCTACCGCCAGGTGTGGGATTACCTCGAAGGCGCCGGCGACCGCGCCGCCCTGCGCGAGAAAGGCATCGCCGCCACGCGCCAGCTGGCCAAGCGCCAGCTCACCTGGCTGCGCAGCTGGCCGGACACGATCCCGCTCGACTGTCTGGCGGCGGACCTCATCGATCAGGCCGGCCGGGCGGTGGAACAGGCCCTCGCTTAAGTTCCTGTCAGGCCTGCCGTTATGTCCCCTGATATGGGGAAACCGGCATGAGCACAGCCAGCCACACCGTCGAAGAACCGGACGAGGAAGCGCCGAAGCCCAGCCTCGGCCTGCGCCTGAAGCGCCTGCTCGTCGCGCCGCTCCTGCTCCTGCG
>Ga0233425_10010743_pt1 | contig 10991 bp, 11 predicted proteins | sample Watercolumn_Towu_2_FD_181712 | JGI IMG/M metagenome (GOLD analysis project Ga0233425, IMG submission 181712) | Freshwater microbial communities from Lake Towuti, South Sulawesi, Indonesia - Watercolumn_Towuti2014_140_MG | ecosystem: Environmental > Aquatic > Freshwater > Lake | place...
ACTGGTGGCGGTGGGGGCGGTGGGGGCACCGGCGGCGGAGGAGGCTACGACGAGCCCCCTCCCCCCAGCGATGCGGACATGCCCTACGACGAGATGCCTTTCTAGGCCTACGGGATCTGGCCGCTACTCCCCGTAGGGCAAACTCCCCGGGTCCAGGTACCAGTGGTCCGCCTCGCGGTACCAGGTCTGATGGATCATGTCGATGCCCACCACGGCCGTGCCCGCCGGGATGCGCTCCACCTTGACCACCACCTGACCGTCAAGGCGAGCGGCGTCCTCGGACCCGAGCTCGACGTGCACGATCTCGTAGTCGGTGATCCGAACCGGCGGCGCCGCGGTCCAGCGCTCGAGGAAGGCCAGCCGGGGCTCTGGCTCCTGCAGCAACGCCGCGGCCGTATCAAGGTCGCTCCAGCGCAGGGAGCGCCAGAACAGCTCGCCGCTGGTGGCCAGCGCCGCGAGATCGTGGGCGGTGTTGGACCGCGGAGAGTGCAGGGGCGCGCAGGCGCAGAGCGCCAGGGGCAGGATGGAATGGGTGAAGACGGGGAGCATGACGGGGCCGTAACCCGCTGTACACCCCGCGAGTCGGGCGCGGCCGGCCGCGCCGCGCTACGCTTCAGCCGCCGGATTCGCGCTCCGACCCAAGGAGGTCCGATGTACGCGCCCCTGCTCGCGCTCGCTCTGCTCCCCCACCTGGCCAAGGCCCAGGAGATCAACCTGCGCAACGCCAATTTCCACGTCGAACAGGCCGACATGCGGGTGCAGAAGCCTGGCGCACCCCTCGAGCTGGTGCGGCACTACAACAGCCGCTCCAACGACGACGGGCTGTTCGGATACGGCTGGTCCAATCCCTACGACGTCACCGTCAGCACCCACGCGGACGGCAGCTTGATCGTGGTGGATTCCGACGGGTTCGTGCTGCGCTACACGCTGGAGGGCAAGCCCTGGGCCGAGATCCGTGAGACCTTCGTCGACCGCCTGATCCAGGCGCGTCGCACGGACGACAAGGTCCACGGGGGCGAGCGCGAGGAAGCCTGGTACGCCGAGCTGAAGCAGACCTGGCTCACGGTGCCCGCCGAGCGCGAGCAAGCCACCTGGGCCTACCCGGCTGCCTGGCGTGAACCGATGGATGGGACCTACATTTCCTATGACCGCGGCACCGAAACCCTGGTGCGCGAAGGTGGCAGCTACCGCCGTACTGCCTCCGACGGCTTCATGGAGGGCTTCGATACGCGAGGCCGCCTCGTCAGCCGGACCGACACCGCCGGCCAGGGCCTGCGCCTGGACTACGACCGCGACGGCCGGCTCCTGAAGGTGGCCCACACCGACGGCGCTGGCTTCACGCTGATCTACGGCCAGGGCGGCCGCGTCCAGGAGCTGCTCGACACCGAGGGCCGTTCCATCCACTACAGCTACGACGAGCACGCCGACCTGGTCCAGGTCCGCGGTCCCGGGCAGCGCGTGGTCGCCTACGCCTACGACGACGAGCACAACATGGTGGCCATCCGTCAACCCGACGGATCTGGGCTGCAGGTGCTGTACGACAAGGAAGCCGACTGGGCGGTCGCGCTCAAACACGGTGACGCGGTCACCCGCTATGCGTGGGAGGTGCTCAACCTCACCGGCACCCACTACCGCTGCACGGTGACCAACCCCGACGGCACCGCGGTGCGCCACGAGTTCGACGACGAGCAGCACGTCTCCACCGTGACCGACGCCCATGGCGGGGTGACCCGCACGGTCTTCACGGCCTGCTGCGCCAAGCCGTTGGAGGTCACGGGCCCCGATGGCAGCGTCACCCGCTTCGACTACGACTCCCAGGCCCGCATGATCGGGGTGACCAAGCCCGACGGCACCCGGGTCCGCTACACCTACCACCCCACCCTTGCCCGCATCGTTCAGGCCAACTTCCAGACCGGCAAGCGCTACCAGTACGAGTACGACCCCGGCGGCCGGGTCACGCGGGTGATCGAGGGCGGTGGCCGCATTCTCGACCTGCAGTACGGTGACAACGGCAAGGTCGAGTCCATGAAGACCAACGACGGCGGGGAGTACCACTTCGAGTACGACGTGGACGGCCGGGCGGTGCGGATCGTGGGGCGCCGGGGGGTGGCCCTCGACCTGGAGTACGGGCTGGCCGGCGAGCTGAAGAGCTCCCAGATCTCCACTCCCTCCTCAGCACAAAAGGCTTCCTTCTACAGGGATCTACAAGACGTGCTCGAGATGCTGGAGCCCGCCACGGGGGCCTTCTGACCCGCGCGCCCCGGGCTCTCGGCGCGGCCCTGCTGCTGGGCCTGGCCGGCTGCGCCCATCGCGTCGAGATCCTCTCGGAGCCGCTCGGTGCCCAGGTCATGATGCGGGGGCAGGCGGTCGGTGCCACTCCGGCGGAGGTCGTGGTCTGGTCGGTACCCTTCTCCCGCCCCACTGCCCGCCTCACCCTGCCGGGCTACCGGCCCGCGCAGATCGCCCTTCGCAAGGACCGGCACCCGCTGCGGCGGGCCTGGGAGTTCCTCACCTTCCGCTACAAGCGGGCGTTCGCGCTCGTGCCCAACGCGCACCACGAGGTGCTGCTGGTCCCCCAGCATGGGCCCGCGGGGACGTGGGGGGCGGAGGATGTCCCCGAGTAATCAGACCTCCTCTTTCCTCGGCTCCTCGGCGGGAGGCGCCTCGGGCTGGGCGGCCGGCGCTTCGGGCTGGGGCGCGCCCTTCACGCCGCCCCGTGCCGCCGCCAGCCTACGCCCGCGGCCGACATCGATGGGTTTTCTGTGCTTGCCCCACAACTTCTCGCCGAGCGCCGCCACGCCGCCCACGGCCACGCCACCCACCAACGCGGCGGCGGCGATGGCAAAGACCACCTGCTGGTACTCGTCGAGCGGCGTGACCCCGTCGCGCAGGAAGAGAGCAAAGAAGGAGAGCAGCCCGACGTCGCCGGAGATGCGGTCGGTGCCGTGGCGCACATCCGTGTAGACCGCGAGCAGGTTGACCACCACGAGAAAGATCCAGACGTACAACAGCGGGACGGGGGCCCTGACCACCGCGACCTCGACGGCGATGGCGGCCTTGCCGGTCCAGTTGGTGACCGAGACCTTGAAGGGGCCGGTTCCCCTGAGGTCGTAGCGGTCCTGCTTGTCCTCGCCCCACTTGCCGGACTTGCGGGAGGAGGAGTCGGTCACACCCTGGCCGCCGTCGAGGTTGATGGCTTGACCGCCCTTGGCAGACTTGCGTTTGAAGGTGCCGCTGACCACCTGGGTCCAGTCCTCGCCCGTCAAGGTGAGGGAGTAGGCTGTCTTTCCGTACAGGTCCTGGTTCAGCTTGTCCTCGTAGTCGTTCAGCGTGGCGGTCACCATCAGGGCCTGACCGGGGCGGGTGGACTCGATCTCGACGGTCTCGCGCTCGCCGTAGACGTTGTTCACAGAGAAGGGCTCCCCCGGCTCCAGCACCATGCGGCCCATGGCGATAGGCGCGGCGGCGGCGGCGAGCAGCAGGATCCAGGCGAGCTTGGGCGCGCCCTGGTGGGCGAGCAGGCGTCGGCCGGTGGTGATCAACACCGCCAGAACCACGCCCGTGATGATCATCATCGTCGGCAAGGCAGACTCCGGGCCCGCGGTGAGGGGGCCGCGCGCGGGCGGACTCTAACCCACACCCCGGTCCAGGTCGTCCTTCCGCGCCGCTGTTCGGCTCATTCCCGCGGACCGAGCTTGAAACGCCCGTCTTCGAACAAGACCGCTTCGCCGTCCGAGGTGGCCGCGCCGAAGTCCAGGCAGCCGAGCAACACGGCGCCGTCGATCTCTGCCACGGTGAATGTGCCACCGCTGCCCTGGATGGTGCTGTACGTCGAGGTGGCGCCCTGCAGGTACACATTGACCCAGTTGCCGTCGTCGCCATTGGTGAGGGGCACGTCGAAGGGCGCCTCGTCGGCGTCGATCAGGTCCGCGACCAGCAGGCCGTCCAGCGCCACGCGCAGGACCATGCTCACCGTGTAGCCGTCGGTACGGTCCACGTTGATGGAGAGCGCCTCGCTGGCCACGGTCCAGCCCACGCCCTCGGCTCGCCAGGCGGCACCGTCCATGGTGCCCCGCAATTGGCCTTCGAGGAAATCGTCGGGCGCGGGGCAGTCGCCGGAGCAGGCGGCGAGGAGGGCGAGGAGCGGGAGCATGGGGCGCATGGCGGATCTCCGGAGACGGCGCATGTAACCGAGAGCGGTGGGTCTGGGGCTCCGCGTGTCCGCCGACCACCCGGTACCTGAGGCGAAGCAGCACAGCCTCCAGCCGGATTCATGATAAGGCGCCGGACCCGGCCCCCCACCCTATGCGCATCCTCCTCGTCAACCCCGGAATGAACCGCGAGCGCCTCGGGCGCGTGGCCGGCCTGCTCGAGCCCATGCCCTGCATCGGGGTGGCGTACCTGGCCGCGGCGCTGGAGCGGGCGGGCTTCTTCGTGCGGATCGTGGACATGTTCGCCGAAGGGCTCGGGGCCGACGAAGTGCAGGAGCGGATCGAGCGCTTCGAGCCTGACGTGCTCGGGCTCACGGTCATGACCCCCTCCGCCCCGGTCTGCGCGGTGCTCTCGGCCCGCGCGAGAGCCGCCTTCCCGGCCCTCCGCGTGGTCTGGGGTGGAGTGCACGCCGACGTCTTCGGGGCAGAGATCGTGGCGGCGGGCCTGGCCGACGTGGTCGTCCACGGCGAGGGTGAACACGCCATCGTGGCGCTGTGCCAGGCCTGGGAGGGCGGCTCCGGGGATCTCTCGGGAGTGGCCGGGATCACCTGGCGCCAGGACGGCGCGGCCGTCCGTACCGCGGATCGCCCCCTCAACCAGGATCTCGATTCCCTCCCCCACCCCGCCTGGCACCTGCTGCCGGTCCACCGCTACGGGCTGCTGCCCTTCGCCGACATCGCCCGGCCAGTCCTCACCATCTCGGCCTCCCGCGGCTGCCCCTTCCGCTGCGCCTATTGCTCGCTGCTGCACTCCCACGGCAAGACCTACCGCCGCCGCGACATGGTGAAGGTCGTAGACGAATACGAAACCATCGTGGAGCGCTTCGGGGTGCGCCAGATCGGCTTCGTGGATCCGATCTTCCCGCTGAACCAGGCGGACCTGCCGGTGTTCCTGTCGGAGCTGCTGCGCCGTCGGCTGCCCGAGCGCTGCGTCTGGCTCTCCGAGACCCGCGCCGACCGCCTCGATCCCGAGACCTGCCGGATGATGCACGCCGCCGGCTGCCGCCGCGTGCTGCTCGGCATCGAGAGTGGGGTCAGCCGCCTGCTCGACGGAGTGAACAAGCGCCTCTCCCTGGAGGAGACCCGCGAGGGTGTGGCCAACGCCCGCGCCGCCGGCATCCAGACGGTGGGCCTGTTCATGATCGGACTGCCCGGGGAGACCCCCGCCATGACCCGCGAGACGGTGGAGTTCGCGGTCCAGCTCGATCTGGACTTCGCGAAGTTCGCGATCACGGTGCCTTTCCCGGGATCTCAGCTCTTCGCGGACGCCTGGCAGAAGACCCTGTTCCGCGACGACTGGGAGAACTACGTCACCTTCAACGCCGACCCGGACGCGCTGGTCTGGCACCCGCCCGGCTACGACCCCCGCGAGTTGATCCGCATGCAGCGCTGGGCGCTCCGGCGCTTCTACGTCCGCCCCCGCCAGGTTCATCGGCAGCTTCTGGAGCTGCGCACCCTGGCGCCCCGCAACGTGGCCCACGGGCTGTACGGCATGCTGCCGTGAACGATCCGACGGCCATCGCCGAAGCCCTCCGGGAATTGGCGACCGCCGAAGGGTTCGTGGCGGTCGGGTTCGCGTCGATCGGGCCGCTGGAGCGGGAGGGTGCCCGCCTCGAGGCGTGGCTGACCGAAGGCTTCCAGGCCGACATGGACTGGATGACCAGGAGCCTCCCGGAGCGTCTCGATCCCCGCCGCCTGCTGCCCGGCGCCACCACGGTGACGGCGCTGGCGCTGCCCTGCGCCCCCCGTCGGCCCCCGGATCCGGGCGGTTTGACCGGCCAGGTGGCCCGCTACGCCTGGGGCCGCGACTACCACAACGTCCTCGGCAAGCGCCTGCGGAACATGCAACGCACGCTCGCGGGGCGGTTCGGCCGGCTCGGCAGCTACGCCTCGGTGGACAGCCGCCCAGTGTTCGAGCGGGCCTGGGCCGCCCGCGCGGGCGTTGGTTTCTCCGGCCGTTCCACCCACCAGGTCGTCCCGGGCTACGGCCCGGGTGTCCTGCTGGCCACCCTGATCCTGGATGTCGCGCTGGAGCCCACTCCCCCGCGCGAGGTGGGCTGCGGCACCTGCGCCCGCTGCCTGGGAGCCTGCCCCACCGGAGCCCTGGTGGCCCCCGGGCGCCTCGACGCCCGCCGCTGCCTCTCCTGGCTGACCATCGAGCACTCGGGCGATCTCCCCGAGGCGCTGCGCCCCGCCCTCGGACGGCGGGTCTTCGGCTGCGACGTCTGCCAGGAGACCTGCCCCCACGACCGCCCCCAGACCACCGACCCGGCCTTCCTGGGACCCCATGCCTGGCTCGACCTGCCGGCGATGCTCCTGCGGGGGGACGAGGCCCTCGAGCACGATCTCACGGGCAGCCCGCTCAAGCGCGCGGGCGCGATGGGCCTCAAGCGCAACGCCTGCGTGGTGCTCGGCAACCTCGGCGATCCGGCCGCGCTGCCCGCGCTCGAGGTGGCGCTGGCCCACCCCGCCGGGCTCATCCGCCGTCACGCCGCCTGGGGCGCGGCGCGCTGCGGGGGCCGCGGCCTGGTGGCGGCAGCCCTCGCCCGGGAACCCGAGATCCCCACCGCGGCGTCTCTGGCGGCGGTCCTGGCGGCCACGGACTGATGCCCGAACAGCCGCACCTCAACGGCGCGGCATCGGATACCCCCGCCCCGGAGGCCCCTGCTGGGCGACGCGGCGGATGGGCACATGCTCAGGGAAGAAGGTGTACCAGGGGCTGCCGAAATCCTTCATCCGGAGCTTCTTGCTGTTGGAGACCGCCTGCTGCATGGACTTCAGGGCCTCGTTGTCGGGCAGGATCTTCAACGCCCGCCCGAGGATCACCAGGGCCTCGTCCCGGCGCTTGGACTCCGCCAGGATGTAGGCGTACAAGCCCCAGTACGTGGCCTCTTTTCGGGCGAACAGGTGCACCTTCTCCAGGCGTTTGACCGCCGCGTCGATCTGGCCCTCGCGGAAGTCGATGGCGGCGAGCATCCCCTGGGCCATCCAGTTGCGCGAGAACGCCTTCTGGAGGTGCGGCCGAGCCGCCGCGAAATCGCGCAGCACGTAGTCCAGGGCGCCCAGTTGGGCCTCGATCTGGGCCTCCACCAGGAACTGCCAGCGGCCGAGGTGGCGCGCATCATCCAGGATCTTGCGGGCCTCGTCGAGCTTGGGTGGCCGGCCCTGGGCCTGCGCACGGCTGCTGGCGGCCATGGCCGCCTTGCTGGCCGCCTCCATCACCGCCTGCAGCTTGTTCGAGGTGCGCCGCGCCAGCAGGAAGTAGCAGAGGGCCAGCACGAGCACCGCAGGAGCGAACCCCGCGATCCAGGTACCCGCCACGAACGTCCCGAGGACGAACACGGCGGCGGTGGCGACGAGCGAGATGGCGAGGTTCAGCATGGCCGCTGGCTAACCCGCGCGCCGAGGGGCCACCACGGACCGTGCGGGCGGTCAGGCGCCGGTGTCGCTGGCTGTGGTGGAGTGCAGCTCGCCGCGGGCCTCGACGCTGCCGGAGGCGCCCGAGCCCGGGTCGGACCAGTCCGAGCGGTAGGTCCAGGTTCCACCGAGGTGGTTGCCGAAGTAGACGAGGTCACCATCCCAGGTGAAGTCGTGCTGGCTCCCCGAGCGGCCGACGAACACGCCGCCGAACTCCAACCGGAAGGCACTGCAGTTCTTGGGATCGGCCTGGTAGGTCGCGCTGTATTTCTGGCCGTCGACCTCGAGATCGAAGGCTCGTTGGCTGGCGACGAAGCGCAGCCGCCACTCCGACTCGCCGTTGTAGAAGACCTCCCCGGCCGGGTACTCGTCGGGCACGGAGTCCACCGGGGGGCTGTGCTCCACCACGTTGGACCAGACCCGATGCAGCCCGTCCAGACGGGATGGCTCGCCGCACCCCGGGTCACAGGCGCAGATCGCCAGTGGGGCCAGGAAGAGGAGGAATCGAACGCGGCTCATGGACGCCTCGGCGAGCGTTGTAACCGGCTCAGCCACCCTGCAGGGCCAGCCAGGCCACCAGCAGCCCCACCGCGACCAACCAGCGACCGAACCCGGCACGCAGCACGCCGGGGCCCGCCAGGAGCAGCGGCCAGCCGGCGCCCCCGACCGCCAGGCCCGCGAGCAGCGGCGCCCGCACGGACAGATCGAGGGCCGCGGGATCGGAGCTGAAGGCGAGCGCTCCCGCCAGGCCCAGGGGAACCGCGGGCACGAGGGCGCCGGCTACGAAGCCGGCGAGGCCAGCGCCGGGTGCGAGCAGCGAACCTGCCTCGATGCGCAGGTCCGGCAGGCTCCAGGCCAACAGGTCCAGGGTGCCAGCCGGCACCAGCAGCAGGACGAGCAGTACGGCGGCGCCGAGCCAGGCCAGCCGCTCAGGCTCGGCCTGGGCCGCAGGACGGCGCCCGGGCAGAAGGTTGGCGACGAAGACGACCGCGAGGGCCAGCCCAAGCCCCGCCCCTGGGCTCACCAGGACCGCCAGGGCCCACGCGGGCACCGCCGCAGCCAACAGCAGGCGCGGCCCCGCCCCCGGGGCCGGGGCGGGCGTGGCCTCGCAGCCCTGGCGGCGGTGGATGCCCAGGACCAGCCCCAGCGCGAGCCCCAACGGTGCGAGGACGGACGTGAGGCCCGGCTGGACGAGCGCGAACATGGGCGCGCTGCCCAGCGGCCCGCACAATCCACCGGCGCAGGCCAACAGCGCGAGCCGCGCGGCCTCGCGCGGGGGCCGCCCCGGTGCCAGACCGAGCGCGACGGCGGGCCCCCCGAACGCCGCGCCGCCCACGAACGCGCCTAGCCCGGCCGGCCCCCACCCGCCGACACCGCCGGCGCGCCGGACGCCCCAGGCCAGCACGACCCAACCGAAGAGCAGGCCGAGGGGCCCAGGTGGCCAGGCTGCGATCCAGGTGCGCCAGGCCGACACGGGCAGGACGCCCACCAACAGCGCGGCTGCGAGACCCGCCAGCGCGAGCCCCACGGCCGGGATCCAGCCGCGCCGAAGCGCCCGCCCGAGCAGGCCGCACGCGACGGCCAGCGCGCCGAAGACCACGGCTTGCAGGACGGGATTACCCATGGCTCAAGCGCCCGAACGTTCCTCGATCTCCGCCAGACACTCGACGGGATCGGCGGTGAACAGCGACAGCCCGCGCCAGACCCATTTCTGCCAGAGGAAGTCCGACATCGGCCCCTGCGCGACCGCCAGGTAGCAGCGCGGGAGTTCACCCCCATAGGCGTCCGTGAGATCCTCCCAGAGTCGGTCGAACTCCTCCTCGTCGGGGCGGAATCCCACGAAGAGCACCACCCCTTCGCGCAGCATGCGGCGCAGGGTACGCCGGATCTCGGCGCCCATGCGGCGCTCCGTGTGGTCGCGGGCGGTCGCCACCAGGCTGCGGGGGTCGTCGAAGCCACCGCGGATCTTGTAGAGGACCCGGGACGCGCCGTCGGGCTCGGGCAGATCCTGGCCGCGGCGCAGCACCGCCAGGGCTCTCCCCCCAGCCTGCGCGGCGCGCTCGCACAGATCGTCCCAGGCCGTGCTCAGCACCACCGGGAAGCGCTCCACGGCCACACGGTGGGCCGCACTGGGGGTGACCCCCTCGGTTCCCACGAGGCCGCGCAGCTCGCGCACCAGGCTGGTGCGGCCGTGTTGGGCCTCGAACGCGGCGGCGCCCTGCTCCACCGAGGGCATCTCGGGGTGGGTCTTCGACCCCATCAGACGCCGCGGACGCTCCCAACCCAGCTTGCGGGCCAGAGCCGCGGCACTCGGGTACTCGTGGCCGCCGAGACGCGCCGCCTCGGCGCTGGCCCGCGAGCCGAGCACCAGCACACACCGGCCCGCCCGGACCGCCTCGATCACCTCGATGGGGAGGCTCACGGGCGCTCTCGGCAGGCTGCCACGGCCTCGGCCAGGAGTGCGCGGTCCCGCACCACCCCGCCGAGCTGGGCCACGGTGAGAGCGGCGATGCGCGCGCCCAGGCGCCCGGCACGGGCCGGCGACCAGTCGTTCACGTATCCATAGAGGAAGCCCGCGGCGTAGGCGTCGCCGGCGCCCGTGGTGTCCACCGCCTTCACGGGGTGGATGCCGATGGGTGTCAGCACGCCACGGCTCTTGACCAGCGAGCCCTGCCCGCCGAGCTTGACCACCACGGTCTCCACCGCCTCGGCCACCTCGTGGATGGCGCGCTCGGGGCGATCGGTCTCGCAGAGCGCGCACACCTCCTCGCGGTTCAGGAAGGCGATGGCGGCATACTCCCGCAGGATGCGCCAGGTGTCGTCGCGGATGGCCTTGACCACGAAGGGATCGGCCACGTCGAAGGAGACCCGTACGTCGGCCCGCCGCGCCACCTCCAGGGCCTGGAACGCGGTGGCCCGGATGGGACCATCGAGGAAGACGTAGCCTGTGAGGTGCAGGATCCGCGCGCGGCGGATCTGCCCCTCGAAGTCGCCGAGCCCGGCGAGAAACGGCGCGGCCCCGAGGTCCACCAGCATGGTGCGCTCGCCATCGACCTCGGAGACCAGCGAGAGGCACTTGCCCGTGGGGCGCTCGGAGCTGACCGCCATGGCAAGCTCGCCGCAGGCCTCCTCCAGCGAGGCGATGTAGCGCCGGCCGAGGTCGTCGTCGCCGACCTGCCCGCGGAACACGGTGCGGGCGCCCAACAGGCCCAGGCTCGAGATGGTGTTGGCGGCCGAGCCCCCGGCGTGGATCTGCATGCCTGGCCGTTCGAAGCGTGCATAGGCCTCGCGCCACTCCGCGTGGGGCACAGGATGCATGATGCCGCGGGTCCAGGGCGTGCCGGCGAGGGCCTGGTCGGGGAT
>Ga0233425_10010744_pt1 | contig 10991 bp, 6 predicted proteins | sample Watercolumn_Towu_2_FD_181712 | JGI IMG/M metagenome (GOLD analysis project Ga0233425, IMG submission 181712) | Freshwater microbial communities from Lake Towuti, South Sulawesi, Indonesia - Watercolumn_Towuti2014_140_MG | ecosystem: Environmental > Aquatic > Freshwater > Lake | place: Indonesia...
CATCACCAACCGGCCCGGGGCTACAAAACCCAAGAAGATCGACTGGTGGGGCATTGTATTCCTGGTGCTCGCTATCGGGCCTTTGCAGTTCGTGCTGGAAGAAGGCACCTCCAAGGACTGGTTCGAAAGCGAGGAGATCGTGATCGCTTCCATCGTTTCGGGCCTCGGGCTTATCGCCTTCATTTACCGGGAGCTCAGCATCGACTATCCGGCCGTGAACATCAAGCTGTACAAGAACTACAACCTGGTGATGGGCAGCGTGATGAATTTCATGCTCGGCCTTTTGCTGTTCGGAACGGTATTCATCTTTCCGCTGTTCGCGCAGATCACCCTGGGCTGGACAGCCACGCAAACCGGTGTGTTCATGATCCCAGGCGCCTTATGCTCTGCCGTGGCCATGCCTATGGTCGGCGCGCTTTTGGGCAAAGGCTCGAACCCGAAGACGATCATCATCATCGGCATCATGCTTACCTTCGGCTTTCTCATGCTCTTAGGTTTTGCCTCGCCCGACTCCAATGAATCCAACTTCTATTTCCCCTTTGTGCTGCGCGGCTTCGGGATGGCCTTTATGATGTCCCCGATCCTGGCGTTGGCCGTAGGTGGGCTCAAAGGAAAAGACATGGTGCAGGCCATCGGCCTTGCCAATATGATCCGACAGCTTGGTGGCGCCGTGGGCATCGCACTCATCAATGTGTACCTGACACACCTGAACTCACAGATCCGCGGCAACATGCTGGGCTATATCAATACCTATGATCCCGTCAGCTCCGACAGGTTCAACATGCTCACGCAAAACTTCCTGGGCTCCGGGTATTCGCTGGAGGAAGCCCAATCGCTGGCCTACCGGATGCTCGAAGGCATGCTCTTCAAGCAGCAGTCGCTGGTGAGCTACGACATGGGTTTCTTAATGGTAGGATTCGTTATCCTGATCTGTATTCCGGTGGTATTGATGATCCGCTACAAAAAAGGCGAGAAAGCCAAAGTGATCAACGACCACTAGCCCTGTAAGATTTAAAATTCTGATCTCTGCCTGACCGGATTGCGCTTGGTGATCCGGTCATTTTTTTGCAGGCAGAAAATCCTCTTCTCAAAGGAGAGAAACCCTGACGATGTGCCGCGCCTGCAACAACAGCCTTCTACAAAAAGAAGAAAAGCGCGAACGATCCCGGGATCGGTGAACTGCATTTGAAGAAAAGTTCTATTTTTGGTTTCCTCAATGACACCCGTATTCAGACCTATGCTCCAGGCTTTCTTCAAAACACTCACCCTGCTTCTCCTGTTATTAACCGTCACACTTTGTCCCCCGGCGCAGATCAGCCAAAGCGACTCGATCGCCGATGCGCTGAAACAGGCCACACACGATACGACCCGCTGTAAGCTTTACAACTACTGGGGCGAGTGCCTCTATGTTCTTAACCCGGATTCATCGGCAACTTTATGGGACAAGGCCAGGGTCATTGCCGAAAAGAACCTGCCAAAAGGGACGATGGAGGAAAAGGCTTTCTACAAACATATCCTGCCTTATATTTATAACAACATCGGAGCGGTTATCCCGGAAAGCGAAAGCCTCAGGGTGAAAACTTATTATGCCAGGGCTCTCAGGCTTTTTCTCGAGAACAGGGATAGCAAGGGAGCGGGATCTGCCTACGACAACCTTGGCTATATCTCCGAGATTCTTAACCGGCAGAACGAAGCCGAATATTATTACCGTAAAGCACTTGTACACCGGGAGCTGGCAAATGACAAAGACGGACTTGCCAATACTTACAACAATCTTGGCTACCTGCTCAATATGCAGGGAAATGTACAAGCCCTCAATTATCTGACCAAAAGCCTGAAGCTGCGTGAGGAACTGAAAAACAAATCAGACATTGCCCATTCTCTGAATAATCTGGGCGCTATCTACCAGGAGCAAGGCGAGTATGAAAAGGCAATGGAGTATCACCTGCGTGCGTTGAAACTACGTGAAGAGGTACAGGATAAAACAGGACAGCAGTATTCGCTCATAAACATTGCTTATGGCTATGGATTGAAGAAGGAATATTCAAAAGCAATGGCTTACTTCGAAAGAGCGATCACACTTGGCAGAGAGCTGGGAGACTTATTGACACTGGCCCACGCGCTTAACCTCGCGGGAAATCTCCAGATGGAAAACGGAGAACCGGAAAAAGCTTTTTCATCATACACAGAGGCGCTTCACATTTTCGAAAAAACAAAAAATAGCCAGGGCTTATCAGTTTCTTACCGGAACCTGGGCGCTCTGTATGAAAAGAAGGGACAAGTGCCTCAAGCCATTTCTTACTATGAAAAATCGCTCCACATGGCAAAAGAAAACGGCTATCCTTCTATTATCATGAACGCCTCGGAGGAGCTGTACTCGGCTTATAAAAAACAAGGGAACAAAGCCGGAGCCCTGGAAATGCATGAGCTGTATGTTCAGATGAAGGACAGCATCCGCAATGAGGAAACACGAAAAACGGTTTTGAAAACGCAATATGAGAACGAATATAACCGCAAGGAAATCGAGATCAAGGCGGCTTCCAAACTCGAAAACGAAACGCTGGCGCTCAAAGCTTCGGAAGATAAAAAACGGCAGAACCTGATCATCTACAGCATAACAGGGGGTCTCCTCCTGCTAAGCGTATTTTCGGTAATAATCTACCGCGGGTTGAGAGAAAATCAAAAAGCGAACAAGACCATTTCCAAACAAAAAGAGCTGGTAGAGGAAAAAAATCTCCAGATCGAAGAAAAGCAAAAAGAGATTATCGATAGCATCAACTATGCGCAACGCATCCAGCGAAGCCTGCTGGCAAGTGAAACGCTCCTACGGGAAAACCTCGGTGACTATTTCATCCTCTTCAAACCAAAGGACATTGTCAGCGGTGATTTCTATTGGGCAAAAAAGCTCGGCAATGGCAACTTCGCCCTTGTAACGGCTGACAGCACCGGCCACGGCGTGCCGGGTGCCATTATGAGCATGCTCAACATTGCCTGCCTGAATGAAGCCACCAGCAAAGATTTCAGCCAGCCTGACGAGATCCTGTTCGAAACGAGGCGCCTCGTGATTGAGCACCTGAAAAATGACGGTAGCAAGGAAGGTGGGAAGGACGGCATGGATTGTAGCCTGATCTGCCTGGACAGCAAACGCGAAACCTGAGCTATGCTGCTGCCAACAATCCCGTATGGCATATCAGCGACCACACGCTCACGGAATTGTTACCTGATAAGATGCCGGTAGGAAAACATGACAAAGACCAGCAGCCTTTCAATTGCCATAGGATCCATGTGAAGCCGGGTGATATGATCTATACCCTGACGGATGGATTCCCCGACCAGTTTGGCGGCCCGAAAGGAAAAAAATTCATGTACAGGCCTTTGAAGGAATTGCTGATCAGCATCAGCGGGAAGCCGGTGGACGAGCAGAAAGCCCTCCTGGCAGATCAGCTCGAAGCCTGGAAAGGCTCGCTGGAGCAGGTGGACGACATCTGCCTCATCGGCATCCGCATCTAGCGGAGATCCAAAAATAAAAAACATCGTGCAGCCATGGCCTCATGAAAAGGCCGGAATACTCATTCGGCCTGAAACCGAGGAAAACCGGTCTGGTCATCAAACAGCAGATCAGGGCCATACAGAGCCCATGCTGTGCGTTGTCGCAATCCGCCTGTATAATGTCGGTATTACACATGGATGCACCTTTGTTTCTTCTGTACCTTTGTGCCATACACTAATCAAAAACCAATCTACCATGCAAAACGTCACTCCATTTTTATGGTTCAACGACCAGGCAGAAGAAGCGATGACATTCTACACTTCTGTTTTTAAAGATTCTGAAATTACCAGCATCAACCGTGTTGGTGATAAGGTTTTCGGCGGCAGCTTCCGGATCGAAGACCGCCATTTTCATACGCTCAACGGAGGCCCGATCTACCAGTTCACACCCGCCATTTCGCTGTACGTGAACTGCGAAACGCAGGAGGAAGTGGACGAGCTGTGGGACAAGCTTACCGCCAATGGCGGAGAACCCGGCAAGTGCGGCTGGCTGAAAGACAAGTACGGCCTGTCGTGGCAAATCATTCCATCTGCTCTGGGGAAACTGATGGGCGATAAGGATGCTAAAAAGGCCAACCAGGTGGTACAAGCCATGCTGAAGATGACAAAGATTGATATTCAGAAATTGCAGGAGGCCTACAACCAATAGACCACGCATTGTTCCGTAAAAACCGTTTCGCCATCCTCCGGATGCTGTGAGACGGTTTTTGGCGTTCAGGACGGGCCGCCATCACGCCTTTACCCCGAAAACGCATTTTCGGTCTACAGCAACGGATACCAGCCAGGCTGGCGCGAATATACATCCCTGAGCTCCCCTTCCGGGAAAGAACGTACTTTTGTATAGCAAACGCTTTGGCAGCGTACCCGGTGTAAATAGTGCCAAAAGCCCATTTGCAGGAGTAAAAAACAGTAGACCATTTTAATTAAAAACCTATGAAAAAACGATTACCAAACACCGTTTGTGCTTTGGCGGCGGGCATGGCCATCAGCGCTTTTACCGCACAGGCACAAGGCTTCCAGACCATAAGCACCAACTGGAATCTAGTGGTTGGAGGCTTGTACAACACCTCCGGAAACTGGGGCTTTAACCTCCTGAGCGCGAGCGCTACAAGCAACAGCACCAACAATAACCAAACCTGGGCGACGATGGACATCGACGGGGATGGCAAGCCGGACCTCATTGTGACGGCACAAAACGATGCCTCGGGTTATGATAAAAATTTCAGCACGACCAATAATCCTTACTGGAAAGTATACCTCAACAATGGCAGCGGCTTCTCGACAAGCGCCACCAACTGGCCTGTGCCGGTAGGCGGCCTGTACAATACTTCCGGAAACTGGGGCTTTAATGCCACCTTCGGAAATGCGGGAACGAACAGCATCGTCAATAACCAGAGCTGGGCAACGATGGATATCAACGGCGACAATAAGCCCGACCTGGTAGTGACAGCACAAAACGATGCCTCGGGCTACGATAAGGTATTCAGCCCTACCAACAATCCTTACTGGAAAGTATACCTCAATACGGGTACAGGCTTTTCGACAAGCGCCACCAACTGGCCTGTGCCTCCGGGCGGCTTATACACCAGCGTCGGGAACTGGGGATTCAACAACATCTCCGGCTCCGCATCCGTCAATTCCGTTATCCAGAATCAAACCTGGAGCACGATGGACATGAACGGCGACAATAAGCCTGACCTGATTGTGGCTGCTGAGAACGATGCCTCCGGCTACGAAAAGGTGTTCAGCCCGACAAATAATCCTTACTGGATCGTGTATCTGAACACGGGTACAGGTTTTTCCGCAACGCCTACCACCTGGCGTGTTCCTACCGGCGGCTACTATTCCAGCGCCGGCAACTGGGGCTTTAATGCCACCTTCGGAAACGCCGCATCCGGCAGCACGCTGAACAACCAGTCCTGGAGCACGATGGATATCGACGGCGACAAAAAGCCGGACCTGATCGTCACCGCACAGAACGATGCTTCGGGCTATGAAAAAGTATTCAGCCCTACCAACAATCCTTACTGGAAAGTATACCTCAATAACGGCACAAGCTTTTCCACCTCTGCTACTAACTGGATGATTCCCGTAGGCGGACACTACAATGCCACAGGCAACTGGGGCTACAACAGCACCAGCGCAGACGCCTCCTCCAGCAGCACGATCAACAACCAGACCTGGACGACGATGGACATCGACGGCGACGGCAAGGCAGACCTTGTGGTGAGTGCACAGAACGACGCCTCAGGCTACGAAAAAGTATTCAGCCCTACCATCAATCCGTACTGGAAAACATACCTCAACACAGGTACCCGCTTTTCAGCAACCGTTACCAACTGGACCGTGCCTGTAGGCGGCTTGTACAACAACACCGGCAACTGGGGCTATAACGCCACCTTTGGGCTTGCCTCGGTAAACAGCACCAATAATAACCAATCCTGGAGCACCACGGACATTGACGGAGATAAAAAACCGGATCTGATCGTCACAGCGCAAAACGATGCTTCCGGTTATGAGAAAGTGTTCAGCCCTACCAACAATCCTTACTGGAAGGTTTATAAAAGCGCTTCCACCGTTGGCTTTGAAAGCTCAGAAAGAAAAACGGCACAGGATGTAAACGTGTATCCGAATCCTTCCAGCGGCAGGTTCACTATCCTGTTTGCGCAGGAAGCTTCCAAAGCAAGTGTGGAGGTATATAACATCATGGGAGAAAAGGTCCTGCAAAGCGAGGATGCACACATCGACCTCAGCAGCTTCCCGAAAGGCGCGTACATCGCACTGATCTCCGATGGCACTAAAACCTATACCAAAAAACTGATTCTTCAATAAGGATCTTTCATCATGAAAACATCCCCTTACGATCTGCGTAAGGGGATGTTTTTTTTGACACGATGACTTCGGCTCCGCTCAGTCATTGCAATAAAGCCCAACATTCTGGTGACTTCGACTCCGCTCAGTCACCGGTAGAGCCACTCTCCCTAAAATCCTTTTCTGTATTTTTCCGTATCGGCGAATACCGTTCTTAAGATAGCCGCCTCCTCTTCCGAGACGGTGGCATTTCTCCTGGCGTACACACGGTTGGCTGTTTCCAGCATTTTATCGAGCCGATATACTTCCATTCCTTCGGCGCCTCCCCAGGCAAAGGAAGGGATGTGTGTGGGCGGGAAGCCTCCGCCGAAAATGTTGGCGCCAACTCCCACAACCGTGCCTGTATTGAACATGGTGTTGATGCCGCATTTGCTGTGGTCGCCCATCATCAGCCCACAGAACTGCAGGCCTGTATCCACCATCTGGTCTTTTTTGTAATTGTATAATTTAACGTTGCCGTAATTATTTTTCAGGTTGCTGTTGTTGCTGTCTGCGCCGAGGTTGCACCATTCGCCGATGACACTGTTGCCCAGGAATCCGTCGTGTCCCTTATTGCTATAGCCCATCACCACCGAATTATTGACCTCGCCGCCTACTTTACTATGCGGGCCAACCGTGGTAGGTCCGTAGATCTTCGTGCCCAGCTTCAGCGAGGCATGCTCCCCGAGGCTGAATGGCCCGCGGATCACGCTGCCCTCCATGACTTCTGCATCGCGGCCGATGTAAACGGGCCCCGATTTGGTATTGATGATGCTTCCTTCCACGATGGCGCCTTCTTCCAGAAAGACCATCGCGGCATCGCCGATCACCGTGTTCGTCGCCGATAAAGGCTGCGAGGCCCTTCCTTTGGTAAGCCGTTCGAAGTCCTGCCTGATAGCCGCCTCATTCTTCGAGAAAAAATTCCAGACATCCTTCATGGAGATGTATTCCAGCTCTGCTTCGCGTGCCTTCGCCAGGAGCGCCTCTGCATCGAAGCTCCGGGCATCGCCGCTGCGCCAGGCCAGCAGATCATTTCCCCGGCGGATGCCTTCGTTCATAGCGAGCTCTTTGATCAGGCCCAGCAGCTCTTCGGTAGGCGCGATCTTTCCGTTAATGAAGAGGTTATCGCTCTCCGCTTTCAGCGGAAACTTTCCCGACAGGTAAGCCTGCGTATGGAAGCTTACCTTCGCCTGCAGATCAAATTCCCATTTTTCGCGGATGGTGAGAATGCCCGTTCTGAGCTCACATACAGGCTTGGTATAGGTAAAAGGCAGCAGGTTTGACCTGGAATAATCGTCGAATAAAATGTAATTCATCACAGGATGGTTTGAGGTATCCAATATCATCATTTTTTAGGAAAGGGAAAAATACAGGAAGAAGTTATTTAGGCTTATCCCTTAAGGCTTTTGCGAATCGAGGATCTTAAACTCGGTGCGGCGGTTGACGCCATGCTGCTCATCGCTGCATTCCACACCATTGGCGCAGCCGTTCAGCAAGCGCGTTTCGCCATAGCCGATGGCTGTGAGCCTGTCTTTGGAGATGCCTTTGGCCACGAGGTAATCCACCGCTGCCCTGGCCCGTTTTTGCGACAGCTGGAGATTGTACTGATCGGAACCCTGCGAATCGGTGTGCGAGCTTAATTCGATCTTCAGACTGTGATCGGCTTTCAACACCGAGATCACCTTATCCAGGATGTTAGTGCCGGTTTCATCAAGGTTATACCCGTTTTTTTCATAGGTCACATTTTCAATAATCGTCATGCCCGCATGCTCGCCTTTGTTCTTCAGGTTCAGCACTTCCAGCCAGGGATCATCCACCGAGAAATCTCCGAGCGCCGACTTGTCCACGTCCAGCAGGTAGTATTCGTACTTGCGGTTCTTTCCTTTTGCCAGCTCCTTGTAGATCCTGCCCTTCGAATCGGCGATGTAGATCTTAGAGACGTTCGTGAATTTATTCTCGCTGTCGTCCAGGCTAAACAGGTAATCCTTGTCGGCGCTGAGGTTCCTGAACTCGAAGTGGCCTTTCTCATCGGTAAGGATGTTCCGGATCACTTTATCCTTATCAAAAATGGCGATCCTGGCGTTCGGCAGCGGCTTTTTATCCTGGTCATACACACTGCCTTTCAGGTTCATGATCAGCTCATTGTCTTCCACCACCAGCTCCTCGAGCGCCGTTTTATCGGTAGCGAGCAGCCTGAAATCGAAGCGGCCTTTTTTATGGGTATGCAGCACTTTCACCTCTTTTCCTTTTTTGTTGGTGAGGATGATCTTCACGTCTTCCGGCAGATCAGAGTCTTCGATCGTCAGCAAATAATCCTGGTCGGGCAGCAGGTTCCTGAAAGCAAAAGCCCCCAGCTCGTCGGTTGTGGTTTCCTCTATGATGTCGTTGCTCTGGTTGGTGATCGTTACTTTCTTACCTGCTACGGGCTTTGTAGGATTAGAGCCAAAGACAATGTTCCCGGCAATGTTCATCCCGTTCCCGTCGTCATCGTAAAGGTCAGGCATGCTGCTCTCCTCTACCGGCAGGTTCCTGAACACAAAGTTCATCCCGTTCTGCCGGTGTGTCACGCGTACCAGCTTTCCGTCCTTATCAGCAAGATAGTAGCGCGATTTATTTTTAAACCTCACATCATCGTTTTCCAGCTCGGCCAGGTAGAGCTTGTCATTCTCCAGGTCATTGAAGGCGAAATAGCCCTTGTTGTCCGTCTTTGTCGAATCCATGCGCCTCAGGGAAGCGTCCAGTAAGTAGACATTCACCCCTTTGGCAGGCTCGTCCGCATTCTTTGTCAGGAACACCTGCCCTTCGATACGGATGTACCTGCTTCTGAACAGAAAGCGGTAGATGTCGTCCTTTCCTTTGCCTCCTTCCCGGTTGGAAGAAACATAGCCGGTAGAATCCGTCAGGAAGCTGATCCCGAAATCATCGGCGCTGCTGTTGAGACCGGCCCCTTCGTTGCGTTTCAGCTGCCAGGCAGCGTTCACATACCTGGCAGAAAACACATCCAGGCCTCCAAAACCGGGAAGGCCGTTCGAAGAGAAAAACAAAATTCCGTCTTTGCGGATGTACGGGAACATCTCGTCGCCCCTGGTGTTCACGCCGGAGCCCAGGTTTACAGGCTTATCCCAGCTGTCGCCGTTCTTTTTGCATACCCAGATGTCCTTTCCGCCATAGCCTCCGGGCATATCCGAAACAAAGAACAGGCTCCTGCCATCGGCGCTGATACTGGCATGTGCGCAGGAATAGGCATCCGAGTTATAGGAAAAAGGCACTGCCTTCGACCAGCCCCTGCCCTGCTTCGTCAGTGTGTAAAGCTTGGCATAATTGACAAAGCTCTGATCCGTTTTTTTCACGTAGGTCACGCGCGTCAGGTAAAGCACCGTGGCATCCGCCGAAAAAGCAAGCGGCCCATCGTGGTAGCTGGTATTCACGCGCTTCGAGAAAGAGCGGGCCTTCCCATAACCATCTTTGGTGACCTTCGACGATAGCACGTTCATGTATGGCTGCCCGCTGATGGTCGCATACTCTACCAGGTCCATCTGCTTTTCGCCCGTGTATACCAGCGTATTGCCAAGACCATAGGCACAGAATTCCGAGTGCTTTGTATTCAGGCCTTCGGGATTGGTGAGTGTATACTCCTGGCGTGTGGCCTGAGAAAGCCCTGCTACCGATAACACCAAAAAGAAAATAATATAATAGCAATGCTTCGTCACGTCTATAAAAATCTGGGAGATAGAATTTTGTTTTTATAGCTTCCGAAATCAAAACCGATCATGATCTCATGCGAAGAGCCCAGCAATTTCTTGCCACCCATGGCTGCATCGTAGGTATAGCCGATCCTCAGCTTTTCAGTGGCATGCACCTGAACGAGAAGCCCTGCACCATAATCCTGCTTCATGAATGCGCCAAGCCACAGGCGTTTGTATATCAGGAAGTTCAGATTAAGGTCGGCGGAAGCAGCCGTCCTCACGTACCTCAGCATCACTGAAGGGCTGAAGACCAGGTTCTCGCTGAGCGAAAAGGCTTTGCCTGCAGTGAGAAAAAAATGCGGCACAAGCACATAGGAGGAATTCAGGTTCTGCGTCTGCCCCGAAAGCCCTGTCACCGTATAATCCTTGTTGTAAAGGCTGGCGCCATTGAGGTGCGTGCTGCTGATTCCCACAAAGAAGGAGTTGCTGCGCAGGTAAAGGCCGGCATCGATGTCCGCCGCGCTGCGGTTGATGGTGGAAAGCCCCGCGGCAGAGGCTTCATTGAGGTCTTTATAACTGACCTTATTGAAATTGAAGCGGTAATTGATGTAACCAGCGCGGAGACCGAAGGACAGCCGGAGCCTGTTGTTGAGCTTCAGGATATAGGCCAGGTTGCCGTAGACGCCGGTCGTGCTCTTCGCACCGATCTGATCCGACAACACGTTGACACCGACACCCAGCTTGTTATTCCATACAGGCGCATGAGCCGTAAAAGCCAGCGTTGTAGGGGCGCCCGGGAAGCTTACCCATTGCTTGCGCATGTCGGCCACAACGGCAATCGCATCCCGTGCACCGGCATAGGCCGGATTCACTGCCAGCTGGTTGAACTGGTACAGCGAAAACTGC
>Ga0233425_10010745_pt1 | contig 10988 bp, 9 predicted proteins | sample Watercolumn_Towu_2_FD_181712 | JGI IMG/M metagenome (GOLD analysis project Ga0233425, IMG submission 181712) | Freshwater microbial communities from Lake Towuti, South Sulawesi, Indonesia - Watercolumn_Towuti2014_140_MG | ecosystem: Environmental > Aquatic > Freshwater > Lake | place: Indonesia...
ACAGCGCCGGCCCCATGGATGCCCTCATCCTGTTTATCATCACGGCTTCAGGAGGCATTATCCTGGTCATGCACGATCTGATGGGAAAAGCCATACCTAAATGGCTGGGAGTCCTTCACGGACTGATGGCGGTGGCAGGCTTTATCTGCCTGCTGATGTTTCAGTTTCGCTAAAGCTGCCGCTTAGTTCATGATCAGCTCCGGCAATCCAACCGGTGCCGCATCGAAAAAGGCGAGCTCGAAGATCTCCACCTGCACATGCTTGATAATAGGAAAGGTCGCCAGGATGTCCATGGCTTCGATCTGGTCTTTTGCCTGCAGGGTTACCCACAGGTTCACGCGTGCCATATCCAAGGCATAATTCAGGATCACCCGCTTCTCCAAAAGCTCATTCACTTTTTCGTACTGCAGGGGGATCAATGCAGCGAAGCGTGTACTGAATATTTCAGGCAATTTGATGTGTACCTGGAAAACTTCCAAAGTTTGTAAAGGAGTCATTTTTAGTGTATAAATTATAGTAAAAGTAGTGAAGCGATGGTGAATTTGAATTAAATTTGTCGAAATTTAGAAACGAATTAACATACATTATAATCAGATATTATGGGACGTATTTTTGAAACCCGGAAAGCCACCATGTTTAAGCGCTATGCCAAGATGGCAAAGCAGTTTACGAAGATAGGAAGAGAGATCGTGATGGCTGTGAAGCAGGGTGGCCCGCACCCCGACCTGAACCCTAAGCTGAGGGCCTGCATCGCCAATGCGAAAGCCGTGAACATGCCTAAAGCCAACGTGGAGAGCGCCATCAAGCGTGCTTCGGAGAAGGATTCGTCTAATTTCGACGAAATCATCTACGAAGGATACGGCCCTTTCGGCGTGCCGGTGCTGGTGGAATGTGCTACCGATAATCCTACCCGTACCGTCGCCAATCTGAGGGTATACTTCAGCCGCGCCAACGGCTCGCTGGGAACCACGGGCTCCGTAAGCTTTATGTTTGAGCGCAAAGGCCTCTTCAAAGTGGATGCCACAGGCCTCAACCCCGACGATGTGGAGCTGGACCTGATCGACTACGGCGCCGAAGAGCTGACCTGGGATAAGGAAAACAACGAGCTGATCGTGCAGGTGGCCTTTACCGACTTCGGGTCGATGCAGAACGGCCTCGAAGAGAAAAAATATACGGTGAAGGAAACCATTAAAACCTTTATCCCTACTACCACCAAAGAGCTCACCGAAGAGCAGGAGGTGGAGTTCAAGAAGATGATCGATAAAATGGAGGACGACGACGACATCATGTCCGTTTACCATAACATCGCTTAAGTCCGGGTTCTTTTTTTTGTCACGCCCGGCGTGACAGCATACCTGCGCTTTCGGCTCCTGCAAAAAGCGCGTAGCAGACGTTTATACAGACCAGTGGAGAAGAAGTGGAATATACACCAGGCAGAAGATGAGCGCACCGTAGCATCGCTGAAACAGGCTTTGGGGGTGGACGACGTCATTGCCCGGCTGCTTGTTCTCAGGGGCATTCACAGCTTCGAGGAAGCCAGGACCTTTTTCAGGCCTTCCCTGGACATGCTGCACGACCCTTTCCTGATGAAAGACATGGATACCGCTGTCGACCGCATCGTCAGGGCGATCGCCAACAACGAAAAGGTGCTCATCTTCGGCGATTACGATGTGGATGGCACCACCTCTGTAGCTCTGGTATACAGCTTCTTCCGGAAATACATCGACCAGATCCGGTATTATATTCCCGACAGGTACAACGAGGGCTACGGCATTTCCATGCAAAGCATCGATTATGCTGCGGAGAACGGCTATTCGCTGGTCATTGCCCTGGATTGCGGCATCAAGGCCAATGATAAGATCGCTTATGCCAACAGCAAGCGGATCGATTTCATTATCTGCGACCACCACCTTCCGGGCGACGAGCTTCCGGAGGCTTTGGCCATCCTCGATCCCAAGCGGAGCGATTGCCCGTATCCCTATAAGGAGCTGGCCGGCTGCGGCATCGGCTTTAAGCTGGCGCAGGCATTCTGCAAACGCAACGGCATCGACGATGCGGAGGTGTTTAAGTACCTCGACCTGGTAGTGACGAGCATTGCCTCCGATATTGTGCCCATCACCGGCGAGAACCGCGTGCTGGCCTACTTTGGGCTCAGGCAGCTCAACAGCGCGCCCTCCGCAGGCCTCAAGTCGCTCATCGCCTTAAGCAAGAACGACAAAGAGCTCGACATCACCGCTCTGGTGTTTACCATCGGCCCGCGCATCAACGCGGCAGGCAGGATAGAGCACGGCTCGAAAGCCGTGGAGCTCCTGATCAGCCCGGAAGAAGAGGCCCGGCAGTTCTCGGAAAAGCTGAACGCCACCAACCTGCAGCGCCGCGACCTCGACCTGGGAACCACCGACGAGGCCCTGTTGATCATGGAGAACGACGTGATCACCCCTTACCGTCGCTCGACGGTATTGTTCAATCCATCCTGGCATAAAGGCATTGTGGGGATCGTGGCCTCGCGCGTGATCGAAAAATACTACAAGCCCACCATTATCCTCACGGAGTCCAACGGCATGGTATCGGGCTCGGCCCGCAGCGTGAAGGATTTCGACGTGTATGCCGCCATCGAAAAGTGCAGCCACCTGCTGGAGCAGTTCGGCGGGCATAAATTTGCCGCCGGCCTGTCGCTCAGAAAGGAAAATGTGCCGGCCTTCCGCGAAGCCTTTGAGCGCGAGGTGGCAGCCACCATCCAGGACTATATGCTCATCCCCATGGTAGAGGTGGATGCCGAAATAAAGCTCGATGATATTACCGAAAAGCTGGTGCGGATCCTGAACCAGTTTGCCCCGCACGGCCCGCATAACATGACACCGGTGTTCGTGAGCAAAGGCGTTATGGATACAGGCTTTGCCCGGGTGGTAGGCAACAACCACCTCAAGCTGGAATTGTACCAGCCCGGCACCAGGCTTACGAAGATCGACGCGATCGCCTTTAACAAAGCCGACTACATCCATTTCTTCAAGCGGAACATTCCTGTAGACATTGTCTACAAGATCAAGGAGAACGAATTCCGCGGAACCACCACGATCCAGCTGGTGATCGAGGAGATCAAAGCTTCATGAGCGTTTTTTGGAATTAATTTGCCGGGTTTGGAATTTAAAAGTATTTTAAACTCCGCTTACATACCCGAAACATATTTCTTTAGTAGTCATTAACGCCACTTCAAATGAGAGAGCTGCTATATACATGCCTGTTTATGTATAGCCTGCTGTGCTCTTCTGCACTGTATGCGCAGACAGATTCAAGCACCACGCTCAGCTTCGATTTTAACGACCACCGGATCGATGAAAAGAACCACAGGGTATCTCCGAAGCCGGTTGGTATTTCCCTTACCAACGACCGTTTTGGCAATGAGCAATCGGCGGTATACATTCACGGGCATACCAATAGCTATCTGAACCTGGGCACCTCTCCCTTGTTAAAGCCGCGGCGCGGAACGGTGTCGCTGTGGGTCAACCTTGAGCGGGTGGTTCTGGCCGGTAAGGGCTACGAGTCCAATCCGATCCTCGTTACCAAGAATTCTCCGAACGACGATTTTTATGATGCTTACAGCCTCTTCTACGATCGCAAGAGCGAGCGGTTCATGATATTCTCCTCCAAGGACTCCACCGAGCAGGCCGGGGCGAATTCTTTGGAAAAGGTGATTTTTAACAGGTGGTATCACCTGGTGTTCACCTACGACGATGCACACATCGCCTTTTATATTAACGGGGAGCTGCAGCTTCACTCCCTGAAAAATTTCCCGACTGTCTTTAACCCGCTCGACTCGGTTATTGTGGGGCATGGCGCCAATAAGAAGAACGAACGCTATATGCGCGGATCCGTGGATGATATTCATTTCTTCCATCGTGTATTGTCGCCGCAGGAGATCGTGGACCTGTACCAGGCTCCGAACCCCAACAAATTAAAAAGACTGATGCGGGAGATGACGATGTACGGTACGATCATTCTCGTGCTGATCATGGTTATCGTTCTGCTCATCATCAGGAACAAACGCAACCTGAAAAAGCAGAAAGAGCAGTTCGAGCTTATCAACCGCATCACCGAGCTGGAGCTCAAGGTGGTGAAGGCGCAGATCAATCCGCATTTTATTTCCAACTGCCTCGCTGCGATCCAGGAGCTGATCTATGACGATGTGGATAAGGCCGGGCAATACATTGCCAAGTTCAGCTATTTTTTAAGGCAGGTGCTCAATTATTCCGACAAGAATTACATCACCCTGGCCGAAGAGCTGGAGATTGTGAAGCTGAACGTGGAGCTGGAGGAGTTGCGGTTTAAAGACCAGTTTCGTTTTGAGTTTGAGATCGATGAGCAGGCAGATACCGAGCAGCTCATCCCGGCTCTGATATCTCAGCCTTTTATTGAGAATGCCATCTGGCACGGACTGCTGCCCCTCCAGCACCAACGGCCCGCCAGGCTTTGGGTCCGGGTCATTCAAAAGGAGGACACGGTTTGCATAGAAATAGAGGACAATGGCGTAGGGCGGAAGCCTGCCGCAGAGCCCGGCGCCAATCACAAAGGAACGAAGCTGGTCCTGGATAAAATAGAAACCTTAAACCGCCTGTCAAAAGAGCTGAACCACCAGGTTGAGATCATAGACCTTAAGGATGAAGCCGGCGGGCCGGCCGGAACAAAAGTTGTTATTCTTATACGCACCATGAAATCATGAAATCAGTTACAGCCCTGCTTGTTGATGATGAAACGCACAATAGGAATGTGCTCAGGAGATTGCTGGAAAAGCATTGTCCGGATGTGGAGGTTATAGGCGAAGCCCATAGTGCCAGTGCGGCCTGGGAGATGATCGCCTCTGAAAAGCCCGCCCTGGTTTTTCTCGATATCAGGATGCCCGGAAAAAGCGGCTTCGACCTATTGAGGATGTTTGATGCCATCGACTTTGAGGTCATTTTTGTATCGGCCTTTGATGAGTATGCCATTACCGCGTTTGAGTTTAATGCCCTGGCTTATATCTTAAAGCCGATCGATTATACAAAGCTGATCAGCGCTGTGGCGAAAGCCGTCGCCAGGATCCGGAGGAATAAGGCCGACACGGAGATCTTTCATTTCATCCAAACGGTGGAGGAAAAAAATAACCTGGTCACTAAAATCAATATCCATCACGGCAACCACGTCATTTTCGTCAACATCAGCGATGTGGTGTCTATCGAGTCGATAAAGGACAGTGTGGAGATCAGGACCATCCACGGAGAGCGGTTCTTTTCCACGAAAGGGATCAAGCTGTTTGAGCGCCTGCTGGACCTGCAAAAGACCTTTGTACGGATCAGCCGGGGCGTTATTATCAATACCGTGCATATTGTCGGTTACAGCAAGGGCGAGGTCTGCATCCTGGCCATGCCGGGGGATCACTGCTTCGAAGTGTCGCGCCGTAAAAAATCGGAAGTGCTGGCGAGGTTGCAGCTGATCTGATTTTCCGCTGTGACAAAAACCCCGTAAGTGGTAGTAAAGGTATTTTGACGACGATCTAATTTTGTTTTCAAACCCCTTAAAACTATCACTATGAAAACACAACTTAGTTTCAATGAAGTAAAATCCGGCGCGCTGGCTTTGCCTGCATCCGCTGAGGAGCCGGGAACACAGTATCTGAAAGCGCTGTCATCGCGCATGCGGATCAAGCTTGCAGGCCTGTGCCTGATTCTGTTTACAGTCTTTAGCCACAATCATGCGAAAGCGCAGGTAGGCACGCTATTAGGAACGGGACAGGACTGTGAGCAATATGATTTTAAGATTTGTCCAAGCCAGACAATCGTTCCTTTGGATTACAGTGGTGATTTTTATTGTGATACGTTTGGTGTACAATTGGGCGTTTCTTTTAATATCCCGGGATCAGGCTGGATTGTGAAAAGCACCAGTTGGAATTTCTCTGCCAACACAAGCGGTACTTTGTCCGGATTTACGCCAAGCCCGGTTAGCTATACGTTTGCCGCGAATGATGTGATTGCTCCGTTAAGCTATGCCGGTGGTTTTGTACAGTTTAAGAAAAACGGCACGGCCTTCGGTGTACCGCTGGACCAAACCAATTTTTCCATTTCCATCGATCCGGTGGTATTCGGCGCAAACAGCTTTACCTATTGTCCTACAACAGATGGAACGGTTTCTATAAATCCCATTGTGCCCGGGCAGGGAGGTCCCTGGACCTATAACTGGATGCCCGGTGGTTTGACCGGAAATCCAGTGAATGTAAGTCCTTCTTCCAACACCATTTATACGGTAACGGCAACCACCACAGGAACATTTCATTGTAATTCAACAGCCACTGTCGGCGTTGTTGTGTACTGTCCTCCAAGCTGCTGCATTGGTAACCCTTGCTCATCAACGATGAAAAATCCTCTAACGACAACCTGGGAAGTGCCGATGCGTAATTTTAATTACGTCTTCACAAAAGCCAAAGATGAAAAAGGGCTCGTCGGCATTGGTGTTGTAGGCTGTACACCAGGAAATTTGCTGGAAGTGAACAAAGGACAGGTGAACAATATCAGCGGCCTGCGCCTCACCGACCTGGCTACGGCGACACCCCTGGCTTCCAACAACAAAGCGTTAAGTGTTGATGCCAATGGCGATGTGATCCTGGTATCGGGCTCCGGAATCTCCAATGCCTGCGCCTCCGCCAATTACGTTCCGGTAACGGTAGCGGGTGGCAATTTAAACTGCAGCCAGATCTTCGATGACGGCACCTCGGTAGGCATTGGTACCAATACAGGCTTTACCTATACCTGGCCGGGCGGCCTCACAGGACCTACAGCGCCTCCGGGATCCGGAACGGTGAAGCTGAACGTCAATGGTGTTTCCAAAGCCCTTGCTTATTTTGCTACATCCGACCAACGCTTTAAACGAGAGATCAAGCCGATCAGCAACGCTTCCGAAATTCTAAGCAAGCTGGAAGGCAAAACCTATTTCTGGAAAACAGAAGAGTACAAGGACAAAGGATTCTCAACGCTCAGGCAGTATGGCTTCATTGCGCAGGAGCTTGAAAAAGTAGTGCCTGAGGCGGTGGCTACCGACGAAAACGGATATAAGAGTGTGAACTATGATATGATCATTCCGATCCTGGTGCAGAACGCCAAAGAGCAATCGGACGAAATCAAAAATCTGCAAAACCAACTCGATGAGTTGAAAGAAACGGTAAAAGCCCTGGCGGGGGCAAACGCCACGGGAAGCGTGAAAGGGAACAGCGCGCAGGCAGTAGAGCTCTCCGATAAGAACGCTATTGTACTCGATCAGAATGTGCCGAATCCTTTTGCAGAAAGTACCGTGGTGAAATACAATATCCCGAACGATTTCAGCAAGGCACAGATTATTTTCACCACCACGGATGGAAAAATCATTAAGACTGTAGAGATCAAAGAAAAAGGAAAAGGTACGCTGAATGTATTCTCCAGCGACCTGAGCAGTGGCATGTATTCCTACAGCCTCATCGTGGATGGTAAAGTGATCGATACCAAAAAAATGATGAAGGAATAAAGGCTTTCCTTTACCTGTAATATGAAAGAGAGGCGAAAGCCTCTCTTTTGTTGTTTACCGGATGTGAGAGAAGATGCCCTGAATCATTTCAGAAAACTGTCGATAGCCATAGCATAGCCCTTCAGTCCGAAGCCGCTGATGCTGCCTTTGCAGTGTTTTCCTAAGTAGGAGACATGCCTGTAATCCTCCCGCGCAAAAATATTACTGATGTGTACTTCCACCACCGGCGTATTGATGGCGGCCACCGCATCGGCGATCGCCACCGAGGTATGCGTATAGGCTCCGGCATTGAGAATGATCCCGTCGTGATCGAAGCCCACCGCATGAAGCCGGTTAATGAGCTCGCCTTCCACGTTGCTTTGAAAATAAGAAATCTCCACGGAAGGAAAAGCCTGTTTCAGCGCTTCCAGGTAAGTATCGAAGGACTGATCGCCGTAAATGTTTTTTTCCCTGCTGCCCAAAAGGTTGAGGTTGGGACCGTTGATTATTGCTATCTTTAACACGTTGTCAGATTTTTATCTGACCTCTAATTTAGACATTCAGCTGAAACTCTGGCAAACAAATATTGAGGATTTTAAATATTACCTGAAAGTGGAGAAATCCTTTTCGGAGAACTCGGTCGTGTCTTATGAACGTGATATGGAAAAGCTCTGCGCTTTTATAGAGCTCTATCACCCGTCGAAACGGCCGGAGGATGTGACCCTGAAAGACCTCCAGGAGTTCCTGAAATGGCTCGCGGAGTTTCACCTCACCGAAACCACGCAATCGCGCATCATATCTGGCATCAAGCACTTTTTTAAATTCCTGGTCCTCGAAAATTACATCCGTACCAGTCCGGCCGAGCTGCTGGAAACCCCGCGCATCAGGCGCAAGCTGCCGGTGTTCCTGAGCGTGGAGGAGATCGATACGATGCTGGGGCTCATCGACCGGAGCACGCCGGAAGGAGAGCGCAACGCTGCCATGCTCGAAACCCTTTACAGCTGTGGGCTCCGGGTGTCGGAGCTGATCGCCTTAAAGCTCACCGGGATCCATAAAGAGGAGGGATTTATCAGTGTGATCGGGAAAGGCAATAAGCAGCGCCTGGTGCCGATCGGGCGCTCGGCGCTGAAGCTGATCGACAATTATGTGACGCATCACCGGAATAAGATCAACATCAAAAAGAACAACGAAGACATGATCTTCCTGAGCAAGCGTGGCACGCCCATCACGCGGCAAATGGTGTTTTACATCATCAAAGACCTGGCAGAAAAGGCAGGGATCCGGAAAAGCTTAAGTCCTCACACCTTCCGGCATTCCTTTGCCACGCACCTGGTGGAAGGCGGGGCCGATCTGCGCGCCGTGCAGGAGATGCTGGGGCATGAAAGCATCACCACCACCGAGATCTACACCCACCTCGATCAGCAGTTCTTAAGGGATAACATTCTGAGCTACCACCCGCGGAATAAAAGAGGATAGTCGTATGGTGGTTTCGAGAGCCTCAACCACCATTTGTTGACTGAGGCTCTCGAAGTCAACAATAGTATGTCACTTAGGGTCAAGCGTCGGCGAGAAGAACCGTTCTAATGTTGTTTCCCTTGTTCCCGACTGGTCACGACACGTCGTGACGGACTAACAGGTTATATACCTGCTCTGTATCTTCGTTAAAAATCGTTGCGTCTTCTTTGCCCCTCTGCGGTCAAATGTTTCTAAGCTTTCTCGATGATCGCCGCGTAGCCTTGTCCTACACCGATACACATTGTCACGAGCGCATACTTCTTATTCTGCTCGTGCAGCTCGATGGCTGCCGAGTGGATGATCCTCGCTCCGCTCATTCCCAAAGGATGGCCCAGGGCGATAGCGCCTCCGTTCGGGTTGATGCGCGGGTCTTTATCGTCGAGGCCCCACAGGCGTGTGCAGCCCAGCGCCTGAGCGGCAAAGGCCTCGTTCAGCTCAATGATGCCGATGTCGTTCCAGCCGAGGCCGGCTTTTTTCAGCGCCAGCTTAGCCGCTTCCACCGGGCCCAGGCCCATGATGCGCGGCTCGATGCCGGTCACGGCGCTGCTCACGATGCGTGCCAGTGGCTTTAAGCTGTAGGATTTGATGGCATTCTCTCCGGCGAGCAGCAGCGCGGCGGCGCCGTCGTTGAGGCCGGCGGCATTGCCTGCCGTCACGCTTCCGTCTTTTTTGAAAGCCGGCTTTAATTTCTGAAGACCTTCTAAAGTTGTGTTGGGTTTTGCAAACTCATCCTTGTCGAACAGGATAGCCTCCCCTTTTTTCTGAGGGATCTCCACCGCGACGATCTCTTTTCCGAAGCGCCCGGCCGCTGCAGCTTTGGCGGCTTTCTGCTGGCTCCATAAGGCAAAGGCATCCTGGTCTTCGCGGCTGATCTTCTGCAGCTCTGCGACATTCTCCGCCGTTTCACCCATGGCATCCACGCCATATTGCTCTTTTAATTTCGGGTTGATGAACCTCCAGCCGAAGCTGCTGTCGAAGAGCTGCTGGTCCCTTCCGAAGGGAGCGCTGGCTTTGCTCATCACCCAGGGGCCGCGGGTCATGTTCTCCAGCCCTGAGGCGATCATCAGCTCCGCGTCGCCCAGCTGAATATACCTGGCGGCATCGATCGTGGCGCTTAAGCCCGAAGCACAAAGCCTGTTCACAGTTTGCCCCGGAACGCTCACCGGCAGCCCTGCCATCAGCGAAGCCATGCGGGCCACGTTGCGGTTATCCTCGCCGGCCTGGTTGGCGCAGCCCATGATCACATCAGCCACCTGTGTCCAGTCGACCGAGGGATTTTTTTTCATGAGTTCCTTTAAAACGATTGTTCCGAGATCGTCGGTGCGAACCACTGACAGAGCGCCTCCGAAGTTGCCGATCGGTGTTCTGACACCGTTGATGATATAAGCCTGTTGCATAAAATTCCGGTTTAAGTATGGGTACAAAACTATTCTTTTTGACGGGATAAGGTGAAAAAATGCGCTGATTTTAGACGATTCGCTCAGTGTGATGCACGATTTAAAAGTTTTTTCATTTTCAGACACACTAAAGTCGGTCGATTTTCGTTTCTTTGTAGTTGAAAAACAATTATTTAAGGCTTTTGTTGAAGCGCTTCGCTCCATATCGTTTTCTGCTGGCCGCCCTGTTCGTTTCCATCGCTGGTTTCGCTCAGCCCGGCCCGCCTTCCCTGCGCTGTGCGGCGGTGAACGCGACCGGAAATGTGAGCCTTACCTGGGTCATCCCGCCGGATCCCGCTTCACAGTTTACCGCCTACGAAATTTACAATTCGGCCCTGGCAACAGGCCCTTTCACGATGGTGGGAACGGTAAATGTGTATGCGCAGAATACCTTTTTGCATGCCACGAACGACGGAACGGTGCAATCCCAGTACTATTACATCAGAACCATCAGCAACGGCGGGGCTACCATCTCCGGGCCTTCAGATACCATCCGTTCCATCTTCCTCAACATCACCAATGCCGTGAGCGGCA
>Ga0233425_10010746_pt1 | contig 10988 bp, 8 predicted proteins | sample Watercolumn_Towu_2_FD_181712 | JGI IMG/M metagenome (GOLD analysis project Ga0233425, IMG submission 181712) | Freshwater microbial communities from Lake Towuti, South Sulawesi, Indonesia - Watercolumn_Towuti2014_140_MG | ecosystem: Environmental > Aquatic > Freshwater > Lake | place: Indonesia...
TTGTCCAGCACCGAGAGGTGCCCGAGTAGGTGAAAGGCCTGGAACACGAAGCCGATGCGCTCGCCACGCAGGCGCGAGAGCTCCACGTCCGAGAGACCCGCGACGTCGCGGCCGAACAGGCGCAGGCTGCCCGTGTAGCTCTTGTCGAGGCCGCCGAGCAGCGCGAGCAGCGTGCTCTTGCCGCAGCCGCTCGGGCCGAAGATCAGCACGACCTCGCCTTCCTTCACGCTCAGCGACACGCCGTCCAGCGCGCGCCGCGCGGCCTCGCCGTCGCCGAACACCCGGCTCACGCCCTCGGCGACGATGATCGGTCCGCGCTCGGTCACTCGCCGACGCCCATGTCCGCGCGCGCCGCCTCCGCCATGCTGCGGACCACGGTCTCGAGCCGGCTCATGTCCGGGCCTTCGACCATCAGGCGGAGCTTCGCCTCCGTGCCGCTCCAGCGCACCAGCACGCGGCCGTCGCGCCCGAGCTCCTGTTCGACGCGGCGGATCTCCCGAGACAGCGCGGGCATCTCGTCGATGGGGCGGCGCGCCGGCAGAACCACGTTCTCGAGCAGCTGCGGCACGCGCGTCATGACGTGGGCGAGCTCGGAGAGCGGCTTCTCTTCCGCCACCATGATGGCCAGGACCTGCAGCGCCCCCACCACGCCATCGCCGGTGGTGGCGTGCTCCAGGAACACCAGGTGCCCGCTCTGCTCGCCGCCGAAGCTGTAGCCGTTCTTGCGCATGGCCTCGACCACGTAGCGATCGCCGACGGCGGTGCGCTCGACGCGCCCGCCGACTGCCGTGAGCGCGCGCTCGAGTCCCATGTTGCTCATCACCGTGGCCACCACGGTGCCGTGGGCGAGCCGGCCCGCCTTCAGCATTCGGGTGGCGCACAAGGCCATCACCGCGTCGCCGTCCACGATCTGGCCGCGCTCGTCGGCGATGATGACGCGATCGGCGTCGCCGTCGAGGGCGATGCCGATGTGCGCGCCGCGCTTCTCGACCTCGCGCACCATGGCGCCGGGGTGGAGCGCGCCGCAGGCCTTGTTGATGTTCTTGCCGTTCGGGGCGACGCCAATGGAATGGACCTCGGCGCCGAGCTCGCTGAACACCAGCGGCGCGACCTTGTAGGCGGCGCCGTGGGCGGCATCCACCACGACCTTGAGGCCGTTCAGCGTCAGGTCCTTGGGGAAGGCGCTCTTGGCGTAGACGATGTAGCGACCGGTCGCGTCGTCGATGCGCTCGGCACGGCCGATGCGGTCGCCGGTACAGGGCTTCTTGTCCAGGGCGGGGTCGTCGAGCAGGCGCTCAATCTCGGCCTCGCGCTCGTCGGCGAGCTTGAAGCCGTCGGGCCCGAAGATCTTGATGCCGTTGTCGTCGTAGGGGTTGTGACTGGCGCTGATCACCACGCCGGCGTCCGCGCGCATGCTCTGCGTCAGGTTGGCGACGGCGGGCGTGGGCATCGGACCGGTGAGCAGCACGCGCCCGCCCATGGCGCAGATTCCGGCCTCGAGGGCCGTCTCCAGCATGTAGCCGGAGAGGCGCGTGTCCTTGCCGATCACGATGCGAGGCGCGCGGCCCGCGTCGCGGCGTGCGACCAGCGCTATGGCGCGACCCAGGCGCACGACCAGCTCCGGCGTCATCGGCGGCACGTTCGCCTTGCCCCGAATGCCGTCGGTCCCAAACAGCTTGCGCGAAGTCACGGGTCAGTCCCTGAAGTTCACGTACTGGAGCTCGATGCCGAGGTCCTGCCCGCGCAGGAGCGCGATGACCTCTTGCAGCTCGTCCTTCTTCTTGCCGGTGACGCGCACCAGATCACCCTGGATGGAGGCCTGCACCTTGAGCTTGGCGTCCTTCAGGAGCTTCAAGATGGCCCTCGACTTCTCCTGCTCGATGCCCTCTTTGATCTTCACCAGAACGCGCGCCGAGCCCTTGGGGCCCGGCGTCGGGTCGCCGACCTCGGTGTGCTTGAGGCTGACCTTGCGGCGCACGAGCTTCTCCTCGAGCACCTTCACCGCGGCGAGAGCGCGCTCCTCGCTGTTCGCGCGGACCACGATACCCTCCTCGGTCTTCTCCAGGCTGGTCTCGGTGTCCTTGAAGTCGAAGCGCTGAGCGACCTCACGGGAGGCCTGATCGAGGGCGTTCCCGACCTCGGCCCAGGCGACCTTGGAGACGACGTCGAAGGAGGGCATGGCTCACATGTCGACAGGCGGATCGGCAGTCAGGTTCAGGAGCTGGGCGCGCGCAGCGCCCACCAGGTAGATGGACCCAGTGACCACGACCAGCCCCGACTGACCCACACGCGCGCGGGCCATGCTGAGCGCCTCGGCGACGTCGGTGGCGACCGCGCCGTTGAAGGCCGCGGCCATCTCCTTCGGGTCGACGACCTTGTCCGCGGAGAGCGGCGGGGCGACGAAGATCTTGTGGGCCGCGACCTGATCCAGGCGGCGGACCATGGCGCGCCAGCTCTTGCGCTTGAGCGCTCCGAAGACCAGGGCGACGTCGCGGCGGCTCTCGATCTCGCCCAGGATCGAAGGGTCGAGCACGTGCGAGAGCGCCACGGTACCGTCCGGGTTGTGGGCGCAGTCGAGCAGCGTGAGCTCCTGGCCGTTGCGGTGCAGGAGCTCGTTGCGACCCGGCCACTGCGCGGCCTCGATGCCGTCGGCGATGGTGCGCGGTGCGATGCCCAGCTCCTGGCCCGCGGTGACCGCGACCGCCAGGTTCGACCCGAACATGGCGAAGCGCGGGTAAGCGAGCGCGGCGCCCGGAATGGGCTCTGGGCTGCCGAGCGCCACCAGGTGGGCGCCGACCTGGGCGACCCGCCGTTCGACGACGTCGCGAGCGTCGGGGTGCAACTTGCCGACCACCACGGTCGAGCCCTTCTTGATGATCCCCGCCTTCTCGGTGGCGATCTTGCTCAGGCTGTCGCCGAGCTCGTCCATGTGGTCGAACGCCACTCGGGTGATCACCGCCACGCGCGGCGGCGGGATGACGTTGGTGGCGTCGAGCCTGCCGCCGAGCCCCACCTCGAGCACCGCGAGCTCGACGTTCGCCTCCTGGAAGGCCAGGAACGCGGCCAGCGTCGCGGTCTCGAAGAAGGTCAGGTCGGGCGCTTCGTCCATGACCCGACTCAAGAGGCGTACCAGCGTCTCGTCGTCCAGCGGCACGCCGTCGATCTGAATGCGCTCGGCGAAACGGATCAGGTGCGGTGAGGTGTAGAGACCCACGCGCTTGCCCGAGGCCCGGGCGATGGATGCGAGGAACGCCGACACCGTGCCCTTGCCGTTGGTGCCGGCGACGTGCACGGCCGGGAAGGCGCCCTCGGGGTTCCCGAGCTTCGCGCAAGCGGCCTCCATGCGCTCGAGGCCCAGCTCCTTGCCGCGAGGGATCAGGCCGTACAGGCGCTCGAGGGTGGTCTTGAGGTCGCTCATGCGCGACCCCCGGCGAGGTGACCGAGCAGCGTCGACAGCGTGGCCTTCATTTCCGAGCGCGGAACGATGCGGTCGATCATCCCGTGGCTCTGCAGGAACTCGGAGCGTTGGAAGCCTTCTGGGAGGGTGGTTCGCAGCGTGCTCTCGATGACACGGGGACCGGCGAACCCGATCAGGGCGTTGGGCTCCACGATGTTCACGTCGCCGAGCAGCGCGGTGCTGGCGGCGACCCCGCCCGTGGTCGGGTGCAGGCAGACGCTGATGTAGGGCTGCTTCACGGCGCGAAAGCGCGAGAGCGCGGCTACGGTCTTGGCCATCTGCATCAGGCTCAGGATGCCCTCCTGCATGCGGGCGCCGCCGGACGCGTGGAGCAAGATCACGGGCAGGCGCTCGAGCGCGGCGCGCTCGAACAGGCGCGTCACCCGCTCGCCGACCACCGAGCCCATGCTGCCGCCCATGAAACCGAACACGTAGCAGCCATAGGCCACCGGGCGTTCGCCGATGCGGCCGCGACCGACCTCCACGGCCTCCGTCTGACCGCTCTGCTTCTTGGCGCGTTCGAGGCGGTCCCGGTACGGCTTGCCGTCGTCGAACCGGAGCGGGTCGGCCGGCGTCACGTGATCGTCCCAGCGCTCGAGCAGGGCGCCGTCGAGGAGCAGGCGCCGCCAGTCCGCGGGCAGCATGGGGTGGTGGTAGCCGCAGCCCGAGCAGACGTGCCAGGTCAGGGAGAGCGCCTCGGCGGTCAGCACCGCGCCGCAACCTCCGCACTTCTTGAACACGCCCTTGCCGAGGGAGCGCTTCTCGAAGCTCTGTGCTGGCGTTTTGTCGGGGAGACTGGACACGAGCGCCCGGTAATCTATCAGACCGCGGAGGCCGGGCCGAATGCCCTGCCGTTTTCAGCGGCGGAGGGTCGCAAAGGCGCGTCCGGCGCGCAACCGAGCATTTCTACGGTTGGGGAAAAGCCCCGCGAACGCCCGGGGTCTCCCAAGATTTGGCCCAAGGCCCCGCCGCCCACTAGCAAACACGGGAGCATGCGCCGGGGATGGCCGACGCTCCTTCTGCTCGTCATCGCGACCGCGCCCGGCGGGGCGTCGGCGCGCGAGAGCGCCATCGCGCCCGCGCCCCGCAGGATCGGCGCCGCGCCACGGGCCTTCCGGCGCGTCGCGCCGCCCCCCGCGCTGAGCATCGGCTCGCCCACGGACGGGAAGCTCGAGGGCGCCGTCGAGCTCGAAGCCAGCCGGGAGCTGCGGCTCCGGCACGCCAACGGCGCGCACTGGGGTCTGCCCGGCCTGGTGACACTCCTCGAGCGCTCGAGCAAGCGGCTGGGTGCGCGCTTCTCGGGCCTCACGCTGCACGTCGGCGATCTCTCGCGCCGCGAGGGCGGCGAGCTGGCGGGGCACAAGAGCCACGAGAGCGGGCGCGACGCCGACGTCGCGTTCCTGTTCGTGGGACCAGACGGCGAGAGCGTGTCTCCCCCCGAGTTCCTCACCGTGGACTCGACCGGTCTGGCGCTGGAGAACCGGAGCTGGCGCTTCGACGACGCGCGCAACTGGGCCCTGGTCGAGGCGTGGATCACGGACCCGGGCAGTCGCGTAGAGCACATTTTCGTCGCCGCCCGCGTCAGGGCCCGGCTCCTGAGCTACGCCCGGACCCGGGGCGTCTACCTGCCCGTCTTGCACCGCGCGGCGATGGCGCTGAAGCAGCCGAGCGCCGGCCAGGTCCACGACGACCATTTCCACATCCGGATCGCTTGTCCGCCCGGGCAGCGGCGCGTGTGCGTCCCCACGCCGGCGCGCGAAGTCAGCGCCCCCCGCCGCGAGCCCGAGACCCGCCCCGCCTCCTTGGGCCGCCCCATCGCGCCCGCCCGCGCTCTTGTGAAGCCGAAAAAAGAGCGCGAGACTACGCGGCGATGAGCGAATCGCCGGCGTCTGAGATCTTGTTTGGAGTCAACGATCTGCGGGCGCCGCTCCTGGGGAGGGACGCGGAGAAGGCCGAGCTTCGCGCCTTGGCCGAGGCCTCGCGCCAGAGCGGCGAGGCCCGCATCGTCTCGCTCGTGGGGCCGGCGGGCGTGGGCAAGAGCCGCCTGATCCACGACTTCCTCCAGGAGCTCCGCACCGCGGGCGGCCGAGTGCCGCGGGTGTACCGGGGCAGCGCGCGGGGCGTGCAGAACTCCTACGGAGTGTTTGCGCGGCTGTTGCGCGCCCGCTTCGGGCTCGTGGAGGGCATGGACGCGGAGGCAGCGAAGGGGCAGGTCCGCGCCCAGGTCGCGACGGTGCTCGAGGACCGCAAGGTCGGCGACGTCTGCTACTTCCTGGGCCAGCTCATCGACCTCGAGTTCCTGGGCAGCCCGCTCACGAAGGCGGTGGAGGACGACGCCATCCAGGCACGCCTGCTCCGGCGCTCCATCGTGAAGGCGTTCTTCGAAGGTGACGCAGCCCAAGGGCCCATCTGCCTGGTCTTCGAGGACCTGCACCAGAGCGACGAGGACTCGATCGAGCTCTTGCGCTACCTGATGGAGAACCTCTCGGGGCCCATCCTGATCCTGTGCGCGACGCGCCCCGACCTCGCCACCCGCCACGAGGACTGGTTCTCGTTCGGCAAAGAGCGTCACCGCCGCATCGACCTCGGGGCGCTGCCGGAGGGCCTGGCGCTCACCCTGGCCAAGGCGCTGCTCGCGCCCTGTGCCGGGGGCCCGCCCGACGCGCTCGTCGACGCGGCTGTCGGCATGGCCGGCGGCAACCCCGGTCTGCTCGAGTCGATGGTGCGGATCTTCCACGACACCGGCGTGCTCGACGAGCGCGACGCCCTGGCGCGAGAGCCGGTCTGGAAGGTGAACCTGGAGAAGCTCGCGGGGGCGCGCCTGCCGCTCAACGTGGCCGACGCCGTCGCCGCGCGCATCGCGGCGCTGAGCGCCGGCGAGCGCGCGCTGCTGGAGCATGCTGCAGCCATCGGCAGTGTGTTCTGGCTGGGCGCCCTGGTCGCGCTCCTGCGCGTGGACAAGCCGGCGCCCGAGCTCTGGACCCGGGAGGACATGAAGGACTGGGACGAGCAGCAGGCGCTGCTCGACGGTCTGGTCGCCCGGGACTACGTGCTCAAGCTGCCGGATTCCTCGTTCTCCGGCGAGGTCGAGTACGTCTTCAAGCACAACCTCGAGCGCGAGCGCATCGCGCAGCTCACCAGCGGCTCCTCGGCGCGCCGCTACCACCAGACCATCGCCGACTGGCTGGCCCAGAAGGAAGGCGTGCGCTCCCAGGAGGAGTACTGCGCCATGCTGGCGCAGCACCTGGAGCGCGCCGGCGCCCTGGGGCGCGCCGGGCTCACCTACCTGGAGGCCGGCGACCTCGCGCGCTCGAGCTACGCGGCGAAGAAGGCCCACGAGTACTACGAGAAGGGCCTCGAGCTCCTGGGAGACAGCGACGCGCGGCGCCGCATCGACGCCCTGCACGATCACGGCGACGTGCTCGCCCTGCTGGGCAAGACGGACGAGGCGCTGGCGGCCTTTCGCGAGATGCTCGGGCTCGCCTACCGCCTCGCGCTGCGCGCCAAGGGCGGCGCGGCTCACAACCGCATCGGCCGCCTGCACCGCGACACCGGGAACCTCTCCCTGGCGCAGAAGCAGCTGGAGACCGGCCTCGCCCTGTTCGAGCTGGCCTCCGATCGGCGCGGCATCGCTTCGTGCCACGACGACATCGGCAAGTGTCTGTGGATGAAGGGCGAGTACGACCAGGCGCTCGAGGAGCTGAAGATCGCCCTCGAGATCCGCAAGGAGCTCGGCGACCGCCGCAGCATCGCGCTGTCGTTCAACAACATCGGCCTGGTGTGGATGGACCACGGCAAGCCCGAGAGCGCCGCCGAGGCCCTGGAGGCGTCGCTGACGCTGCGCCGCGAGATCAACGACCCCCTGGGCATCGTGCAGAGCCTGAACAACCTGGGCAAGCTGGCCCAGGACCGGAACGACAACACCGAGGCGCTGCGGCTGTTCCGCGAGGCCTACGAGGTCGCGCGCGAGATCGGCGAGCGCAACCGCCTGGCCGTCGTGCTCACCAACATCGGCGAGACCCACTACCGGCTGGGTGACACCAACGAGGCCATCCGCGTGCTCAAGCAGGCGGAGGAGCTGTGCGACGAGCTCGGCGACAATCTGCACCTGGCCGAAGCCAAGCGCGGTCTGGCCAAGGCGTACCTGCTCCAGAACGAGCTCCGCAAGGCCCGCGAGGCCATCAAGCACGCGGTGGATCTGTTCGGTCAGGTGCGGAGCAAGAGCCACCTGGCCGTGGCGCTGCGCACGCTGGGCGAGATCACCGCCGCCGGCGCCTGGGGCGCCGGGCACGAAGGCAAGGCCATCGACTACTTCATGCGCTCCGTCGCGCTGTCCAAGGAGATCGGCAACGAGATCGAGGTCGCCCGGAGCTACTACGCCTTCGCCACCTACGTGATGGGCAGCAGCCACTACTCGGGCAACGCCGACATCCAGCGCGAGGCGCAGAAGCTCAAGGGCATGGCGGACGAGATCTTCGAGAAGCACCGGCAGGCGAAGACGCGGCAGGCTTGATCGGCTAGAAACCAGGTCCCATGGCCTCCGATCTCTCCGCGAAGCTCGGGCGCGTCGCCGAGACCCTGGACGCGCAGTTCCTCGGCAAGAGCGAGGTCATCCGGCTCTTGCTGATCGCCGTGGTGGCGCGCGAGCACGCCGTGCTGATCGGCCCGCCGGGCACGGCGAAGAGCGCGCTGATCCGCACCCTGGCCGAGCTGATCCAGGCCCGCTACTTCGAATACCTGCTCACGCGCTTCACGGAGCCGAACGAGATCTTCGGCCCGGTGGACATCGCCGCCTTCCGCGACGGGCACTACCGCCGCAAGACCGAGGGCATGCTGCCCGAGAGCGAGGTGGTGTTCCTGGACGAGGTGTTCAAGGCCAATAGCGCCATCCTGAACGCGCTGCTCAGCCTCTTGAACGAGCGCCGCTACACCTCCGGCGGGCAGATCATCGAGTGCCCGCTGATCAGCGCCTTCGGAGCCTCGAACGAGGTGCCGACAGACGAGTCGCTGTCGGCGATGTTCGACCGCTTTCTGCTGCGCATCCGCTCGGACAACCTGGACGCCTACCACTTCAACGAGCTGCTCCAGCTCGGTGTGCAGCACGAGGTGAAGAAGCTCCGACGCCAGAAGCCCCAGCCGCTGCTCTCCGCCGCGGACATCCACGCGATGACCGAGGACCTGGCCCGGCGCCTGGCGTTCTCCGAGGCGTTCCTGTCGAGCTACAAGGGCCTGATCTTCCAGATCCGCGCCGAGGGCATCACCATCAGCGATCGGCGCGTGGTGAAGATGCTGAAGCTCTTCGCAGCGAGCGCGTACATCGACGGCCGGAGCGAGGCGGACACCAGCGATCTCTTCGTGCTCAAGCACATCTGGAACGCGGAGGACCAGGCGCCCATCCTGGAGCAGATCGTGCAGCCGGTGCTGGAGGCCTTCTACCGCGAGCACCCGGACCGGCGCCGGGTCGGCGCCCTGGGCGTCGGCGTCGAGGCGCTCTCCGCCGAGATCGAGCGAATACGGCAGGTGCTGACCGGCGCGGCGCCGCCCAGCGACCTTCAGCTCTTCAGCCAGCTCAAGGCGCTGGGCGAGATCAAGACGGCGCTCTCGCAGATCCCGGATCAGCAGGCCCGTGCGCTGGAGCAGCGCGTGCGCCAGCTCCTCGACGCCGCGCTGAAGAGCGGCAGGTTCACGCAGCTGTGACGCCGCTCTTGAAGGTCGAGCGGGTGGGCGAGGTGGCCGTGCCGCTGCCGGCGTACCAGAGCGCGGGCGCGGCGGGGCTCGACCTGTGCGCTGCGCTGACTGCGCCCGTGACGCTCGCGCCCGGCGAACGGCGTCTGATCCCGACCGGCCTTCGGCTCGCCATCCCGCCCGGGTTCGAGGGCCAGGTGCGCCCGCGCTCGGGCCTGGCGCTGAAGCACGGCATCGGCATGCTGAACTCGCCCGGCACCATCGACGCCGACTACCGCGGCGAAGTCGGCGTGCTGGTCGTGAACCACGGCCAGGAGCCCTTCGTGGTCGAGCCGCTGATGCGCATCGCGCAGCTGGTGATCGCGCCCGTGGCGCGCGCCCAGGTCGAGTGGGCCGAGGTGCTCGACGCGACTGAGCGCGGCGCGGGTGGGTTCGGGTCGACCGGGAGGTAGCTCACCGGATCGAGTAGGGGTCCTTCTTCGGCTTCGGCTTCGCGGGCGCGCCGCTCTCTCGCGGAGCCGGCTTGGGTGGCGAAGGGTCCGGCGCGGCCGCGCTCAGCGCCGGTTCGGCGCTGCTCGACGCGGGCGCCTCGACGGGTGCCTGCGACGACAGCGCCGCGGTCGGTGCCGGGGCGACCGGCGAAGCTCGCGGTGGCTCTGCAGCCGGTGTCGGCACGGGTTCGGGGCGGTGCGCAGCCTCGCGGCGCAGGATGGAAATCCCGAATCCGACCAGCGCGAGCAGCGCTGCGGCGACGACGAGCGTGACGACGGCCGCGAGCACCACGGGCGACCGTCGCGGCGCGCTGGCGGCGGCAGGATCTCGTGTGACCGCGCGGGTCGTCGACTCCGGTGGGGCGGGCCTCGCCGCCGCGCTCGGCTGGATCGGAAGTGGCAGCGGGTCCCAGCGTGTTTCAGCGGGCGGTGTCTGCCGCGCGGGTGGCTCGGCGCTCGGCTCCGGCAACGGGCCCAGGCTCGCGAGCGGATCGCTGCCGAGCACCAGGGTGGACCCGAGGCCGGCGCGCGGTGCCGCTGGGCTGACGGCGATCGCCGGCTCCGCGAGCGGCAGCGGCGCGGGGGAGATGTCGGGCGCCGAGAGCTCGGGCGGTGGGGCGCCGACGAAGAGCGTGGCCCCGAGATCGCCGAGCCCCGCGAGAGCGCTGCGGAGCCGAGCCTGCATCTCGCGCGCCGACTGCCAGCGCCCCTCGCGCTCGAACACCAACGCGCGATCGACGACGTCCGTGACCGCGCCGGGCATGGCCGGCACCACGCTCGCGAGCAGTCGGGCGCGTTCCGACATCGCCGCGCGGAGGCGCTCCGGCGCGGTCGTGGCCTCGTGCACCGCCCGCCCCGAGAGCAGCTGGAACAGGCTCGCACCCAGGGACCACAGGTCGGTCCGCGCGTCGACCATGTCCCAGCGCCCGAGCGCTTGCTCCGGTGGCATGAAGGCAGCGGAGCCGAGCATCAGCCCGGTCTGCGTGGCTTCCACGCCGCTCTCCACCTCGCACACGCGCGCGATGCCGAAGTCCAACACCTTCGGGGTGCCGTCGCGAGTGACGAAGATGTTGCCGGGCTTGAGGTCGCGGTGGATGACCCCGCGCTCGTGGGCAGCGACCAACACGTCGAGGACCTTGTCGGCGTAACGCAGCACCGTGCGCGGGTCGAGACGGCCGCCGGCTTCGCGACGCAGCTCCGAGAGCGTCTTCCCCTCGAGCAGCTCCATGACCAGGAAGGCCAGGCCGTCGTCGCTCACGTCGTCGTCGAAGACCCTCACGGCTCCGGGGTGACCGATGCTGTTGGCGGCGTAGCCCTCGCGCTGGAAGCGGCGGCGGATGTCGGGAAAGACCGAG
>Ga0233425_10010749_pt1 | contig 10986 bp, 11 predicted proteins | sample Watercolumn_Towu_2_FD_181712 | JGI IMG/M metagenome (GOLD analysis project Ga0233425, IMG submission 181712) | Freshwater microbial communities from Lake Towuti, South Sulawesi, Indonesia - Watercolumn_Towuti2014_140_MG | ecosystem: Environmental > Aquatic > Freshwater > Lake | place...
CAAGGTGAACACGCAGTATTAGCAATAGCATATTCAGCTACTGACAGACCATCAGCACTGGATAAAGTTAGAGCAGAGATACTAATTCCAACAGGTGCCGCGTTGACTGTCGAAAGACAAGTACCATCAGTCACAACAAGCTTTGTAGATCTAGGGTAAATAACAGGAGTGTTTCTATGATCGCTCCAAGCAATCTTTTTTCTTTTTTAACTAAAACACTGAACAGTATTAATTCCGGATTTAGAATGTTTTTGGCAGGAAGTATAGCAGGAGTCTATACTCTTGTCTTGTATGAGGCATTTCCGCAGTATCTCTTTGAGCTAGAAAATTCGTTGTTTTACTTTGTCGTACCAGTAAGTGTTATTGCATTTGTGCTAATTGCAGTACCCAAGTTCTTATCAGGCGGAGCTGCACCAAAATCATCACCAAAGGCACAAACAGTCCAAGAAGACCCATTGTTGAGTGAGTTACTTGGCGAGCCAACACAAGCAATACAATCTGATTCTACTCCAACCGCCGAACCTGTAGCAGATACTGGAAAAATCGGAGGCGCAAATGCCGAACTAGAAGCATTATTGGCAGCAGGACCATCTGCACCAGTAAGTGATACAGTAACTACTGAAGTTCAGGCTGATCCTGTAGTCATGTCTGGATTTGATGAAAATCGAATTCGTGAGCTCATAGATCAGAAATTCGAACCAGTAGAAAAAGATCTTACCACCTTCAAAAAAGACCTAAACAAAATCAAAGAGGACATGAAAGTAACAAAGGAAAGTGTCGACACTCTAACCGAATCCTTTGAAGGGACCCTAACTGATATGAAGGCATTCCAAGCAGAAATCTCAAACCCACTTAACTTTATGAGAAAATACTTTGAAGCACTTGATCTGACCAATCTATCTGATCCTTCATTACCACTAAAACAAGGAATACTCCAAGGATCTGCATCACCATCGCCACCAATAATACAAGTACCTCCACAAATGGTACAACCACCAATCCAACAGCAAATTCCAGTAATGATACCGGCAGGAGGAATCCCACAATCAATGCCTACACCGCAACCGACTCCTAGTCCTACTGCTGTCGTACAAGGAAGTGAAATGGACAATCTGATCAAAGGAACTGACTTGGATAATCCAATGAATTCGATGATGAAGCCACTATTCTCTGGCAATCTTTCTGTTGCAAACATGATGGCAATAGTGGAATTGGTTGGAGAAATGTTTGCAGAAAAGGGCGAAGACTGTATCGACTTGCTAGTGGAACAATGCAAGCTAATGGGCCTCAAAGCAGAAGACGAACACACCATCTACAACATCATTGACCTGCTCAAAAACTCTAACATGTCTACAGATGATGCCATATCACAACTATACAAGTTTGCCAAGATTGTCGGCCTCAACGACAAGGAATCTGATGCATATTACGCACGACTAAACGCAAAATCAAAGCGAGAAAGGAGCGATTAGATGGCGTCCAGCGTAATGACAGAGGCAATTCTAATTATTGCGTCTATTGTTGTGGCAACTAGCATTGCAGGTGTGGTAATGTCGCAGGTTGGAACATTCGAGTCTACATTTACTGCAACATCCGAGGCGCAAAAAAATGAAATGCTCACAAAGCTCAAAGTAATCCATGTCATGCGAAACACCACCGCATCTCCACCTACCCTGGAAATTTGGACAAAAAACATTGGAATTGATCCAATCACTGCACCAACATCAATAGATGTGTACTTTGGCGAGTCTGGCTCTGCGCAAAGAATCACATATAGCGCATCTGGTGGAGAAGACACTTGGAAATTCCAGTCCTTGCCTACTATGATCCAAAAAATGGATACATTTCAGATCAAAATTACGGACAGTCAGCTTACCTCTGGCAAGACATATGTAATTCGAGTTAGTGCGCCAAACGGCGTTTATTCTGATTATGTTCTTTCAACCTAATGGAGATAACACATGGGCCTAAGTGTAGCGATTGCAGGTGGCATAGTCATGTTTTCTCTAGTGTACATACTATTGATGCTGCCTGGGGTGGTAGACCAGACCACTGCGGTAAGCAAGGCATCATCTACTATTTCAGAGGTGGAAAATTCCATACTAAAGACAAACATAGTAATGAGTGCATTTTCTGCCACTTCTGGCTCTACTACGATGGATTTTTCCATAACAAGCTCTGGTACAGAAAAGCTCTGGAACTATGAGAAATTCAATCTCATAATCACATATCCTATTGCAGGCAACACAAACAAAACCCAGTCATTTACGTATCAAAGCGGCGCATGTGGAACGCCGGCTGCTGGAAAGTGGTGCATCACATCAATCTCTGGGGACAGCTTTGATCCAAACATACTAAACACAAATGAGGTCCTAAACGGCAGAGCCACATCCAGCACAACTTTGGGTGTGGGAACTGCATACGCTACAATATCTACTGATACGGGTGTTACCGCTAGTAGAACCGATGGAACCTAGCTTGTGATATTTCGTTCGAAAAGACCAAACACCATCTTATATCAAATTTTTCTTCACGAGTTTTGTTGAATCTAGTACTAGGCCTATTTTGTAAAATGGAGGAATCATGACTGAAATCATTCCATGTACCAACGAAGAAGTTGACAGGCAGTTTGGTGGAGGAATACCATTTCCAACCCTGATGCTAATTGAAGGTGATCACGGCACTGGCAAATCCGCACTAGCAGCGCAATTCATGAAAGGATTCTTGCAGTCTGGCAAAAAAATTCTCTGTGTCACAGAAAACACCGTAAAAGAGTACATTGAGAACATGAAGGCTATAACATTTAATTTCTCTACTGCATTTTTGCGAAATCGCCTAACCATAATGCCGCTGCACATGTATGGAGTCCAGTGGAATCGAGAGCAATCTGCGTATTTGCTCCCAGTAGTTGGCAAATACATTGGTAACAGCTTCAAAGAACACAATTGTGTTGTAATTGATTCATTATCGCTATTAACGGTATTTTCTGATGCAAGCAGAATCTTGGAATTTTTTACCCAATGCAAGTATTTGGTTGCGCGAGGAATGAGCATCATAATTACCATACATCCAGAAGACATTCCACCAGACCTTCGAATGAGAGTCAAGGGCGGTGTGGACGTATACCTCAAGCTTGGCTCTACTAATATTGGCGGTAAAGACGTCAAGACCCTAAAGATTGTCAAACTTATTGGTTCTAAGGAAAACACAGATTCTGGATTTGCCTTTGAAGTGGACATGACCTTTGGAATAAAGATCGTCCCAATATCGATGGCAAACGCATAGGAGGCAGAAAATGCCGTTTGATTTTGCCCAAGTAAAGGACAACCGCTTCATTGAGGAGCTCAAAAAGTCACCTCATCTTCTCAACTATATTGACACGTACACATCCAGGGGAAACCCACTGCCGCTATTTACCGAAACACTACAGGCAGAGCACAAAAAGCTCAAAGAGCCAAACCTGGTCTATCCCGTCACAGATACCACATACATCCACATCAATCCCCATACTAGCGCAGATGATGGCTATATGGAATATGTCATAGTAGAGCCAGACCAGCCGGACAGAAAAGTAATGGATATTGCAGACAAGATGTTTGCAATTAGATCTGCAGACATGATTCCTCCTACAGAAATCACAGAAAGATTCAACATGATAGACAACTATCTAAAAACCAGCACACAAATATCGGAAACCCCAGTTGACTATAACACACTGGGAGATGTGTACAAACTACAGACTCTTCCTGTATACAAAAATGACTGGACAGGACTGCGTTATCATTTTCTGCAAAAAAGGGCAGGAACTGGCATACTGGATCCATTTCTTTCAGATTCTAACCTAGAAGATATCTCAATTATTGGTGCGGGAAACGTCTATGTCATCCACAAATCCTTTGGTGCACTAAAATGCCCATTGTTTTTGGGTGTGGAAGAAATTGATGAGCTGATTATATCCATGTCGGAGCAATTTGGTAAAACAGTATCTCATGCAAAACCAGTAATTGACGCAGTGCTTCCAGATGGGTCCAGAATTAACATTGTGTTTGGCAAAGACATCTCCCGCAAAGGCACAAACGCAACCATAAGAAAGTTCGCAAGCACCCCACTATCAATTACCCAAGTTCTGACATCAAAGGCACTTGACTTCAGAGAGGCAGCCTACATGTGGATGATGCTAGCAGAAGGTATGAGTGTTTTCATAAATGGAGAAACTGCATCTGGAAAAACTACCACGCTAATGGCGCTAACTGCATTTATTCCATCAAACTGGAAAATCGTAACAATAGAAGACACTCCTGAGCTTACACTACCGCACTCTAACTGGATTACAGAGCAAACGCGTGATACTGGTAACGAACACTCCTCTGTTACCATGTTTGATTTGCTAAAGGCTGCATTAAGACAGCGCCCAAACTATATCTTTGTGGGAGAAATCAGAGGAGCCGAAGCAAACATTGCGTTTCAGGCTATGCAGACTGGTCACCCAGTAGTGTCTACGTTTCACGCAGCAAACATGACTGCTCTGATTCAGAGAATTACCAACCCTCCAATGCTCATTCCAAAGACAAACGTGGAAAACCTCAACATTGGACTATTCCAAGGTGCTGTGCAGGGACCTGGCGGAAAAAGAGTAAGACGCGTTCTATCCATTAACGAGATCCTTGGCTATAATGCAGAAGGTGGAAACATAATGTTCATTCCTGTCTTTAACTGGGATCCTGGATCAGATGAGGTAAAATTCCGAGGCAAAGGTTCTAGTGCTCTGTTTGTGCAAAAGGTCCTAGAAAAGCGAGGAATGCACAAAAAAGACGAAGGACTGCTCTATGAGGAACTGGAAATGCGTGCAAAAATCCTGCAAAAAATGATGGAAAAAAGAATATTCAACTTTTATGATGTGTTTGACTCTATCTCACACTGCAGAGAAATTGGCCTTGAGGCATTCTACAAGGAACTTGATACACTATGATGCAGATTCCATTACTGAAGAATCTCTCACTAGCTAACATACAGAAGACCGACGAAAAGTTTGTGTATTTTGTGGCATTTTTGTACAGTATCTCTACTGGTGAGGTCGGTGGAATTGATCTAATCAAAACAGCACGCGAGACAAACTATGGAAAATACACATCCGCACTCAAAGAAGTATACCAGCTTGGAATTGGTTGGGGTTATGGCGTATCAAAGTCACTTGAGATGATTGCAGACAAGGTCTCAACAGACAAGGCAGACCAGCTAAAGCAATTACTAATGAAACTTGCTCAAGTAATCAGACTTGGCGATTCGCTCAAGACATTTTTGGCAGAAGAAATCAAAGGAACGCTGGTCAACTATGCCATAGTATATGAAAGAAAGCTGGAAAACCAAAAACTATTCCTAGAAATGTTCTATACGTTGATGTCTACTGCGGCATTTATGATTGCTGCAAACTCTATTATGAGTATGTTAATGGGCCAGCAAAACTCGGAGCAAATCCTGCTAATGTCGTTTATTGGCGTGGCTGCAAGCATGAGTGCATTTGTGTTTATGATGTATATCATGTTCCCCCGAGACAAGCTTGGCTATGCAAGTGCAGACGATGATCTCAAGTTCCGACTCAAAGTCTACATGGCAGTAGGCGCCGGCGTGGGAATAGGTACGGTTCTTGCCGTAATTCAGGTTGTACCGTTTACCATAGCAGTAGGTGTGGCCGGTACTCCACTGTTGTATCCTGGATTAGTAGCAAGAAAAATGGAGCAAAGAATTAAGCACCTAAATGATTGGTATCCGCAGTTTATCCGACACTTTGGTGAGATCTATGCAACTGTAGGCTCTGTGGGTGGTGCACTAGAGGCAGTCCTTCGAAGCGACTTTGGGCCGCTACAGGTGCAAATAGAGAGATTCAAAAACAGAATCAAGCACAGAATAGAGCAAAAAGTTGCATTTGAGCTAATGTCTCGCGACACTGGCAGTGAAATCATTGCAAATGGCAACGATGTAATCTCTTATGCCATGGACAAGGGTGGCAATCTGCACATTGCTGGAAACCAAGTATCTGAAATCACAGTCAAAATCAATGAGCTTCGCGCAAAGCGCACCCAGACAGCAAAGACATTTGAGACAATCATCATAGTATTGCATGCACTAACTCTGGCAGTATTTGGCTTGATGAACAAGCTTACCGGAATATTCTTTGAGCTGGTAAACACAGTCGATATCTCTAATGATACGCTCAGTCTGACACCAATTGATCCGCAATTCATGGCATTGATGATGCCTGCAATGATAATAATGACATCGGGCATTTCTGCAATGGCGCTCAAAGTAGCACAAGGTGGACTATACAAGACAGTTTTTTACCATGTAGCGATACTGATGATGATTGGCTCTGTTGTAATGTTTGTAATGGATGCATTACTATCAGACTATCTAGCAACGCATGTACTGGACTTTGTCAAGCCTGCAGTCTAGTCCTGTATGGGCAAATCAAACACACAGCATCCTATAACGCCGCTTGCAGAAAATATCATACTATGAGTATTCAGGTAGCCTCAGCAGATACAATTCAGGTAGTCTCTTTTATGTTACAAAACCAAGCAGAAAAAAAGGAAGACTATGCAATCCCAATTGAACAAGTACGAGAAATTCGCTCTGTTGAAAAAATCACCCGAGTTCCAAAGTCTGAATCTTTTGTAAAAGGAATAATGAACCTGAGAGGCCTGATCATACCAGTAATTGATGTCAAAGAAAAACTTGGCCTGGGATCTCAAGGAACAACTAGTGTAAAGCAAAGAATTCTTGTTGCAAACATTGGTGATTCTCTGACTGGTCTTCTAGTAGACGAAGTAGACCAAGTAATGAGAATACAAACAAAAGACATTGATTCTGCACCACAAGCAACATCGGAATCCCATCACTACATCCAAGGAATAGCAAAGCTGGATCAAAAACTCATAATTTTACTTGATGCCAATGTATTGCTTTTGGGCAAAAAAGAAGAAAAACAAGAAGCGCCAAAATCTACACAAGCCTCAACACAATCGACCACACCAGAACCACCAAAAACAGAAATGACGCAGGTGGAAATCTCAAACCAAACCATTGATGATATTCCGCCAGAATTAGCTGCAGTATTTGCAGAAGATCAAAATGGAATAGCACCCACCCAAATAATCCGAGAAGAATCTTAGCTTTTTGCCAGCCTGGCACCGATATTGCAGACAAAGTTCCCTGAAGTTTAAAGCAAAATGTCTTGGCTGGGCATATACATGTCATACAAACTACCAAAACTAGAGGAAATCTATGACAAAATAGACGCAGAACGTACTCCTATGAGCCACGAAGACGGGTGCCAGTGGGGCTTGGACTATCTCAAAGATATACAAAAACAGCTAGAAAAACTCGAAAAAAAGGCACTAGAGCAAAACAACCCAACATTATACCGAAACGTACGGCTTTCTATGCAGCGCTCAGAAGAAGCCATGGCGGAATTAGAGGGTAAAATTAAGTACATACGAAAGTAGTACCGAACAATTCTGTATATTTTGTCTGATCACCACAAACACACTTGATGATATATCGACATTTGATTTTACGTCATTAATGCAATCTGGATTGATTATTCCTAGCTATATCAGAATTAACGGGATGTGTGGGTGTTGCTAGCCGCATCGGTTTCCCAGATTAATGTCCTAATAATCAATGATTCGGCATACATGAGTACCCTACTAAAAGATCTCATATCTAGTTCTGCCATTCAGGTCTGTGATATTGCACGGGATGGAATTGATGGCCTGCGCAAAATTGCTCTGCGTAAACCAGATGTCATATTGCTTGATCTGGAAATGCCCCGAATGGATGGAGTCACATTCATAGAAGAAATGGTAAAAAAAGGAACACTAATTCCTACCATTCTGGTTAGCAGCTTCAGCCAAGATGGTGCAAAAATTGTTCTAGATGCACTGGAAAATGGCGCAATTGATTTTGTTCCAATATCTCAAGTAAATCCAGACGGAACCAACCAACTCAAAGAAATGCTGATATCAAAAATCACTGGTGCTGCAAAATGCGATCCGTACAAGCTAGTAATTGAAAAAATCGGCAGCCTACGGCCAAAAAGAAAAGGAATTGTATCTTCTCAGGCAGCAACTACTGTTGTAACTATTGCGTCATCCACTGGTGGGCCAGGCATTGTGCAAAAAATTCTCTCTGGCTTTCCAGCAGACATCAAGGCAGGAATCTTAGTAGTACAGCATATGCCAAAAGGATTCACGCAAAAATTCGCAGAAAGACTAGATGAGGCATGTGAAATAACAGTAAGAGAGGCAAAAGAAGGCGACCTAATAACTCAGGGAGTAGCCCTAGTTGCGCCAGGAGATCTGCACATGGAAGTAGACGCAAATCTCAAAATCAAGCTCATAAACGGCCCCAAGCGCTTTGGCGTTAGGCCTGCAGCAAATGTTACAATGGTTTCTGCATCGGAATTCTTTGGCGCAAACACCGTAGGTGTTACGCTTACCGGGATGGGTCATGATGGTGCTTTTGGCATGAAGACCATAAAACGACGAGGCGGCAAGACCTTTGCGCAGGACGAAAAATCATCCGTGGTGTTTGGAATGGCAAAGGCCGCAGTAGAGCTAAATGCAGTAGACCAACTTTTGCCACCGGAAAAAATTGCCGATGCTGTAGTAGAGGAGGTAAACAAGCTTGTCGCAAAATAGCTATCGCGAAATGTATGTATCTGAAGCCCTAGAGCATGTAGAGACAGTCAATGAAACCTTGCTGAAACTAGAAGAAGAGCCAGAAAAGCGCGAATATTTGGATTTGATATTTCGTTCTGCACATACTGTCAAAGGCATGTCTGCCACTATGGGCTATGACGACACTAGGGAATTGTGCAAAAACATTGAGAACATTTTTGATAATATGCGAAAAGGCCAGGCAAAACTCACACCAAACTTGGCAAGTGCTCTTTTCAAGTGCATTGATTTGTTGAGGGAAATGATAGCAGATGAGAAAAAGAAAGTCGATCTAAAGCCATTCCTGCAAATGCTAGAAAAGCCAGATCAAGTGCAGGCAACCGCAAGCGAGTCTGCCGCAAGTGCTGCCAAATCTCCTACCATTCGTGTCAAAATGACAGACCTGGACTCGCTGGTAAATCTGGTAGGTGAGCTGGTAATATCTAAAATGAGACTAGAGCAGACCATGAGCAAAAACTCGGATGAATCCCACCAAGTTCTGATGGAGCTGGACAGACTAGTCACTGATTTGCAATACCAGTCCATGAAACTCAGACTAGTTCCAATTGACCAAGTTTTTAGCAGATTCACAAGACTAGTCCGAGATACATCTGCATCTTTGGGCAAACAGGTAAACCTAGTCATGGAAAGCTCTGGAATTGAGCTGGACAGAACAGTACTTGATGCAATCACTGATCCATTATTGCACATTTTACGAAACTGTGTGGACCACGGACTAGAGCCACCACAGGAAAGAACAGATGCGGGCAAAAATCCAACTGGTACAATACGCCTCACGGCATATGGCGTAGGCGACCAAGTCGCAATAAAAATAGAGGACGATGGTCGCGGAATCAACCTAGACCGACTAAAGGCAAAGGCAATCGAAAAAGAATTACTAACAGAAGACCAGGCAATGAAGCTCTCAGATGAAGAAGCAATCAATCTGCTTGGCACACCAGGCCTCTCCACTGCCAAAGAGGTAACTGATGTTTCTGGAAGAGGAGTAGGAATGGATGTAGTAATAACTCAGGTAGAACAAGTTGGTGGAAGTGTCAAGATAACGACTGAACAGGGAAAGGGGACCACAATGGTTCTGACCATTCCGTTGAGTGTTTCTATCATTGGAGGCCTTTTGATCAATGTATCTGGCGACAAGTATGTCTTACCATTGTCTAGTATTTCAACCACAGTAGTAGTGGAACAAAGCCAGATCAAAAGCATCCACAGCCAAGAGGCAATTGTGTTGCGCGAGCAAGTAGTCCCATTGATACGTGTAGCAGAAATGCTGGGACTGGGACAAACCATCGAATCTGATAAAATTACTGTAGTTATTGTGGACAAGGGTGGAAAGCCATACGGACTGGTAGTTGATTCCTATGACAGAAAGCAGGAAATTGTAATTAAACGACTAGCAAATGAAACACATTCATCGGATCTTTTCACCAATGCTACAATACTTGGAGACGGTAGTGTAGCATTGATTCTGGATCCGGCGCTCTTAGTATAGGTGATCCACTTGAGCACACTGTCGGTTCTTAATCCAGAAGAAACCCGTACACTAGAAAAGATCTTTTGCCAGTATATTACATCAAAAACAGCTGGTGCACTATCTACACTTCTTGGCGAGCCAATCAATCATCAGGTAAAAATTCTTGAGAATGTCTCTCACATCAAAAGCACCAAGCTAGCGCCAGATGAAATAAAAATGTGCGCAGTACGTCTAAACGGCAAAGGTGATACCCACATAGAAATTCTCTACACCATTAAAGAAAAACATGCAAAAAAAATTGCGGCCAAGCTAATGTGCGTGAATGAAATCTGCCAAATAGATGAGATGGGAGCATCTGCAATCCAAGAAGTAGCTAATATCATGACTGGCTCGTTTTTCAATGCATTATCGCACGGTACTGGATTTAGGGTTGATCTGTCTACACCTGATTACAAAAATGACGAGCTGCATTCTTTGGTTGATCTTTCTGTCAAAGATGTGATAAACCCAGTCGATTATGCAGTAATTGCAGATGTGGAATTGGTTGGCGAGTCAAGCGGCACAAAACTGCACATGATAATAATGCAAAATCCAAATGATGCAAGAAAATTACTGGAAAACCACAAATCCGGCGTCATATCGGCACAGGAGGCGCCATCATATCCTGTGGGTGGAGACAATTCTGAATTAGATGCACTGTTAGGTGACATTTTAGGGGACAAGTAGATGAGCTTTACAAAGCAGACTCAGAATTCTAGTACACTAGATATTCCTATG
>Ga0233425_10010750_pt1 | contig 10985 bp, 9 predicted proteins | sample Watercolumn_Towu_2_FD_181712 | JGI IMG/M metagenome (GOLD analysis project Ga0233425, IMG submission 181712) | Freshwater microbial communities from Lake Towuti, South Sulawesi, Indonesia - Watercolumn_Towuti2014_140_MG | ecosystem: Environmental > Aquatic > Freshwater > Lake | place: Indonesia...
ATATCCGTGCGGCGCTGCCTGACGGCTGGATCACCAACACGACCGTATGGCACGTCAATCCGACGGGTAAATTCTACATCGGCGGCCCCGACGGCGACGCCGGCCTCACCGGCCGCAAGATCATCGTCGACACCTATGGCGGCGCCGCGCCGCACGGCGGCGGCGCGTTTTCCGGCAAGGATCCGACCAAGGTCGATCGTTCGGCCGCTTACGCCGCCCGCTACCTCGCCAAGAATATCGTCGCGGCCGGGCTCGCCGACCGCTGCACGCTGCAGCTCTCCTACGCCATTGGCGTCGCCGAGCCGCTCTCGATCTATGTCGATCTGCATGGCACCGGCCATGTTTGCGAGGAAAAGGTGGAAGAGGTGCTGCCTCAGCTCGTTCGCCTCTCGCCGCGCGGCATCCGCGAGCATCTTCAGCTCAACCGACCGATCTACGCCCGAACCTCCGCCTACGGCCATTTCGGCCGAGCGCCGGATGAGGATGGCGGCTTCTCTTGGGAGAAGACCGACCTCGTCGACCAGCTGAAGTCGCATTTCGCCTAAACTCGGCCGGTCGAGGATCGCCCCGGAAGGCGATTCAAAGGCACAGCGCGGATTGTTCCGTTCATTGCGAGACGGACAATGAGAACTGCGCTGAGAGACGTCCAATGAGAGCGCGGCCAGTCAGCGCTTATGAGCGAGACCCCTCAGCAACGACGGCCTCACGCGCGCCTGTATGGCCGGTCGAAAGGCAAAGCGCTTCGCAAGCATCAGGCCGCCCTGATCGCGGAGCTGCTGCCGCGTCTGTCGCTCGACCTGTCGCAGCCGGCGCCCGCTTTCGCGCGAGAAACGCGCCTCGAGATCGGCTTTGGCGGCGGCGAGCATCTAATCGCCGCCGCGACTGAGAGCCCTCAGGTCGATTTCATCGGCTGCGAACCTTTTATCAATGGCGTGGCGAAGCTCCTCGCCCGAATCGAAGAACGCGGGCTGACGAACATCCGGCTTCATCAAGGCGACGCCACAGACGTTCTCGACTGGCTGCCCGACGACTGCCTGTCGCGCGCATATCTGTTCTATCCCGACCCATGGCCAAAACGGCGCCATCGCAAAAGGCGCTTCATCGCGCGCGACAATCTCGACCGTTTGGCGCGAACGATGCGCGCGGACGCGGAGCTGCGTTTCGCCACGGATATCGACGATTACGCCGCCTGGACGCTGGCGCGGGTGCGGGGGCGCCCCGATTTCGCCTGGCGCGCGCGGCGCGCCCAAGACTGGCTAACGCCCTGGCCAGGCTGGACCCAGACCAAATATGAAGCCAAAGCCATGGCCGAAGGCCGCAATCCGGTCTATCTGACCTTCGTCCGGGCGCAGCGCTAAGTCCGCGCGAAGCGGCAGCGCCTCCAAATCACCGGTCGATGATCACAACGGGAGAAGCGCATGGTTGAAACGGCGAGAATGGCTGGCGAGCGGATGACGCCTATTGAAACGACGGCAGATCAGTTCCGCGCCGACGTTCTCGACGCTTCGATGCGGCAAATCGTGCTCGTGGATTTCTGGGCGCCATGGTGCGGACCTTGCCGTCAGCTCGCGCCCGTCATCGAGCGTCTGGTCGCCGCAACCGGCGGCAAAGTCGCGCTCGTCAAAATGAACATCGACGCCGATCCGCTGATCGCCGATCAGCTCGGCGTCAAGTCGATCCCGGCGGTCGTAGCGTTTCAGCGCGGGCGGCCCGTCGACGGATTCGTCGGCGCGCTGCCCGAAAGTCAGATCAAGGGATTTCTGGAGCGGCTTGCCGGCCCTATCGAGGAGGAAGGCGATGTGCTGGAAGTGGCGCAGGCGATGATCGCGGATGGCGATCTCGCAGGCGCGGAGTCCTTGCTCAGTGAACTCGCTGGCGGCGAACCGCCCAACGCCAAAGCTGCCGCCGCCTTGATTCGCCTATTTACAGACTCAGGACGCTTTGATGACGCCGGGGCGCTTTTCGACGCTCTTCCTGAGGCCGCGCGCCGGGACAGCGACGTCGCGGCGGCTGCGGCGGCGCTTCAGAACGCCGAGCAGGCTCAGGATCTCGGCGAAATCGACGATCTGAGAAATCGTATCAATTTCGATCCCAACGACCTCCAGGCCCATTTCGACCTCGCGCTCGCGCTGAACGCCAAAGGGCTGCGCGAGGAAGCGGCTAATGCGCTGCTTGAAATCGTCCGACGCGACCGTAGTTGGAATGACGATGGGGCAAGGAAGCAGCTCATCCAGTTTTTCGAGGCGTGGGGACCGATGGACAAGGCGGCCGTGATCGCGCGGCGACGGCTGTCCGCGCTGCTCTACTCATAGGGAGGCGTTCGCCATATGAGCCTGAACCGTCCCTACGCCGACATCAGCGAATTGCCGAAGGTTCTGCCGGTCTTTCCGCTTTCGGGCGCCATATTGCTGCCGCGCGGCGAGCTGCCGCTCAATATTTTTGAGCCGCGCTATCTCGCAATGGTCGACGAATCCATCGCTGGCGCTCGCCTGATCGGCATGATCCAGCCGCTGCCGGGCGACGACACGGTCGCCGAAGCGACCCAGCTCTATGATATCGGCTGCGCTGGACGCATCACGCGCCTCGCCGAGACCGGAGATGGCCGCTATCTCATCACTCTCACCGGCGTGGCGCGCTTTCGCATCCTTGAGGAGCTGACCGTCCGGACTCCATTCCGGCAGTGTCGGATCAGTTATGACGAGTTCTCGGAAGATCTGACGGCCGGCGCCGGCGCTGACGCGGTCGACCGCGAAAGCATGGTGTCGATGTTGCGCAACTTCGCCGAATGTTCGAAACTCGAAGTCGACTGGGCGAGCATAGACGCTGCTCCGACTGAGACGCTCGTCAATGCGCTGGCGATGATGTGTCCGTTCGGCGACAACGACAAGCAGGCGCTGATCGAAGCGATCGATTTGAAGACCCGCGCGGAAACGCTGATCGCGCTTGCGAAACTCGATCTCGCGCAGCGGCATGGCGACCGGTCGCAGTGGCATTGAAGGAAACGACGCATGACTGACGAACGCGAGCCCGGCGACGAGAAGCTTGAATCTTCGGCGGAACCGACCCGGATCGACCCGCGCTTGCTCGAAATCTTGGTTTGTCCGCTGACAAAGACCACGCTCGAATATGATAGCGCGCGTCAAGAGCTCATCTCGCGCTCGGCGCGACTCGCCTATCCGATCCGTGACGGCATTCCGATCATGCTGCCTGAAGAGGCGCGTCAGATCGACTGACCTGCTCGTCCGCAATGGACGAACCTTCGCCCTCGAAGCTTCTGGCGCTCCTCGACCTCGAGGAGGTCGGAGAAGATCTCTTTAGGGGCCACAGCCCGGCCTCTTCCGGCCGCCAGGTCTACGGCGGACAGGCTGTCGCGCAAGCGCTTGTCGCCGCGACGCGCACCGTGCCCGCGGACCGTCCCGTCCATTCGCTGCATGGCTATTTCGTCCTCGCCGGCGATCCCTCGACGCCGATCGACTTCGCAATCGAACGCGTGCGCGACGGCAAGAGCTTCACGACGCGACGCTGCAACGCGACCCAGCGCGGGCATACGATCTTTTCGATGGAAGCGTCGTTTCAGCGGCGCGAAGAGGGCCTCGCGCACGCCGCCCCCATGCCGGACGCGCCGGACCCGGAGAGCCTCGACGACATGCATGCGCTCGTCGAGCGCTTTCGCGCCTTCCTTCCCGAACAGGTGGAGAGCTGGCTCAAGCGGCGAAGCGCGCTCGACATGCGCGTCGTCGCGCCGGACGACATGTTTTTTCCCGACCGCCGCGCCGCCGGCCAGATGATTTGGTTTCGCGTGCGCGGCGCGCTGCCGGACGACATCGTTATCCACAATGCGCTGCTCGCCTATCTTTCCGATATGACTTTGCTCAATACGGCGCTGCTCGTCCACGGTCTGACGATCTTCGATCCGAAGATTCAGGTCGCGAGCCTCGATCACGCGCTCTGGATTCACGCGCCGCTGCGAGTCGACGAGTGGCTACTTTATGCGCAGCAAAGCCCATGGGCCGGCGGCGCGCGCGCATTGACGCGGGGCCAGATCTTCGCCCGCAAGGGACGACTCGTCGCCTCAGTGAGCCAGGAAGGATTGGTGCGCCTGCGCGACGAAACGCGATCGGATTCAGCTGCCCGCAGTTGAGGCAGCCGACAAGATTTTGCGCAAAATCTAGGCAATATGCTTTGCGTGACCTCACGAACATGATCGCGGGCTTCCGACGAACCCAGCGAGCGGCATAGTAGCAGCGCGAAAAGGCTATAGTGACGCCCCTTGGGTAAGCCGCCTGCGCAGCCGAAGCGGGCTTCTTGGCGAATTCAGGCGTCAGCGCGGCTGGCACGCCATTTGAAAGCGCCAAGACGCCGACGCGGCGGCGTCCTCCCCGCGAGCTGCATCAAGACGCCGTCGTCAGGCGAGCGACGCTCGCCAACGAGGTCGATAACAACAGGATTGGCAGATGAAAATCGTGACAGCGATCATCAAGCCGTTCAAGCTCGATGAGGTCCGCGACGCGCTGACCAACATCGGCGTGCACGGCCTTACCGTGACTGAGGTCAAGGGCTACGGACGTCAGAAAGGACATACCGAAATTTATCGCGGCGCCGAATATGCGATCAGTTTCTTGCCGAAGCTTAAAATCGAAGTCGCCGTGGACGCGGCCGTCGTCGATCAGGTGATCCAGGCAATCTCCAACACCGCACGCACCGGACAAATCGGCGACGGAAAGATTTTCGTCATGCCGCTTGAGCGCGCCATCCGCATCCGCACCGGCGAAACCGACGCCGACGCGCTTTGATCGCCTCCCCGCAACATCAGGAGCTCTCACACATGAAACTTCCTTCGCCTCGAAGCGCTTCTGTCGCTTCGGTCATCGCGGGAGCGGCGATTTCGGCCTCGCTGGCGTTTCCGGCCTTCGCTGCGAACGAGCCGACGCCCAATCCCGGCGACACCGCCTGGATGCTGACATCGTCGGCCTTAGTGCTGATGATGTCGATCCCTGGCCTCGCGCTCTTTTACGGCGGCCTGGTGCGCGCCAAGAACGCGCTGTCAATTCTCTCGCAAGTCTTCGCAATCGTCTCGCTTGTCGGCGTGATCTGGACGATTTACGGCTATTCGCTCGCTTTCGGCGACGGCGGGTCCCTGAACAATTATATCGGCGGATTCAACAAGCTGTTTCTGAAAGGCGTCACAGCCGCCTCCAATGCCCCGACCTTCACCCCGGGTCACGTCATTCCGGAATACGCCTTTTTCGTCTTCCAGATGACCTTCGCGATGATCACCCCGGCGCTGATCGTCGGCGCCTTCGCGGAGCGCATGAAATTTTCGGCCGTGCTGCTGTTCGTCGCCTTTTGGGTGACGTTCATCTACTTCCCGATTGCGCATTGGGTATGGGGCGTCGCCGATCCGAACGCGCTGGTCGACGCCGCGACGCAGCTCGCGGCGGCCGGCGACGAGGCGGCGAAAGCCGCCGCGCAGGCGAAGATCGACGAGATCAATGGCGCCATCGGCTGGCTTGCGGGCAAGGGCGCTCTGGACTTTGCGGGCGGCACGGTGGTGCACATCAACTCCGGCATCGCCGGTCTGGTGGGCGCGATCATCGTCGGCAAGCGCATCGGCTTTGGCAAGGAGGCTTTGCCGCCGCATGCGCTCACCCTGTCGATGGTCGGCGCCTCATTGCTGTGGGTCGGCTGGTTCGGTTTTAACGCAGGCTCCAATCTCGAGGCGAACGGCACGACTGCGCTGGCGTTCGTCAACACCATGGTGGCGACCGCAGCTGCGGCGCTCTCCTGGATGATCGTCGAGTGGCTGGTGAAGGGCAAACCTTCCATGCTCGGCCTCATCACCGGAGCGGTCGCCGGCCTCGTCGCGGTGACGCCGGCGTCGGGCTACGCCGGCCCAGTCGGCGCCGTCGTCCTTGGCCTCGCCGTTTCGCCGATCTGCCTCTTCTTCGTCGACTTCGTGAAGAAGATGGCCGGCTACGACGACGCGCTCGACGTATTCGGCGTGCACTGCATCGGCGGCATCACCGGCGCGCTGGCGACCGGACTTTTGGTCAATCCCGATCTCGGCGGCGTCGGCATCACCGACTACACCAATCTGGAAACCTTCGCCGGAACCTATGACATGGTCGCGCAGATGAAGGCCCAGGGAATCGCCGTCGTCGCGACTCTTTTGTGGTCGGGCGTCGGTTCGGCGATCCTCTACAAGCTCGTCGACATCATCGTCGGTCTGCGGCCCACGCCCGATCAGGAGCGCGAAGGCCTCGACATCACCGATCACGGCGAGCGCGCTTACAACTACTGAAAGCTTAGTCTCCTGGCACAACGCGAAACGGCGCCCACGGGCGCCGTTTTATTTTGTTTGAGTCGCCAGCATTACCCGATGCCATGCGCATCCTTCTCCCATAGGGAGAAGGTGGCCCCGCGAAGCGGGGTCGGATGAGGGGTTCCATCTTTTCCAAGTCCGTTACCCCTCACCCGGTCGCTCCGCGACCACCCTCTCCCATCGGGAGAGGGTTAGCGCACGCCACGGACGTATTGCCCTCGTCATCGAGCGACGGCAACATGCGCGCCCTTCGATATTTCCAGATGGGCGAAGACAAATGTTTCGAAACATTGGACGCGCTTTCTTTACTGCCGCGATCGTCGGATTCGCTTTCGCCCTTCCCGCTCGCGCCGCCGAGCGCGTCGTCAATCTCACCTTCGTCGTTTTCAGCGACATCTACGAAATGGCTGAAAGAGACGGACGCGGCGGCTTCGCGCGCGTCGCCGGCGCCCTCAAAGCCGAGCGCGCAAAGACGAAGAATGTCATCGTCGCGCTTGCCGGCGACACGCTGTCGCCCTCGCTCACTTCGAGCGTCGACAAGGGCGCGCATATCATCGAACTCCTCAACCGCGTCGGCCTCGACGTGTTCACGCCCGGCAATCACGAGTTCGATTTCGGCGAAGCGGTTTTTCGCCAGCGCATGGGCGAAGCGAAATTCGCGCTGCTCGCCGCCAATCTGCGCGACGCCTCGGACCATCCCCTGCCCGGCTTCGCCGACAGCAAAATCATCGACGTCGATGGCGTGAAAGTCGGCGTCTTCGGCCTGACTGACGACGAGGCGGCGAGACGATCCAGTCCCGGAACCCTGAAACTTCTTCCGGCGATCGAGACCGCCAAGCGCGAGGCGCAGGCGCTGCGCGACGCCGGCGCCGACCTCGTCGTCGTGATCACGCATTCAGAGTGGCAGGACGATCTGCGTCTCGCGAAGCTCGGACCGATCGACATCGTTCTGTCGGGTCATGACCATAATCTTCTTGTCGCCTATGACGGGCGCGCCGCGATCGGGGAGACTCAGGCCGACGGCGTCAATCTCGTCGCGATCGATGTCGAGATGCGCATCGCCAACGACGGCGTCAAGCGCTGGACGCCAAGATTTCGCATCATCGAGACCGCCGATGTCGCGCCCGACGCGGCGATCGCGGAGCGCGTCGCGCAATATCAAGCCGAGATCGACAAGGCGCTCGACGTCGACATTGGCGTCACGCAGACGCCGCTCGACAGCCGCAAGACGAGCGTTCGCACTCAAGAGACGGCGATCGGCGACTTTTTCGCCGACACGATGCGCATGGCGACCGGCGCCGACGTCGCGATCATCAACGGCGGCGGCATTCGCGGCAATCGGAACTATGCGTCCGGAACGAAGCTGACGCGCAAGGATATCGCCAGGGAGCTGCCATTCAACAATCAGCTCGTGACTCTGGAGCTCACAGGCGCCGATCTGCGCGCTGCTTTGGAAAACGCCGTGTGGCTGATCGACAAGGACGCCGGCCGATTCGGCCAGATCTCCGGCGCCCGCATCGTCGTGCGGCGCGACGCGGTTCCGGGTTCTCGCCTCGTCTCGGTAGAGATCGGCGGCAAGCCGCTCGACGACGCAAAGCTCTATAAGGTTGCGACGATCGACTTCCTTGCGCGCGGCAAGGACGGCTATGTCGCGCTGACCCGCGGCAAGCCGCTCGTCAGCGATCTCGAAGGTCCGCTGCTGGCGAATGTCATCGCCGACGCAATTGAAAAGGCAGGCGCGATCGCGCCCGTTGTCGATGGGCGCATCAGGATCGAGTGATCAGAGTCCGCCGAGGCAGACATATTTGATCTCGATATAGTCATCGACGCCGTAGCGCGATCCCTCGCGTCCGAGGCCCGAATGTTTCACGCCGCCGAAAGGCGCCACTTCGGTCGAGATCAGAGTCTCGTTGACGCCGACCATGCCGAATTCCAACTGCTCGGCGACGCGGATGACGCGCGCGACGTCGCGACTGTAAAAATAAGCTGCGAGGCCGTAGGGCGTGGCGTTGGCGAGGCGTACCGCTTCAGCTTCGGTCTCAAATGAAATGAGCGGCGCCACAGGACCGAAAGTCTCCTCGTTGAAGATGAGCGCGTCGGCCGACACATTGGCGAGCACGGTCGGCTGAAAGAAAGCGCCGCCGAGCGCGTGGCGAGCGCCGCCCGTAAGAACCTTCGCGCCATGGGCAATGGCGTCGGCGACGTGACGCTCAACCTTTTCCACGGCCGCTTCTTCGATCAGCGGACCGATGGCGACGCCCTCCTGCGTCCCTTCGCCGACCTTCAGCGCGGCGGCCGCCGCCGCAAGCCTTTCGGCGAAAGCGTCGATGATCGACGCGTGAACGATGATGCGATTCGCCGAAACGCAGGTCTGGCCGCTATTGCGATATTTCGTGGCGATGGCGCCTTCGACCGCGCGATCGAGATCGGCGTCTTCGAAGATGATGAGCGGCGCGTTGCCGCCAAGCTCCATCGAGCATTTCTGGATGTTCTCGGCCGCCTGCCGCAGCAAGATTCTGCCGACTTCAGTCGAGCCCGTGAAGGTCAGCTTTCGCACGAGGGGATTTCGGGTGAATTCCAGTCCCACCGGCGCAGGGTCTTTCGTCGTCACCACATTGATGACGCCCGAGGGCACGCCGGCGCGTTCGGCAAGCTCCGCCAGCGCCAGCGCGGAGAAGGGCGTCAACTCTGCGGGTTTGACTGCCATCGTGCAGCCGGCGCCGAGCGCCGCGCCGACCTTGCGCGCAAACATGGCCGACGGAAAGTTCCACGGCGTGATCGCCGCCGTGACGCCGATCGCCTGTTTGAAGACGAGCACACGACGATCGGTCGGTCCGGGTATGACGTCGCCGTAAATCCGCCGCCCCTCCTCCGCGAACCATTCGATGAAGCTCGCAGCATAGGCGATTTCGCCGCGCGCCTCAGCAAGCGGCTTGCCCATTTCCGCGGTGATGATGCGCGCCAGCCGCTCCTGATCGGCCATGATCAGTTCGAACCAGCGGCGCATGATGCGCGCGCGTTCCTTGGCGGCGCGATCGCGCCAGCTTGGCAGCGCTCGCGCGCAAGATTCGATCGCCTGGCGCGTTTCCGCTACGCCCATGTCTGGAACTTGGCCGAGGATCGCACGAGTGGCTGGGTTATACACGGCGAAGGTCTCGCCGCTTTCGGCGTTGACCCACGCGCCGTCGATGAGTCCCTGCTCGCGAAGGCCAAGGTTGATTGAGTTCATTTTTGACATCCCTAGGCGCGCTCGTCGCGCATTTTTGATAGAAATGGGCAAAGCGGCGTGACGGCCCCTTAAGTGGCGGCTGGCGAACCCGCTAAAAACCGACATAATTGCGGCTCATGGGCAAGCGGCCGGCCGCGCCTTCCTCCGCCTGAGGTCACTTTTGGCTCATTCCAAGATCGTCGATCTGACGCGCATTCGTCTGTCCCGTCGCTCCGTTATCAGCGCCGGCGCCGCCGCCCTGTTCGCCCCATGTACGATGGCGCGGGCGGAAGCGACACCCCCCGCATCCAAACGCTTCGGGACTCTCGCGCAAGGTGAAGTCGAGAGCCATGGCCTTTCGACGTTCGGCGACCTTGGCGAGCCCGCGGACTTCAAACATTTCGGCTACGTCAATCCCAAAGCGCCGAAAGGCGGAACCTTAGCGCTGTCGCCGGCGAGCCCCACCTACGACAGTTTCAACGCCTATGTGTTGCGGGGCAATCCGGCGACGGGCATGACGCTCGTTTTCGACAGCCTGATGAACCAAAGCCTCGACGAACGCGACGCCTATTACGGCCTCGTCGCCAAGAAGGTGCGCATCTCGGCGGATAAGCTGACCTATGCTTTTCTTTTGCGCAAAGAAGCGCGCTTTCACGACGGCTCGCCGCTCACGGCGCATGACGCCGCCTTTTCGCTGAACATCCTTAAGAGCAAGGGGCATCCCGTCATCAGCCAATTGCTCCGCGATCTCGAAAACGCGGAAGCCGAAGCCGACGACGTGCTCGTCGTGCGCTTTGCTCCCGGCCGCACGCGCGATCTGCCGGTAAGCATCGTCGGTCAGCCGATCTTCTCGCGCGCCTATTACAAGGACCGCGACTTCGAGGCGACGACGCTGGAGCCGCCGCTCGGCTCTGGGCCGTACAAAGTCGGCGCCTTCGAGCAAGGCCGCTACATCGCCTATCATCGCAATCCCGACTATTGGGCGAAGGACCTGCCGGTCGCGATCGGCCAGGGCAATTTCGACGTCGTGCGCTTCGAATATTTTGGCGACAGCCAGGTGGCCTTCGAGGCGTTCAAAGCCGGCGCTTTCACTGAACGCGAGGAAAACATCGCTCGCGTCTGGGCGACGGGTTACGATTTTCCGGCGTTCAAAGATGGGCGCGTGAAGCGGACGACGACGCCCAATAACAATATTCCACAGATCCAGGGATGGTTCTTCAACACGCGGCGCAAAATTTTCCAGGATTCGCGCGTGCGAGAAGCGATCGGCTACGCCTTCGACTATGAATGGACAAGCCGCAACCTGATGTATGACGCCTATAAGCGCATCTCGTCCTACTTCGAAAATTCGGAGCTTGAAGCGAAGGGACCGCCGAGCGAACAGGAAAAGGCGCTGCTCGAGCCCTATCGCGCCGATCTGCCCGCGGAAGTTTTTGGCGAACCCTTCGTTGCGCC
>Ga0233425_10010751_pt1 | contig 10982 bp, 9 predicted proteins | sample Watercolumn_Towu_2_FD_181712 | JGI IMG/M metagenome (GOLD analysis project Ga0233425, IMG submission 181712) | Freshwater microbial communities from Lake Towuti, South Sulawesi, Indonesia - Watercolumn_Towuti2014_140_MG | ecosystem: Environmental > Aquatic > Freshwater > Lake | place: Indonesia...
GTTCTTGATCTCTTGGGCTGCTTCCGCGCTGCGCTGGGCAAGCGCGCGAACCTCGTGAGCGACTACGGCGAAGCCCTTGCCCGCATCCCCGGCGCGCGCAGCCTCCACCCCTGCGTTCAGGGCGAGAAGGTTGGTCTGGAAGGCGATGCCGTCGATCACCGAAATGATCTTCGAGATTTCGCCCGACGAGCGCTCGATCGCGTCCATCGCACTGACCGCCTGTTTGACCACGGCGCCACCCTCGGTGGCCTCTTTATGGGTCTTGGCGATCGCGCTGTTGGCGGAGGCCGCGTTTTTCGCGGTTTCCTGCACCATCGCTGTGGCCTGGCGCATGGCCTCGGCAGTTTCTGCGAGCGAGGCCGCCTGCTTCTCCGTGCGTGCGGCGAGGTCGTCCGATCCCACGCGGATCTCGCTGCTGCCCGAGGAAATCACATTGACGCTCGAGCTGACCGACTGAAGTGTGTCGCGCAGCGCGCGGATGGCTGCGTTGAAGTCGCGCTCCACCTGCGCATATTCGGCCGGAAGGCCGGACATGCGGGCGGTCAGATCGCCCTCCGCAAGCTGCGTCAGCGCCGACCCCATCTGGCCCAGGACCACCGCGCGCACCTTTTCCTCGGCGTTTACGAAGTAGGTCGACAGGGCGATGTCGATGTCGAGCAGCGCGACCTTAATCAGTGCGGACACATCCTGTGCCAGTCGGCGCTGCGACGGCAGCCAGCCGAACCGGCCGGACGTCACCATCTCTGTCACCAGTTCTTCCAGGATGACCGCATAGCCGCCGACATACCATTTCGGCTCGAGGCCGATGCGCGCGTGCACGCGTCCGACGCCGACGGCGCGCTGATAATAATCTTCGGTGAGGCCGTCACCGAAGACCTTCATCCAGTGGCTGTTCTGTGCCGCCTTGGCATGTTCGAGCATCCCGTCGCTCGAAAAGAAATGAGTCAGCTCCGGAAAGTTCTTCACCTTGCGGTAGAACTTCTCGAGAGCTCCGCCAACGTAGCGAGAGAGCGCGCTTCTGACGCTGTGAAAGGCCGATGTGTCGGCTTGTTCTAGACCATAAAATTTAAGGCGTGACTGCAACTCCGGATTCATCGCACCGTGCTCCCGTTGTGTAGAAACGCATCCCCGGTGCGACCATGGGGATGGCTGGTAAAAATATCGTATAATTTAGAGGCCGAGAACAGTGCCTACGTAAAAATCTATACGTAAATGACCGGATGCAAGTAGTTATACTGATTAAAGCATCGTTTCCCATGAAAGTTCAGGTCGTATCCGCCATGGCGGCAGCATAGCGATCCTCTGACGCTCTTTGTGTCTTTTTCTTTCTGGTTTTCGTTATGTTTAACGTGACGTTTACCGCCAGGAACTAGGCCGGGGGTCTCCAGAAAATGAGGTCGCCGTGGGAATCATCGTCACACTTCAGGACAAGGTGAATTTGCAGTCCGTCGCGGCTGTCCAGCAGCAGATCGTCGAGGCGATCGAAGCTGACGCGGACGTCGCTCTGGACATCTCCGGTGTCGCCGACACCGACCTGTCCTTCGTCCAACTGCTGGAGGCAGCACGCCAATATGCGGCGCAGGACAACAGGCTGCTGCGCCTGACCCAGCCCGCTTCGCCCGACTGTGCGGCGCTGCTCGAACGAGCAGGATTTCTTTCGCCCCCTTCGCCGGAGACGCTCGACTTCTGGTTCCAGGGCAATCTGCCGCAGTGACCGCGACCGGCCTTCTCGTGACGCTGCGGGGGCGGATCGGTGCGGAGGCGAGCGAGCGTCTGCTGATCGAGGGTGATGTCACGTTCGCGCTCGACGAAGATTATTTCGGCGACGTCGATCGCATGACCAGTCGGCCTCTGGCGGGCCATCCCGAAAATATCGAACTCAACCGAGCCCGCCGCGGCCAGACGAGCTTTGCTGGTGGAGCACACGTCGGAGAGCTCCGGGTTTCGGGAGAGTGTATGCTCTGATCGAAATAGATCGGAACGCAAAAGTAACAAAAACGGCGGAAATTCCACGGTTTATCCAATTTTAACGACATTATTCTATCTGTTTTCGTGAATGGCCGAGGCTGTGGATACTCGAGAAGATCGAGGGAGAATCTAGAATGACTGCTTCCATTTTGACCGTGGACGACTCGTCCAGCCTGCGAATGGCGACGCGCATCGCGCTGTCCGGAGCCGGTTATGCGGTGACCGAAGCTGCCGATGGATGCGAAGGGCTCAACAAGGCCCAGGGTCAGAAGTTCGACATGATCATCACCGACCTGAACATGCCGAACATGGACGGCCTCAGCATGATCCGCGAAATTCGCAAGCTGCCGATCCAGGCGGGCACGCCGATCATCTTCCTGACCACCGAGTCCGACGATGCGGTAAAGCAGCAGGCTAAGGCCGCGGGCGCGACCGGCTGGCTGGTCAAGCCTTTCGTCCCCGACCAGTTGCTGAAGATCGCCAAGAAGGTCCTCGGTCGATGAGTGACCAAGATCCGGTCGCCGCATTCCGGATAGAAGCGGCCGAACTTCTCGATCAGATCGAACAGGCCCTGCTCGACCTCACCCACAGGCTCGACGACAAGTCGCTGATCGACGCCACCTTTCGCGGGCTGCACACGCTGAAGGGCTCTGGCGCGATGTTCGGTTTCGACCGGCTCGCCACCTTCACCCACCATTGCGAGAGCGCCTTCGATCGCGTCCGCAAAGGCTTCGTGCCCGCCACCCCCGAGCTGGTCGCGGTGATCCTCTCCGCGATGGATCACATGCGCGCGCTGGTCGATGACGAGGCTGCGGCCGAGGAGATGGTCGGGGCGGCGATTCTCACCCGTCTGCAGGATGCGATCGGCGACGCGGGCAAGGCGCCGGCAACGCCGGTGTCGGCCGATCCGGACGCTGCGCCGGGCGACGTGCGCGCGGCGGGGTGGAAGCTCTTCTTCAGGCTGCCGCCCGATGCGATGGCCAATGGCACCAATCCGCTTATGCTGCTCGACGAGCTGCGCGATCTGGGCGAGTGCACCATCACCGCGCGGACCGATGCGATCCCGCCCTTGCCGGATTTGGTGCCCACCGAATGCCATATCGGCTGGGACGTCGAACTGCGCGGCGATATCGAACGCAGCGCGATCGAGGATGTCTTCCTGTTCGTCATGGACGACATGGAAATGCAGCTGGAACCGCTCGGCGACACGGTCGGCGAGGATGTCGACAGCGCCGGCCCGGCGCAGGTCGCGGTCGTGCAGGCGGCGGATACCCCCGGTCCGGCCGGCGAGGCTGCCACGCGGCCGGGTGCCAAGGCGGGCGAAAGCGTTCGCGTTCCCGCAGAGCGCCTCGACATATTGATGGACCGCGTCGGCGAGCTGGTGATCGTGCAGAGCCGCCTGTCGCAGCTAGCCAATGGTGGCGCGTCGGGCCCGGCCGGCGAACTGGCTTTGCGGTCGATCTCCGAGGAGATCGAACGGCTGGCGAGCGAGTTGCGGGACACGATGATGGTCCTCCGCATGGTACCGATCGCGGCGTTGTTCGGTCGCTTCCGTCGCCTCGTCCATGATCTGTCGCGGGAAACCGGCAAGGCGATCGATCTGGTCACCAGCGGCGAGAGCACCGAGGTCGACAAGACCGTCACGGAGCGACTGGCCGACCCGATCGTCCACCTGATCCGCAACGCCTGCGATCATGGACTCGAGACGCCCGAGGAGCGCGTCGCCGCCGGCAAGCCGCCGGCGGGACAGGTCCGCCTGGCCGCCCAGCAGGCCGGCGGCGAGGTGCTGATCACGATCGAAGACGATGGCCGTGGGATCAACCGCGAGCGGGTCCGGGCAAAGGCGGAGGCCAACGGTCTGATCCAGCCCGGCCAGCTGCTCAGCGACCACGATCTGCTGCAAATGATCTTCCACCCCGGCTTCTCGACCGCGGCACAGGTCACCAACCTGTCCGGGCGCGGCGTCGGCATGGATGTCGTCAAGCGCACGATCGAGACGCTGCGCGGCACGATCGACATGGTCAGCGAGGAAGGGAAGGGATCGCGTATCACGCTGCGGATTCCGCTCACCCTCGCGATCATCGAAGGCCTGCTGATCCGGGTCGGCGACAGCCGCTATGTCATTCCGCTCGCGGCGGTCGAGGAGTGTCTCGAACTGTCGCTGGAAGAGGATCTGCGCTCGCGCGGTCGCAGCATGATCCAGGTGCGCGACACGCTCGTGCCCTTCATCCGCCTGCGGGAGCTGTTCGACACGGGCACGCGCCCGGACCCCTATCAGAAGATCGTCGTCATCACGACCGGGGGCGAGCGTGTCGGCTTGGTGGTCGATCAGATCATCGGCAGTCACCAGACCGTGATCAAGTCGATGTCCGTCCTGCACCAGGACGTGGCGAGCTTCTCCGGGGCGACCATCCTCGGCGACGGTGGGGTCGCGCTGATCCTCGACGTCGTCCAGCTGGTCGCGCTTGGACAGAACCGGGAGGAGCGGCTTCGCGCCGCTGGATGACCATGCAAGAACCCACAAAGACCGCCTGGGACGACGCAGGCAATCTCGAAGTGCTCACCTTCGATATCGGCGAGGAGAAATTCGCGCTGGAGGCGATCATGATCCGGGAGATCCTCGATCTCCTGCCCGAGACGAAGGTGCCTGGCGCCGCCGCTCTGGTAGGCAGCATCGTGAACTTCCGTGGCAAGATCATCCCGATCGCGGATCTTCGCCTCGCCTTCGGCATGTCGCCGGAGGAGCCCGGTGCCGATAGCCGCATCGTGGTGATCGAAACCGACATCGAGGGCGAGACCCTTCAGCTCGGCATCCGCACCGATCGCGTGCACGAGGTAGCGACCCTCAGCCGGGCGTCGAGCGCCGAGCCGCCGATGGTGGGAATGCGCTGGCGCCGTGATTTCGTCCGGGAACTGGTGCGCGAGTCCGACGGCGTGGTGGTTCTGCCGGATCTCGATGCGATCTTCCGCACGATGCAGGGCCGAGTGCAAGCGGCTGCCTGAACCAGATGATGTGCGGAACCGCCGCACGACGCTTTTGAACGGGCTGTTGGGGACGGCCCACCCAGATGAAGCGCCACGAGGGACGTTCGAGATCCCGTTGGCGATACCCAACCCTGACGTCGCTTGGCGACCGGAGACGATTATGCGTGCAACCATAAAGATGAAGCTGGCGGGGTCCTTCGCCGCCATTCTGTTGCTGATGGGCCTGCTCGGCGCCGTCGGCATCCTCAAGATGTCGAGCATCAACGAGCAGTCCACGATCATCACAGAAAACTGGCTGCCCAGCATGGATGCGATCCATCGCATGAACACGGCAACGTCCGATCTGCGGGTCGCCCAGTATAATCACGTCGTTTCCAGCGATCCCGCCGTGATGGCGCGGCTGGAATCGGACATGGCCAGCCTGCAGAGCGACATCAAGAAGAGCCGCGCGCGCTACGAGCCGCTGATCACTTCGCCGGAGGAGCGCGCGATGTATAGCGCCTTCTCCGAAAAATATGATCGCTACATCGAGGTGTCGGGTGCCTTCCTCGCCCTCTCGCGCGCCATGCAGACCGAAGCGGCGGCGGCCAAGCTCGACGCGAGCAAAGCCGTCTACGACGACATGTCGGCCGATCTGATCAAGCTTGTGAATTACAACGTCGATGGTGCCGCTGCTGCCAGCCGGGACGGGGACAAGGCTTATGCCGATGCCAGGACCATCTTCCTGACCGTCATCGCCATATCCCTTCTCGTTGGGATCGCGGCGGCGCTCTGGATCGCACGCACCGTGTCGAAGGGGCTCGGCAGCATCGACACCGCGCTGAAAGCGGTCGCCATCGGCGATCTGACCACCAGCGTCGCCGTCACGACCAATGACGAGATCAAGGACCTCGTCGACACCGTGGAGACGATGACCGCCAATCTCCGCAAGACGGCGGACATTGCCGACAAGATCGCGGCAGGCGACCTCACGGTCGAGCACAAGGCACTGTCCGACAAGGATCAGCTGGGCAATGCCCTGATCGAGATGATCGATCGTCTCCGCGCCGTCGTATCGGATGCGACCGCTGCAGCGGAGAATGTGTCGGCGGGCAGCCAGGAACTGGCGGCGAGCTCGGAGCAAGTGTCGCAGGGAGCCACCGAGCAAGCGGCGTCGGCCGAAGAGGCTTCGGCCGCGATGGAAGAGATGGCGGCCAACATCAAGCAGAATGCCGACAATGCCGCGCAGACCGAGAAGATCGCGCGCCAGTCGTCGAAGGATGCCGAATCATCGGGTGTGGCCGTCGACAAGGCTGTCGGTGCGATGCGCACGATTGCCGAGAAGATCGGCATCGTCCAGGAGATCGCCCGCCAGACCGACCTGCTCGCGCTGAACGCGGCGGTCGAAGCGGCTCGCGCCGGCGAACATGGCAAGGGCTTCGCCGTGGTCGCCTCCGAAGTGCGCAAGCTCGCCGAGCGTAGCCAGGCGGCGGCATCGGAGATCGTGTCCGTTTCGTCCGACACGGTGAAGGCGGCGGCCGAGGCCGGTGAGATGCTGACCAAGCTGGTCCCCGATATCCGCCGGACTGCGGAGCTCGTATCCGAGATCAGCGCCGCCTGCCGCGAGCAAGACATCGGCGCTTCGCAGATCAACGAGGCGATCCAGCAGCTCGACAAGGTCACCCAGCAGAATGCCGGCGCCTCCGAGCAGATCTCGTCGACCTCGGAAGAACTCGCGGCGCAGGCCGAGGAGCTCCAGGCGAGCATCGCCTATTTCCGGGTCGATGCGCGCGGTGGTTCGCGGGTGGCCCGCCCTGCGGCAGTGACGCGCCCTACGGCTTCCAAGGTCACGAAGGCGGTGGCCCGGCCGGGCCGCAAGGCGAAGCCCAACTCGATCGCCGACCAGCAGGCGCGCGTGAAGGGCTTCGCGCTCGACCTGACCCACGGCGCTGCCGACGACGATGATGCGGAGTTCGGTCAGGTCGCCTGACGAGGAGTGAACGGAACTGGGTCCGTGGCGGCAACCGCGGACCCGGGAGGTCCTGCTGGAGGGTGAGGCAGGGGGAGAGGACCAACGGATTTTCGGCTCGCCTTCGAGCCAGGGAGACAGACGGATGCGTGCAACGATCAAGTTGAAGATGGGGGCGACCTTTGCGGTCCTTATTGCGATCCTGCTGGCCATGGGCGCCGTGGCGGTCACCAAGATGAGCGGCCTGAGCGCTACCACGTCCGAGGTGATCGCGGGCCCAGTCGCGCGTCTGACGCGCATCCGCAGCATTGCGATCGAGGTCAATCGACTCATCCGGCGCGAGAAGAACGAGATTCTGGCGGGTACCCCTGAAGATACGAAGAAGTTCGACCTTCAGGCGATCGAGACCTCGGCCAAGATCAAGCAGATGGTCGATGAAGGCATTGCCGGGGCTACCCCCGAGGGGCGGCCGCTATGGCTCGAGGTGGGCGGCCAGTGGCAGGCACTGAAGGAGGTTGACGAGCATATTCGACAGCTCAGCCTCGAGGGTAAGAAAGAGGAAGCCGGGGTTATCTCGATGACGACCGGCCGCAAGGCGGTCGAGGATATGGAGGCGACGATCAACCGGGTTCTCGACCTCAACATGCGGCAGATGAAAGAGGCCGAAGACAGTGCCGTCGCGACCTATGTTGCCGGCCGCAACATCATGCTCGCCACGATCTTGATTGCCTTGCTGTCGGCCGTTGGCGGTGCCCTTTGGATCTCCAGAACCCTCTCTCGCGGATTGAAGGCCGTGGGAGATGCTTTGGGAGCGGTTGCATCCGGCGACTTGATCAATCAGGCGCAGGTGCACACCAACGACGAGATCAAGGATCTGGTCGACACGGTGAACATGATGATCGACCGGCTGCGCACTGTCGTATCCGATGCGACGGCGGCTTCCGAAAATGTGTCGGCGGGCAGCCAGGAACTGGCGGCGAGCTCGGAGCAGGTGTCGCAGGGCGCCACCGAGCAGGCGGCGTCGGCCGAAGAAGCTTCGGCCTCGATGGAAGAGATGGCGGCGAACATCAAGCAGAATGCTGACAATGCCGCGCAGACAGAGAAGATCGCGCGCCAGTCGTCGAAGGACGCCGAGGCCTCGGGTGTGGCGGTCGACAAGGCCGTCGGTGCGATGCGCACGATCGCCGAGAAGATCGGCATCGTCCAGGAGATCGCCCGCCAGACTGACCTGCTGGCACTGAACGCCGCAGTCGAGGCGGCCCGTGCCGGCGAGCATGGCAAGGGCTTCGCGGTTGTCGCTTCCGAAGTGCGCAAGCTGGCCGAGCGCAGCCAGGCGGCAGCGGCGGAGATCGTATCGGTTTCGTCCGACACGGTGAAGGCTGCGACCGAGGCGGGCGAAATGTTGACCAAGCTGGTGCCGGACATTCGCCGGACCGCCGAGCTGGTGTCCGAGATCAGCGCCGCCTGTCGCGAGCAGGACATCGGTGCTTCGCAGATCAACGAGTCGATCCAACAGCTCGACAAGGTCACCCAGCAGAACGCCGGTGCCTCGGAGCAGATCTCGTCCACCTCCGAGCAACTGGCCGCCCAGGCCGAAGAGCTTCAGGCGAGCATCAGCTTCTTCAGGGTCGAGCAGAACGGAGTTGGCCGGGCCCGGCATCTGCCGCGCCCTTCGGCCAAGCGATCGGCAGGCTATGCCGGACGTAGGGCGAAGCCGAATTCGATCGCTGATCAACAGGCCCGGGTCCGCGGCTTTGCGCTCGACATGACGAATGGCGGCGCCGACGCCGAGGACATCGAATTTGGAGCTGCCGCATGAGTATGAGCGAAATACAGGTCGTAACCTTCGGTCTCGACGACGAGGTCTTCGCGGTGCCGGTGGCACTGGTCCGCGAGATCCTCGACTATCGCGAGCCGTTCCATGTCCCGAACGGCCCAGCGCATTTCGTCGGCCTGACCGACGTGCGCGGGCAGGGCGTTCCGACGGTGGATTTTCGGTTGCGGATCGGGCTGGCAGCCACCGAGCCGACATTGGCGACGCGGATCATCATCCTCGACATTCCGCTGTCGGACCGGACGCTGTCGCTCGGCGTGGTGATCGATCGCGTACTGGGTGTCAGCGCCTTTCCGACCGACCGGATCGAAAAGGCGCCCGACATCGGCATCGGCTGGCGGTCGGACTACATTACCGGCGTGATCCGGGAGGAAGCGGGCTTCGTGGTGATCGTCGACGTGGCGCACATCTTCACGACCGACGAGAGCGTGAACGCCGCGCAGGATGTGGCCAGGGTCGCATGACGGTGGGAGGTCATGCCGCAGCGACGGAATGGCTCAGGCCCGCGCCGTCCGCCCGCAGCATGATTTCGATCGAATGGAGTTTCTAAAGTGCCAGCCATCCCCGCCACTGCCGTGACCGGCGACGGCATCAGTCCTCGCAATTTCAAGAAGCTTTCGGCCTTCATCTATGGGCAGAGCGGGATCCGGATGCCCGAATCCAAGCTGACTATGGTCGAGGGACGGCTGCGCCGCCGCGTTCGGGCGCTCGGCATGCCCAGCCTCGATGCATATTGCGAGCATGTCCTGGGAGACGGGGTGTCGGATGAGGAACTCGTTCACCTGATCAATGCGGTGACGACCAACAAGACCGACTTCTTCCGTGAGCCGCGGCACTTCGATTATCTGCAGGAAACGGTTCTTCCTCAATATAAGCGCGAGGGGCAGCGCCGGATCCGCGTCTGGAGCGCCGCCTGTTCGACCGGGGCGGAGCCCTACACCATCGCTATGGTTCTCGACGACTTCGCCCAGAAGAATGGCGGGCCCGACTATCAGATCCTGGCGACGGACCTCGATACCGAGGTTCTCTCCACAGCAGTCAAGGGAATCTATCCGGCCGAGCTGCTTGCTCCGGTGCCGCCGGAATTGCATCGCCGATACATCTTGCGCCCGCGCTCGCCCGAGCGGCGCGACGTGAGGATCAGCCCGGGGCTTCGCTCGAAGGTGGCGTTTGGCCGGCTCAACCTGATGGACGATCACTATCCGATCGGGGAGCCAGTCGACATCGTCTTCTGTCGCAATGTCCTCATCTATTTCGACAAGCCGACCCAGCAAAAGGTCGTCAGCAGGCTCTGTGCCAAGCTTCGGCCCGGCGGCTATCTGATGCTCGGCCATTCTGAGTCGATCGCGGGCATGAATCTGCCGGTAGCGGCGGTTGCGAACACGGTGTTCCGGAGGAACTGAGCATGCTGAAAGCCAAGACCCGTGTCCTCGTGATCGACGACAGCGCCAGCGTCCGCCAGACGATGAAGGCGATTCTGGAGGAAGACCCGGAGCTGGAAGTGGTCGCCACCGCCGCCGATCCCTTCGCGGCCGCGCGCTACATTCAAGGCGAGCTTCCGGACGTCATCACGCTCGACGTCGAGATGCCGCGGATGGACGGCATCACCTTCCTGCGCAAGCTGATGCAGCAATGCCCGATTCCGGTCGTGATGTGCTCCTCGCTGACCGAGGAAGGCTCCGAGACCCTGCTGGAAGCAATGGCGGCGGGAGCGGTCGACGTGATCCTCAAGCCGCGGGTCGGCGTCGCCGATCATCTGTCCGAAGCGCGGATGATGATCCGCGAAACGGTCAAGGGCGCTGCAAGGGCTCGCGTCAAGGGACGGCGCGCCAGCGCCTCCACGCCCACGCGGATCGAGCCCCAGGCCAAGCTCACGGCCGATGCGGTGCTGCCCCCGCCCAGCGGCAAGGCGATGAGCCGCACCACAGAAATGGTGGTCTGCATCGGAGCGTCGACTGGAGGCACCGAGGCGCTGCGCGAGGTGCTCGAGGCGCTGCCCGCCAATTCACCCGGTATCGTCGTCGTGCAGCATATGCCGGAGAATTTCACCCGGGCCTTTGCCAAGCGGCTCGACGGCTTGTGCGAGGTGAGCGTCAAGGAAGCCGAGGATGGCGACACCGTCATGCGCGGCCACGTGCTGATCGCGCCCGGTGGTCGGCATACGATGCTCGAACGTCAGGGAGCCCGCTATCTCGTTTCCGTCCGCGACGGGCCGTTGGTTTCGCGGCACCGTCCGTCGGTGGACGT
>Ga0233425_10010752_pt1 | contig 10981 bp, 6 predicted proteins | sample Watercolumn_Towu_2_FD_181712 | JGI IMG/M metagenome (GOLD analysis project Ga0233425, IMG submission 181712) | Freshwater microbial communities from Lake Towuti, South Sulawesi, Indonesia - Watercolumn_Towuti2014_140_MG | ecosystem: Environmental > Aquatic > Freshwater > Lake | place: Indonesia...
AGATGTTGAACCTCATCGGCTATGAGGGTTGGACGCCAGGCAACCATGACTTCGACATCTCCTACGATAATTTCAGGAACCTCGCGGCCGTCGCACGGTTTCCGGTTGTGACTGCCAATCTTGTTGACGAGAAGAGCGGGAAGCCTGTTGCGGGCAAAGAGTACCTGCTGCTCGAAAAAGGAGGATTAAAGATCGGCGTATTCGGACTGATGTCGAGCGAGTTCTACAACCTCGTCAGCCAGAACAGCACGGTCGGTGTGAAGCTTCTGCCGCCCGAAGAGACTGCGAGGAGAATGGTTGAGCTCTTGCGGCCGAAGACAGACCTGCTGATCGCACTTTCTCATCAGGGAGTGTGGGGTGATTCCGCGCTGGCCGTGAAGGTCAAGGGAATCGATGTCATCGTCGGCGGGCATTCGCACACCCGGCTTACGCAGCCGAAGTTCGTCAATGGAGTGGTGATCGTGCAAGCAGGTTCGAATGCTCAGAATCTCGGGATCCTCGACCTCACGATCGAGAACAAATCAGTAACGCACTTTGACGGGAAGTTGCTTCAGCTCTGGTCACAGCCTCATCGCTCAACCGCGGTGACGGCTTTGATCGATTCGTTCAGAACGGAAATCGATCGGGAATACAGCGAGGTCATCGGCACCCTCCTGAGTCCATGGGATATGGATGGTTGGGAAACCGGCGTTGGAAACTTCATGGCCGATGCCCAGCGTGAGGCGGCGAACGCCGACGTTGCCTTCATGAACAACCACGGCATCCGGAAGAAACTTGGCCCCGGACCGATGACGAAACAGAACCTGTTCGAGGTGATACCGTTCAGAAACACACTGACGACGTTCGAACTGAGCGGCAAGCAAATCCGGGAAATCGTGCTCTATGACCTCAAGGAAAACCCGCGTATTCAGGTGTCCGGGATTCAATGTGAGTGGAAGCGCGGTGCAACGGGCGGCGTCGAGATCGTCACCCTCCGGATCAACGGCAAGCCCATCGACGAACATGGCACCTACAAAGGTGCGGCCAGCGACTACTTCATGGGGGAGTCGAAACGGTATCTGGGAATCGAGACCCCGCGATTGGCCTTCCTGAACGCCACACTGTTCGACATCGTGGAAAAGAGGGTCCGCACCCTTAAGAATGTTGACGCAAAGATCGAAGGACGTATCAAGGAAGTTCACTAGACTGCAATGGAGATCGTATGAACAATCTACCTGTTTTGATCATCACCGGACGGCCCGCCGCCGGCAAGTCCGAAGTGATCGATTTTCTCAAGAAGGCCGATCCGAAGGAACGGCTCAATCAGTTTCACATTGCCGATTTCGAAGAGCTGGATGATTTCGTCTACGTCTGGGAGACGTTCGAGATCGATGATATCCTGACACGCCACGGTAAACCCCGGATCTGGACTGACGAGAAGTACTGGTTCAAGGAGCACTTCATCTGGAACCTCTATATTGAGCGCATCAATCTGGAGTACCGGAAGAAGCTCGCCCGCGATCCCGCCTACCATGACAAGAAAACTGTCCTGATTGAGTTTGCCCGCGGAGGCGAGAGGGGGATCACCGAAGCGCTGAATTTTCTCCATGAGGATATTCTGCGCCGGGCATCCCTGATGTACATCAAGGTCTCGTACGAGGAGTCTGTCAGGAAGAATCGGCGCCGCGCCCGCAAAGGAGAGGAAGACTCCATTCTCTACCATTCTCTGCCGGATGAAAAAATGGAGTTTTATTATAAGACGAACGACTGGGAGAAGATTGAAGCCGCCCATCCCGATTTCATCGACGTGAAGGGATTCAAGATCCCGTACGCGGTGTTCCAGAATGAGCCGGAGAAGACGCTTGATCCAAAACTGATTGGTGAAGAGTTGGGGAAAGTGACGACAAAACTGTGGGGGATGAAGAAATAGCTGTTAGCCAATAGCTTTTGGCTACTGGCTGCTCGTTCTGAGCGAAGTTCGGGAGTCAGCCAATATTGCAGAAGTCCGAATTCTCACCGGTTTCGGTCGGGGAAGTCGGACTTCTTTATTGTACCACGAACGACGGCACAGGCAATCAGTTCTTCGCCCACATCCTGACGAATACTACTCCGTGTCTCGGCACTGCTGCCGAATATTCTCCCTCGAAAACTCCGACATCCTGCTGGCGCCAGAGGTCCCGCACTTGCTGGCGTCCCTTGACACCGATATCACTCCATCTCGCCCTGACTGTCGATTCAAACTCTCCCCGGTTAAACAATCCGACTGCCCGGGAACCGTCCTCCAGCTCTCGTATCCAAACTTCCAGATCGTCGTCCTTGAACACACGATAGCCCGGTTTCCCGAGGGGGTCCTGATCGACTTCAATGACTTCGTCGTTTATCAGGAGGCCGAGCGTGAACTCGTCCAGGCGTGTCATGTCGCCGCTGAAAATGAGCGGAGCCGCCACCAGAGCCCAGAGGGAGACGTGTGTATACTGTTCATTGGGCGTGAGCGGCGTTGGAACGGTCTCGCCCTTCCAGTTGCTGAGATACCCGAGAAGCAGATAGTCGGGATCATTCCACCCTCCGGGTCCGCCGTAGAGATGAAGCCTGTTCTTTGAATACACATCGAATCCATCCCTGAACAACGCTGTGGCAATCCCTTCAAACGATCCGCCGAGATCACCAGCGGTCCTCCAACTGTGTCCGCCGACTGCCTTTCCCCACTCCCACACATTGCCCATCCCGTATTGGCACAGGTTGAGGACAATATCGCGCTTCTGATCCTTGAGGATCTGACTGACGAGGCGGTACGGCTTCTGCAGCTTCTCTGTAGTGCGGTCTTTGGCGACGTTGTCGTACGAACACCAGTCGTATTTCAGAAAATCATACCCCCATTCAACGAACTGTTTCACGTCGGCTTCCTCATTGCTGTACGATCCCTCGTATCCTGCGCACGTCGTCGGTCCGGGGGAGATGTAAATTCCAGCCTTCAGGCCTTTTGCGTGGATGTAGTCTGTCAGCCCATTCATGTCGGGGAACCGTTTGTTCGGGATGATTCTTCCGCGCGGGTCCCTCGATTCGCCTCCGATGACCGGATCTTTCGAACCGGGTACCACCGCCCAACAGTCGTCGATGTTGATGTACATGTAGCCGTGGTCGATCATCCCGGTCGTGACCATCGCGTCGGCTGCATCGCGCATGATCTTGTCGCTGACATGCGTTTCCCAGACGTACCAGCTGTTCCAACCCATATGCGGTGTAAGGGCCAGCACATCGCCGCAGACGATCTTGAACGGTCGCGTAGCCGTCCCGAGCCTGTTGGCGACCTTGAACGTCACTGCGTACTCGCCGGGCTGGTCGATGCTGCCGCTGATGTGACCCGACTGCCGGTCGAGCTTCAGTCCAGGAGGGAGATTCCCGGCTTCATAGCGGAGCGGACGTTCTCCGGTTGCCGGTATCGTGAAGAGAAAGGGCGATCCTGGGCGTACGCCGAAAACCTTTGCTCCGTTGATTCGTGGTTTAGGTCCGGGCTTTGGTGTGAGAACGAGGCGGGGTTCCACCGGTGGATCGGCTGCTGATGGAAGGGCGCCAGTGACGACAAATCGCGCATCTGCCCAATCGGCATGATCGTAGCCCATTCCGTCGCCGCCGTCAGTCACGAGCAGAACAAGCAATTGAATGCCTTTGACATCAATGCTGATCTGCTTCGCGGCTTCGCCGGCCCTCATGACGCCGGATTCCCACAACTTCTTCCCGTCGCCAATGACCCTGAATTCGACAGATCCCGGTTTGGATTTGACGCTGTCGTCGACACCGACGGATGTTGTGAATGTACTCGAGCCGCCCTGAAGGTTGATCCACAATCTGCTCGTTGCGTGCGTGCCGACGCCGCGCTCGAAGACCTTTCCTCCAACGGAGAGCGGTTTCCCAGTCACAGACTTGTCTGCCTGCGGCTGTCCCCACCCCTGGCGCATTTTGGAGAGATCAAGCGACGAGAGCCAGACGGTTTGCGGAGAGTCCTGCGCCGGGAACGAGAACGCGAGTGAGGCAATGAGAATCGGAAGGACGATCAATGTGCTTCGTTTCATGGGAGCTCCGGTGTGGTGGGTGGTGCATTGTAGAAGTCCGTCTTCTCAAGAGACGGACTTCTCGCGGGTGTCAGTGCCCTCCGCCGCCCCTCGGTGTAACGTTCCACAGCCGGAGCATAAGCAATCCGCCGATGAGAGCGAAGCCGATCATGCTTGGTCCCCACACACCCCAGCCAAACGTTTCGAGCATCCATCCCATTCCCGTTCCCACGGCGGCGCCGCCGATGTATTGCATTCCATCGAACATACCGGTTGCGCTCGCGGCAGCACGCTTTCCTCCGAAATCCATTGATGCCGTTCCCGAGAGCATGGAGTGCACCATGCTGATGGCGAAGGAGTTCACGACAAATGCTATCATGATCCATGTCAGGCTTGGAGCCAGCCAGACGATTGCCAGGCAAATGACCTGCAGCGTATAGCCGACGAACGCCACGGGAGGCCTGCGCGATTTGAACACCCAGTCTGATATCGTGCCCGCGGCGAAAGCGCCAAGGATGCCGGCGACGACGACGCTCATCGCGCCTTTCTGGAAAACGGCAGAATCGAGCGCCAGGCCCTGCGCCTCCTGCATGTAGCGCGGGAACCACTGCTCGAATCCGTGGCGGACGAATCCGGTGCAGAACTCAGCGATTGCTATGGTGACCGTGATCGGATTGGTGAACACCTTCTTCATGAGGTACTTCATGTTCACTTTTTCCGTGTCGCTGCTCGTCGCGTCGGCAGTGTCGAAGTTCTCATGTCCTGTGTCGGCTGGATTGTCGCGCACAAAGAAGAAGGTGAGCATGCCCATCAGGAACATGATGAGTGCCGGAACGAAGAAGACGTACTGCCATGGCCAGATTGCCACGACGATGCCGCCGATGAAGAAAATCAGTGCGCGGCCGCTCTGTATCATCGAGCCGAAGATGGCAGAGAATACACCCCGCTCCCTCACGTGAAACCACGCCGAGTTGACCTTGATAAGGGAGAGAGCGCTATACGACTGAAAATAGGAATTGAGCGACCAGACAGTTGCGAAGTACGCAAGAAGGAGAGGACCGGTGCCGAGGAATCCGACGTACGCTCCCAGACCGAATGCGATGTTGAAGACCACGGCTCCGAAGACACCGATCAGCATCGCCTTTCGTCCGCCGATCCGGTCGGCGATCGGGCCGTTGAAAAGAGCCGAGACGCCGTAGATCGTAAGCGCTGCGGTAATGATCGAACCGATCTCGGTCTTGTCCCAGCCGTACGTATCGGATAGTGACTTGTTGGCGAAGGAGAGATTGTAGCGCCCCATGTACATCGAGGCGTATGTAAAGCCGAGCGTGAGCCAGTTGAGAGCTCTCCGCCGCCTGAACGCGGGGTCGTGGACAGGTCGTTCCGATGCCGTCTGCGCCATGGAAGTAGAGGTCTTGTTGGTGAGCGATTGGTGGTTTAGCCGAGCAGCTCGCGTGCGTTCTTCAAAACGTTCTCGACCGTGAATCCGTACTCTTTATAGAGAAGCTCGTATGGCGCTGAGGCTCCGAATGTCCCGAGACCAATGATAACGCCGCTGTCGCCGGCGTATTTGTGCCATCCCATCGGGGATCCCGCCTCGACCACAAGCCGTTTCTTGATCGAGGATGTAAGTACCGATTCGCGGTATTCTTTTGGCTGCCGCTCGAATAACTCCCATGACGGCATGCTGACAAGCCGTGCCGGGATATTCTCTTTCGCCAGCTGTTCGTACGCACCGAGTGCGAACTGCACCTCGGACCCGGTTCCGATGAGAATGATCCCCGGAGTTTTCGAGTTTTCCGCCAGAACATACGCGCCCTTCGAGAGATTCTCCGCTGCCGCGTACTTCGTTCTGTCAATTGTCGGGACTTTTTGACGGGTGAGCGTGAGAGCCACAGGTCCTGTGGTATGTTCAATGGCGACCTTCCAGGCCATCGATGTTTCATTGGCATCGGCCGGACGTATCAGCGTGATGTTCGGTATGGCCCGGAGAGCAGCGAACTGCTCGATCGGTTGATGGGTCGGGCCGTCTTCACCGAGACCGATGCTGTCATGCGTGTAGACATAGATCGGACGAATGCCCATCAGCGCGGCCATGCGGACCGATGGACGCATGTATTCCGAGAACACGAAGAACGTCCCGCCGTACGGGATAATCCCGTCGGTCAGTGCCATGCCGTTCAGGATGGAACCCATGGCATGTTCGCGGACGCCAAACCGGAAATTGCGTCCCGAGTAAACGTTTGCCTGAAATTCAGGTATACCTTTGAGATACGTGTTGTTCGACGGCGCCAGGTCCGCTGATCCGCCAAGAAGGGTCGGAAGGACGGGAGCGAGCGCATTGAGGGCTTTGCCGGAAGCTTCCCTCGTCGCCATTGCAGTCTCAGGTCCGTAGACAGGGAGAGCCTTCTTCCACTCGTCGCCCCAGTTTCCGGCGCGCACATTCTCCAACTCGACGGCGAGATCGGGGTGGGAGCGTTTGTAATTCTCGAACATCGTGCGCCAGAGCGTCTCCCATTTCTTTCCCTGTTCGACGGCACGCCGGAAGTGTGACAGTGCTTCGGCAGGCACTTCGAACTGTTTCTCAGGATCCCAGCCCAGCTTCCGCTTCGTCAACCGGACTTCATCTTCGCCGAGCGGAGCACCGTGCGCTTCGGATGTATCCTGCTTGTTCGGGCTGCCGAAGCCGATGTGTGTGCGGACTTTGATCAGTGACGGCCGGTTGGTTTCATCCTCCGCGGCTTTGAGCGCCGCATGGACGGCTTCGAGATCGTTTCCATCTTCAACGATCTGGACATGCCATCCATAGGCCTCAAACCGCTTCGCAACATCCTCCGTGAAGGCAAGTGTCGTGCTGCCGTCGATGCTGATGTGATTATCGTCGTACAAGTAAATGATGTTGCCAAGCTTCAGATGTCCGGCCAGCGATGCTGCTTCCGAGGCAACGCCTTCCATCAGGTCGCCGTCGCTCACGATTCCATACACTTTGTAGTTGACAGCTTCAAAGTTCGGCCGGTTGTACCGCGCGGCCAGATATCGCTCAGCAATGGCCATTCCGACGCCGTTCGCGAAGCCCTGACCCAGCGGACCGGTGGTTGTCTCGACTCCAGGCGTCAGATGGTACTCGGGGTGACCCGGCGTCAGGCTTTTGTACTGCCTGAACTTCTTCAGTTCGTCCAACGGCAGATCATAACCGGTAAGATGCAGGAGGCTGTACAGCAGCATTGAGCCGTGTCCGGCGGAGAGGACAAAGCGGTCCCTGTTGTGCCATTTCGGGTTTGTGGGATTATGTTTGAGATGCCGCGTCCAGAGTACGTACGCCATGGCCGCAGTACCCATCGGCATTCCGGGATGGCCCGATTTTGCCTTCTGGACGCCGTCCATGGAGAGTGTGCGGATCGTGTTGATGCACAATTGGTCAAGGGATGCAGTATTCAGCGAAGTATCTCCTGTACTGTGGAACGAGTTTTCCGAGAGTTGGGAGTGATTTTGCAGAAACGTGGCTTGAAGATAGCGAACCGTTCATCAGAATTCAATTCACGATTCGTTTTCCGAATAGTCTTCCTTGAATCGTCTCGGAAAAACCGCCTTATGGATCGGATGGGTGATGGTCAGCACCGGCGACGCTGTCCGCCGGACGACTTCCTCAACTGTATTGCCGATCTGCACCCGCCTCATCCCCCTTCCGCCGTGTGTGCCGATGACGATCAAATCAACCTGATTTTCTTCAGCAAGCCGGACGATCGTGTTCTCGGGTTCGACATCCCGCCCGACAATCTTTTCGATGCGAATCTTGTCCGCTTCATCGTGGTAGATTTTTGCGTCGGGGAATTTCTGCAGAAGTGATTCGGGTTGCTGCACGAAGAGGTCGGTCACATGGAGCAGTATGATCTTGGCGTCATAGCTCAGTGCAAGGGACACCGCGTAGGGGATCGCGAAGTTGCTGTATTCTGAAAAATCGGTCGGACAGAGAATGGTCTCTACTTTCCATGGCCCCTGTTCTTTCCTGGGCCTCACGGTCAGGACCGGCGTCCGGCACAGTCTCACGACCCGCTCAGCGGTCCTGCCGATCAGATGCGGCGAAGACCTGCCCAGTCCTTCAGTGGCAATCACCACCAGCGAATACCGGCTGTCTTCAGCAACCTCGATGATGTCGTGGTAGGCAGTACCGAATCGTACAGCCATCGTTGTCCGGTTGGAAGGAAGACCTTCCTTCTTGATGATCTCTGCGAACTTGCTTTGAGCGAACCGCGACACCAGCTCGCGATGCTGCGCGACCGAATGCTCGTCCTTTTCGAAATACCCGAGCGGCGTGCTCTCCTGCTCGTCGACGTGCATCAGAGTCAGTTGACAGCCACCGTGTGCAGCGAGGAAGGACGCGAACCGGATTGCTTCCACCGAGGCGGGGGAGAAATCGGTCGGGCAGAGAATACGATCAAGTTTGTACATGCTGGTTACTCAGATAAGGTGTGCTGCGGGCCGGCATGCTTTCCACGGGATCGGAAAAGGTCAACCGACGGTGTCCTTGCGCCGGGCAATATAGTTGATATTCGGTAGATTTGCGCACAATGGCGGCACGTTGCGTCGTCGTGCGTGTGCGACAGTGTCGCCCTCAAGACTTTCCCGCCGCGTGGAAGGAGGCGGCGCCCGCCGCAGTTGACGATTCTGATTTCTGCAAAAACCGGCCCCGTCTGGCGTCAGGGCCATTCGTTTTCCTGAGTTTTTTCAAAAGATATGCTGGCACAGACATTGAAATCGAAAATCTCGATATTGGAGGCAGTACCCTGCCGTGTGCCGATTTTTCCTCACACACAAGGAGGCCACCCTCATGAGCAAACTCAACGGAATCTTCGCGCTTCTGCTTCTGGCAGCGACCTTCGCTACGGGACAGGAAAAAAAGGCCGGTGAAGAGGCCCTCGGCTCGCGCAAGTACGCTGACTACGAGAAACCCGAGGTGTGTGGAGCATCATGCCATGTGGATTTCTACCAACAGTGGAAACAAACTGTGATGTCGCAGGCCTACACTCATCACTGGGACGAGATTGAGTACTTCAAACTCGCGGTCCCTCATGCAGCAAAGGACCCGAACGTGGCTGGAGTGAAGGCCGGGTGTAACGGATGTCATGCTCCCATGTCATTCCTCGTCGGCGATGTGCCGCCGCCAAAGCCGGAAGAGAAAAGCCGTGCAAACGAATCCGTCTCGTGCGATGTCTGCCATACGGTAACGGGATTCAAAGGCGATACGCCATTCAACTTCAATTTCTATTCAGAGCCGGGCCGCGTGAAGTACGGTCCCCGCGACGGCGCAGTTTCACCGGCACATGAAACGAAGAAATCAGATTTTCATCTGACGGCCGATTTCTGCGGAACATGCCACAATGAGAAGGACCCGTACGGCATCTGGGTCAAATCGACTCATCTCGAATGGAAAGAAGGACCGTACGCGAAACAGGGAGTGGTGTGCCAGGACTGTCATATGACCTTCGCACCCGGAAGGAACGCGGCAATGGGACCCGAGCTTCCAAACGTCGCTCAGCATCTCTTTCACGGAGCACATGATCCTGGAAAGGTTCGCGGCACGGTGGAGGTCCGGATACACCCCGACATCCGCGATGCAGAGCCGGGAGACCGCATTCGGCTGACGGTTGCCCTCTTCAACCAGAAGACCGGACACAAATTCCCCACCGGCTCCGCCGAGGAGCGGCTTCTCTGGCTGCACGTCGAGGCAACAGACATGAAGGGCAACGTCTATCACCTCAAGGTCGACAAGAAAGGCTTCCCCGGAGAAGAGTACACCATTGCTGCCAACACGCTCGCATACCAGGATATGGGCGTCCCACTCGGGATTCCGGATTTCAAAGGCGTGCAGCGGGATGGTGTACCCGAGGGTGATCGCATTTTCCGCCTTCCGTATCTCGATCCGCAGGGCCGCATGACGATCATGCAGTGGAACACGGCTTCGCTCTCGACCGACTACCGCATAGGGCCTCGTGAAACCAAGCTGGAAACCTACACCTGGACCATCCCCGACAATGCGGCGGCCGGACCGATGAAAGTGAAAGCTGTCCTCAACTATCAGAAACTCCCGCTTCCGCTCGTCGAGTATCTCGGTGTTCCGAAGGAGGAAGCAGAGATTATCGTAGTGAACTCTCACGAAACAACGCTGACGGTTCTGCAGTGATGGCCGGGCTCTCTACGGCTGCTTTGTTCGGATCTAGAAGAAAGGAGTGAGTCATGAAACGATTCCTTGGAGCGTTTGTCATCGCAGTGATCGGTATTGCACTTCTCTCTGAAGATGCGCTCGGCATTCCCGCATTTGCACGCAAGTACAACATGTCGTGCAATGTTTGCCATTCACCGTTTCCCAAACTCAAACCGTTTGGTGAAGAGTTTGCGGGGAATGGCTTCACCATGAAGGACAAAGAGCCGCCGCGGTTCACCATAGATGCCGGCGATGACCTTCTGCTCCTGATGCGTGAAGTCCCTCTGTCCATACGGGTGGAGGGATACCTTCGCCATCAGCCGCAAAATTCCGGCCGGTCCGACCTTCAGACTCCATATCTCGTAAAGCTGCTTTCAGGGGGTCAGATCGCAAAGAATGTCTCGTACTACTTCTACTTCTTCTTTGGCGAAAGGGGGGAGGTCGCGGGGTTGGAAGATGCCTTCGTCATGTTCAACAACCTCTTCGGGCATGAGCTCGATCTTGTTGTCGGGCAGTTCCAGGTGTCCGATCCACTGTTCAAGCGCGAGCTCAGGTTGACATTCGACGACTATCAGATCTACCGGGTAAAACCCGGTGCTTCATCGGTGAATCTGACGTACGACAGGGGACTGATGTTCTCATACGCCCTGCCGACAAAAACAGATATCGTGTTTGAGATCCTGAACGGCGAAGGAATCGGAGCAGCCGACGCATGGAGGAATTTCGACGGCGACAAGTACAAGAACGGGAT
>Ga0233425_10010753_pt1 | contig 10980 bp, 13 predicted proteins | sample Watercolumn_Towu_2_FD_181712 | JGI IMG/M metagenome (GOLD analysis project Ga0233425, IMG submission 181712) | Freshwater microbial communities from Lake Towuti, South Sulawesi, Indonesia - Watercolumn_Towuti2014_140_MG | ecosystem: Environmental > Aquatic > Freshwater > Lake | place...
TGAGGCGGAGGGCTTCGTCTACAAATCAAGGTTCACCCTTCAGGAGCGAATCAAGCTCTCTCCACCTCGTGTGGTGGCACCTCACCACCACGGGAAACAAGATACAAGGAGCGAACTTGTTCGCGACAGGGATTATCGCGAATAAATTCGCTCCTACGGTTGCTCGTATAGAGGTTCCTTAGGCGTGCGGGTCAGCGCGGCCCGCTTCCGGCCGCTCCAGGACCACCGGTCCGCGCCCGTTCCTCGCGGCGCTCGATCCGGCGCTCGCGCAATTCCCGCCGCCGCTCCGGCGGCATCTGCTCCAACCGTTCTCGCATGCGCTCGCGAAAAGCCTTGCGCTCCTCCGGCGACATGTCTTGCAACCGCTCCTTCTGGCGCTCGCGGAAGGCGCGGCGCTCCTCCGGCGACATGTCTTGCAGCCGCTGCTTCTGCCGCTCGCGGAAGGCCCTGCGCTCCCCGGGGTCCATGTCCCGCCACTTCCTCTTCAGGGCCTCGCGCCGTTCCTCGGGCAGATTCTGGAACCACTCCTGCCGCTTGCGGATGCGCTCCTGCTCTGCGGGCGGCATTTTCCGGAAACGCTCATGCTGGTCGCGGATGCGGGCGCGTTCGTCGGGCAACAGGTTCCGCCACTTGTCCATGCGTTGCCGGGCCCGATCGCGCTGCGCGGGGTCCATTCGATCCCAGCGCTCGGCGCCGCGCAGCATCCGTTCGCGCCGTTCGCCCGGCAGATCGTTCCAGGTGTCCTTGAGCGGTGCGAGGATCTCCTGCTGCCCGGCGGAAAGCTGGTCCCACGCCGGCGCCTCCGCGGCAGTCGCAGTTACACCCGCGAGCGCCAGCAGCGCCGCGGCCAGTACCCGCGTCCGTCTATTCATCGCCGACATCCGCATAGTTCGCATCGTCATGGCCTTCATCTTCGATCGCCTCCTCCAGCGCCAGCGGATCGATGTAGGTGCCGTCGTCAGTCGTCCACTCGCCCAGGAACTCGATGAGTTCCGGATCGGGCGACGATTCTGGTAACGGTTCGGGCGCCGCCAGCGCCGGCGCGAACGCCAGTACGACGAGCGGCAGGGACGCGCGTCTAACCGATCTCGCGGGCACCGTATTCCTCCAGCCACTCGTAGAAATCGAGGTCCTGATACAGATCGAACCGGTCTGGCGCCGCCAGCATCTCCAAATCCGCCAGCGCCGCCTCGGCCGTTCCTGGAACCGTCCCGCCGCCGGCGGTCAGCAGCACCAGCGCCAGCGCCGAGACCGCGAAGACCCCGGCCGGCGCCAGCCACGGCAACAGTTGCAGCGGCCGCGGCCGGATCGAATCCAGGGCCTTGAGTCGCGCCGCCCGCAGCCTTGCCACCGTCCGCACATCGAGGGCGCGGGCGCTGTCGTCGAGCGCCGCGCGCGCGGCCGCCAGGAATCTCGCCTCGCCTTCGTCAGTCATGGCCAATGCCCTCCGAGTTCGGCGCGCAGCCCGTTGAGCGCGCGAAAGTAGTGGGTCTTGACGCTGCCTTCCGAGCACTGCATGGCGGCGGCCGTCTGACCGACGTCCAGTCCCTCCCAGGCGCGCAGCAGGAAGGCCTGACGCTGCCGCAGCGGCAGCGCCCGCAGGGCGCGGTCCAGCGCCGACATGGCCTGCCCCCCGGCCAGTTGCCGCGCCGGATCGACGGCCGCCGGATCGGGGAGGCGGTCGAGCCCGTCGCCATCCTCGTCCTCATCGTCGCCGAAGCGCAGGAAGGCGCGCAGACGGTTACGCACGGTCGAGCGCCGGTGCCAGTCGTTGATCCGGCTCTGCAGGCAGCACTGGAACAGCGGCCCCCAGTCGGCCACGGCGCGGTCGGCATAGCCGCGAACCAGGCTGAGCATGGCGTCCTGGACGACGTCGAGGGCATCGTCGCGGTTGCCGACGGCGAGCTCTGCAATCCGCAGGGCCCGCCGTTCGACACCGGCGAGAAACCGTTCAAGCTCGGCTTGTCTGTCCAGATACTGCCTCCTTCACCCGAGTTGCGATCGACACCTGTCGACTGCATGACCGACCCCTCACCGTCAGGTGCGCGGACCCCGCGGTCCACGTGGGCCGCGGGGGCCGCGGTCGCCTCGCCCCGGACGGCCGTTGCGTTCCCCTTCCGCGTATCGCGGCCGGTCGCCGCGGAATTCCCGGCGGTGCTCCCTCTGTCGCTGCAAGCGGTCGTCGCGGCGCTCGTGCCGCCGATCGATCCGATCATCGATGCGTTCGCCACGCCGGTCCAGGCGATCGTTGACGCGATCGCCACGCCGATCCAGCCGCTCCTCGATCCGATCCCCCCGGCGATCCAGGCGCCCGTCGATCACGTCGCCGCGGCGCTCCAGGCGGTCGGCGGCCTGTTCGTGGCCGGACTCCCGCGCCCGCTCGGCCCGCTCATCGTACCGCCCCTCGATGACGTCGCCGCGGTGGTCGAGGCGCTCTTCGATGCGGTCGCCGCGGGCGTCGAGGCGTTCGTCGATCCGATCGCCGCGCTCGTCCAGCCGCTCCTCGATCACGTCGCCACGATCGCCTGCCTGCGCAGCGGCATCGGCGTCCGCCGCACTCTCCTCGGCATACAGCGGCAGCGCCGCCAGCAAACCGCCGCACATCGCACCAACAGATAACCAACGCCTGTTCATCGTCTCTGCTCCTCTTGAGTTCATGGGGATGGTTACTACACCCCCATTAACGCCGGCGCGGGCATTCGGTTGACAAGCGCCAGCCGCCGGATCGGGACCTCAGTCTTCGGTGATCAGGACCGGGGTGCCGACCGCGGCGAGATCGAACAGGGTGAGGACGTCGCCGTGGCGCATCCGCACGCAGCCGCGCGACCCCGGCACGCCCATGGGCACGTCGTCCGGCGCTCCGTGCAGATAGATGTAGCGAGCCCGCGAATCCACCTCCCCGCCCTGGTTGCGGCCTGCCTCGCGACCCTCCAGCCAGAGGATGCGCGTCAGGATCCAGTCGCGGCCCGGATGGGTGGCGCGCAGTTCCGGACTGTACAGCTCGCCGGTCCAGCGCCGGGCCACGAAGACGCTGCCGGGCGCATGATCGGCGCCGACCTTCTCGGCGACGGCGTGCCAGCCGCGCGGCGTGCATTCGCTCCCCGACCGTTCGCCGGGCCCGTTGCGGGCCGTCGACACCGGGCAGGCGAGCAGCAACCGGCCGGCCTGGACGAACCGCAGCGACTGGCGGCCGATCTGGACGAGGATGTGCGTTTCGGGTAGCGGTGCGTTCATGGGCGGGTTCCCGATGCGGGCCGGACTCCGGCCTCGCCATTGCGCGATGATAGCCCGGACCGGTCCTCATGGCTCCGTTTGCGGGGATGAGCCGAGTCTGGCCATACCACCACCCGATGCCGTCCGGCTGGCAGACCTGTTGGTACAACTTATCCGCCTTACTATAATAGTCCTCGTAAGGAACAAGAGGGGCAGCAATGTCAAACGACGCCACGCTTACCAGCAAGGGTCAAACAACGATTCCCAAGGAAATCAGGGATAGTCTCTCCTTGAAGCCCGGAGATCGGATGACGTTCACGTTAATGCCAGACGCCACCGTAGTCATGCGGGTGAAAACCAAGAGTGTTGCCGATCTGGCGGGTATGTTGCACAAGAAGGGTCGCAAGCCCGTTCCGGTAGAACAGTTGTCGCGGTGATGCTGGGAATCGATACCAACATTCTCGTTCGTTTTCTGGTCCGGGATGACGAGGCTCAATTCGGGAAGGCACGCAAACTGATCAGGCATGAAATCGCGGGAGGGGGCGGTGTTTTCGTAAGCCAGTTGGTCCTCCTGGAAACCGAATGGGTGCTGCGCAGCCGATACAGCCTGCCGAAGAATCTGATCATTGAAGCCATCTCGGGCCTGCTCAATGCGACCGATGTTCGATTCGAGGATGAACCCGCCATTGAGGAGGCCCTCTTCATCTGGAAGGATACGTCTGCCGATTTCGCTGATTGTCTGATCGGCGCCAAAAACCGGCGGCTTGGATGTCGAGCAACAGCGACGTTTGATATGGAGGCTTCGAAGTTGCCGGGGTTTATCGCTGCCTGACGATATTCAGGGCCGGCGCTGCGCCAGCAGCACCCGGACCGCCTCCAGCATGGTGTCGTAATCCCCGGCGCGCGGCGCGAAGTTCACGTGCTCCAGGCCCTCGAGCAGGAACAGGCGGCTCTGCCCGGGCAGGGCGCGAGCGAGCGCGATGCTCTCCGCCGGCGGGATGATCCGGTCCCCTCGGCCGTGGATCAGATACACCCTGGCCCTGAGCTGCCGCAGGTCCTGCTGCGCCGGGTCGAGCGCGGCGAGGTTGTCGCGCACCGCCGGCGACAGGCGCGCCAGCAGCGCCGGCACCTGCCCCGGATCGGTGTTCGCCAGCAGGGCGAGCAGGGCGCGCGCGTCCTCCCCTGCCGGTTGCGGGGGGCGGTCGAGGAGCCGGTGCGACGCGGTCAGGCGGCGGCGGGCGTAATCGCGGATGGCGTCGCGATCGGCGGCCGATTCAAGCCTGTCGACGCTGGCCAGCGCGATGACCCATTTCAGATACGAGCTGCGTTCGACCAACGGCGATGCGTTGGCCTGCGCCGGCACGGCGTAGGGCGCGCCGGTGGTGTAGAGGCTCACCAGGTTGCGCAGGTCGTAATAGCCGCCGACGTTGACGACGAAGTCGATGTCCCGGCGCAGCGCCGGATCGAGGGCGGCCATCAGCACCGGCCCGGAGGCGAAGCTGATCCCGCCGAGGCCAATCGGGCCGCCGTAGGCCAGGCCATCGCCGTTTCGCAGGTAGCGCACGGCGGCGATGACGTCGCCGACGTTGTCGCGGGTGAGGTACAGGTCGCGGCTCTGCGGCAGGTCCGGGACCAGGCTCAGGAATCCGGCGCGGGCCATGGAACGCGCCAGGGAGACGAGCCGCGGATCGGCGTGGCCTTGGGAGTTCAGCCCGGCGAGCAGCACCAGCGCGCCGCGCGGTGGCAGCGCCGGCCGGTAGAGGTCGGCCCGGTATGAGCGCCCCGGTTCGGAAAACTCCACCGCCTGCATGTCGAGGTCGGCAGCGCGGGCGCCGAGACGGCTGGCGCCGCCGCGGGCGAGCACGTCCTCCAGCACCAGCGCGGCCTCGTCGTCGCCGAGCCGCGGCGTGGCACAGCCGGCCAGCACGCCGCCCACGAGTAGCAGGGCGCAGGTCTTGCGGAAAAAAGAAAGGCCCTGCGCAGGCAGGGCCTTCATCGTCGGTGGTGCAGAAGCGCGGATCAGAGGTCGGCGCGCAGCACGAACATCAGGCTGTGGAAGTCGGTGTCCTCGCGCAGCGCATTGCCGGTGTACTGCAGGACCGCCGACACGCCATTGTCGCCGAGGTAACGCATGCCGAAGGTGAACTGCACCTCGTCGTCGTCGTTGGCGGGCTGCGCCAGTCCCGGCGCGACGACCACGTCCTCGCGGGTCTCGTCGACCACGTAGTCGAGACCGGCGAAGGGCTCCAGGAACGAACCGAAGTCGTAGCCGACCTCGCCGCCGACCCGCACCTGGCCCAGATCGAAATCGCGGCTGGCGAAGGACTGCGAGAAGGCCGCGCCGGCGGCATTGGTCGCCGACTCGGTGAAACTGTCGTGGTCCTCGTTGACATACAGGTAGCCGGCATGGGCGTTCAGCAGGAGGTGATTGAAATCCCAGTTGCCGGTGACGTTGATGGACCCGAACCAGCGGTCGGCATCGACGGTGCTGCTGGCGACGCGGCCGGCGCCGGCGCCGGCCAGGGGGGTTCCGGCCGCGACCTCGAAAGCGCTCACCGGCCTTTCCTGATCGATGTCGACGTTGGCATAGCCGAGCGACGCATCGATCGAGATGTTGGCCGACAGCAGGGCGGCTGCGTAGGCGGCGAAGGTATAGTCGTTGACGTCCTGGTCGCCGCCATTGAAACGGGTGTTCACATCCTGATTCCCGTAGCCGAAGGTGGCGCCGACGACGACACCCTCCCAGGGCATGACGTCGACACCCACCGCCGCGTTCACGTTGTTCGACTGGAACGCCGTGGTGGCGAGGTCATTGTCTACCGACGAGGGCGAGGCGCTGGCCCAGATGCCGACATTGCCGAACTGGTCGCCGGCGTTCAGGCCGGAGGCGTCGCCATGCGAGCGTATCGGGTTCAGGCTGCTGAACGGACTTATCGGAGACGGGCCGGGAGAAAAGGGGTGCGACCGACCGAGGTAATGATTATTGTAGTACGGTGCCGTGTAATCGAGCTGCATCGGGGTGATCAACTCACTGCCCGGTCGCGCCGCCGGGCAGTTGTGCGCGATCTCTTCCATCAGCGCGGAGTTGCCGGACCAGAACGCGTCGGAGTGCGCAGAGATGCAATCCGAAGAGATAAGCTCGTGCAGCGACCAATACGAAGCCTGGGCTGCGAAGGAAACGGCGGTGAAAACGGCGGTGGCGCAGAGACGTTGGATGGATGCCTTCATGACCCCCCCTTGGATGTGATCGGCCAACGAACGACGGGTACCTTGTCCTTTGTCGATTAAACGCTGGCAAGCGTGGTATGTCAACCACAAACCCGGTTGCATGCTGTCGCATGCACGCAACAACCGAATGATGCCAAAATCAGGGAACGGCCTTGCCCAGGGAGATCCATCGTGAAACTGCTGATCAAGCTATTGCTGAGCCTTCTGGTGCTGGCAGTGGTGTTGCCCTTCACCCCCTTCATGCCGGGGGGCAAACCGCTGCTGAAGATGGACGGCTTGAAATGGCCGCCACTGGCCGCACCCGACCTCGCGCGACCGAATCCGGCCACTGACCCCGGTTCCGCGAACAATCAGACCTTCTACAAGTGGCGCGACGCCAAAGGTACCGTCCATTACGGTGACCAGCCGCCCGGAACGCCGACAGGTCAGGTGGAGACCATCGAGGTCAATCCGGACACCAACCTCATCCTCGGTCTGAAGGTCCCGCCCCCGCCGCCCGAGCAGAAACCGGCTCCGGAGGGCGCGGCCACCAGCCTGCCCTCCGCCTACTCCCCCTACTCTCCCGGCCAGATCGAACGGCTGTTCGAGGAGGCCCACAAGGTCAAGGCCCAGTCCGAGGAGCGTAACCGGCAGTTGGAGGAACTGGTGGGCGGGGACCGGTAATCGCCGGCCTTACCCCGACCGCAAAGCCGCTCAACGTTCCGTCTTTGCGTTCACCACAGCGGACAACACCACGTTGGTATCAAGAACGATCCGCACCCGGAGGCGCCGCCTGCCTCAGCGCCCTACGTTCCGCTCGTGCCGCCTTCACCTCGGCAACGATCTCTTCTTCCGTCATCGGCGTCACGCCGGACGCCTCCAGCGCCGGCGCGATGGCCAGAAGGCGATCCAGCGCCAGGCGCTTCCTCGCCTTGCTGGCGAGGAACTCCACGAAGTCTTCCACCTCCGCCACCTGCTGCGGTGAAAGTGTTCTCAGCTTCGAGATCAAAGCCTGTTCCAAGGTCGCATTCATCATCGAACCTCCGTTGCCGTCAGCGCACCAAGGTGTCGCCTTAAAGGCGAGACTTGGCACCCTCGAAGCGGCCAATATCCCGGGTGGCCACCTCAAACTCCCCACCACCTGCGATGGGCTGGAGAGACTCTATTCGGTTGAAACTGGCTTGGCAACGCGCGCAGTTGAAAGCATGCCTGCTGGCGAATACTGCATGCTCGGCAGCGGTGATCCGGAGAATGACTGTCAGGACTGGGCCGACCGTGTCCGAAATGCTTATGAGAAGAATGACCTCCCGATGATCCCGCTTGTGGATGTCGTCGCCCGAGTCCGATCTGCGCTTGAGCCGGCGATCGGCCTTGCGGTAATGACGCCGAAAATCTGCCGGGGATCTGAAGGGTCCGCGTCACGGCGTAATGCGGATGCCGGCCAGCGCGTCGTAGTTGCCGTCGGCGACGGGCGTGTAGCCCGCAACCCGGCGCCGCACCGCGACCGTGACATCCTCGTGCCAGAGCGGCACGAAGGCGTGATCGGCGGCGAGCCGCGCCGCGATCCGCGCGTAGAGGGCCTGCCGTTCGCTGTCATCCGCCGCCCGATCGGCCTGTTCGATCAGCGCATCGACCTCCGCGTCCGCGTAACCGCCCCGATTGGCGCCGGCCGGCGGGCGGGACGCGCTGTGAAAGGCGTAGCGGAAGATGTCCGGCAGCTTCAGTCCCACCCAGGAGAGGCTGTACATCTGGAAGCGCCCGGCCTTGACGTCGGCGTAGAAGGTGCCCCAGTCGTAGGTGTGCAACTCGACCTCGATGCCCGCCTCCCGCAGCTGCGCCTGCAGGATGGTCGCCAGACGGACGCGGAGCGGATCGCTGGAGGTCTTGTACGTGAGTCGCAGCGGCCGTTGCTGGTCATGACCCTCGGCCCGAAGCAGGGCGCGTGCCCGGTCGAGATCGCGACCGGCCGCGAGGGCTTCGCCCCCGGCCGCCCAGTGGTCGGGCGGCAGGAGGCCCGCCGCCACGCGCGCGCGGCCGGCGAAGACGTACCGGACGATGGCGGCACGATCGATGGCCAGGGCGATGGCGGCGCGGATCGCGGGCCGCGCCAGCACCGGGTCGCGCAGGTTGAAGCCGAGATAGGCGACGCTGTCGCCACGCGCCCGTCGCAGTTCCAGGTCCGGCTGCCGCGCAAGCCAGTCGAGCATCTCCGGCGGCATGTCGCCCTGGATCAGGTCGAGTTCGCCGCGCGCCAGCTTCAGGGCCCGGACGGTCGGATTGGGCACGGCGTGGAACGTGAATGTCTCGCCGTCGGCGAGGCGTTGCAGTTCGAGGCGACTGTCGTCGGGCCTGGCCACGAAGCGGAAGCGGCCGCTGCCCACCGGCCGATCGCCCGGCATCCGCCCGCCGGCGACGGCGGCGGCCGGCACGATGCCGATCGTGAGGCGACCGGGGAAATCCGGATCGGCGCGGTTGAGGCGGAATTCGAGCCGCTCGCCGTCCAGCGCCTCGATGCCCGCGATCATGGCGAGCGAGCCGCGATGCGGCGATGCCCGCTCGGGATCGAGGATCGCCTCGTAGGTCGCCTTGACGTCGGCGGCCGTGAGTCGCGTCCCGTCGTGAAAGCGCCGCGACACCCGCGGCTCCTGGCGCAGCGTGAAGCGGTACCGGTCCGGCGACAGTCGCTCCCAGTCCGCCAGCGCCGGGGCTGGCCGGTAGTGCGCATCGAAATCGACCAGGCGCCCGTAGATCAACCGGCACAGGCGCTCGGACGCGGCATCGGTGGCGAGCAGCGGGTCTAGCGTCGCCGGCGCGGTCGCCATGCCGAAGCGGACGGCCGCCGCCGCCGGGATCGCGACGGCGGCACCGAGCAGCAGGGCGGCAAAGGCGATCGGCGACCGGCGGCTGCGGGTCACGGGGCGGCGGCGCGTTTACCGGCCACGTATGGGCTGATCGGCCACGAAGCGGCCGACGGCGTCGAGAAAGACGCCGCGGATCTTGGCCATCTCGCCGGCATTCGCCCAGCCGGTCCCACCGCGCTCCCACAGCGGCTTGGCGCGCGGGTTGACCTGAGCGTCGGCCAGCGGGCGGACTTTGAAGGACGCGGAGAAGGAGTAGATGCCGGTCGTCGAGTTGTAGTTGTAGTGCAGGTTGAGATCGGCAGCCAGCGCCTCCGGCGGTGCCGACTCGAAGGCCACCACCTCGTAACCGGCGGCGACCAGTTGATCGCGCACCGTCGCATGGAGCTCCTCGGCGTCGAGTCCGTAGCGCCGGAACTCCTCGCTGACACCTAGCACGCGCAGCGCCAGGCGTGGCTGCGCCGGTGCCGTCGGCGCGGGCGGCGGCTCGGCAACCGCCGGCGCTGTTGCCTCCGGAATGACGGCCGTCTCGACCGGCGGCGGCACTTCGGCGGCTGCCGCGGTTTCCGGCGCTGGCGTGGCGGGCTCCGCCTCCGCCTGAGCCTGCACCTGCTCCTGCGCGGCCACCGCTGCCGCATGCGCGGCGCGCGCCTGCTTGAGGCTCTCGGCCCCCGGCAGTACGCCCTCGCCCCGGTCCAGGTAACCCCCTGCCTTGTCGAGTTCGCCGGCGGCGATGCTGCGCCCGGCGAGCCGCGCATAGCGATCGGCGATATCGGTCAGCCCCTGGCGGGCGGCGGCGTTGTCCGGCGCCAGTTGCAGGACCTCCTGATAGCGGGCGTAGGCGCTTTCCTCGCGCGGCGTCGTCAAGCGGCCGGCCTTAATGTCGACTTCGGCCTGGGCGAGCAAGGCGGCAATGCGTTCCTCCGGTCCCAGCGTCACAGGCGCCGAATTGCTGGTAGGCACGGCATCAACTACGGTCGGTACGGGTGTGGCCGTAACCGGTTCGGGCGCTGGCGCCTCGGCGATCGGCACGGGTACAGGGGTGGCCGGTAGCGCCGGCGGTGTCGCCATGGCCGGCATCTCCGGCGCCGCCTCCGGGAGCACCGGTTCCACGGGCGCTTCCAGTTCGATCGGCGCTGGCTCGTCAGCCGCGATCGACGACGGGATTTCGGCGCTGGCCGGTTCGGGGACCGGCTCGGTCGCGACTGCTTCCGGTCCCGCGGTCGGTGGTGACACCCCGGGTGCTGGTTCAGGTACGGCGGGTTCCGTGGCAACCGGTTCCGGCGACGTCGGCGGCGGACGCGCGATCACCACCGGCTCGGACGGCGCCACCAGCGGCGCCTGGCGGTAGTACGCGTAGCCCAACGCCGCGGCCGCCAGCGCCAGCACGGCCCATACCTCCGGCGGGATCGCCCGCCGCGGCGCATCGGGGTCGGGCCCCGCCACCGGCAATTTCACCGTCGCCGCGGGTTTCGACGGCGGTCCGCTCACCGCCTGCGCGCCGGCGGCGAAATTGGTCCGGTCCGTGTCCGGCGGTCCTCGCGATTCCGGCGATCCTGTTAATCCTGGCGCCAGTGGCGTGGTCGACGGCCAGGCCTCGGCATCGCCGTCGACGCCGAAGTCCCGCAGCCACTCGGTCACCGTCTGCGGCCGTTCCTTCTCGTTGAACCGGAGGGCGTGGTCGATCGCCGCCAGCAGCCGG
>Ga0233425_10010754_pt1 | contig 10980 bp, 10 predicted proteins | sample Watercolumn_Towu_2_FD_181712 | JGI IMG/M metagenome (GOLD analysis project Ga0233425, IMG submission 181712) | Freshwater microbial communities from Lake Towuti, South Sulawesi, Indonesia - Watercolumn_Towuti2014_140_MG | ecosystem: Environmental > Aquatic > Freshwater > Lake | place...
TCGCCGCCGCCTTTTTCATGCGCGGCGACGCGCCCGACTGGCAGATGCCGCCGATCCCCGGCGTTCTCTGGTTCAACACTCTTCTTCTCGCGGCGAGCAGCGTAGCCCTGCAGGTCGCGCTCGTCGCCGCGCGGCGCGCCGACGTCGAGCGCGTGAAGACCGCCTTGCTCATTGGAGCTGCGACGGCGGGCTTTTTCCTGATCGGGCAGATCTGGGCGTGGCGCGAGCTTCTCGACTTGCGATTCTTCGCGTCGAGCAACGCCGCCAACGCCTTCTTCTATCTGCTGACCGGCGCGCATGCGCTGCATCTCATCGGCGGTCTTGTGGCGCTGGCGCGAACGACCGACAAGGTTCGTGGCGCCGCGCGCGTCACCACGGCGCTGACGACGAGCGTCGAGCTCTGCGCCATCTATTGGCATTTTCTGCTGTTCGTTTGGCTGCTGATGTTCGCCATGCTTATCGGCTGGGCCGATGGATTTGGCGTCATCTGCCGACGTCTGCTTTCGTAAGAGGGAATGCGCCATGACGGCGGAGCATATGACGACTGAGCATGTGACGACTGAACAAACGTTGCGCAGCCGCATGCTCGGCGTGGTCGCCGACTGGTCCTCGGATCAGCGCTCTTTCAAGAGCGCCTCCTGGGGCAAGGCGATGATGTGGATCTTTCTCGTCAGCGACACCTTCGTCTTCAGCTGCTTTCTGATTTCTTACATGACGGTGCGCATGTCCACGACCGTGGAATGGCCGCACCCGAGCGAAATCTTCGCCCTCGACATCGGCGGCAAAAAGATTCCCTTGATCCTTATCGCCATCATGACCTTCGATCTCATCACGAGTTCGGGCACCATGGCGATGGCGGTTAACTTCGCTTATGCGCGCCAGCGCAAGAAGGCGGCGATTCTGATGCTGGTGACGGCGTTCTTCGGCGCCGCCTTCGTCGGCATGCAGGCCTTCGAGTGGAGCAAGCTCATTCACGAGGGTGTGCGGCCGTGGGGCAACCCCTTTGGCGCCGCGCAGTTTGGCTCGAGCTTCTTCATGATCACCGGCTTTCACGGCTTCCACGTGTCGGTCGGCGTGATTTTCTTGCTTATCATCGCGCGCTCCGTCTGGCGCGGCGATTATGACGTTGGGCGGCGCGGCTTTTTCACGAGCCGCAAGGGCCGATACGAGATCGTCGAGATTATGGGCCTATATTGGCACTTCGTGGATCTTGTCTGGGTCTTCATCTTCGCTTTCTTCTATCTTTGGTGACGTCTTCGACAGGGGGTAAAGAATGACGGCGACGACGGACGATACGACGCATGGTCATGTCCCTGTCGCGCAAGCGGCGCAGCCCGCGGCGCAGGTTCATGGCCAGCAGCATCCGATCAAGCTCTATCTTCTGGTGTGGGCGCTGCTCTTCGTTCTGAGCGCCTGCTCCTATCTTGTCGATTATTTCGACGTTCAGGGCTATCTGCGCTGGTTCCTGATCGTCGTCTTCATGTTGCTGAAGGCGGGATTGATCGTTGCGGTCTTCATGCATATGGCTTGGGAGCGACTCGCGCTCGTCGTCGCGATTCTGCTGCCCCCGATGGCGGTTCTCGTGCTGATGGCGATGATGGCGTGGGAAGGCGAATACACTAAATATCTGCGGGTGTTCTTTTTCGGATGACGCGACTCGCCGATGCCGCGCGAATGGGGTTTCGCAAGATACGAGTCGGCGTCGGAGAACAGCGCGAATGAGAAGAGACGATCAGCGCGCCGCGAATAAGGCGATCCTCATCGTCCTTTCGGCGCTCTGCCTCGTCATGATCATTTTCTTCGGCGCCTGGACGCTCGTCGCGCATTTGCCTTAGCGCCCGGACGCGTCGAGCCTATTCCTCGAGGGCGCCTTCTTCATTCACCGCATGCGCGAGGCCGGCCGTCGTCATCAGCCCGGCGACGCTGACGGCGACCATAAGAGCGACGACGCCGACGAGCCCCCATGCGTCCTGCAGTTGCGGCACCACGAAGGTGCCGAATGCGGCGCCGATCTTCGCGCACGCCGCAGCGAAGCCGCTCGCCGAGGCTCGGATGGCCGTCGGGAACAGCGTCGGCGCGAGAGTGAAGGTCGTGGCGTTAGGCCCGGCGTTCATCGCGAAATTGAAGAGCATGAAGCCGCCGATGACGAAGGCGAGATGGGCTTTCGCGCCATTGTCGGTCATCGCGGCGAAGAGCAACAGCAGCATGCCGAGCGCCATGCCGCTGAAGCCTGCGACCTGCATGGTGATCCGTCCGTAGCGCGGAACCGCCCAGAGGCTCGCCACAAATCCGATGATGAGAAAGGCGTCGACAACGGCGCTGCCCTCCGCGTCGGCGAAGTCGACTGCAATCGGACTCGCCTTGGCGCCGCTGAGATGCATGGCGCCGAGAAGGATAGGGGTGAAGAGACCGACGCCATAGGTTGCGACGTCCATCAACATCCAGGGCAACGAGACGAGCATCGTGCGCGCACGATAAGCCGCGCTGAACAGCGTCGAATAGCCGACGTCCTGCGCGTGCGGCGTCGAGTCCGGCCTTGGGTCCGCGGCAGCTATGGCTTGCGCGCCTATATTTGCAGGCTTCTCGCCGAACTCGATGGACAGGTTCCTGAGGAGCGCCGTCGCCTCGCCGATGCGTCCCTCCGTCGCGAGCCAGCGCACGCTTTCCGGCGCCCATATGCGCGCGAGCAGGAAAAGTAGCGCAATTGCGCCGCTCGCGCCGAACAGCAGCCGCCAGTCCTCCGTCGATGGCCGCAGTTTCAATATGGCGAGTCCGGCGAGAGCCGCGGCCGCCATGCCGACCGACTGCAAGGCGATCGTCGCAACGGTCATTCTGTTGCGCGCCTTGCGCGGCATCAGCTCCGAAACATAGGCGCCGCTCGTCGGGAAATCGATTCCGACGCCAACGCCAAATAGAAACTGGGACAGCAGGATCACGCGGGCGTTCGGCGCCGCCGCGCCGATGAAGCTCGCGAGCGCGATGAGCGCCATGTCGGCGATGAATATGCGCTTGCGGCCGAACCTGTCCGCGCCGACACCGCCCAGCGCCGAACCCGCGACCGCGCCGAGAACCAGGGCCGATCCGATCAGACCGACGAAGAGCGGGCTGATCGCGAAATCGCGCTTGAGCAGCGGCAGCGCGACGCCGAGCCCGGAAACTGAAAAGCCGTCGAGGAACGCGCCGCCGCTCGCCGCGAGCCAATAGGCGTAATGGCGCCATGTCATCGGCGCTTTGTCGAGCGCCGAAAAGACCGAGTCGGCGTGCGATGGCGACGCCGTCAACGGTCCTTGTCCTCTTCGTCTTTCGCTTGTTGGTAAAGTTTGCGAATCTCGTCGATGTCGACCGTCGGCTTCGGCAGCTTCAGATTTAGATTGTCGAGCGTATCGGCGATGATGCTGGAAACCGCGAGATTGCGAAACCATTTGTGGTTCGATGGGATGATGAACCATGGCGCATGTTCGGTCGAGCAGCGCGACAAGGCCGCCTCGAATGCCTTAATGTAATCGTCCCATTTCTTGCGCTCGGAATAGTCGCTCGCGCTGATCTTCCATTGGTGCGCCGGATCGTCGAGGCGCGCCTTGAAGCGTTCGAGCTGCTCTTCCTTGGAGATGTAAAGGAAGAATTTCAGAATCGTCGTCTTGTTCTCAACGACGAGCAGCTTTTCCCATTCGTTGATGAAGTCGTAGCGCGGCTTCCAGACGTCCTTCGGCGCAAGCTTATGCACGCGCACTACAAGCACGTCCTCATAATGCGAGCGATTGAAGATTGACACGTAGCCGCGCCGCGGCGCATGCGGATGGATGCGCCACAGAAAGTCATGCTCTTGTTCTTCGGGAGTTGGCTGCTTGAACCCGGTCACTTGCACGCCCTGCGGATCCATGGCGCTGATGACGTGCCAACAGGTGCCGTCCTTGCCGGCGCTGTCGATGCCCTGCAATATTATCAGCAGGGAATGCGTGCGATCGGCGTAGAGTTTGCGTTGCAGCTCGGTGATGCGCGCCAAATTGCCCTGCAATTCCTGCGCCGCTTCGGCGTCATTGGCGTGATCGCCGTGAAACGCCGGATCGATCGATCCGAGGTCGACGTTCGAGCCCGGCTCGACGCGGAACTTTTTGATGAAATTCATTTGCTCCGCCTCCTTCGTCCCGTCGTTTTCGCTTAACCGGCGAGCGCGATGCGGCCCGCAGCCAGATCCCTTTCGCGCCGCCCGGCCAGCCGCCAATAAATGATCTTCGCAATTTCCGCCACGACGACCCAGAGAAGGCAATAAAGCCACACGCCGACGATTGCCGCGCCCGGAACGGCGTCAACGCCGACGCCGTAGAGGCAGAGCAGCACGGCTGCGACCTGTGTCGCCACAATCGCCCAGAACAGTCTCGCGCTCGGGTAAGGCGGCGCAAAAATCGCTTTTTTCGTGCGCACGCTAAAGAGCAGCAGATGACCGCCGACGGCGAGCTGCAAGAACAGCAGAGTCTGAAGCTGGCCGGGGTCGATCGCGATCATCGTCTGCAACGCATCGTCGAGCGTCCAGCGCATGCCGACCAGCAAAAACCCGAAGGTCTCGGCGACCGCGAGCAGCCCCATCAGAGACGCGAAAAAGAAGATGCGGTGCATGTCCCATCTCACCGGCCGCGGCGCGACGGGAACATTGTCGTAGGCAATGGTCATGATCGGAATGTCGTCGAGGAGCGCGAGCGCGACGATCATGATGGCGGTCAGCGGCTGAAACTCGAACAAGACGATCGACGCCACGACGACGATCATGATGTCGAGCGTCATGGCGATCCGGTAGTGGATGTAGCTTTCGATGCGCTGGAAAATCTGTCGCGATACGCGGATCGCGTTGACGATGGTGGAGAGCCCCGGCGCCGTAAGGATGAGCGCCGCGGCGCTTCGCGCAGCGTCGGTCGCGCCGCTGACGGCAATGCCGCAATCCGCCTGCTTGAGCGCCGGCGCATCGTTCACGCCGTCGCCGGTCATCGCGACGATATGGCCGACCGACTGAAGCGCTTTGACGATCTCATATTTGTGCTCCGGAAACACTCGGCCGAAGCCGTCGGCCCGCTCCACCGCTTCGACGACGCCGCGCGGCAGAGCGCCAGTCTTCATGCCGTCTTTGAAAATGTCGCTTGCGACGAGGAGATGGGAGCCCATTCCAAGCTGAGCGGCGATTTCGTCGCCGATGGCGACATCATCGCCGGTCACCATCTTGACGTTGAGCCCAAGCGCGCGCGCTTCGGCGATCGTCGCCTTGGCGTCGGCGCGTGGCGGGTCCATCAGCGAAATCAATCCGACAAGAGCCCATCTCGCGCCGTCCTCCGACATTGCGACGCCGAGCGCACGCTGGCCCTTGGCGGCAAGCGCGGCGACGTCATTCTGGTAGCGTTGCAGAGTCTGCGAATCGGGCCGCACGAGGGCGGAAATCGCCTGCGGCGCGCCCTTGGCGTAATGACGAACGCCGCCGGCGCCGTCGGCGACCGTCGAGATCGTGCGTTTGCTGACGGGATCGAACGGCGTGAAGGCCTTCTGCATGAAGCCGTCAAGCGAGTCGTGCGCCGGCAGCGCCGCCATCACCGCGAGGTCGATCGCGTCTTCGCTGCTCCTTTGCGTCGCCAGCGCAGCGAAAAGCAGCACGTCGTCGCTCTTGAACGCGCCATAGGGAATGGCGCTTTGCACCGTGAGCTTGTTCATCGTGAGCGTGCCGGTCTTGTCGCTGCACAGCACGTCAACGCCCGCAAGCTCCTCGATCGCGCTCAGACGCGAAACAATGGCCTTCTGCAAGGAGAGCGCATAGGCGCCGATCGCCATGGTCACGGACATGACCGCCGGCAGCGCCACCGGAATCGACGCAATCAGCAGCACCAGAACATATTGGGCGATAGAGCCGACGCGATCCCAGTTCCAGTCATCCGGCGCGATGACTTCCCGATAGAGCTGCGCGCCGACGAGGATGAGCGCGAGCAAAAAAGCGAGCAACAGGAGAAAATCGCCGACTTGCGTCACCGCACGCTGCGAATGCGAAACGGCGCCGGCGGCGCCAACGAGCTTCGCAGTGCGCCCAAAGAAGGTGCGGTCGCCTGTCGCCGTGACGACGCCGGTCATCGCGCCCTGTTTGGCGATTGCGCCGGAATAGGCGTCGTCGCCGACCTTTTTGGAAACTGGCAGCGATTCGCCGGTGAGCGCGGCCTGATCGCAGCTCAGATAGTCGCCTTCGATGAGTAAGAGATCGGCCGGGATAATCTGGCCCGCGGCGACGCTGACGACATCGCCTGGCGTCAGTTCGGCGGCGGGAATCGTCGCCCAGGCGCCGTCGCGCAATACGCGCGCGCGTGGCGCGAGGTTTTTCTTCAGGGCCTCAAGCGCATTCGCCGCCTTGTTGTCCTGCCAGAATCCGACGACGGCGTTATAGAGGAGAAGACCGGCGACGACGCCGAAATCCGGCCAATCCTGTCGCACGGCGGAAATGACGGCCGCGGCTTCAATGAGGAAAGGCAGCGGCCCCCAGAAATAGTTGAGCAGGCGGCGCCACTTGCTTTCCGTCTTGTCCTCGATCGCGTTGGGTCCGTATTCGGCCAGCCGCCGCGCGGCTTCGGCGGCGGTCAAGCCGTCCTTTGTCGTTTTCAGCGTGTCGAGTCGCTGCGCGATTTTCGCCTGTGCCGCATCTTGGGAGAGGGCTGGCGAAGACTGGCCCGCCGGAGATTTGGCGCTGACGTCCGGCATGCTCTTTCTCCGCCTTCGATACATCAAAATATCCGGATCGGATGTTAGGGCGTGATCCGAGTCCAGCCAATAGAATCGCCGAAGCGGAGCCGAATTAATCCTGGAAAACTATTCGGCGGCTGCGTGGGCTGCTTTTGCAAACCGCGCGCTATCCCCAGAGCTCTGGCGCCGGCGGCATGAGAGTCGAGCCTTCATAGGACAGTCCAGGGACTCGATCGCGGGCGAGAAGCAGCGGTCCGTCGAGATCGACGAAGGAGGCGATCTGCCCGATAAGAACGGCGGGCGCCATGGCGAGAGACGTTCCCACCATGCAGCCCGCCATTATCGAAAAGCCGATCTCTCGCGCCGCGCGCGCAAGGGCCAGCGCTTCGGTCAGGCCGCCGGTCTTATCGAGCTTGATGTTGATTGCGTCGTAGCGGTCTTTCAGCGGCGCGAGCGACGCGCGGTCATGCACGCTCTCGTCGGCGCAGATCGGCACGAGATGCGCAAAGCTCGCGAGCGCTTCGTCTCGGTCCGCCGGCAGAGGCTGCTCAATGAGCGCAACGTTGTAATCGGCGCAGGCGGCCAGTCGGCGGGGAAGGGTTTCGGCGTCCCACGATTCATTCGCGTCGACGATGAGGGTCGAATCCGGCGCTCCCGTACGAACGGCGGCGAGGCGCGCTTCGTCGCCTTCTCCGGCGAGCTTGATTTTCAACAGCGGCCGATCGGACGCCTTTTCCGCCGCGGCGCGCATCTCTTCGGGCGGGCCGACCGAGATCGTATAGGCCGTGACGAGCGGCGAGAGCGTGTCGAAACCCGCCGCTGCATAGGCTGGGACGCCCGAGAGCTTGGCCTCGAGATCCCAGAGCGCGCAGTCAAGCGCATTGCGCGCCGCTCCCGCCGGCAGCAGGCGCTGCAAGGCGGCGCGGTCGGCGCCGGCTTCGAGAGCCTCTCGCGCGCTTTCAATGGTCGCGACGACGCTTTCGACGCTTTCGCTATAGCGGGCGTAGGGGACGCATTCGCCCCGCCCGACGCCGCCGTTTTCGACCAAAGTCGCGGTCACGACCACGGCTTCAGTCTTCGAGCCGCGAGAAATCACGAAGCGGCCAGCGATCGGGTAAGTCTCGACGGCAACAGATAATTTTCGCTTCAACTCGCTCTCCGAGGCCCGCGTGGCGCTTGCTGACGCCAATTCACGGGGTTATCACGTTTTTGCAAGCGGCCGCGCCTGTGGCGTCGGCGGCGCGCCATAATCGGCGGATAGGATCACGCCATCAATGAGCCGGTTGTTGACGCGAGCGCAGAGCGAATCCCGATGACCGTCGCCGCGATGCCGCGTCCGCCCAAGGTCACGCGCCAATCGTCGGCGGAAGGCGTTCGCCTGTCGCTTTCCGGCGACTGGACTCTCGTCGCCTCTCAGCGTCTGGAGAGCGAAGGGCGTCGCATTGTCGAGGAGGCGCGACGCGACCGAATGGTCGCCATTGATCTCTCGGCTGTTTCGCAACTCGACACCGCGGGCGCCTGGCTGATCAATCGCGCGCGGCATGATCTCGCGCGGCGCGGCGTCGCCGTCGCGCTCGAACATGTGCGCCCGGAATATTCGACCTTGCTCGAAGAGGCGCACTATCGCGCTTTCGAGGCGCCGTCGCGGCCGCGTTTCAATCTGGTCTTCGCCCTACTTTCGGACCTCGGCGAATCGGCCGTCGACGCGCTTCGCGAATTTTACCGAGGCGTTTCGTTCCTCGGCGAATTCATGGCGTCGATGATTTATGTGGCCGCCCATCCGTATCGATTTAGGTTCACATCGCTTGTCGCGCAGATCGAACTCATCGGCTTTCGCAGCGTGCCGATCATCGTGCTGATCAATGTGCTGGTCGGCGGCATTGTTGCGCAACAGGGCATCTTTCAGCTCCTAAAGTTCGGCGCCTCCAGCTACACGGTCAGCCTGATCGGCATTCTCGTCTTGCGCGAACTCGGCGTGCTGCTCACCTCGATCATGATCGCCGGCCGTTCGGGTTCGGCGATCACCGCCGAACTCGGTTCGATGAAAATGCGCGAGGAGATCGACGCGCTGCTGGTGATGGGACTTTCTCCTATCGAGGTGCTGATCGCGCCGCGCGTGCTGGGTCTCATCATCTCCCTGCCGATCCTGACCTTCGTCGCGGACATGGCGGCGCTCTTCGGCGGCATGGTTGTGTCCTGGTGGTATGGGGGAATCAGTCCCGTTGCTTTCGCTTCGCTGCTCAAGGAAGCGATTGCGCTGCATACGTTTCTCGTCGGCATCATCAAGGCGCCCTTCATGGCGCTGGTGATCGGCCTCATCGCCTCGATGGACGGGCTCGCGACGAAGGGCTCCGCCGAATCGCTCGGCCGGCAGGTCACGTCCTCTGTGGTGAAATCCATCTTCATGGTCATTGTGATGGATGGGTTGTTCGCCATATTTTTTGCATCGATCGACTATTGAGAGCGCCGATGACCAGCTCCTCGACCTATGCCAACGGGGTTGCTCAACAGCGGCCGAACCGCGACGTGATCATTAGCGTTCGCGACCTCGTCGTCGGCTTCGGCGACAGGACCGTCGTCAAAGGGCTCAATCTCGACGTTTTCCGCGGCGAGGTGCTTGGCGTCGTCGGCGGGTCCGGCCAGGGCAAATCGGTGCTCACCCGCGCGATCCTTGGGCTGGTGCCGCCGCGCGGCGGCGCCATTCGCATTTTTGGGCAGGACCGCGACTCCCTCGGGCCGATTGAACGCCGAACGCTCGAGCAGCGCTGGGGCGTGCTGTTTCAAAACGGCGCGCTTTTTTCAGGGCTTACGGTCAAGCAGAACATTCAGATGCCGATGCGGGAGACGCGTGAACTCTCGCAACATCTGATGGATGAGCTGGCAATGCTCAAGATCGAGCTTGTTGGCCTTCCTGCGGACGCCGCGGACAAATTTCCGTCAGAATTGTCGGGCGGCATGGTGAAGCGCGCGGCCCTGGCGCGCGCCCTGGCGCTTGATCCAGAGCTTGTGTTCCTGGACGAGCCGACTTCGGGGCTCGATCCGATCAGCGCCGCGGAATTTGACGAGCTGATCGGCACGCTGCAGCAGACCCTCGGGCTGACCGTGTTCATGGTGACGCACGATCTCGATAGCCTGTATTCCATCTGCGACAGGGTGGCGGCGCTTGCTGAAGGTCGGGTCATCGCCTCAGGGCCGTTGGAAACCTTGCTCGCGTCCGACCACCCCTGGCTGAGAGCCTATTTCCACGGCGTGCGCGGCGGCCGACTGAGCGCGGCGCGCGTCGAGCAGAAGGACGAAGAATGGAAACCCGCGCCAATTACGCCCTGATCGGCGCTTTTACGCTGGCGGCCGCTTTCGCCGCCTTTCTCTTCGTCTATTGGTTCTCCGGACCCAGTCAGATCGGCCGGCAGGAAACCTATCAGATTGTTTTCCCAGGGTCGGTGTCAGGACTGACTCGTGGGGCGTCAGTGCTGTTCAATGGCGTAAAGGTCGGCGAAGTCACGCATCTTGGCATTTCCGAACAAGATCCGAGCAGGGTCGACGTTCTAATCAAGATCGATAACCGGACCCCGGTGAAGACCGACACGCGGGCGCGTTTGGAGTTTCGCGGCTTTACCGGCGTCGCTGACGTTCTGCTCATCGGCGGCACGCCGGGCGCGCCGCCGCTCACGGCGCAAGAAGGCCAAAAATATCCTCAGATTCAGGCGCATCCTTCCGAGTTTCAGAACTTGCTTGTCAATGTTCAGAACCTGTCGACGAAGGCCGCCGAACTCATCACGAAACTCGACAAGCTCGTCGACGACGGCGGTCCGGCCCTGATGGCGACGCTCAAAAATGCCGAGACGGTCAGCAAGTCGCTCGCCGACAACTCCGCTTCGATCGTAAGCTTCATCCGTGATGCGTCGGACGTCGCCCAATCGATGAAGCCGGTGGCGGCGCGGCTCGACAAGGTGCTCGCGGCCGCCGATCAGACGATCAAGGCGATCGACCCCAAGCAGATCAAGGCGATCACCGGCAATATCGCCGGCGCTTCGGAACGCATCAACCGTTTCGCCGCGACGGGGCTTCGCGAGTATGAGCAGCTTGCTGTGGATGGGCGCAAGGCGATCGGCACATTCGATCGCACGCTGCGTTCGGTCGAAAAAGACCCATCGCAATTCATCTTCGGACCGTCCCAGTCCGTGCCGGAGTATCAAGGCCGTTAGGAACGATCCCAACCTTAGCTTTGAGGCTATGCGCGGATCGGTTAGAAGGACGACAGCCCGACTCGCGCGCGGG
>Ga0233425_10010755_pt1 | contig 10980 bp, 3 predicted proteins | sample Watercolumn_Towu_2_FD_181712 | JGI IMG/M metagenome (GOLD analysis project Ga0233425, IMG submission 181712) | Freshwater microbial communities from Lake Towuti, South Sulawesi, Indonesia - Watercolumn_Towuti2014_140_MG | ecosystem: Environmental > Aquatic > Freshwater > Lake | place: Indonesia...
CTTTCGGAGAAAAACCGTTCTCCGACACCGTGTTGACAATGTGCAGCTTGCGCCCGGGGACGCGCGAATAGACGCTGGAATCGAGTGAGCGAAACGCATCCAGCATGCGCTCGGATGCACGCCAACCGTCGATATCACGCATCGCTTCACGGCGCTCCGCCCGCCCCAACCTGAAATTGCTCTTGACACTTTGCGCATGGGCGCGGCGCAGTGCCTCGATGTACTCCCCGCCATCAGCGACAGGGTTCCACAGGACCAATCTCTGAATTTCACTCGCTTCCCTTACTGACGCGCACGCTAGCAGGGCGCCCGCTCGCACCGCCAGTATTTGCACCTTGCTGCAGCCGGAAACCTCGCAGCCTTCCCGGACGGCCAGCCCGATGTCCTCGATCCAATCCGAAACGGTGACTTCCTCAAGATCACCAAAGGAGTCTCCCGTGGCTCTAAAATCGAACCTGAGCACGTGCTGGCCCGCCTCGGCAACGGAAATCGCCAGTTTTCGCAGCGCACCATGCGTACGCGCGAACTCAGAGAATAACGGCGGACAAATGACGGTCAACAACTGGCCATGACCACTCAATGGCGGATGATAGCTACCGAAGAGTTGCTGCTTGGCTGGTCCAAAAAAAAACGCTTCCATTATAGAGTCAATCAGCGCGGATTCGGATTGGGAAGGAATCGGGAGGCTGCGCGATTGCCGCAGCCGCGGGGCATTGAGCAGGCTCTTCGAAGGCAATCGCCCCGACGTAGTCGGCGGGCAAGAGATCCATGCTGGAGAGCATCCAACCGCAACCGTCCCCTGATACGTTCCCATGCCGAAGGATTCTCGACGATTCGCCGGGCACAAGCGAGACGTCAAAGCTGTCGAGCGGATAAGAGAGCCCGTCGCCAATTACCTTGATGAAGGCTTCCTTGCGCGTCCAGCAATTGACGAATCCGCAAGGTTTATCACGCGAATCCAGGGGGCGATAGGTCCGGACCTCGCGGGCGGAAAAGAAACGCCCGGCAATATCATCCGTGTGCGGCATTTCACGAACCGCCTCTACGTCGACGCCGATTTCACGCTCGCGCGAGAAAGCGTACACGGCCACATCGTCCGAGTGTGACACATTGAATCGAAGATGCGATTCGGCAAATGGCGGCACCAGTCCCATGTAGCGGGAGACTATGGACAGCAGATACGGATCGAGCCAGAGGGTCCGGAAAACATCCGAATGCCCGCGCAGGAAGGATCGCACAACCATCGCCGTGCAAATCATCCACTATGCCCAATTGCGCATTGTCTAAGGACGGTGAATTGGCAAGAGCCCGAATTCTGGAGCGATAACGGATCCTGTTGGCTACGAGTTCCAGTACTGACGGTTTGCCAATCGTATAAAAGAGCAGACATGGTTGGCCTCGACGCTTTCTATGAACGCGCCTGAACCTGCGCCGCGATCTCCGCCAGACTATCCCGCAGCAGAACCTGGATATCGAGCCTGACGGAAAGTCTTTGCTCCATTTTTCGCAGGAACTGCATGGCCAGAAGAGAGTGCCCGCCCATTTCAAAGAACCGATCAGTGCGAGCGATCGGTCGAGCAGGCTGGATCAGCTCGGTCCAGATCCCGGCAATTGCCGATTCCACGGGACCAACCGGCGCCTCGAATCTGCCGATGGTGTTCTCCTCGGCCGCCGGTGTTGGTAGCCGGCGCCGGTCCACCTTGCCGTTCGGCGTCAACGGCATTTCGTTCATCAGGAGAAAATGCTGCGGAATCATGTATGCAGGCAGGCGCTCGCGCAGATGTTTGCGCAATTTCACCGAGGCCAGTGATCCGGCCTTCGCGGGCACGCAGCACGCGACAATGCGTACATCGTCAGCGCTGACGGTCCACAGGTGCACCGCAGCCTGTCGCACCTCGGGGTGCTCGTCAAGCACCGCCTCGATCTCACCCAGTTCGATGCGTTGGCCGCGAATCTTGACCTGGAAGTCGGTTCGGCCCAGGTACTCGATGATCCCCCCCGGTCGATACCGGGCCAGATCGCCCGTGCGGTAGAGACGAGCGTCGGGTTCGCTGCGGCTCAGATCCGGCAGGAATCGCTCCGCGGTCAACTCGGGTCGGCCGCAATAGCCACGGCCCACTTGCGCGCCCCCGATGTAAAGCTCACCGGGAAGACCCACGGCCACGGGGTTCCCCAGGGGATCGAGCAGATGGATCTGCGTATTGGCCACCGGTCGCCCGATGGGAACGCTCACGCGCCCGTCGTTGCGCTCGCACTTCCAATGGGTGACGTCGATCGCGGTCTCCGCGGGACCGTAGAGGTTGAATAGCTCGGTACCGGGAAGGATCTGGAACACGCGCTCCTGCAGCTCGTGGGAGAGTGCCTCACCACCCGAGAAGAGGCGACGCAGGCTCGTACATTCCGCGGTGGCCGGCTCGTCCATCATGGCCTGGAGCATCGAGGGCACAAAGTGGAGGGTGGTGATCCCTTCGCTCTGTATGATCTCCGCCAGATACCGCGGATCCTTGTGGCCTTCGGGCCGAGCGACGACTAGGGTGGCCCCGGTCATCAAGGGCCAGAAGAATTCCCACACGGAAACGTCGAATCCGTAGGACGTCTTGTGGAGCACTCGGTCTGAGGCGTCCAGGCCGTACTCTTCCTGCCTCCACAGTAGCTGATTGCTGAGGCCGCGATGGGTGTTCAACGCCCCCTTGGGCCGGCCGGTGGAGCCCGACGTGAAGATCACGTAGGCGAGATGGTCGAGGGCGACGGGCGACCTTGGGTTGGCGTCGTCGGTCGCGTCCACGCTCGGATTCGCCTCGATCTCGACAACCTGCGCTTTGTGTTCCGGCAAGGCCTCGGCCATCCCCCTCTGCGCGACGAGCACGGGGGTGCGCGTGTCCTCGATCATCCCCCGGATCCGCTCGGCGGGGAGGGAGGCATCGAGGGGCACGTAGGCGCCTCCCGCCTTCAGGATCGCCAGGACCGCCACCACCATCTCGAAGGAACGCTCGGCTACGAGCCCGACCAGAACGTCGGGCCCGACACCCGCGGCCGTCAGCCGGCCCGCGAGCCGGTTCGCCCGCCGATTTAGCTCTCGATACGTCAAGGCCCGTCCTTCGAATCGCAAGGCCACCGCGTCGGGTGTGCGCGCCACCTGTTCCTCGAATAAGCGATGAGCGGGAGCCGCCTGCGGATAGGCGCGGTCGGTGGCGTTCCAGGAGCGGATCTCGTCGGCTTCCGCCGGGGTGAGCAGGACCACGGCGTTGACGCTCGTGTCGGGTTGCCGGACCGCCTCGGCCAGGATCACTTCGTAGTGCGACAGCCAGCGCTTGATCGTGGGGCCGTCGAACAGGTCGGCGTTGTAGGTACACTCGACCACCATGTCCGATCCGCTGTCCACGACGTTCATGCCGAGCTCGAAGTTAAAATGGGACCTGGGGTTCGCCACGGACTCTATGGCGACGTCGCCGAAGTCGAACGGAGCGCCCACCTTGTCGATGTTGAAGATCACGTCGACCAACGGCGTGCGGCTGTGATCGCGGGGGAGGCGCAGGCGTCGCAGAAGGCTGCCGAAGGTGAGGCGAGCGTGGTCCTGGGCCTCGCCGAACCTCTGGCGCACGCGCCGCAGGTTCACCGCGAACGAGGCCTCGGGGTCGAGCTCCGCGCGGAGGGGTATGGTGTTCACGCAATGAGCTACGAGATGGGGGTTCTCGAGCGCGAACTGGCCGGCAAAGGGAATGCCCACCACGAAATCTGATTGTCCGGAAAGCCGGCACAGAAGGATCTCGAACCCGGCCAGAAGCGTCGTGAACAGGGTAGCGCCGGCTCGGGCGCCGGCCTTCTTGACCGCGCCATAAAGCTCCGAACCGATCCGGAGCTCCACCTTGCCCGCTTTGTACGTCTTGACTGCGGGCCGCGCGGCGGGCAGTGGCAGGTCGAGCCGCGGCGCTCCGGTCGTGTATTGCGCGGCCCAGTAAGCCTCGTCCTCGGCGGCCGCGGCCAGGGCCTGGGGGGTCGCCTGGGCCGCCACATAGTCGGCATAGGATGCGGGCGGCGAGAGGCGAGCGGGAATGCCGGTCACGTCGGCGACGTAGAAGCGGCCCAGGTCCGCGAACAGCACCGACGACGACCACCCGTCGCACACGATGTGGTGTACGGTGAGAACGAAATGGTGGCGCGTCTCGAATTCCCGCACCACGAACGCGCGAAGGAGCGGCCCCAGGGTGAGGTCGAAGGGCGTGTCGCATTCGCGTTGCAGCAGACGGTCGATCTCTCCCCGTCGAGCCTCGGGATCGAGGGCCGACACATCCAGCAGTGGAATCGCCACCGGGAACGGTGGCCGGACCGTCTGACCCGATCCGTCCGGAGTGATGGCGACGCGCAGGCCATCGTGCCGGGCGACGACCTGATCGAGGGCGGCGCGCAAGGACTCGACCCGCAGGGGGCCCCGGAACGCAAACGCGAAGCATTGGTTGTAGGAGCAGTTCGCTTCGGGGCTCACCGCGGCGGCGGTCCACATCTCGCTCTGTGGTTCGGTCAGGGCGAGGTCCACGGGCCGGACCGACGCCGGCGCGAAGGGGTCGAAGTCAACGGGCCGCAAGGCGGGGCGCGCGTCAGCCATGGGTAGCCACCTCGACCTGGAGGTATTTGCCCGGACGCGCGGGATCGGGCACGAACCAGGCGTCGCGGCCGTCGGCATCGTGGCCTAGCCGGGCTCCGGGAACCGGGGGCTCGGCCCCGCCGGGAAGGAAATCGGCTGCTTGCATCTCGGCAATCGTGTCCCGGAACGCCTGGAACACCAACTCGAGGTCCGCGTCGGTATGAGCCGTGGTCAAGAACCAGCAGCGCCCCTCCCAGACGTGTACGCCGCGATCCCGCATCATCGCGTAGAAGAGGCCCGCGTGAGGGACGTCGCTCGGGAAGTTGACGTAGAGCCACGAGCTGAAATGGGTCATCCGCACGGGGGCGCCGACGCTCCGCGCGTGTTCATCGAGACGCGCGGCGAACTCGGTTGTCCGGAGGTTCAGGTCGCGCTGCAGGCCGGGTCCCTGCTCCTCGAGGTGGGCCACCACGGCGCGGGCGGCGGCCAGGGCGAGAGGATGCCGGACGAAGGTGCCGGCGAAGAAGGTGACCCCGATCTCGGGGATCGAGTCGTCGCCGTACTGCCACGCACCTCCGTCGAGCGCGTCCATGTACTCGCGCTGGCCGGTGATGAGGCCGATGGGTAGTCCCCCGCCGATGACCTTGCCGTAGGTGGCGAGGTCGGCGCGGATGCCGAAGATCGCCTGGGCGCCGCCGGGGTGGGTGCGGAAGCCCGTGACCACTTCGTCGAAGACGAGGGCCGTGCCCGAGGCCTCCGTCAGGCGACGAACCTCGTGGAGGAACTCGCGCGGCTGCAGATCTGGGCGGCGGCTCTGGACAGGCTCGACGAGAACGGCGGCGAGCTCGTTGCCGTGGGCCTTCAGGTATTCGAGGGCATCGGGGCTCGCGTAGTCGAGGACCACCAAGTTGTCGACCATGCTGGCCGGGATGCCGGGTGCGATCGGCATGGAACGCTGACCCGCGGGACGGACGAGCACCTCATCGAAGATCCCGTGGTACGCCCCCGCGAACATCGCGATCTTGTCTCGGCCGCTGACCGTCCGAGCCAGGCGGATGGCGGCGGTCACCGCCTCGGATCCGGTGTTACAGAAGGCCACCCGGTCCATCCCGACCATGGCGGCCACGCGGGCGGCTACTTCTCCGGCCAGGGGCGACTGGGGGCCGATCTCGATCCCCTGGTCCAACTGCGCCTTCACCGCGTCGCGCACGAACGCGGGGTTGTGGCCGAAGAAGATCATCCCGAATCCGTTGGTCAGGTCGACGTACTCGTTCCCGTCGACGTCCCAGAGCCGCGAGCCCGAGGAACGGACGGTGACGATCGGATAGACCATCTCCTTCCACATGAGGCGGAACCCGGACACGGAGCGGGGGTCGGCGAGATGCGGCCGGTTCGCCGCCGTCGACCTCTTGGATCCGGAAGTCCGCCGGGTGTAGCGATCGATGAAGGAGTGCAGGGCCTGGTCCTGGTGAGGCGTCAGGCCCCCGGTCGGTCCTTTGGCGGGCGGCCGGTAGGGGCCGAACGCCACCACCGGTGTCACGGCCGGGGTCGCGGCCTTGGCCGCGGGCGGCGTCGGGCTTACCGTGGGGGCCGGAGGCGGCGCGGGCATCGCGATCGCGGGGGCGGCGACGCTGCCTCCCCGCATCACTTCCAACTGCTGGCGCATGATCTCAAGCTGTTCAGCGATCAGCCGCTCCACCGATCCCGAGGGCGCGGCCGTACCTTGGACAAAGGCGGGCCGTGGGAGCGCCGGCGCGGCTGGAGCGGGCGCCGCATCCGAGGGGAGGGCGGCATCGAGGTGCGTAGCGAGGGCGTCGATCGTCGAGAGTTCTTCCAGCAATTCGCGGAAAGAGACCTTGACGCCGAATGTCTTGCGGAGCAGCAGCGCCGCCTGGGTCAGGAACAGGGAATCGAGCCCGAGATCGAGAAACGCGGCGCCGGGATCGAGGCTCACGGTGTCCATGCCCGAGAGATCGGCGAACAGGGCTCGCAAGCGAACGACGAGGCCCTCTCTTCGTCCGGAAGCAACCGATGCAGGTGTGGCTGTCATCTCATCCTCATGAACCACGGGTTCGATAGCGGGGCTCGCCGCCACGGGCGTGTCAGTCTGGCGATCCACCCAGAAACGCTTGCGCTCGAAGGGATAGGTCGGAAGCGGAACGCGTCGCCGCCCGTTCGCATGAAACCGGCTCCAGTCAAGGGAGGCGCCGGCGATCCAGAGGTGCCCGACGGCCAGTAGCAACGACGGTTCGGCTCCGGCGAGCGTGACCACGCCCGGTGCGCGACCCGGGAGCGCCTGCTTGGCCAGGCCTGTGAGCTGCTGTCCTGGGCCGACCTCGAGGGCGACCCGCGCCGGATCCTCCAGGAGTCGTGTAATCCCCTTTCCGAAGAGTATGGGCCGACGGAGCTGTTCCGCCCAGTAGCCGCTGTCCTGAGCCTGCTCGCTGGTGATCCAGTCCCCTGTCAGGCTGGAAATCCAGGGCAGCTTCGGCGCCGATCTGGGGGTTGAGGCGACGAGCTTGCAGAACGTGGCGAGAATCGGCTCCATCATCGCGGAATGAAAGGCGTGGGACGTGGCGAGACGGCGTGCGGCCAAGCCCCGTTCGGCCAGGCGAGTCTCGAAGCCTTCCACCGCCGCGGTCTCTCCCGACACCACGGTCAACGTGGGGGCGTTCTCGGCCGCGATCTCGAGCCCGCTCGGGAGCAGTCCGCGAACCACATCGCCGCCGGCCCGGACGGCGAGCATGGTGCCGCCGGGAAGGGCCTGTATGAGCCGTCCTCGTTCGGCGACGAGCCGTAGCGCATCGTCATGGGTGAATACTCCGGCCAGGCACGCGGCCACGTACTCACCCACCGAGTGGCCGATCATGCCGGCGGGCTCGACTCCGAGGCGGCGCCACGCCAGGGCCAGCGCGTACTCGATGACGAACAAAGCGGGCTGGGTCACCGCGGTCTGGACGAGCCGCCGCTCCGCCTCGGCCTCGCCGCCGGGCTTGGGATAGAGCACCTCGCATAGGTCGAAGCCCAGGAAGGGACGCACGACCGCCGAGCATGCGTCGACATCGGCCCGAAAGGCAGGATCGGCCTCGTAGAGCCCGCGAGCCATTCCCACGGATTGCGCTCCCTGTCCGGGGAACAGGAACGCCACCGACGCGTCTTCGGCGGCGCTCTCGCGGCTGAGCGTGATCTTGGGGTTAAGGGTGCCGAGGTGCCGGATGGCCTCGTCGGTTCCCCGGGCCACGAGGGCCCGGCGATGGGCGAATCGCCGCCGGCCGGTCTGGAGCGTAAACGCCACGTCGGCCAGCGGAGTCGAAGGATGGTCGATGAGATACTGCCTTAGCCTCGAGGTGGCGGCGTCGAGAGCGGACGCCGACCGGGCCGAGAGCACGATCAGTTGAGCGGCGCCTTCGGCCGGGGCCGCGGTGGTCGCGGGAGCTTCCTCGAGAACCACGTGGGCATTTGTGCCGCCTACGCCAAAGGAACTGACGGCCGCGCGGCGCGGCGAGCCGGGGGGAGACTCCCAGGGACGCAAGGAGGTGACGACTCGGAACGGCGAGCCCTCGAGATCCAGCTTCGGGTTGGGCGCTTTGAAGTGGAGGCTCGGGGGAATGGTCTTGTGGTGCAAGGCGAGGGCCGTCTTGATAAGGCCAGCGACCCCCGCTGCCGCGTCGAGATGGCCGATGTTGCTCTTGACCGAGCCGATACCGCAGTAGCCGGACCCAAGGGCGCCGCCCGCGCGAAAGGCCTGGGTGAGCCCCGCGATCTCGACAGGATCGCCCAGGGGCGTGGCCGTCCCGTGGGCTTCCACGTAGGAGATGGTCTCCGGATCGATCCCGGCCAGGGCCTGGGCCATGGCGATGACCCCCGCGTGTCCATCGACGCTGGGCGCGGTGAAGCTCACCTTCGAAGAGCCGTCGTTGTTCATGCCCGCGCCCTTGATCACGGCATAGACCGTGTTGCCGTCTTCCACCGCATCGCGCAGCCGCCGGAGGGTCACGATGCCCACGCCGTTGCTGAAGACGGTACCCGCGGCGCTCTCGTCGAAAGGCCGGCAATGGCCATCGGGCGACGTGATGCCCCCCTCCTGATGCAGGTACCCGCGATTCTGCGGCAGGGTGATCGAGACGCCGCCCGCGAGGGCCATGTCGCACTGGTAGTTGAACAGGCTCTGGACCGCGGCGCAGACCGCCACGAGCGACGTGGAGCACGCGGTCTGGATGTTAAGGGCAGGGCCGCGTAGGTCGAGCTTGTACGACACGCGCGTGGCAAGATAGTCCTTCTCGTTTGCCATCATCGTAGTCAACCAGCCGACGATCTCGGTGACGTCAGGCCGGGCCAGGAGATTCTGGAGAAAGTAGTCGTTGTTGCTCATCCCGGCGAAGACACCGATGGCCCCCGGGAACGTCCGGGGGTCGTGTCCCGCCGCCTCCAGGGCCTCCCACGCCGTCTCCAGGAAGATGCGCTGCTGGGGGTCGAGGACCTCAGCCTCCTTGGGGTTGATCCCGAAGAACGCCGCGTCGAACATTTCGATGTCTGCGAGAACTCCGCGAGCGCGCACGTAGTTGGGCTTCTGGCGTGCTTCCATCTCCCCGGCACCGGCGGGGTCGAGTTCGGCTTCCGAGAAAGACGAGAGGGTTTCGCGACCAAGGACGAGGTTCTCCCAGTACTCCCCCGCGTCGCGAGCCCCGGGGAAGCGACCGGCGAGCCCGACGATCGCGACCCCCTCGTTCGGATCGTAGGAATCTGAATAGGACATCGTCTACCGCTTTCCCTGGAGGGTTCGCTGCCGGGCCAGGGCTTGACGCTGCATTCGGGCCCGGTCGGTCACCGCGCTCAACGTGGCGTTCGACGTTCCCCCGTCGCTGAGGTACCGCGCGAGGGAACGAATGGTCGGGTACTGGAGCAAGGCGACGATGGACAGGTCGTTCCTCGTCCTTTCCCGAATCCGGGCATGGGCCCGGAGCAGCAGGATCGAATGGCCGCCCAGGTCGAAGAAGTTGTCCTCGATACCCACCTGGTCGACCTGGAACAGCTCCTGCCACACTTCGGCGACCACACGCTCCATCTCGCTGTTGGGGGCGACATAGCTGGCCTGTCGTCGCCGGGCGGCCGCTGCCGACGCGGCGACGGCACTGCCCTTGCTTGAGGCCGGCAGTCGGGACTGGACCTCGGATAGCAACGCGTCTGGCCGCTCGGCGAGACTCGAGAGGACCGTCCCCAGGTCCTCGAGTATCATCGTGAGCGACGCGGGGCTGAACCGGTTGGCCTGAGCGAGCAGCTTCAGTATGATCTCCGCTCCTGGCGTCACGGTGAGGGTTAGGGGATAGTTGGTCGCCTCGGGCACGGCCAGCGGTTCGGCATCTACCGTCTCCCATCGACGCACGCCTTCGCCTACGAGATAGTTCTGGAAGACCACCAGGCTGTCGAAGATGCGTAGCTTCCACGGAATGCCGGCCCACTGTTGGATGTCCGCGAGGGACGCGTATTGATGCTGGCCGATCTCCAGGCCGTGCTCATGGAGCTCTCGCAAGGCGTCGGAAGCCGACTTTCTCGGGTCGAGCCGTACGCGCACGGGGAGGTTGTTGACGCAGGGGCCCACGAGAGTCTCCACCCCTGGAAGCTCTGCAGGCCGGCCCGAGAGCGCCGCCCCGAAGACCACGTCGTCCAGCTCACTCAGATGGCTCAACACAAGGGCCCAGGCCCCTTGGACCACAGTGTTGAGTGTTATCTGAAGGGCACGGGCGAGACGGTGCAAGGCGGAGGTGGTTTCCGCGGACAACCGCATGGATTCCTCGCGGCTGGCCGCTTCGCGATCCTGCCCTGGCGTCGTCTCGAACGGCAGGGGCGTGGGCGATGTGAAGCCCGCGAGGCGTTCCTTCCAAAAGCCGCGAGAATCGGGCGCAGCACTCGCGAGCCAGGCGATGTAGGCGCCGTACTGACAGGGTAGGGCAAGCCTGGGCTCTGACCCAAGGCGTCGTGCGGAATAGGCGGCGCCTACGTCGCGGAAGATGAGGGGCCAGGACCAGCCGTCCACGTACAGGTGATGGGTACTCCAGACGAGCTGGTGCTCTTGGTCGGACAGACGAATGAGCGCCACCCGATTGAGCGGTGCGACCCCCACGTCGAAGCCGCGCTCCCGATCGGAGCGGAGAAAATCCTGCAGCCTGAGGTGAACACCCGCCCGGTCCTGGCTCGTCCAATCTTCCTGGACCCAGGGAAGGGTTACCCGCCGCTTCACGACCTGGAGCGGCTCGGCCACTTGATCGGTGACAAAAGCGGTCCGCAGCATCGCATGATTCGCGAGAGTCGCCTCCCAGGCTTCGCGAAGCGCCGAGGGGTCCAACGGACCCGACAGGCGGAAGACCCATTGCTCGAATCCCAGGCGCGCGCTTCCGGCT
>Ga0233425_10010756_pt1 | contig 10979 bp, 11 predicted proteins | sample Watercolumn_Towu_2_FD_181712 | JGI IMG/M metagenome (GOLD analysis project Ga0233425, IMG submission 181712) | Freshwater microbial communities from Lake Towuti, South Sulawesi, Indonesia - Watercolumn_Towuti2014_140_MG | ecosystem: Environmental > Aquatic > Freshwater > Lake | place...
CGAGGCCATCGGCGACAACCGAGAGCTCGCGCGCTTCGTGCTCGACGAGGCCGCGGCGGAGCAGCAGGTGCAGCGTCGCTTCGAGCTGTTGGTCTCGGCCGGCCACCTGTTGCTCATGCCCGATGGCGATCCCGGGCGCGCGGTCGAGGTGCTCGCGGAGGCGCGGGGGCTCGCGCCGGACGCCGTCGAGGGCAGCGTGCTGCTCGCGCGCGCCTGCGCCCAGGTCGGACGTGGCGAGGAAGCCATGGGGCTGCTCGCTGAGGTGGTCGCCTCCTACAAGGGGCGGCGCTCCAAGGAGCTCTCGCCCATCTACCGCGAAATGAGCCGGATCCAGCTTGCCGAGGGCTTCCTCTCCGACGCCCTCGCGTCGCTGACCAAGGCTTTCGAGATGGACATGAAGAACTCGCGGCTCGCCATGGAGCTCGGTCAGCTCGCGCTCGACATGGACGAGCTCGAGGTCGCGGGTCGCGCCTTCCGTGGCGTGACCATGCTGCGGGCGGGCGAGGACGAGGGCGGCGAGACGGTCAGCACCGAGGTGAAGGCGCATGCCCAGTATCAGCTCGCGCTGCTCGCCCAGCGGGCGGGCGACCCGCGGCGCGCGCGCATGCTGGCCAGCAAGGCGCTCACGGACAACCCCGATCACGACCTGGCGCGCCAGCTCCTCTCGGAGCTGGAAGGCGCCTGAGCTTGACGCTCACCCCTCCGGTCGGCTCTGATGGCGCCGCCATGAAGCGGCAGAAACGCCTGACCAAACGCGAGCGTAAGGCCCTCGATCCGACCCACCGCCCCGGCCTCAATGCGAAGTCGGATCACATCCACTGCATCTCCTGCGGGCGGCACATCGACGCGGCCGAGTTCAACGGCACGCCGCCCACGGCCACCCTCATCACCTGCGATCACGGCTCGCGCTTCCCGAGCTGCGTCGGCTGCATGCAGCACGCCGAGGAGCTCGTCGCCGAGCACGACAAGAACGGGCAGCCGGTGAAGACGGCCGCGGCCTGGCACTAGCGCTTCCGCGCAGATTCCCGGCTGTTCCCGGCCGAGGCTTTCTTGCCGGTCTTGGCGCCGCCGCGGTCCAGCCAGTGCAGCGCGGCGCGGTACATCGCGGTCTTCTTCTCCAGCGCTACCTCGTGGCCCATGTCCTTCGGGGTCGAGACGCGGGTCGCGACGCGGTAGCGCTCCAGCCACTCCTTCAGCTGGTGCGTGCCCTCGATGACGCTGTCGGCCTCGCCGGTGATCAAATACACGCGCTTCAGCGTGCCGGCGTTTTTCTTCAGCTCCTCGAGCCCCGCGCCGCCCCAGTAGGTGGTGTTCCCGGCGAGGATCAGCCAGCGGTTGAAGGTGCGCGGCTCGCGCACGCCGACGTTGAGCGCCACGTACGCGCCCTCACTGAACCCCATCAGCGTGTTGCCCACGACCTGTACGCGGCGGCCGTGCTCCTTGCGTAGCGCCTTGAGCGTCGCGGTGGCGATCTGCTGGCCGCTGTACCAGTTGTTGCTCCAGTCGCGGCCGTCGCCGTGAGCGCTCGGACCGCTGGGGCACACGAGCCAGCCGAAGCGCCGCGCCACCGGCGCCCAGCGCCGGCAGTCGCGCATCGGGTTTCCGCCGCGCCCGTGGAGGTACATCACCACGGGCTTCATGTTCTTCCGCCCGGCGCCGATGGGCGCGAAGTAGTAGGCCTCGCCGTGGCCCGGGACGTCGAGGACCCGGAGCCCGTCGCTGCCGGCGCTGCGCGAGCCCTTCTCTTCTTCCTCCTCGTCCTCGCCCTTGGCCGCAGGCTTGTCGCCCTTGGCGGCCTTGGCCTTGGGCTTCTCCTCCTCGGCGTCGTCGGTTTCTTCGGCCTCCGCGTCGGCCGAGTCGTCCTTCTGGGCCTTGGCGGCCTTCGCGCCCTTGACCGACTCCGCGTCGCTGCCGTCGGGAATCACCAGCTTGTCGCCGATCTTCAAGCGCGCGCGCCGGTCGATGCCGTTGGCCTCAGCCAGCGCGTCGATGGACACGTTGTAACGCTTGGCGATCTTGCCCAAGGTGTGCCCCTGCGCCACGACGTGGGTCCGCTCGGCGCGAGCGGGGGAGCCCACGCCGAGGGCGGCGAGCAGGCAGGCGAGCGCGAGGAGCGACCGGCGCATGGGCGCCGAAGCGCTAGCACAACCTCGGGGCCGGCGGGAAACCCGCGGCGAAAGCTGTGCGGCGAGCCGCGGGCGCTGGCGAGTTTCTTGGGGCTTTTCGCCCCTCGCCCGGCGTGCTGAAGCTGAGCCGTGGCTTCCCCGGAGCCGAGCGACCCGAAGGCGAGCGCCCCCCGTCGCCACTTCAGCATGCTGCGCGAGTTCTCGCTCGCCGACGTGATCACGCTGGCCAACGGCTTCTCCGGCACGGCCAGCATCCTCGCGGCGATGAAGTACTTGGACGTCCACGACGCCCGCCTGTTGTGGGCGGCCTTCGCGTTCCTGCCCTTCGCCGCCCTGTTCGACTACCTGGACGGTCGCGTCGCGCGCTGGCGACGCAAGAACTCGCTGCTCGGGGCGGATCTGGACTCGCTCGCGGATCTGGTCTCCTTCGGCGTCGCGCCGGCGGCTCTGGCCTTCGCGGTGGGCATGCGCGGCGGCGTCGACGCGCTCGTCCTGGTCTACTTCGTGGGCTGCGGGATCAGCCGCCTGGCGCGCTACAACGCCACGGCGGCGGCGCTCTCGGACGAGAGCGGGAAGGTCGCGTACTTCGAGGGCACGCCCATCCCGACCAGCCTCGGCCTGGTGCTGGTCCTGGCCGTCCTGACCTGGCAGCGGCGCACCGGCGCGGCGCTGCCCTTCGGCGCCGTCGACCTCGGCGGGTTCGCCTTTCACCCGCTGGTGCTCATCTACCTGGTGAGCGGCAGCTTGATGATCTCGAAGACGCTCAGAATACCCAAGATCTGAAGCGCGCTACCGCGTCAGCTCCACCCCGGTCGCGACGAGCTGCACCTCGCGCGCAGTGCCGTCGGGGTTCTTGTTGGCGACCTTCGCGCCCTCTTCCTCGAGGTGCTCGACGTGGCCCTTCTTCATCACGGTCACGTTGACCACGCCCTCGAGCTTCGCCCGCGCGCCCGCGGAGTCGGTCGGCACGAAGAAGCCGTAGTCCTTGAAGGTGACGCGGGCCCCGCGCGCCTCGGCCGCGGTGCTCTCCGCGAGCTCCATCCAGCAGCCCTTCTTGGAGCACGCGCGCCGGACCTCGCCCTCGACCACGACGCTCTTGCCCTCGAAGCTCTCGGGCTTCGCGAGCACGTCGCCGAAGGCGGTGACGCTGGCGCCGCTGAGCGCCGCACCGTAGGTCTTCGTGGAGCGCGCCGGCGCGGTCGATGCGGCCGGCGCGGGCTTGGCGGGCTCCGCCGCCGGGGCGGGCGGGGTGGACTCGCAGGCAGCCGAGAGGGCCAGGGTCGCGGAGAGGAGGAGCCGGAGGCGCATGGCCGCGGGGTTATCCCAGAAACTCGCGGCGGCGCAAGACCCTGGACGTACCGGGCGAATGGCGCCAGATTCCGCGCATGCCGCTCGGCCGCCTGATCCGCTTGGGAGCCTTTCTGGCCCTCGTGTCCTTCGCGCCGCTCGCCCAGGCCGAGGGCGATCACGACGAGGCGCCGACCTCGGAGTTCAGCGAGGTGGTGGAGGGCGCTGCGGCGCTCGAGGGACGCATCCGCGCGCCTTGCTGCTGGAACCAGACCCTCGACATCCACGGCTCGCCGATCTCGAACGAGCTTCGGCGCGAGATCCGTCGTCGCCTGAAGGGCGGCGAGACCCAGGACGCCATCCAGGCGGACTTCGTGAGGCGCTACGGCGATCGCATCCTGGCGGTGCCGCCCGGGAACCCGCTGAAGGACGTCGGCGTGTTCCTCTCGTTGGCCTTCGGGGCGGCGGGCATCGCTGCCGGGGCCATGCTGCTCAGGTGGCGGCGGCGCGCGCTGGCGGATCGCGCCGCGGCCCTCGCGGCGGAGCAGAAGGGCAAGAAGTCGAAGCCGCGCGAGCGCGACGCCTACGACGACCAGATCGACGCCGAGCTCGAGAAGCTCTAGAGGAGGACGAAGCCGTGAACGTCGCCATGTGGGGGCGTGCACTCTCGGTCATCCCGCGAGTCACCAAAGCGGAGTGGGACGAGCTCGACGTGGTGAGCCGCTGGCTCATCGCCACGCGCTCGGCGGTCATCATCATGACCGCCATCGCCAGCGGGATTGCGGGGCTTCTGGCCTACCGCGACGGCCTGTTCGACGCGGCGCTGTGGGGGCTGTGCACGGTGGGGCTGTGCTTCGCGCACGCGACCAACAACCTGGTCAACGACCTGACCGACCACAAGAAGGGCGTCGACAAGGACAACTACTTCCGCACCCAGTACGGGCCGCAGCCCCTCGAGCACGGGCTGATGACCACGGGGCAGATGCTGAAGTACGCCGCGGTGACCGGTCTCGTGGCGCTCGCCGCGGGCGGGCTCCTGGTGGCGCAGCGCGGGCAGATCACGCTGACGCTCTTCGCCGTCGGCATCTTCTTCGTGCTCTTCTACACCTGGCCACTGAAGTACATCGGCATGGGGGAGCCCGCCGTGCTGGTGGTGTGGGGCCCGCTGATGGTGGGGGGCACGTACTACGTCGTCAGCGGTCGCTTCGACTGGCGTGTCGCCTTGGCCAGCCTGCCGTTCGCCCTGGGCGCGACGGCGGTGCTCTTCGGCAAGCACATCGACAAGCTCGAGGCCGACCGCGACAAGGGCATCCGCACGCTGCCGGTGCTGCTCGGCGAGCGCGTCTCGCGCTGGGTCACCCTGGCGATGCTCTTCGGGCAGTACGCCCTGGTCGCGTACCTGGTGGTCACCCGCTACTTCTCGCCGGTGATGCTGGTGACCTTGGGCGCGGCGCCCGCGCTCTGGCTCTCGTTCAAGGCCTATCGCGCTCGGCGCCCGAAGCGGCCGCCGCCCGAGCTCCCCCCGAACGTGTGGCCGCTCTGGTTCGTGGCCTTCGCGTTCCACCACACCCGTCGCTTCGGCATGCTGTACGTGCTCGGTCTGGTGGCGGACGTCGTGATCAGGAAGATGGGGCTCGTCGGGCCCTGAGCGCGAGCGCGAGGCCGACGGCGACGAGGGCCGAGACGGCCGCGATCAGGCTGAGCAGGACGGGCACGCCGAGCTTCTGGCCGAAGCTCTCGCTGACCAGCCAGCGTCGCGTGGTCGCGAGCGAGCAGGCGTTGAACACGACGTGGAGCGCGATGGGCGCCAGAATGCCGCCGCTCAGCTGGCGCGCGAGCCCGGTGCCGAGCGCGAGGCCGAGGGCGCTGACCCAGCGCACGATGCCGAGCCCGCCCGGGAGATCGGCGTGCATGGCCGCGAACACCGTCGCGCTCACCAGCGTGGCGGTGCCGCCGCCGCTGCCGAAGAACCGGCCGACGCCGCGGAGCGCGCTCAGCAGCGCGCTCGGCTGAATCACCCCTTCCGGCAGATCCGTCGAGGCGGGCGGGCGCTGCTCCGGCCCGAGGCGCCCGCGCACCAGATCCACCACGGACTGGGCCGCCGACCAGAGCCCGCCGCGGAACATCAGCTCCTCGGCGAGCGGCGACACCACGACGCCCCAGAGCACGGCGAGACCGAGCCCGGAAGCGACGAGCTCTCGCCCGAACTGCCCGCTCGACTCCTGCACCGCTTGCCGGCCTCGGGCGGCGAGCTCGGCCAAGAGCGTGGGCAGCGCCGCGTAGATCGCGGCATAGCTCGCCACCACGTAGAGCGCGGGCGCCGCGAAGAGCAGCGGCAGCAGGCGTGCTGCTCGCGGCATTTCGAAGCCGAGCGCCTGGCGCGGCGCGGGCAGGAGCACGAAGGCGAAGGCGAGGCCGAGGCCGAGCACGACGAGCTGCACGCCGGTGAGGTAGGCCTGCAGCGTGAGGCGTTGGGCCAGGGCCAGCGGCACCAGGCGTACCCCGTGCTCGGAGAGGAGACGGAACGCGGCGAGCCAGAGCACCGCCACGCCGACGTGTCGCGCCGTCGTGCCGAGGCTCGGCTCCGCCGAGGCGCTCACCACGGCAGGGCTTCGCCGTTCTGGTGCAGGAAGCGCCCGGTGGTCTCGAGCCGCAGCTCGTCGATGCGCGCGAGCAGACCGCGCACCGACTCGTCCGCGTCGATCATGCCGTGGCCCCCCGTCATCTCGGTGCGCACGGCGCCCGGGTGCAGGATGACCACGGCCACGCCGCGCGGCGCGAGGTCGCGGGACAGGGACATGCCGGCGGCGTTCAGCGCCGCCTTGCTCATGCGGTAGCCGTAGAACGCCCCCGAGCCATTGTCGGCGATGGAGCCCATGCGGCTGGTGATCAGGGCGACCTTCGAGCCCCGCCCGAGCCGCGGCAAGAGCGCCTGGGTCAGGAACAGCGGCGCGACCGCGTTGAGCTCGAGCTGGGCGCGCACGCCGTCGAGCGAGGCGCCGTCGAGCGAGTCCGGGATCAGGACGCCGGCGTTGTGGACCAGGAGCTCGATCTCGTCCCCGGAGAGTCGCTCGGCGAGCCGCGCGCGCGCCGCCGGATCGGTCACGTCCACGCCGGCTTCGACCCGCGCGCCCAGGGCGTCGAGCTCTGCCGAGCTCTTGCGACACACCGCGACGACACGCGCGCCGCGCGCAGAGAGCTGCCGCGTGAGCTCGAGACCGATCCCGCGATTCGCACCCGTGACCACCGTGATCCCCATGGCTTCATCCTCTCGCCGTGCGCGACTTCGCCGCGCGTTTGGTTGCCTGCTTCGTCCCTGCTGCCGGCTTCGGCGCGGGGGCGCTCTTCGTGGGCTCGCCGCCGCCCGCGTCGTCGCTCGGGCTCGCGCCCCGGAACAGCTTCTCCGCGGCCTCGGCCGCTCGCCGCGCCTTCTCCGTCTCGCCGCGCATCTCCATCAGGAAGCGGCTGGGGATCTGCGCCCGGAGCTTGCCCCACTTCATGCGCCCCTTGCACAGCGTGAGTGTCAGCGTGTCCTGCGCGCGGGTCACGCCGACGTAACAGAGCCGGCGCTCCTCGTCGATGCTGCGCCCGTCCACGATGGAACGGCCGTGGGGGAGCAGCCCCTCTTCCATGCCGACCATGTAGACGTGGGGGAACTCGAGCCCCTTGGCGCTGTGCAGCGTCATCAGCGTCACGGCGTGGACCTGGCGTTTGTCCTTCTCGTCGTCCTTCTGGTCCTCGCGCCCGGCCAGCGTGGTCTCCTCCAGGAAGCCGAGCAGGGAGGGGCGCGAGCTCTTCGACTCGTACTGCGCGACGGCGTTCACGAGCTCCTCGATGGACTGCCAGCGAGCCTCGACGTCGCCCGGGTTCTTGTAGACGCGCTCGATCTCGGCCTTGTAATTGACGGTCGCGACCAGCTCGGAGACCAGCGGCGCGAGCGGGCTCGAGCCGAGGCGCGCTCGAAACGCGTCGATCATGCGCCGGAAGGCGTCGACCCGCTGTGCGGCGTAGTCCGGAACCCCGTCCAGCGTGTCGGCGTGGGGGAGCAGGCTCCAGAGGGGCTGCCCCGCGGCCACGGCGCTCGAGAGCAGGGCTTCGACCGTGCTCGCGCCGATGCCCCGAGGCGGGGTGTTCAGCACGCGCAGGAGCGAGACCTCGTCGGCCGGGTTCGCCAGCACCTTGAGGTAGGCGAGGACGTCACGCACCTCCTTGCGATCGTAGAACGAGAGCCCGCCGACGAGCTGGTAGGGCACGCGCTCGCGCCGCAGCTCCAGCTCGAAGGCCCGGGGCTGCTCGTTGGTGCGGAACAGGATGGCGATGTCGCTGGGCGAGACGCGATCCTCCCGCTCAGGGTCGATGCGCTGCTTGATCTCGCGCACCACGCTCTCCGCCTCGCTGCTCTCGTCCTCGAAGCGGATGAAGCGCGGGAGCTCGCCGCCCTGGCGCGACGGGCGCAGCACCTTGTCGTGGCGCGTGGAGTTGTGCGCGATCAGCGTGTTGGCGAGGCCGAGGATGGGCGCCCGGGAGCGGTAGTTGTCCTCGAGCCGCACCACCTTCGCCTCCGGCCAATCGCGCTGGAAGCTCAGGATGTGGGTGACCTCGGCGCCGCGCCAGCCGTAGATGGACTGGTCGTCGTCGCCCACCACGCACAGGTTCCGGTGCCGCTCGGCCAGGGCGCGGACGATGCGGTACTGCAGGCCATTCGTGTCCTGGTACTCGTCGATGAGCAGGTGATCGAAGCGCGTGGCTTCGGCGAAGCGGACCTCGGGGAAGCGCTCGAAGAGCTCCTCCGTCTTGAGCAGGAGGTCGTCGAAGTCCATGGCGCCGCTCGAGCGCAGGTGCTCTTGGTAGCGACGGTAGGCCATGGCCGCGAGCTGCTTCTTGTCGTCCTCGGCCGTCTCCTCCGCCGCCCGCGGGTCGACGGAAGAACCCTTCCAGCCGCTGATGGCGTGGATCAAATCCCCGGGTCGGAGCTTCTCGTGCCCGACCCGGATGTCGCGCAACGCGGAGCGCGCCACGCTCTCCTGGTCGCCGCGGTCGTAGATCGAGAACTCCTTGGGGTAGCCGAGCTTGTCGGCGTGGCGGCGCAGCACGCGCACGCACAGCGAGTGGAAGGTGGAGATCTCCGGGCCGGTGTCCCCGCGCTTGCCACGGCGCGAGCCGAGGAGCGTCATGGCGCGCTCCTTCATCTCCTTGGCGGCCTTGTTGGTGAAGGTCACCGCGAGGATGCGCGCCGGCTTGATGCCGCTCTTGATCAGCGCCGCGATGCGGTAGGTGATGACCCGGGTCTTGCCCGTGCCCGCGCCGGCCAGGACCAGGAGCGGCCCCGACAGCGTGGTCACGGCCGCGCGCTGCGGGGGGTTCAGGCTCGGCTCGGGCATGTTCGGGGCAGGGGAGACGGGGTCTCTCGCTCTATTGACCCCTCGCTCGGGGGTCAAGCGCCAACACGCCCGTCGCCGACGGCGCCGTCGTGCGCTACGTTCCGCCGGCCCGTGCTCAGCGAAAGCGTCTTCGAGATCCAGCCCGGAGTGCAGGCTCACTTCGGCTGCGGCAGCATCGAGAAGCTCGCGCGCGCGGTGCGGGCGACCGAGCGCGAGCGCGCGTTCGTGGTGACCGACCCGGGCGTGGAGCGCGCGGGGTGGGTCTCGAAGGCCCAGAGCGTGCTCGAGGCCGACGGGGTTTTGGTCGAGGTCAACGTGGCCTCGCGCCGCTCTCCGAGCGCGGACCGACTGGCCTCGCTCGTGGCACGCCTGCGCGGGGAGCCGAGTTGGGCCCTCGTCGCCCTCGGCGGAGGCTCGGTCATCGACAGCGCCAAGGCGGCGGCCATGCTGGTCGCGAACGGCGGCAACCCGAGCGACTACCCGCCCGGCTGCCGCCCAGCGCGGCCAGCCCTACCGCTGATCGCAGTCCCGACCACGGCCGGCTCCGGCGCCGAGACGAACACGCAGGCGCGCCTGCTCGATCCGAAGCAGGGCCGCATGCTGGTCATGGGGCACCGCAGCATGCAGCCGGCCAGCGTCATCCTGGATCCCGAGCTCTCGGTCACGCTCCCGCCGCACGAGACTGCGACCAGCGGCTTCGTCGCGCTCGCCAACGCCATCGAAGCGTTCACCAGCCTGAAGCACAACCCGTTCTCGGACGCCCTGGCCTTGCGCGCCATCGCGGCGCTCGCGGCCTACCTGCCACGGGCCCACGGGGCGGGCGCCGACCTCGAGGCGCGGGCCGAGCTCTGCTTCGGTGGCCACCTGGCGGGTCTGGCCGCTGCGAGCTCCGGATTGGGCCTCTGCCATGCCATGACGAGCCCGCTCGGGGCGCGCCTCGACGTGACGATGGGCCAGGCCCTGGCGACGCTCTTGCCCCACGCCATGCGCTTCGCGTTCAACGTCTGCGAGGCGCGTTACGCCCAGATCGCCATCGCGCTCGGGGTCGCCGCGCCCGGTGTCAGCGACGCCGAGAACGCGCATCGCTCCGTCGCGGAGCTCGAGCGGCTCGCGACCCGGGTGGGCCTGAGCCGCACCCTGGGCGAGCTGGGCGTGGAGCGACGCCTCTGCCCGGAGCTCGCCGACGATGCCATGGCGGAGACGCTGCTCGCGGGAACGCCGCGCTTCCCGCTGGCGAACGACGTGCTCGCGGTCTACGAGGCCGCTCTGTGAGCGCACCGCGGCGCCTCCCGGTGAGCTCCGGCGGGGTGGCGCTCTACGCGGAACGCTGGGGCGACGCCGGGCCCTGCCTGGTCCTGGGCCATGGCTTCGGCGGTAGCGCGCGGAACTTTCGTCCCCAAGCCCGAGCGCTGGCTGCCACGCACCGCGTGATCCTCTTCGATGCGCGGGGTCACGCGCGCAGTGACGCGCCCGCCGCGCCCGAGGCCTACAGGCCCGAGCGCTTCGTGGAGGACCTGGCCGCGGTGCTCGATGCGGCCGGTGCGGAGCGCGCCATCGTCGGGGGGCTGAGCATGGGCGCGGGCACCGCGCTGCGCTTCGCGCTCGAGCACGCCGAGCGCGTGGCAGCGCTCGTACTCTCTGCCTTCCCTCGCGCGGTGGACGAGCCAGCGCACGCGCCCTGGGCTCACGCCTTCGCCGAGGCCATCGAGCGCGACGGCATCGAGAGCGCGGGCCGCGCCACCCTCTGGGGCCGCTTCGACGAAAAGACCGCCGACCTGGTCCGTCGCGGCTTCGTCGAGCACCGGGCTCACGCTCTGGTGAGCACGCTGCGCGAGCTCATCGCGGTGCAGCCTGCGCCCGCGGGGATGCCGGGCCTCGACGCGATCCGCGCGCCCGCCTTGGTCATCGTGGGCAGCGAGGACGGCGCGTCTCTGGGCCCGTGCCGCGAGCTCGCCCGGCGCATCCCCGGCGCCCGCCTGGTGGAAATCGCGGGCGGCGGCCACATCGTGAACCTCACGCACCCGGTCGAGTACAACCAGGCCCTGCTCGGGTTTCTGGCGGCCCGGGCCTGAGCATCTGGCCCGGCCCGGGGGTGGGCGGTACCATGGGCGTCTCGTGCTCGCCCTCCGCTCGCTCCGCGTGGCCGCCTTGGTCCCGGCCCTGCTCCTCGGTGCGCCCGCGCCCG
>Ga0233425_10010757_pt1 | contig 10979 bp, 10 predicted proteins | sample Watercolumn_Towu_2_FD_181712 | JGI IMG/M metagenome (GOLD analysis project Ga0233425, IMG submission 181712) | Freshwater microbial communities from Lake Towuti, South Sulawesi, Indonesia - Watercolumn_Towuti2014_140_MG | ecosystem: Environmental > Aquatic > Freshwater > Lake | place...
TTAGAGGCCCAAATCGAGGATCTTGAGCTAGTTGATGGATTGGTTGGAGTTATTGGAGTTCCATCGTCAAGATTATCATTGGCAACAATTGCCTCACATGCTCAAACCATAACAGGCCCACTAATCGCATCGGGTGCCTATATGACACCAGAACCAATGTTTGATAAAACTTGTGCATCCGGATTGTTGTTTTCTACCTTCCCGACCCCCACTTATCATGTCCATTTGGCAGAAGTCGAAGTTGATCCTCTTACAGGTAATACAAAAATTTTAAAATATATTGTGGCTCAAGAAGTAGGCAGGGCAATAAATCCAAACGCAATATTTGGTCAAATCAGAGGTGCGGTAGCGCAAGGAATCGGATACACGCTTTTCGAAAACCTTGATATTGGGTTAGACGGACAATACCTACAAAAAACACTTGAGGCTTACCGATTACCGATCGCTGCAGATATACCCAAGGTTGAAATTATTCTCCTTGAACATCCCGACCAATCAGGACCTTATGGAGCAAAAGGCGTGGCCGAACCTCCTATCGTTCCAGTAGCGGGGGCAATAGTTAATGCAATATCAAACGCGATCAATTGGCCGATCAATTCGATCCCGGTGCGCCCAATCAACGTATTAGACGGGATTCGAAAATCTGAAGCAATTAATGCAACCAAGAAGAAAACTTAGGTGAGCATAAGAATCGGAGTTGACGTCGGAGGAACTAATACTGATGCAGTGGCATTCTTAAATGATCAGCTAGTAGCAGTTGCAAAATCTCCAACGACTCAAGATGTAACTGCTGGAGTCACAAATGCGATCCAAGAAGTAATTGAATTTGGAAAACTTGATTCAAAGCGAATTTCAGCTGTGATGGTTGGAACTACTCACTTTGTCAATGCACTTGTTGAATCTCAATATTTGCTTCCAACTGCGGTGATTCGATTATGTGGAAAAACCACTCGGGCGATACTCCCATTTAGAGATTGGCCTTTAAACCTTCGAAAAGCAATCCAAGCCGACGTCTTTTTATTGGATGGTGGCCATGAGTTTGACGGAAGGACAATAAGCGCATTAAGCCAAAAGCAAATTGACAATACTATTAATATGTTAATCAAATCTGGGATTCGCACGGTTGCGATATCCTCGGTATTTGCTCCACTTGATAATTCTCACGAAACATACGTCGCGCAACGTGTCTCCAAACTTGCGCCGAACATTTCGGTAAGTATCTCCTCGGAAATAGGCAGAATAGGCTTACTTGAGCGAGAAAATGCGACAATTTTAAATGCATGTCTAAGAGACGTCGCGGGAAAAATTGTAACCGCACTTGAGAGGTCAATCAAAGAACTTGGCATCAATTGCCAATTATTTATTTCTCAAAATGATGGGACCTTAATGAGTGCTGCGCACGCCAATCGATATCCGATCACAACTTTTGCATCTGGACCAACTAATTCAATGAGAGGAGCCGCATACTTATCTGGCAAAGCCGATTGCGCCGTGATTGATATCGGTGGAACCACTACAGATATTGGAATTCTGCGCGCAGGTTATCCACGCGAAGCTTCATCCATCGTAAATGTCAATGGAGTCAGGACAAATTTTCGAATGCCAGACGTAATATCAATTGGTCTCGGTGGTGGAAGTATCGTCAGAAACACAAACGGACTTGCAATCGGACCTGACTCAGTCGGATATAAAATCCGCTCCGAAGCTCTGATTTTTGGCGGAAGAACTCTAACGACAACTGACCTAGCGGTTGCTTCAGGTCGCAGCGAAATCGGCGACCCAAATAGAGTTAAACATCTCGATCCAGGGCTGGTTCGCGATGCACTTGAATTGATTCAAGAGACAATTGGCCAAGCACTCGAAACTATGGTGACATCTTCTGAACCAATCCCTGTCGTATTAGTTGGTGGTGGACACCTAATTTGTGGACAGGAAATCAAAAATACGAGATCGGTGACCAGACCAACCAACCTAGATGTCGCAAATGCTGTTGGGGCAGCTATTTCTCAAGTTGGAAGCCAAATTGATCAAATTATTTCGATAACACCAAGCACTCGAGAATCTGCGATTGAAGCGCTCCGAAAGGAGGCAATTGCGCGTTGCGAAAGTGCTGGGGCGGTAGTCGAGAGTATTGAAATTACTAATATCGAGGAAGTACCTTTGGCATATCTACCTGTAGGTAGTGTTCGCATCCGAATGCGAGCGGTTGGAAACCTGGATTTCTCAAAAGACTTAAACAAGATAATATGAAAACAATTGATTTAGAATTTATTGAAAGTTTAGCAATCGGTGCCTCACTTTTAGGTGCTGGCGGGGGCGGTGACCCATATATAGGTAAACTCCTCGCATCTTGGGCAATTGAAACTTATGGAGAACCAAGATTATTTGATCTTTCAGAGGTTCCCGATGATGCAGTATGTGTTATGTCAGCAAGTATGGGTGCTCCGACCGTAGCTGTTGAACGACTTCCTGGGGGAGATGAGCTTCATATTGCGATAATTTCCCTGCAGCGCTACATCGGCAAACGGATAACCCACCTGGTGGGACTTGAAATTGGTGGTATGAACTCAATGCTTCCAATTGCATCTGCCGCGAGAACCCAACTACCTCTTGTCGACTGCGATGCAATGGGGCGAGCATTTCCTGAACTCCAGATGTGTACGCCATCACTATTTGACAAAAGTGCGACGCCAATGGTACTTGCAGACGAGTGCGGGAACACTGTAATTATTGATTCAAATAGCAATCTAAAGACTGAGAAAATGGCTCGGCAAATAACCGTAGAGATGGGCGCAGTTTCATACATCGCCCTTTACCCGCTTTCCGGAAAGGAACTAAAAGAAACAATGATCCCTGGCACGATAAGCCTTGCGAGAGATATTGGTGATAAAATTTCAAAATCTAGAGCGGACAGGGTCGACGTCTTAAATTCGTTACTTAAGATCACGAATGGTGTACTACTTTTTGAAGGCAAGATAACTGATGTTGATCGTAAAACTCACGATGGTTTCGCTCGTGGCACAGTAGAACTGGCTGGAATCGGTGACTACACGGACTCAAAATTGAGGGTAATTTTTCAAAATGAAAACTTAATCGCATCACTCAATAGTCAAGTAATAGCTACAGTACCTGATTTGATTTGCTTAGTAGAGCCAAGTACATGTCGGACGATAACAACTGAAGAATTAAGATACGGCTTGAGAACTATTGTAATTGGGATCCCATGTGATTCTCGATGGAGAACTGAACGTGGCCTTCAATTAGTGGGCCCGAAGTACTTTGGTTACGACATCAAATTCACTCCAGTAGAAAAGTAGATAACAACTTGTCAAATACATCATTATCAGGCCGTACGGCATTAGTGACTGGATCATCAAGAAATTTAGGATCTGAGTTTGCTAAGGGTCTAGCTAGACGCGGTGCACGGGTAGTAATTACCCATAAAAATTCAGCAGATGATGCGAATTTGCTACTTAAAAACCTTTTTGACTTGAATGGCCTAAATAATATTGCCGTTCACGGAGATCTTTCCGAAATTTCCAGTGCAGAAGAACTAGTTTTAAAGGCGCTAGATGAAGTTCAAAGTATCGACATTTTAGTTAACAATCTTGGACCTTTCATAATCAAGCCTTTTGTTGAATTAAGTAGTACTGAATTTCAGTATTACTGGAATACAAATGTTGGTGCTGCCTTTGCATGCTCAAAGGCTGTGGCTCCATCAATGCGTTCAAAGCATTGGGGACGCATAATCAATGTCTCTGCAGGGTCGGCATTCATACGTAATCATTCAATCTATTCACTTGCAAAATCGGCACTAATCACACTCACCGAGTCGCTTGCAGTTGAATTGGGTCCAGCCATAACCGTAAACGCAATTGCGCCTGGACAAATATTTGAAAGTGCCGATGAGATGAGTTCATTTGATCCAAAGTTTAATGAAACCGCACTTGCACAAACTCCACTAGGAAGATTCCCAACAAGGCGCGAAGTTTCGGACATCGCAATCGGTTTCTGTGAAAGCTCATTTGATATTGTTACGGGAGTGACCATCCCAATTGATGGTGGCTGGCGACTACGTAGTTCATAATCTAGTATTCACATAAAAGGAGGGTCGATGAAAACTCAATCAGAATATAATCTCGAAATCAAAGCGACCATTGAAGGGCTTTACGAAAGTTTCCGCCAAAAAGACCACGACGGAATGATCTCATCCATGACAGATGACGTGTGGATTAGATTTCTCGGTCAAGCCGATTTCAAAGGAATCAAATTGGCCTCAGAGTTTTTCAAAAAAAGTAACGCGCTACTTGATGATCTAGTTTTCGAAATAACAGATACTGTTATTCAAGCCCCCTACGCTGCGGTAATTTGGAACGAAACTGCACGAACCAAGAGTGGCCAAATTTGGACTAACCACGGGGTTGACGTTTATATGGTCAAGGATTCCAAAATAGAGTTCTTGCACGAAAATAATGACCTAAGCGTGCACTATCTTCACTTTCCACCAGCATAAACAAATTTTAATTTCTAAATAATTCTTCTCATCGGGTAGGTAGCAAGTGCATAGATTTGCCTATGAGTTTGATTATCTGGTCTGCATTTCCTGCGGAAGTTGGGAATAGTACGACGCTGTCTGCTCCACCATCGATTAGTGACCAAATTTTCGCAATTACATCTTCTGGAGTACCAGAAACAGTTAGGTCTTCAACCCATGATTCGGGCATCTGCTCTTGAAGTGCAGATGCGCCATCACCACTTTGCAACATTTGCTTAATATCGTCTGATATTCCAGCGGCTTCCGTGAGCGAATCTCCCCCACCTGCTGCAAGATAAAAAGACAAGGTTCGCCTTGCTTCCAGACGTGCTATTCTCCGATTTCGATTTATGGCACAAATTGCAAACTGAGTGACTTCGTGGTGTCCCAATCTTCCAGCCCGTTCCATTCCAATACTTACTTGAACTTTTGCCCACGATAAGTATTGCAGCCCAGAACAAACCGAAAGGATCGTACCGTCCGAAATTTCTCCTGAAAGCTGAAGCATCTTAGGCCCTGAAACACCAAGCCGAATACTTAGCGGTACTTGAATCGGATATTCAAGACGCACTTTTTCAAAATAGAAATCTCCAATTGAACTAAAAGTTTGACCGGCAGAGAGATCGCGAAGAGCATTCACGCAAGTCCGAATGGTTCCGATCGGCGAATTTGGATATAGCCCTATCTGCTTAATCCACGCTGGCACACCAAGACCGATTCCTGGTATAAAGCGTCCCGGAAAAGCCCTGGCGGTGGTTGTCACTTCCATTGCCAATAACGCCGGATGTCTTACTACTGCAGAAACAATTCCAAGACCGACCACGATATTGGTGGTACTTGCCAATGCAATATTCGCTCCAGCTATTCCGCCGGTGAAAAACATATCTTCTGCAATCCATAACTCACCAAAACCAGCAATTTCAGCACCACGCGCGAGCGAAGAAATACTTTCAGGTGAGATTGCGCTGCCTAAAAGTAATCCAACCCTACTACTCACAATTACAGTTGATCCATACGTTAGGACTATGATACTCTAATTAAGCAAAGCGTCAAATTAAAAGATAAATATATGACAAAAATTAGTGCAACGGCAATATTTTCAAGTGTTATAGAAATACTTAATAAGAAAACTTTGACGTCTCTTGATAATTTCGTAAGCCAAGAAATAGAATATTGGGATCCCTCAACTGGCAAAACTATTGGAATCGGTGAATTGGATAAGAAACTTGTTGCCTTTTGGATCGATCACCCGAAATGCGTAATCACTATTGATGTAATCGTTGGTAAAAAGGACTTAGTGGTAGCCGAATTGAGTTTTCCTGGTTATGAAGTTGAGGAAGAAAAATCGTTGATATTCTCCACGGTGGTGTGCACCCTTGATAGCGACAAAATCACAAAGATCAAGAACTATTTTGACCCGCATAGTTAAACGCTAAAAAATTATTTGACTGCAAAACATTCGACATGGTGGCCATGGGTGACTTCAATAAGTTTCGGCATTTCTACTCTGCAACGTTCATGGACAAGAGGACACCTATTTTGCAATGAGCAGCCGAAAGGCACAGCCCTAGCACTGGGTGTTTCACCAATAAGCGTGATTTTTTTGGGTCTCGCACTACCCCCAACCTTTGGTGCCGCGGATAGTAATGCTTTCGTGTACGGATGCAGGGTATTCTGGAATAACTGCTCAGCTGTAGCCAACTCAACTATACGACCTAAATACATAACTCCAATACGGCTCGAAATCGATCTCACCAGCGTTAGGTCGTGAGTAATGAACAAGAATGAGACGCCAGACTCTCTTTGCACACTTAGTAGGAGCTCAATAATAACTGCATGAATCGTCTTGTCAAGACTCGCAGTCGGTTCGTCTAAAACTATAAGTTCTGGTTGACTTGCCAAAGCCCGTGCTATCGCGACTCTCTGCAATTGCCCGCCACTCATCTGTGACGGCTTCCGTTTGAAGTATTTATCTTCAAGATCAACACTGTTCATTGAGGCTCTGGCGTGCTCAACAGCTTCTGACTTTTCTAGCTTCTTGAGAAGCCTGAATGGTTCGGCGACCTGAAGGCCAACTGAAAATTGACGATTCAATGACTGTATTGGATTCTGGAACACCATCTGAATTCGTCCCAAAGCGTGCATTCGATTCTCGCGCCGTGAAATGTCTACACCTTCAAAAAAAATCTTACCCGATGTCGGCTGAATCAATCCCGCGACCATACGCCCCAACGTCGTTTTGCCGCTACCAGACTCGCCGACCAAACCGACTGTCTCACCTTTTTCGATTCGTAAATCAACACCACGTATAACCGTTGAGAGATTTCTCCTTGACCCAAAGTTCTTAATTAGCTCATTTACCTCAATCAATGCCACATTTACCGCCTAATAAGTTTTGTCATTAACTAAATGACAGGAGACATAGTGTGTCGTATTGAACTTCTGAAGTTTCGGCGTCTCAGCACAGAATTCGATGGCCTCCGGACATCGATGAGCAAACCGACAGCCGTTCGAAAAGTAATCTGGACCACGGTCTACAACTTTTGGTTTTGCTATTGAGGTGACTGAACTTATCAACAACTTTGTATAAGGATGTAAAGACTTTTCAAATAATTGATCTCGTGTAGTGAATTCCATTAGTTGGCCACGGTATAAGACAGCGACATATCCACAAAGTTCTGAAATTGCTGCGAGATCATGACTAATGAATATCACCGAACAACCAGTCTCGTCCCGAACTTTTCGTATCAAGTCAAATATTTGGGCTTGAATAGTAACGTCAAGACCGGTTGTTGGCTCATCAGCAATTAGAATTCGAGGCCGACAGGCCAAAGCCATAGCTATGACGACGCGCTGACACATTCCGCCCGATAACTGATGAGGATACTTTTTCGAAACTTGTTCAGGATCAGGTAGTCCGACATCTGATAAAGACTCAAGACTCTTTAACCTGGCGTCCTTCTTGTTCAATTTCTGATTTATACGAAGAGACCGTTCAACTTGCGAGCCGATTCGCATCGTTGGATTCAAGGCGTTCTTTGGGTTTTGAAAAACCATCGCGAGTTGACTTGCGGTTCGCTCGACTCTTTTTGACTTGTCGATAATTAAATCCTGTCCGTCTACTTTTACTTTTCCCGATGAAATTTGCAAAGGTTTTGGTAAAAGCCCCATCAACGCTAGGGAAAGCATTGTCTTCCCAGAACCAGATTCGCCGACAAGACCAACGATCTCACCCTCGCCAACCGAAAAGCAGACATTTTTTAGAATACTGTCGTTTTGGTCTCCGATTCCAACGGAGAGCCCGTCGACACACAGCACATCAGGTCGTTTCTTCACTGAGTTGATCCCCAATCAAATGAAACGCTAAAGATGCGATCACTATTAGAGCACCCGGCGCGAGTGAAGTCCACCAGAAACCTGTTGCAATGTCATTTGCTCCCTCAGCAACCATCACGCCCCACTCTGCCGTTGGCGGGCGAATCCCTACTCCTAAAAAAGCCAACCCCGCTACCGTATTTATACTCCAACCGGCAACCAGGGTCGCCTGGACCACCGATGACCCGATCGCGTTTGGAAGAATGTGAAAATAAGCTAACCGGGTGCGGCTATTCCCTACCAACTTTGCAGCAGAGACATAATCAAGTTCACGCTGTAAAAGAACTTCTGACCGAATGAGTCGAACAAAATAGGGTATGAATCCGACAGTCACTGCGATACTAACTTTCAAGACTGAGTCACCTATGACAGCGACAATAACTAATGCTAAAACAAATCCAGGAAAGGCTAAGATTAGATCAGTTGATCGCATTATCACCTCGTCAACTCGACCCCCTACCGCACCCGCAATGATGCCGAGAATAACTCCAATAACCATTGCCACAAAAGCGATTGACAAGCCAATGGCTATATCCATTCGTGCAGCGCTAAGGCACCGTGAAAATATGTCTCGCCCAAATTTGTCAGTACCAAAAAAAAATCTCAGCGATGGCGGTTGAAATGCAATAGATACGTCGGTAGCAAGGGGGTCACGTAAAAAAATTGGTAACACAATCGCTGAGAATATCAAAATCAACAAAATAGCGAAACCTGTGAGCAACATTGGTTGTGAACGTACTTTGGTTACAACGACTTTTGAGATTGCCTGAGTCTGCATTAAATCTCGCGCTCGTTCCCCAGCCGCACTCTCGGATCAATCAACATATAAATAAAATCAATAACGAGATTCATCAGCACATACAAAAATCCAATCAGAAGCACAAACCCTTGAATCGCATCAATATCGCTGTTCTGAATCGCAACATAAGCGTAGCGACCAACACCCGGCCACGAAAAAAGAAATTCAATAATTACATTTCCGCCAAGCATATAACCGAATACTATTCCAATGGTCGTGACAATAGGTATCGCCGCATTTCTGAACACATCACGCCAAATGAGATGAACTGATGACACGCCAATTGATTTTGCGGTTCGAATATGCTCCATATTCAATGTATTCAAAACGGCAATTCTTGTAATTTTGATAATCGGCGCCGACAAAACGAAGGCAAGAGTTATCACTGGAAGCGCTAAATATTTGAGGGCTTCACCAAGAACGTCAAATCTCCGATTTAAAACAGCATCAATTGTTAGGAATCCAGTCTCACTTTCTGGCAAAGCTTGTCCAATCGGCATGCGCCCGACTGGGCCTGGCGCCCAGCCAAGCTTGTAAAAAAACAAATAAATCAGCAGGATACCCAGCCAGAATAATGCCATTGACGAACCGATTACAGAAAAAACCCGAATCAATTGGTCCATAAACTTACCTCTGTTGATTGCAGCAATTGCACCCAATGGCAAGCCAAAGAGGCTGGCTAAGGTCACCGAGTAAAACGCAAGCTCAAGAGATGCTGGTAGACGCTCAAAGAGCTCCTTAGTCACATTCTCCCCAGTACGCATCGAAACACCAAATTTACCGTGGGCTAGATCATTCAAGTAAGAAAGAAACTGCTGTAACAATGAATGGTCTAATCCATAATCTCTGCGAATCTGCTCTATTCTTTCGGCTGATGCATATGGACCAGCTCGCAACGCGGCTCCATCGCCTGGCAAAACTCTGACCACGAGAAAAACTAGTACCACAACACCTATAGTCACTAGTAACGCGGTTGCGACTCGACGAGCAAGAAAGCCCCACATTAGAACAAAGTAAAATTTCTAATGTGGGGTACTTCCATTACTCAAGTTTTAGCAGTTTCTACCATTCAATGTAGCAAAACCCGCGACGAGCGTGTAGTCGCGGACTACGCCAGTGATGCAGGATCTGACCACAACCGTTCGGTCAGCCGACCAGAGAGGTGCCCATGGTGCCTGATCAAGGAATATCTTCTGGGCCTTCGATGATGCCGTCTGCCGGACAGTCTTATCGGTTGAGAAAATTCCCTCTTCGATTAGTTTGTCATATTCCTTGTCACAGAAACGTGCGTAGTTAACAAATGAACCGCAACTAGACAGGAATTTCATTTGATAGAAGGGATCTTCACCCCACGAAGACCAGTCACCGATCTGAAGAGGCAACTCATTTGCATTTTGTTTCGAAGCATAGTCTCCATCAGGCAGGATCTGAACTTCCACGTTTACACCAATTGACCTCAATCCATCTTGGATTAGAACAGCTGCAGCTTGATCATCTTGTCGTGACTCTCTAACTGCAAGCGGAATCATCAATTTGGACACATCAACTTTTGATTCAGCGAGCTTCTTCTTCGCTAATTCTATATCAGTCTTGTATCCCGAGCCGACCGACGCGTCATAGGTTTCCATCGATGTTGACACAACACCATTTGCCGGCGCAGCAAAACCATACATAACACCACTGATGATTGCTTCATAAGGAACCGCGTACAGCACAGCCTGCCTAAATGCCTTATTGTCAAATGGTTTCACTCCTACATTCATTGCCAACCAGTTGACCCCACTGGATGCTGATTTGTAGACCTTGACATTTGGGTCATTGGTAAGATCCAGAACCATTTTTGGCGGCAAACCATCAGCTAAATCAAGCTCACCTTTTTGCAATAACAGCGACCTCTGTGTCGCATCAGGCACAGCTAGTACTGTGACTTTTGTGTTCTGTACATTTGCCGCATCCCAATATCCAGGGTTCGGTACAAGGACTATCCCATTTTCAGGATCATATTTTTCAATCATGTAAGGTCCGCTACCCGCGGCATTGGTTTCAAAATACTTGAACGACCACTCGTCATCGGCAGTCTTATTTGCTTCAGCAACATCTTTGTTGATCGCGCCAAAAACTTGAAACGTCATGAATCTCTCAAAAAGCGGGCTCTGCACTTTAGTTGTGATTTCTAATGTTAAATCATCTATAACTTTGATTTGATCCACTGAATCAACCCCAATAAAAGGAAGCAACAACCCGATATAGCCAGGACCCAAAATCGATCTG
>Ga0233425_10010758_pt1 | contig 10977 bp, 7 predicted proteins | sample Watercolumn_Towu_2_FD_181712 | JGI IMG/M metagenome (GOLD analysis project Ga0233425, IMG submission 181712) | Freshwater microbial communities from Lake Towuti, South Sulawesi, Indonesia - Watercolumn_Towuti2014_140_MG | ecosystem: Environmental > Aquatic > Freshwater > Lake | place: Indonesia...
CTGCCATGGAGTTCGTTTTCGTCGTCCCCCGCCGGGACCTGTTCCCGGACCACTATCCGCAGGGTTTCGTGCCCTTCGGCGAGGGGCTCGCGTTGGCGCGCTTCACCGAAGCGATCGCCCGACACGGGTTCTTCGTCGAGCGGGCGCGCGCCGAGATCGAGCCGGATTGGAAGCAGATCATTCCCTACAACGTCGTCACGCTCGGCGGCGACGTGCTGCTCCTGCGGCGTACGTCGCAGGGCGGCGAGACGCGCCTGCACCACAAGCTCTCGATCGGAGTCGGCGGCCACCTCAATCCCGAGGACCTCGATCCGACGTCCGCGGCGCGCGATCCGCTCCCGCGAGGAACTGCGCGCGAACTCGCGGAAGAGCTGCGCATCGAGGGTGAATTCGACGTTCGAACGGTGGGCGTCATCAACGACGACGCCAACCCCGTGGGCGCGGTCCACGTAGGCCTGGTGCAGATCGTGGACGTGCGCGGCCGAGTCGGAATCCGAGAAACGCAGGTGCTCGAAGGACGCTTGGTCACCCCGGCCGAGTTGCGCGAGCGATTGCGCGACGGCGCCAATTTCGAAACCTGGTCGGCGCGCCTCGTCGAGGCGCTGCCGCGACTCTTCACCCCGATCGCGGGGCTCCCCCCCACACCACGGCCGCCGATCCCCGCGGCCGGTTCCATCGGCTCCGCCCAGCGAAGCCCGAGCAGTAACGTCGGCTCCGCCCAGCGGAGCCCGAGCAGTAACGTCGGCTCCGCCCAGCGGAGCCCGAGCAGTAACGTCGGCTCCGCCGAGCGGAGCAAGAACAGCGGCGCATAGCAACTTCCTAGTCCTCGAGACTGGCAAGCGGCTCGCGCCCATCCCAAGAACATTGCCCCTGAGCACCACCTCGATGAAAACCAAGGCCACTTCCGACTCTCAGCGCTTGTACGACCTGCTCCTAGGTGCCCGCACTGCGGACAAGGTCACGCTCTACTTCCGCGACGGGCGCGTCTTGAACGGCGCGCTCATCTTCAACCCTTTCAAGGGCACCGGCCGCCTGATCAACATCGATCAAGAGATGTCGGTGGACTTCACGGTGGACCAGCTGCGCGAGGTCAAGTTCTAGAGTCGAGTTCCGACCGACGCGGGCCGCCGTGCGACGCTGTTCGCGGGGCGGCCCGCGTTGACTTGGAGGCCGGGAGCCTCACTCGCGCGGATCGGGGGGCATTTCGGGCTCGAGATCGACGTGCAACGCGTCCGCGACGCGGTTGATGTAGTTGAAATACGCCGTCACCTGCGCCGCGTCGTGGATCGCGCGGTCGTCGAGGCCTTGCGCGCGCAGCGCGGCAACGTCGCTCTCGCTCATCGCGGCCGGTTCGCGCGTGAGCTTCTCAGCGAAAGCGCACAGCGCCCGCTCACGCTCGGAGAGCCTCGCGCCGCGCCAGTCGGCCCGGATCGCACCTACGAGCGCGTCGCGCGCTTCCTCGGATAGGTCGCGGATCTCGGCACGGAGATCCCAGGCGTGCGCATGCAGTCAGTAGTGGCAGCGATTGGCGCCCGACACGACGACGGCGAGCATCTCGCGCTCGCGCCGCGAAAGAGGCGAAGGGCCGTGCATCAGGGTCTTGTAGAGCTCGAGCGAGCTCGTCAACGCGTCGGGGTTCGCGCTCTGCACGCGCAGGATGCCGAACACGCGCCCGGCCCGGCGCACGGCGGCGTCGTAGATCTCGCGCAACGGCCCGCGCGCGTCCTGGGGATTCACGGTGCGGATCCAACTCACGGCAGCACCTCCAGCGTGACCTCGGCGTTGTAGTCGGGCACGCCGCCGCCCGCGTCCACGCGCCCGTGCGCGATGAGCCCGTTCACCTCGGGCCAGTGACCTTGCAGCGTCCCGGGAGCCACGTCGGCAAGGAACGCGCGGCCGCGGTACTCGCCGAGCCCATTGACGAGCCGCACGCGCTGGTGCATCGCAATCCCCAGGCGCGCCGCGTCGACACGCGAGAGGAACACGTGGTCGCGCTCGGCGCCCGTCAGCGGATCGCGCTCGGCTTGCACCATCGAGTTGAACTGCTTGCCGCGGCGCGTGGCGAGCACGAACGCGTTCGGCGAACGGCTCGCCGGCCGCGCGCTCGGCGGCCTCACTGGCACGAGGTGCGCCTTGCCGTCGTTCGTGGGGAAGCTGCGTCCCGTGCAGAGCATCGGCCCGCCCCACTGGAACTGGTCGCCCTGCTTCGAGAGCTTCTCGATGCCCGCGTAGCTGGGCACGGCGCGCGCGATCTCGGCGCGGATCGCCGCACCGCTCGCGAAGTGCACCTTGTCGTAGCCCTCGGGCCGCACGGTCTTCGCGAAGTCGAGCAGCATCTCCCACTCGCTGCGTGCCTCGCCGACGTCGTGCCCGGCGATGTAGGGCGAGAAGATCACGCGCCGCTCGGTCGAGGTCTCGGTGCCGCCGTCCCGCTGCTCGTAGCGCGTTCGAGCGGGGAGGACGTACACCACGTCCTTGGGCTCCACCAGCGCCGCCGTCGTGAGCACGATGTCGGTATGGATGCGCAGCGAGACGCGGGCGAGCGCGTCGGCGATGCGCACGGGCTCCGGCATCGTCTCGAGGAAGTTGCCGCCGATGCAGTACAAGCCGTCGAGCTCGCCGGCGTGCGCGGCCTCGAGGTACTCGACCGTCGTCAGGCCCGGCTCGCACGGCACCTCGAAGCCCCACAACTCCGAGAAGCGCCGCGCGTGTTCGTCGTTCACCGGCAAGCCGCCCGGCAGCGCCGTCGAGTAGGCGCCCATCTCCGCGCCGCCCTGCACGCCGCTGTGGCCGCGGATCGGCATCAGGCCGGTGCCCGGGCGCCCGATCCACTCGCGCAGCAGGCCGAGGTTCGCGATCGCCTTGACCGTCTCCGCGCCGTGCACGTGCTGCGTGATGCCCATCGACCACACCAGCACGCCGCGCTCGGCGCCCGCGAGCTCCGCGACGAAGCCCTCGAGCTCCTCGCGCGACGTTCCGGCGAGCGAGAGCAGATCGTCGAGCGATTGCCGCTCGAGATCGCGCTCGTACTCGTCGAAGCCGACCACTGCGCTCTCGAGGAACTCACGCGCGACCGCGCCGCGCTCGATCAGCATCTTCGCGGCCGCGTTGAGGAACGCGAGATCCCCACCGACGCGTACGAGGAAGAAGCGATCGGCGAGCCGCGTCCCGAACAACGCCGAGTCCAGGTTCGACGGCACCCAGTAGCGCTCGAGACCCGGCTCGCGGTAAGCGTTGACCACGATCACGCGCGCGCCGCGCTTCTTGGCCTCGTGCAGGTACTTGGTCGCCACCGGCTGGTCGTTGGCCGGATTCGAGCCCAGCAGCACGATCACGTCGGTCTCGTACCAGTCGCGGTACGAGCAAGTCGTGGCGGCGAGTCCGACCGTCGCCTTGAGTCCAGCCGTGCTCGGGCTGTGACACAGGCGCGCGGAGTTGTCCACGGAGCTCGAGCCCAGGTAGCGCATCACCTTCTGCGCGACGTAGTAGGTCTCGTTCGTGATCCCGCGGCTCGTGACGAACATCGCGGTGCGGCGCGGATCGAAAGCTCGCCAGCGCTCTCCAACGTCCCTCCAGACTTCGTCGAACGGAACGCGAGTGAACCCGCGCTCGCCGCGGCGGCGCCGCATCGGATACGCGAGCCGGCCGAGCTCGCGCAGCTCGCGCGAACTGCGCCGGCCCAGCGCGTCCGCGTCGCCGAGCAGCCCGTGGTCCATCGCCCCCATCGTGTTCAGGCGCAGCAGATTGAGCCGCACGAGGCACAGATGGCGCCCGCCGTCGAGCGTCCAATCGTCGAGACCGCTCGTTCCGAGCGCGCACCCGTCGCACACGCCTCGCGAGAGCACGCGCCACGCGTAGGTGAGGTTGTCGCGGTTCTCCCACGCGATGCGCAGCATCTCGAGGAAGTGGTGCGGCTTCGTCTCGCCCAGGCCGAAAGGCACGAACGAGTGCAGGCGTTCGCGCAGCGAAGAGGCTTTCCGAGTCATCGGCGCGCGAATCCTACGCTCAGGCGTCGATCCGCCGCACGTGCTCCTCGATCGAGCGCTTGTGGCGCGCGTCGAGGCAACGCGCGTAGTGCTCGCGCAGCGCCTCGCGCGATCGAGCGCCGCCCAGCGAGCCGAGCAAGTCGATCAGCGCGCCTTCCAGGCGGTAGGAGCGCGTGCGGGCGAGCAGGTCCGCGACTCGCGAGCTGTGCTCCTCGCGTCCAGCGAGCAGGGGAACGAGCGTGCGAGCCGCTCGCTCGCGAGCCTCGGAGTGGCGCGCTTCGTCGAACATGATGCCGAGGAGCAGACCGTTGCGCGCAATGTCCGGCAGGCGCGAGAGCGCTCCGCACAAGTTCGTCGCGAGCAGGTCGCGCGGCGAAGCGCGCCGGAGTTCCGCTTCCAGCCACGGCTCGGCCGCGTCCGGCTCCGATACAACGAGAAGCGCTGCCGCGGCTCCCATGGTCGCCCAGCTGTAGCCCGCGTCGTACTGCTCGCGCGCGAACGCGCCGAGCGCCGGATCGCGCGGCCAGTGGGCGAGACTCTCGAGCGCGGCAACGCGCACGGAGGCTTCGGGATCGCTCGCGGCCAGCTTCGTGAGCGACTGCGCGATCGGGCTGTCCAGCGTGACGAACACGCGCCGGAACGCGCGCGCCGCCGCGGATCTCACGGCGGCGCTCGGGTGAGCGGCGCACTCCATCACGGCGGTAGCGATGCGCCAGCGCAGCTCCCCGTCGGAGGATTCGGCGAGCGTCGCGCCGAGCGTCGCGAGCGCGTCGCGACGCGAGTTGACGTCCGTCGCACCGAGCGCGAGCGCGAGCCACTCCTCCGCGCCGCGCTCGTAGCGGATCCGCGCCGGGATCCAGCGGTGCGGATCGAGCTCGACCCACTCGGGGCGCGAGTCGGCGGGAAACTCGAAGGCCTCCTCGCGACCGGCGAGCTCGATGCGATGAACCTCGAGTCCGCCGGACGAGCGGATCTCGAGCTCCGCCGCGAGCTCGAACGCGCCGGGCGTGCCGCGCTCGACGCCTTGGACCTGATCGATCGCGACCCGCACGACGCGCCGCGAGTCGTCCCACGTCCAGCGCACGGCGAGCTCGGGATAGCCCGCGCTCTCGAACCACTGGCGGAAGAACGGGCGCAGGTCGCGGCCGCTCTCGCGCTCCATCGACGCGCGGAAATCGCCGGTGACGACGGCTCGCCCGCGGTGGTCGGCGACGTAGCGCTTCAACCCGCGGAAGAACGCGTCGTCGCCGAGCACGAAGCGGAGATAGTGCAGCCGGCTCGCTCCGCCCGGATAGGTCTGGCCGCCGCGCACGAACAGGTCGAACGGCTCGCGGTAGACGTTCCACACGTGCGGGCGCCGCTCCGCGCCGACGTCCGCGGCGAGGTAGCCCTCGAGCGAGTCGCGCAACGCCGCACGGAAGTCGTCCGGATCGCGCGTCGCCTCGAGGTACAGGAGCTCGGCGTACGTCGCGAAGCTCTCGTTCAGCCACACGTGCGACCAGTCCGCGCAGGTCAGCAGGTCGCCGAACCACTGGTGCGACGCCTCGTGCGCGAGCAGGGGCACCGCGTCCGAATCGCGTGCGAAGCGCTCGTCGCCCAACGTCAGGTCCGTGAGCGTCGTCGCCGACACGTTCTCCATCCCGCCCATCGGGAATCCGTCCACGCACGCCTGCGAGTACTTCGCGAACGGGTAGCGCGCTCCCGTGAGCTCGCCGAAGAACTGCAGGATCTGAGGCGTTTCCTCGAACGTCCGCGCGAGCGCGGCTTCGTACTCGGGCGCCGCGGCGAACACGAGCGGAGTGCCTCCCTCGCGCGACGTGAGCTCGACGAACTCCCCTGCGACGAGCGTCGTCAAGTACGCGGGGTGCGGCGCGGACATCGACCAGGTGTCGAGCCGCTCGCCGCTCGCCAGCTCGAGCGACTCGATGCGCTCGCCCGCCGCGATCGAACGCCAACCCGCCGGCATGCGCACGCGCAGCGAGCTGGTCGCGCGCTCGTCCGGCGCGTCGATGCACGGGAACCAGTAGTGCGAGTCCTCGCACTGGCCCTGCGTGAACACCTGCGTCGGGACGCCGTCGCGCTCTCCGGCGAACCACAGACCCGTTCGCGGCGAGCCGCCGTAGCGAACGCGCACCTCGGCGCTGTCGCGGGCCCTCAAGGGCTCGCGCAATTCGATCCACAACGTCTCGCCGAGCTCGCCGAATTCGAGAGGACGGCCGCGGTCGTCGCTCACGGACTCGACGGCGAGGCCGGCGAAGTCGAGCTCGACGCGCTGCAACTCCGGCGCGCGAGCGTAGAAGCGCACGCGGCATTCCGCCTCGATCGAGCTCGAGCACGGATCGAGCGCGAGGTCGAGCGCGTAGTGCTCGACGTCGATCGCTCGCGGCCGCGGAACGTGCGCCACGAGCGGCGGAGGTTCGATCCCGACCGCAGCACACCCCGCGAAGACCGCGGCGAGCAGTGCGAAGCACATGCGGTGGCCGTAGAGCATTCGCCGCGGAGTCTACGGCCCGCGCGGCGGCTTGCGAGCGGCCGCGAGACGTCGCAACCGCGCTCGCACGCCGTCACAATGCCGCGCCCGTGGACTTCCTGCTCGAGTGCATCGGCTTCCCGCCGGACCACGACCTCGCGAAGCTCGCCGAGCTCGTCCGCCGCGTCGGCGAGCGCGCGCCGTGGCGCGGGCCCGAGGGTCAGCACTTCCGGCTGCGGCTCGGTGCGGGGCTCGAGCTGCGCGCCGACCGCGACGGCGACGACGCGCCGTGGAGCGTGCTCCCCTACTTCCAGAGCGAGCGCCGCCTGCGCCTGGCGATCGAGTCGGTGTGCGGGCTGCCGGACTCGCGCTACGACGCGCTGGTGTGGGGCTGGGCCAATCCGCCGCTCGAGGGCGCGGCGCGCGCCTCGCGCGAGGCGTACGCGATCTCGGCCGTGCTCACCGACGCGCGGCGCATTCCGCGCGATCTCGTGCGCGGCCATGTGCTCGCCGTTTCGCTCGCGGGTTTCGCTCTCGACGTCGAGGCCGTCGGCGACGATCCGCGGCTCCTGCGAGCCGACCGCGAGGCGCGGCCGTTCGACGACGGCGGGTGGATGAGGCCCCTCGGTGGCGAGGACGATCCTGGCGGGACGGTCGAGCTCGCGCTGCGCGTGCGGTCGGTGGAGTGCGTGCGCAATCCGCTGACCGGCGCGGAGGTCTCGATGCTCGAGGTTTCCACTCCCGGCCGCCCGCTCATGCTGTTCGCGAGCCCGTGGCAGCTCGACTCCGACGGCCTGCCCGCCCCGAGGCCGGGCTCGGTCGTGCGCGGCGTATTCGTGCTCACGGGACGCATCGCCGGCGGCCTGCGCAGCGTGACCGAACGCGTCGGGGAAGACTTCGGCTGAGCGAGCACGCGAGGAGCTTTCGCGTTTGCGGCGCCGCTCGCGCTCGGGCACGATTTGCGGCGAGTCCCTGCACGAGCCGCCCATGAACAGCACTGCGTCCGCCGTTCGCCCGATCGCCCCTATCGACCTCGCCGCCGAGCGCGCCTCCCTCGGCACCGCGCTCCACGATGCCGTCGCGCGCGTCCTCGATTCGGGCAAGTACGTGCTCGGGCCGGAGGTCGAGGCGCTCGAGCGCGACTTCGCGCGCTTCCACGGCGTGACGCACGGCGTGGCGGTCGCGACCGGCACCGACGCGCTCTGGCTCGGCCTGCTCGCGCTCGGCGTCGAGCCCGGCGACCACGTCGTGACGACGCCGTTCACGTTCTTCGCGTCGGCGGCCTCGATCGCGCTGATCGGCGCGAAGCCCGTGCTCGCGGACGTCGATGCGGACACCGCGCTGCTCGACCCGGTGAAGGCGCGCGCCGCGGTGGACTCCCGGACGCGTTGCCTGCTGCCCGTGCACCTCTACGGGCAACTCGCCGACATGAAGTCGTTTCGCGCGCTCGCGGACGAGAAGCGCCTCTCGATCCTCGAAGACGGCGCGCAAGCCCACGGATCGCGGCGCGACGGCTACGCGTGCGGCGCGCTCGGCGACGCGGGCACGTTCTCGTTCTACGTGACGAAGAACCTCGGCGCGGCCGGCGAGGGAGGCATGGTGCTCACGCGGCGCGAGGACGTGGCGAAAGCGCTGCGCCAGCTGCGCGACCACGGCTCGCCGGCGAAGTACGTGCACGCGCGCCTGGGAACGAACTCGCGCCTGCAAGCGATCCAAGCCGCGATCCTCAACGTCAAGCTGCCGCACCTCGAGCGCTGGAACGAGCGCCGGCGCGCGCTCGCGGCTCGCTACGACCGCAACTTCACCGGGAGCGCGAGCGTGGTGCCGCTGCGCGTCGAGCCGGGCGTCGTGCACGGATACCACCAGTACACGGTGCGCGTGCGCTGCGAGCGGGGCCGCGATGCGGTCGCCGCCGAGCTCGCCGCGGCGCAGATCTTCGCGGGCGTCCACTACCCGAGCCCGGTGCACCTCCAGGAGGCGGCCAAGCCCTGGGGCTACTCCAAGGGCGATTTCCCGAACGCCGAGCGCCTCGCCCGCGAGGTGCTCTGCCTGCCGATCCATCCGTTCCTGGCGGAGGCCGACGTAGACCGCGTGAGCGAGGTCCTGCTCGCCCTGGCTCGCTAGGCGTAAACCCGGTCATTCCAAGCCGTTGAGGCGAACCGGCGCACCGGAACCGGGCCCGGGACGGAGCCTGGGGCACAACCCGCGACAGTGCCCCGCTCGATGAAGGGTCTAGAGGAGCCCTCCTCGACCCATGGCCCACGCGAGCGACCTCCCCGGACGCCTGCTCTGCCTAGCCGTGCGCAGCACGGTGGTGATGCCGCGTTCCGTGGCGACCCTAGAGCTGCAGCGCGAAGAGAACCTGCGCGCGCTCGACGCGCACCCGGAGGGCGACGAGCCGCTGGTCGCCGCGCCGCTCGCCGACCTCGACGGCGAGGCCTCGCCCGACAAGCTCGCGCGCATCGGAACGCTGTGCCGCGTGCTCGACCGGACGCGCATGCCGGACGGGTCGCAACGCGTGGTGCTGCAGGGGCTGCGGCGCGTCGAGTTGCGCTCGATCGACGCCGACCGCGGCTACTTCGCCGTCGAGGTCGGCGAGCCGCCGCACGCGGACTACGACGACGCGGGGCTGACGCGGCGCGTGGAGCGCGCGATGGAGCTCGCGCGGGAGCTCGTGCGCGTGGACGGCCGCTACTCGGCCGAGCTGCCACGCGTGCTCGCGCTCAACACCGCCGCGGCGGGCCACTTCGCCGATCTCGCGGCCGAGAAACTGCACCTCGCCTACGCCGATCGCGCGCGGCTCCTCGCGGAGACCGACGTCGGCAAGCGGCTCGATCTCCTGATCGAACTGCTCCAGCAGGACATCGCGCACGGCGAGCTCACGCATGCGCTGCAGCACAAGGTGCAGGAGCACTTGCGGCGCGACTTCCTGCGCGAGCAACTCGCGGTGATCCAGAACGAGCTCGGCGAACTCGATCCGATCGAAGCGCAGGCGCAGGCGCTTGCCGACCGCATCGACCAGGCGCCGTTGCCCCACTCGGCTCGCGAGGCCTGCTTGCGCGAGATCGCGCACTTCCGCCGCGCCGTGCCGGGCTCCGAAGAAGCCGCGCGCATCCGCAATTGGGTCGAGTGGCTGCTCGAGCTGCCTTGGACCTCGACGACGCGCGACCCCGCCGGCCTCGACGCCGACTTCCACCGCGTCGTGACGGCGCTCGATCTCACGCACACGGGCCTCGACGACGTCAAGGAACGCGTGGGCGAGTTCCTCGCCGTGCGCCACCTCGCGGGCAGCGCGCGCGGCACGGTGTTGTGTTTCCTGGGGCCTTCGGGCACGGGCAAAACGAGCATGGCGCGGGCGGTCGCGGACGCGCTCGGGCGGCGCTTCGTGCACATCCACGTCGGCAGCTGCGCGGACGAGAGCGACCTGCGCGGCCGCCATCTGTCGCACGCCGGCGCCGGCGCGGGCCGCCTGATGCAAGGCATCGCGCGCTGCGGCGTGCGCAATCCGGTGGTGCTGCTCGACGAACTCGACAAGATCCACGGGCGCGGATGGAGCCACGCCTCGAGCGCGCTGCTCGAGATCCTCGATCACGAACAGAACCGCGAGTTCCTCGACCACTACGCGGGCGTGCCGTTCGACCTCTCCGAGTGCATCTTCCTCGTCACAGCGAACGACCTCGAGCCGATCCCGGACGCGCTGCTCGACCGGCTCGAACTCATCCCCTTCGGCAGCTACACCGAGTCGGAGAAGATCGCCATCGCGCGCGAGCACTTGATCCCGCGCGCGCGCGAGGCCGCCGGGCTCGCGCCGAAGGACCTGCAGATCACCGCCGGAGCGCTGACGGCGATCATCCGCGGCCACACGGTCGAGCCCGGCGTGCGCCAGTTGCAGCGCAACGTCGATGCGCTCGCGCGCAAGGCGGCGGTGCAGATCGTTCGCGAGCGGCGCTCGCTGCGCGTGGACAAGTCGCAGCTCACGAGCCTGCTCGGGACCCCGATCCTCGATCCGTTCGTGCACGCGCGGGAGCCGCGCATCGGCGTCGTCGCCGGGCTCGCGTGGACCTCCGCGGGCGGCTCGGTGCTGCCGATCGAGACGCTGGTGATGAAGGGCCAGGGGCGCACCATGCTGACCGGCTCGATCGGCGAGGTGATGCGCGAATCGGTGCAGACCGCGATGAGCTGGGTGCGCATCCAGCTGCCGAAGCTCGACCTCGCACCGGACGCGCTGGAGACGCTCGACATCCACCTGCACTTCCCGGCGGGCGGGACACCCAAGGACGGACCGTCGGCGGGGATCGCGATCGCGACCTCGCTCGTGTCCGTGCTCTCGCGGACGGCGGTGCGTCACGACGTGGCCATGACGGGAGAGATTTCGCTGCATGGAACCGTGCTGCCGGTCGGCGGGCTGCGGGAGAAGCTGCTCGCGGCGCTGCGCGCCGGCGTGCGCACAGCGATCGTGCCCGCCCGGAACAGCGAAGAGGTGCTCAAGCTCCCGCGCGAGATCCGTCAGCGCATGGAGAT
>Ga0233425_10010759_pt1 | contig 10975 bp, 14 predicted proteins | sample Watercolumn_Towu_2_FD_181712 | JGI IMG/M metagenome (GOLD analysis project Ga0233425, IMG submission 181712) | Freshwater microbial communities from Lake Towuti, South Sulawesi, Indonesia - Watercolumn_Towuti2014_140_MG | ecosystem: Environmental > Aquatic > Freshwater > Lake | place...
TTCAGGAATATTTGACGCGCATCCCCGAAGCGAAAATCCTGGTCATCGTCGATCAGATTTCCAGCGGGTTCGGCCAGGAATGCGTCGCCGCCGGCGCGCACGGATTTATGGCGAAGCCGTTGCGGGCCGAATTCGTGCGCAACAAGGTCGACTCGCTGAGCGAGACGGCGGCAAGCGCTAGTCGTTGAGGGAGAACGCCATGGAACCCGACATTGCCCCGATAGGAGACGCAACTGAACGTGCGAAGTTGGAAATTGCGATCGACGACTGCGTGCGCCGCTTCTATGCCAAGGGCGCCGAAGACCAGTTGCTAGGGCCGATCTTTATGGCCATAGACGGTCTCGACGAGCACATGGGGATCGTCGCAAATTTCTGGTCCAAAACCCTGCTCGGCACGGAGCGTTACCAAGGCCATCCCTTCGCCGCGCATATTAATCTTCCGATTGAGCCGGAGCATTTTGCACGCTGGCTCGAACTCTTTAGCGAAAGCGCCAATGAGACGCTGCCGAAGAAGCAGGCCGAGCAGGCCATCGCCAAAGCCGCTCACATGACGCAATGCTTCCAGGCCGGGCTATTTCCCTTCGTCGGCGCCGATGGAAAGCCGTCGCGCATTCCAGCGCAATAGCTTCCATCGCCCGCCCGCGAATTTTAGTCGACCGCAATCATCACGTCGGAAGACTTGATGACCGCTTTGACTTTGGATCCTTCGCGAAGTCCGAGCTCCTCGACGGATTCGTTGGTTATTGAAGCTGTGACCGTCAATCCGTTGACGTCCATCGTTACATGCGCCGTAGTCGCGCCCTTTTGAATATGTTTAACGGTTCCGGGAAGGCAGTTACGCGCGGAAATCTTCATGCCATGGCTCCTAAGAACTAGTTTCTGTTATGGCCTCCCGTCGACGACGTCTGGCGTCTCTGCGGCTGCGGCGGCAAATGTCAGCCGTTCGACTGGTTTTCCTTCGATGAAGTGGGACTGCACAATCTCGTTTATATCATCGGTGACGCGCGGCGCATATAACTTCGGACAACGCTTCAGCCGTTGCCGATCAGTTCTTGGCCGCAGCGCGCTGGACAATTCGTGACTCGATGGCGCGGCGCGTCAGCCCGCCCTTCTCAACAGTCGCTAGCGTCAATCATAACGTCCGCAATCGTCTCGCCTTTATTGTCTTTCAGAAAATATCTGATAATGGCGCCGCTCGTGCGATGTTGCGGCATGGTCAGACAAACGCGCTCGTGCAGCTGGCTCTTTAATTCGGCGAGTTTTTTGGCGTTCCCGATCAGCGTTCGAGCCGCTTCGTCGTCGACAATCGTATAGTTGTAATTGAAGATGTTGCCCGGTCCCGCCGTCGTCTTGTCCAGGCGAACGCCTTCGCTGACCATTTCGGGAAGAGTGGCGTTCACTTCAGCCGCTTCGCGCTGCAAAGTCAGCGAGAGCGGCTCCACGTCTTCCTCGAAGGAAAGGCTTTCCCGATATTGCCTCGCGAAAAGGAAAGCCGCGACCACGACGGCGATCGCCGCCGCGGCCTCCAAGACGTCCGCCCAAGACTTCCGATCAGCTTCGTCCCTCACAGCCCGCCCCGCTCTAAACCTTCGGCGATTTTGTCTCGCCGAAGCTCGTTCCGCAAGGCGCCCCCTCAGTGGACGCTAAATTCGCCGTCGAGCAGCTTCATCTCGGCGGGCTTGATCAGCTTTGCATGCGCGACGATGACGGAATGGAGAGGGCCATCGAGGCTACGCCTCCAGAAATCAAGGAATTTGCGCAGTTCCGGGAAGTCTGGATGGAGATCATACTCCTGCCAGACGTAAGACTGAATGATCTTGGGGTAATCCGGCAGACGATAGAGAATATTCGCCGTCGTCAGGCCATAGCCATCGAGCTGCGGACGCAAGCCGCTGGACGCCATGTCCTTCTCCTCGCGGTTCGATTCTCTCCAGATTAGGGGCAAATTTTCGTAGGGCAAGCGCCCTGAATGGCAAAGACGTTCAAAAACAATGTGCTAGCAGCACAATGCCGTGAGTGACAAAGCAACCGAGCGCTTTACTTAGGAAGATCCCGATCCCCCCTCGGCGCAGCGGAACGTCCCGAGGTCCGAAGAACGGGAATTAGGCGTTCGGCGATCTCGCCAGGGTCGAATATTCGCATGATTGGACGCAAAGAGCTTCGCAATCTGTCCAACAAACAAAAGCGTCGCCGTCTTAACGACGGCGCCGCTTGTGCGAACTGACCTTTCTGGCGCTGCGCATTCGTTTCCCGATTTGCAGACCCAAGACTGCCTTGGCCCCGGCCTCGAGAAAACGAATGATCAGATCTCAGCTGATTCGTAGCTGGTGATTTCCATGCCGACGCAGATTTCAACGATAGTGGGTTGCGACCATGCCATTGGCGTTGCTCCTCCAAATTCGCGTTCCGCCGAGACGGCGGCTCCGGTCGAGAATAATGAGAGGCGCAAAGCGTTTCACCTTCAAACTTTCGCCATTCGCGCTTCCAAAATTTCCCATCTCGCGAATGGCGGCATGCGGACTGCGTCACGTCATTCGTCGTCCCGCAAAGGAAGCGACACCATAATCCGCGTGCCGCCGCGCTCGGGCCGTTCAATCCGCTGCACGCCGCCAAGCGCGCGCACGCGTTCGTTCATGCCGAGAAGACCCATGCCTGGAGCAAAGCGCTCTGAAATGCCGACGCCATTGTCCTCGATGGTGACTTTTAGTTGCGGCGCGTCGCCATCCTGTTCATGGGAAGACGCCTCCAAGCCGAATTCCAGCGTGGCCTCACCCCTATTCGCGCCGGAGTGGCGAAAAATATTGGTGACGCCCTCCTGCACCAAGCGATAGACGGCGAGGGCCATCTCCTCATCGAGCGAGGAAAGATCGTGGCGGACGACAAGCCGCAGATCGACCTCGGGATGCGTGAGCGCCCATGACGCAAAAAGCGCTTTCAGCGCGGGCTCCAGACCAAGCTCCTCAAGACCCTTGGGCCGCAGCCGGCCAAGCAAACCTCTGAAGAGCGATTGGAGCGACTCGCTCGCGTTGTCGATCGTTGCGCTCATCTGTCTCAATCGGTCGATATCGGGCGAGGGATGCGAGACCAGTTCCTGTAGCGCTGCCGAAGTGGCGCGTATGGAGAACAGGCAAGGGCCCGCCTCATCATGCAAATCGCGCGCGATTTCCTTGCGTTCGCCTTCCTGTACCTGAATAAGCCGATCGATGAGTTCGCGATTTTCCTGCTTAACGCGATCGAGCGTTGCGCCAAGCGAATTTAAAGCGGCGGCTATCGATCTGAATTCGCTCGCTCCGCTGAGCGGCAGGCGCACGCCGCTCTTGCCAGTTTCCAATTGCGCCAGCCCGGACTTTAGCGCGTCGAAAGGCGCAAGCGATTGGCGCAGGAACAGGAGAACGATCGTCAGGAAAACAAGCATGACTGCGAGGCTGATGGCCGCAAGCCACACCATGTCCGACCAGATCTCTCCGAGTTCGTCGAATGGATTCGAGATCAACAAAATGTTGCTATAAGCGCGTCCACCGACGATTACGGGGATTGTCATCACCTTTGGCGACGCGCCAACCAGCTTCGCAAACCATTCCGGAACATCTCGATCGGAATGACGGATTTTTTCCAGCCAATCCGCGGGTGGCGTTTCATTCGCGGCGAGGATCTCAACATCTGCATGGCGAAGGTTGCCGAGCGACGCATAGAGGCGTTGCAACGCCGGCGCCGGATCTTCATTTTCGGGAAGATTTGCTATTGTCGCCAAGACAACTTCCCGCATCAATCTGAGATTGCTTCCCGCTTCCGCACGCACCCGGGGTCCGGCGTGAAGGAGCTGTATCGCAAGATTGCTCAGCAACGTCGCGGCAAGCACGACGCCGATCAACCAGCCGAGTCTGGCCTTGAGTGAAAAACCGCGCATGATGAGCGCCCTCGTCCACGTCCCACGCTTTGCCGTTGACGTACGCTGACAGTCGATTGACAAGACTGCCGGTACCCACAACATAAGTTCTGGCTCTCAAACAAGCGAAAAAAGGATGCGCGTTCTCATCGTCGACGACCACCCCATGGTTATCGAGGGCTGCCGTGGCATGCTTTCGGGACAAAAAGACATCGAAGTGCTGGAGGCGCATAACGCCGACGAGGCGCTTGACGCCTATGCCTCTGCACCGCCCGACGTTGTGGTGCTCGACATTAACCTGCCCGGCGTCTCCGGCTTCGAATTATTGCGGCGGATTTTGAAGCGGGACGTGAACGCCAAAATCATCGTTTTCACCATGAATGATGATCCGGTGTTTGCCGCGCGCGCCATAGAGGGCGGCGCACGCGGTTATGTCGCAAAGAACGAGGATCCACGCGTCTTCATCAAGGCGATCCGCGCCGTAGCTGGGGGCGAACGCTATCTCTCCAACACTCTCGCGCTAAAGCTCGCATTCGCCGATCAGAGCCACGCCAGCAATCCCCTCGACACGCTGAACGGCCGCGAAATCGAGATCCTGCGCAATCTCGCCGAGGGCAAGGATATGACCGAGATCGCGCATATTCTGAAGGTCTCCTACAAGACCGTGGCGAATAATTGCATCTTGCTGAAGCGCAAGCTCGGCGCGCGCTCCAAAGCGGACCTTTTGCGCATCGCCGTCGAAAACAAGGTTGCGATGAAGCTTGTGTAGGATTTCCTTATCTGAATTGCTTCTGCGTCTGATAGCGCGTAGCCAGCATCCGTAGCGCCGCTTCGCATTCGATTCCAGCATGGCGCAGATTATAGTAGTGCTGGCAAAGCTCGACATAGGTCTGCTTTTGTCCCGCCGTCGCCGCCACTTCAACAAGCGCGGCGATCAACTGCGCGAAATCCTCCGCGTGGCCGTCGGCCGAAAGCATCTGCCCTACCTAAGCGGTGCGATTGGCGAGCATGCGGTCCGTTTCGAGGAAATGCACTCTCGCCGAGAGCAGGGCGACGCGTATGCGCTCCACTACACTCTCGCGTTCGCCCACGGCCGCGCCGGCTTCGCGGCGCGCCAGCCAGATCGCAGGCTCTGTACGATCGGTTGGGCGCAGCCATATATCCGAGCCCTTGCCGCCGTCCGGCTCGATCATGTCGTCCCGCTCGGCGCCGCGCCTCTCTTCGCCGCAAGAGGCAAAGAGCGCGCAAACGCCTGCGACAATGATCGCGTCGCGAATGCGCATCGCCGCGGCTATTTCCCTTCCACTTTTTTCTTTAGGCCTTGCAGACCGTCGCGCAAGAAACTCGCCATCGCCGCGCGCGCCGCGTCGTCATTGAGGTTTTCCGGCGGCTCGTTGCTCGTATCGCCGCGATAGAGACGGCCATACCATTTCACCAGGCTTGCGCCCGAAGTGGCGGGCTCGATGGTGAAGGTGACGCTGTAGGAGCTTACCGGCAACGCGTCGAGATTAGGATCGGACATGCGCCAAGAAAGTTTGAACGCGGCCGGATCGTATTCGTCGAGGCCTTCCTTTATAACCCCGCCCTTTTTGAGGGTCACTTCGCGCTCGGCGCCGGCGGCGTTCCCGCCTGTCGCCTTCACGGCTTGAACATCAGGATGCCAGTTCGCGAACCCGTCGAATTTTCCAGCGACGGCCCACACGGTTTTGGGATCGGCGGCGATGACGATCGACTCATCGACCTTGATTGGCGTCGGCCCATGCGCGAGCGCGGGCGCGCAAATCAGAAGGGCGAAAAGCCCCAGCAACTTCTTCATTTGGTTCTCCCTGGTTGCGGATGGCGGTTGAAGGGCGCAGCTCGGCGCACTTGAACAAGGGCCGTCGCGAGCAAAGGTCCGGCGGCGGCTGAAAAGGTGAAAAGCGCAGCCGCCGCGCCGAAGAACGGACGAAGATCGAATGCAGCTTCGCGCGGCCGCACGGAGGCGACCGCGGCATAGTCGCTCCACAGCCGCTTCCCGTCTTCGAGATGCGCATAGGAAAGACCGGTCTTCCCGGCGAGCGAACGCAGATAGTCTTCCTTCACGGAAGATAGATGCTCGACGCCGATAGCCGCAGCGGCGCCGAACGGCGCATTACGCGCATTGTAGCCCTCGCGCCGCTCCGCGCCTTCAGGCGGCAAGCCGAAACGGCTCTCATGCGGAACGTCGTCGAGGCCGAGAAATCCGACTTCTCGACCCCTGTCGTCAAATTTCGGAATGGGCGAGAGTTCATAGCCGCCAACGCCGACGATGAGGCCGCGCACCTCGCCCGCGCGTCCTTCAAATGTGGGCGCGCCGCGGGCGGGGAGCGGCGGCGCCTCCTGCCCGTCGGTGAAGAACAGAAGATCGCTTTTCAAGTCGCGCGCAATATCAATCGCGCGGAAAAGCCCCGCCGATACGCGGCTGTCGCCCTCCCAGGCCATGCGCCAGTCGAGCGCGCCAATCGAAGCTTCGAGCGGCGCGAAATCGACGCAGACGTCGATCGGCTCGAAGAGCAAAAATGTCCTGCGTTCGCTGAAAACGCCGAGACCGACGCGCGACGGACAGGGCAATTCGGCGAGCATCGCGCGAAGCGCCGTCTTCACGGCTTCGAGCCGACTGATGGGCGCACCGGAGGCCGCATAATCACGAACGTTCATGCTGCCGGTGATGTCGACGATGGCGAGAAAATCGAAAGACGAACGCTGGAGCGTAATCTTCGGAGCCAGAAAGGTGGCGATGAGCGACAGCATCGCCAGCGCAAGCAAAACGAGCCGCGGATCGCGCAGGTCCGGGCGCATCACGGGAGACCCTTTGGCTTGCCGGGAATATCGGTCCAGAGCTTTTTGGGATCGGCGGTCAATTCGTCGCCGCTTTTCCTCTCAAAATCGGGAAAGTCCCGAACAAGACGCGCGGCGACGTCCAAATTGTATTTGGCGTCCCAGTAATCCGGCGCGAACTGCAGCGCGCGGCGATATTCGCGCTTGGCGAGATTGCCGAAAGGATTGGCCGCCTCGAGTTCCGACCGTTCAATAAGGTCGAACGCCTTACGCAGGAGAGCGTTCGCCAGGAGGAAATGTCCGCGCGCGCGCGTTTCGCTGTTCCCGCTGCGATCAAGCGCCTCGACCAGCGCACGCGCACGGTCGATCTCGCCGCGCTTCGCAAGAAAGGCGATACGGGCAAGAAGCGCTTCCGGCCTCGCGTCCGCATTGACGGCGACGTCACGCCCCTCGCGCAGCGCTTCGATCGCATCATTGGCATAGACGGCGCCGCGCCAATCGACGAACAATGCGGCCGTCGCCGCGACAAGTGCGAGACAAAGCGCCGCCAGAAGCGACGATCTCGTTTCGCGCCAAAACGCGCGCGCCCTCTCGCGCAAGGTTGCAGCGCTCGTCATAAGAGGCGTCATCACGCGCCTCCCATGCCCAATCGCGCCGCGACGAGTTTCGCCGCGACGAGCAGCGCCGTGGCGACAAGCGCCAGCGCGAAAGCCGACGCGCTCAAATCCGTCCGCGGCAATTTTTCGACGTAGTGAACCGGATGGCGTTCAAGACGGTCGATCTGCTTTAACGCCGCCTCCGTCTCGTCGGCGTTTTCTACCTCAAAGGCGCGGTAAGGAACGCCGAGGGATCTGAAAAATAGATCGAGATGGCGTTCCGGCGCGGCCTGCGGCGACTCGTCGTCGCCCGCCGGTTGCTCGGAAATGCCTCTGCTGCCTTCCGTGCGCAGGAACAGCCAATAGAGGCTGACATTGGTCTTGCGGAACTCCGCTTTCAAATCGTCGCGCATTTTCGGATCGATGACGCCGGCACCGTCTGATATGAGCAAAACAGTGCGTGACAGATCGGCCTCGCTCGTTCTGAACATCGACAGCGCCATCGCAAGACCGCGCGCGATATTCGTGTAATCGAGACCGGGCCGGTCGATGGCGTCGATCGCAGCTTCGGTGGCGTCGATATGATCCGAGATCGGCGTCACCAGCATCGGCGCCGTCGAAAATGCCGCGACCCCGACGAGATCATGACGACGCGCTTCGACGAAACGCTTGAGAATGCGCTTCGCCGCGGCGGCTTTCGATTCCTCGCCGCCAGACGGGGTTCGGCCGGCGAAAGTTTCGTTCATGCTGCCGCTGCGATCGATCAGCATGACGATCTGCGCGCCTTCCGAGAATCGCTCGACTTCCGCGCCTGCGAGATAGGGCCCGGCGGCGCCAAAGACGCCGCCGCCGATCGCAGCGACCCCGCTAAGTTTCAGGACATTGCTCGCGATTGCTGAAAGCCTGTCGGCGGGCGTCGACAGGAGCGAAGGCATTGTCGTGTCGCGCAGCACGGATCGCAGAAACGGAAACAGCGCCAGCGGCGCTAAAACCAGCGCCTCAATATGATCAAAGCCGAGCGTGCTCATGCCGCGCGCTCCTGCTTGGCGAGGTTGCTCACGAATTGAATGAGCTGCTCGGCGGCGAAATCCTCGTCTGACCTGTCGTCGCCAAAGAAACGCTCCTTCGACGCCGCGAAGAACCCCTCCAAATCCGCCAGGAGCGGCCTGAATTCTGGACGTCTGCGCAGGAAATCCGCTAGATCGCCTGAAAGCAAAGTCGCGCCATTTGCTACATCGAGCGCACGGTGCACCGACTGGATCGCCGCATCCAAATCGCCGTCGTTGGACCCAAAGCGCCGCGCCGAAAATTCATTTGCGAGCGCGGAGAAGACGCGCGCTTTCCTCTGCTGGAAGGGGGGCCAGGCGCGATCGCGCGCGACGAGAGCGAGCGCCAGCAAGGCGGCGGCGCCTGCGCCAAGCGCCAAATTTCGCGGCGTGGCCTCGTCGACAAATACCGCCGAACCATCGGGGCGCATATAATCGGTCGCCTCTTCCTGCTTTTGCGGCCTAATCTCGCGCAATGGCGAGACGCCTACGCTCCAAGCAGGAACCTTGACGGTCTCGACGCCAGCGGCAGTCGACATCGAGAGATCGAACGCAGGAATTTCAATTTCGCGCGCGTCGAGCGCCACGTAAAAATTTTGATAAGTGAGATCGAGACGCCACAGGCGCGCGCCATTTTCGACTGTCTCGCGAAGTTTGACGTCCCGCAGATCAAGCGAACCGGTGAGCGGACCTGGATTCGGCAAGGAGGCGCGCGAAAGCACGGCTTCTGCAGGCGTCAAAACGTCGATGCGCGCATGAATGAGATCGCCGACGAAATAGCCGAATGGGCGCGCCGAGTGGATGCGAACCGTCACGTCCTGTGCGGAGGCGGGAAACGCTGTGAAAAGCGCGAAAGCGAGACATGCCATGCGCATCGCGCGCCTCACGCCGCCGTCAGACGAATGCTGAGATCGATAGGATCGAAACTGTCCTTGATATAGATCGGCGCACGACTGCGTAGCGACGAGAGCCGAGCGAGACTTCGCCGACGCGCCTGCTCGGCTTCGATCCAACGCCGCTGGAGCGCGGGCCTCATCAGCAGCAGTTGATGGCGGCCGCTCTCGCTGTCACTCAGCTCCATCAAGCCCCATTTCGGGGGGCCCGTCTCAACCGAGTCGATCAGAACGAGCGGCGCGACATCATGCAGCGCAAGCGCATCGAAGGCTTGCTCGATCAGAGGCTCGGGCCAGCGAAAGTCGGAGATGAGAAATACCAGCTTACGCGTGGCGCCGAGAGCCGCTGCGGCGCCGAGGACGCCTTCGGCGCTCGATCCGCGCGGCGTTTCAAGGGCTAGCCTTTCGACGGCGGCAAGCGCGGCCTTTCTCGAACGCGTGGCGGGAAGCGTTGATTGATTGATCATGGCCCTTTCATAAGGGAATAGGCCAAAGCGATCGCCGACGCGCGTCGTTGAATAGGCAAGCGCAGCGCAAAGGTCCACGGCGACCCGAAACCTATCCGCGGTGCCAACGAAGCCCATGGAGGCTGAGAGGTCCACGAGCGCATAAACGTCGATCGCGGTTCTTTGCTCGAAGCGGCGCACATAGGTTCCGCCAAACGGATCACGCAAGGTCGCACGAACGTCGATGCGACGTGCGTCCGGATAGCGCATGAAAGGCGCCTGGTCGCGAAAGACTCCGAAGCCGCCGACTTCGCTCGAGGTGTGCGCGCCGACGTGATTGGACGCGAAGCGTCCGCGCGGTCGATAAAGAATATCTACAACGCTATTCATGGAACTGGAGTCGCGTCGAAAGCGGCGTGACACAGCCGCTTGACGATGTCGTCGCCGCGCAAAGCATGGATCGGATCGACAAAGATACGGTGGGACATCACCTCGATGAACACATCACGCACATCTTCGGGAATTAGATAATCGCGGCCCTCAAGCCAGGCGCGCACGCGCGCGGCGCGCACAAGCACTGCAAGGCCACGCGGGCTCGCGCCGCCCTTGATCAGAGTGCTGAGGTCAATGTCCGGCAGAGATACGCCGACGGAACTAGGCTGGATAAGCGCCTGCCAGAGATTGAGCACATAGCGTTCGAGCGCCTCGCTCGATTTCACATGCGTCTGAATCGCACGCGCGACTTCAGGCGTCTTCCGGTAATCAAATGAACCAGAGCTCACCCTCTCGATAAGCGTTTCCGTATCATGGAACGCCGGATCGAAGACGAGTCTGCGCCGCGCTTCTTCGTCCGCCGGCGCCCCCATGGGGATTTCCATGAAGAATCTGTCGCGAGCGGCCGCCGGCAGTTCAAATGTTTCTTCTCGCTCGACCATGTTCCGGTCAGCGAATACGCTCAGATAGGGAAAATGATGCACGCGATTGAACGCCGACACGCTCCGCTCCGCCATCAAGCGCAGCAACAGCGAATGAACCTGCGGACGCGCGCGATTGATCTCGTTGAAAAAGAACACCGGCAGCGTTTCCGCCAACCTCAGCAACTCAGACGGATCGACGCGCGGGCGACCGTCTTCGCCAATGTAGGTATGATAGAGAATGTCGCTCGGCATCATGTCGACCGTGCCTTCGACACGAGCGAAATCGCCGCCAAGCGCGCGCGACACTGAACGCAACAGCGTCGTCTTGCCGACGCCGACATCGCCTTCGATCAGCACATGGCCGCGGGCGAAGATGCAGATCGTCACAAGCCTGA
>Ga0233425_10010760_pt1 | contig 10975 bp, 8 predicted proteins | sample Watercolumn_Towu_2_FD_181712 | JGI IMG/M metagenome (GOLD analysis project Ga0233425, IMG submission 181712) | Freshwater microbial communities from Lake Towuti, South Sulawesi, Indonesia - Watercolumn_Towuti2014_140_MG | ecosystem: Environmental > Aquatic > Freshwater > Lake | place: Indonesia...
GCAGCCAATACGGCGCGGCGGCGATCACCGAGAGCAGAGGCGGCTTGCTCGAATAGAGGTGGAGCCGGCCAGCCGCATCGGGATGCACCACCGCGTCGATCGTGTCCCAGCCGGGCTCCGTCACGAACTCCTCGATCGCGAACGTGCCCTTCTCGACAAGGGCGCGGATCGTGAGCCACCGGCTGCGGTCATTGCCGGAGAGGAAGGGCCGAACGAGCCGCTTCTTCGTCTCCACGCGATGGCGGATCGCCTCCCGATCGACCGGCTCGCCCGCAGCAGCCGCCCGTGCCGCCGCTTCGTCCACGAGTCGATTCTCGAGCGCGAGACGGTCGATGCTCGCCACGGCGCCGATGCGGCCCAGGACACCCCCGAGCGCCACCGCCGCAAGGATGGCGTAGACGCCCACCCGCGTCCGCCGCCGCGGGGGTGAGTCGGCGCCGGCCTCCGGCACCGTGGTGATGAGCGCCGCCACACGGCCGAGATCGGCGAGGCCACGAAAGAACCGAGCCATGCCGTACTTCGACACGCCGCGCACCCGCGGGCGGTGGTGCACCGGCACCTCGACGACGCCGTGTCCCGCGAGGGCCACGAGCGACGGGATGAAGCGATGCATGTCGCTGCCGAGGACGAGCCCGCGAGCCACGTCGCCGCGCATCGCCTTGAGGCCGCAGTTGTGGTCGTGGAGGTGGAGGCCCGTGACGCCCCCGACGAGGAAGTTGAACACCCGGGATGGCAGTGTCTTATGCCAGGGGTCGAGCCGCGGCGTCTTCCAGCCGTTGACGAGACCGATCTCCGGGCCAAGGCGGCCGATCATCCGCGGGATCTCGGCAGGATCATCCTGGCCGTCGCCGTCGAGCATCACGACGTTCGCACCGCGGCAGCGGCGAAAGCCCGTCATGAGGGCCGCCGACTTGCCTCGTCCACCGTCGTGCCGCACGCCCTGCACGCGGTCATCGGCGGCCGCGGCGGCGACGATCTCCTCCCATGAGCCGTCGGTCGAGCCATCGTCGACGAGGAACACCTCCCAGACGATCCCGGCGGCGTCGAGGCGGCCGCGGATCTCCTCGATCAGGGGGCCGATGTTCCCCGCCTCGTCGCGGACCGGAACGACGAGGGACACGTCGGGCGGTCGCATGGAGCTGGGAAATCCTGGGCGGGAAACGGCGGCAAGGATACCCACCCGGGGCCCCGCGCCGCCATCCCGCGCGGGCCGCGAGGGGCGGCGCGTGGATTACACTCGACGTGCGACGGACGATCCGTCCGGCCACGTTTCCGCCATCGACCGGCATCGCGCATGACCAGGCTCGTCTCGTTCGGCGTGCTCGTGGCGCTGGTGGTGCTGTTCGGCCTGCTCTCGTGGCGGGTGTTGGCGGGCTTCCTCCTGCCGATGCTCGTCGCCGCGATGCTCGTGGTCATCTTCGGCCCGCTGCACCGCTGGGTGCGTGAGCGGACGCGATGGCCCGACTGGGCCGCGGCGATCGTGACGACGCTGCTCGTGGTGACGATCGTGCTCGCGCCGGTGACGCTCCTTGCGTTTCGTGCCGGCGGCGAGGCGGTCGCGATCCTCAGCCGGCCGGAGGCGATGCGGCTGGATCCGCATGTGCTCGACGGCCTCGTCGCCCGGTTCAACGAGGTGACCGGCATGCACGTGACCGCGGAGAGCGTCAACGCGGAGTTGCAGCGGGTCGTGGAGGAATGGGTGGGGCCGATCGCGGCCCGCGCACCGGCGGTGATCGTCAAGATTCTCATCGGCGCGATCGTGACCGTCGTGAGCCTCTATTACTTCTTCGCCGACGGCGTGCGGATGCTCGAGGGCGTGACCAGGCTCGTGCCGCTCGATCGCCGCTACCAGTGGCAGCTGCTTCGTGAGTTCGAGGAGATCAGCCGGGCGGTGGTCAGTTCGATCCTGCTGGCAGCGCTCGTCCAGGCCGTGCTCGCCGGGATCGGTTTCTACTTCGCCGGACTCGGGAAGGTGTTTCTGCTCACGCTGCTGACGTTCTTCGCGGCGCTCGTTCCGATCGCCGGGGCGGCGCTGGTGTGGGGGGCGGCGAGCCTCTACCTGCTCGTCTTCGAGAAGAACTCCTGGGCCGCCGCGGGACTCGCCCTGTGGGGCATGGGGGTCGTCTCGACCATCGACAACGTCATCAAGCCGATCGTGCTCCACGGGCAGTCGAAGCTCCATCCGCTCCTGGCGCTGTTGAGCGTGCTCGGAGGAGTGGGGGCACTCGGTCCGATCGGCATCTTCGTGGGGCCAATCGCGGTCGCCTTCCTCCAGGCGGCCCTCACGATGCTACAGACCGAGCTCGACGTGCTGGCCCGTGACGGACGCCGCTCCGTGGAGGCTCCAGCCGCCGACCGGGACCGTCGGCCGGGACCGGGTGACACCGATTCGGCGGCCGGTGTTGCATAGCCGGGGGTGTGGAGGTTGAAATCGTGGCCGGCCGGGCCATGCACCGCACGTTCGTGGTGTCGTGGCGATGGTCCGGAGAAAGGATCCCACGATGGTCGATTTCCTGTTCCTGGTGGCGACACTTCTGGCGACCGGCATCGAAGCCGCCTACGTGCCGACCGATGGCGGCGGCGGTGACTATCTGGTGCGGGTCGAGCCCGACCTCGTGAAGAACTCGAATCCCTACCAGTTCTCGAGCGACGTCCCGGCCGACGCCCGCGACGTCCGCCGGGTGCGGATCTTCGTGGGTGACGACTGGCCGGCGGAGGTGCGTCCCGCGGTTTACGAGGCGTCGAGGAAGCCTCGCAAGGCATCCACCGTCGCGGTCACGTCGGCCCGACTGGCCGACACGTCGGGCGGCGCGGCGTCGCATGGCGACAAGCCGTGGGGCTGGCTCGTCGGCAGCCTGATCGCGCTGTTTCTCTCGCTCGGGGCCAATGGCTACCTCAGCATGCTGCTCGCGCAGATGCGTCAGCGCTACCTGCACGACGTCCAGGAAGGGATCGTCAAGGTCTGACGTTCCGTCCGGCAAGCGCCCGGAACGCCTCCGCCAGCCAGGGAAGCGCCGGCAGGGCGAGCAGTCCGGCCGCCATCCACGCGGGCAGCGCGCCGAAGAAGTGGCCGGACACGAGCGTCGCCGCTTGGCAGGCGAGCGCCACGACGATGCCACCCTCCGCGGGCGCACGCACGACAGGCACGCTCACCAGCCAGGCGCCCACGACTGCGGCGCCGAGGGCGATCGCGAGCAGACCGGCTGAGAGGTAGCCCGTGACGATCGTGGCCACGCCGGTGGCGATCGCAGCGGTCGCCACGGCCGGTGGCACGAGCAGGCCTGGTCGCCGACGGTCGAGCGTCACCGCCGCCGCCCACTGTGCCACGACGACGAGGGGCACGGTGCCGAAGCCGAGGCCGCGCTCCATCGCGGACCAGCCCATGCCGGCCGGAGGCGGTGGCGCGACGAGGAACACGCTTCCGAAGAGGAGCACCGGGGCGATCGAGGCCGCGATCAGGAATCGGAGGATCCACCGCAGCCAGTCGGCCGGTCTCAGGGCCGCGACAAGGGCTTCGACGGCGGTGACGATCGGAACCACGATGAGCAGAAAGCGGTCACGATCGATTCCCGGCAGTCCGACCGGCCGGATGCCGAGCAGGAGACCCCCTGTCACCATCCCGGTTGCGACCGCCACGGGCCAGGCGATCGCGCGGACCCGTTCGACCGCGAGAACCCGCGCGAGGCCCGCCCCCACGATCGCCACGCCGGCGGCCGCTGCCGATGCGGCGACGAGGGCCCATGCGATCGCGACCGGATCGGGCACGCCACGGCCTCCGCCCCGGTGCCTACTTCCTGATTCCCTCGAAACTGATCGAGAGGTAGACCTCGTCGCTCACCGGGCCGACCATCGTGGCCATCCCGAACTCGGACCTCTTGATGATCACGTTGGTCGTGTAGCCCGTGCGATGCACGCCCGGGGGAAACTCCGCCGCGCCGCCCCCTTCGAGTTTCAGGACCACCGCCTTCGTGACGCCGTGCAGCGTGAGGTCGCCCGTGACCTCGAGTCCCCCGTCGATCGGCTTCACGGAGGTGCTCTTGAACGTGATCAGCGGGAACTGCTTCGAGTTGAACCAGTCGGGGCTGCGGAGATGGTCGTCACGCTGCTTGTTGCCGGTGTCGATGCTGTCGGCCTGGATGTTGATCGCAAACGCCGTGTTGGCGGGATTGGGATCGATCCGGAACGCGCCGTCGAACGCGTTGAACCGGCCGTACGTCCAGCTCAGTCCGAGGTGCTGGATCTTGAACGTGAACCCGGCGTGGGTGGGGTCGATCGCGAACTCGTCGGCTCGCACGGCGGGGAGAACGGACAGGGCCAGGATCACGAATCCGGAGGCGACAATACGCATGGAACACTCCTTGGGGTGACCGACACGGGGAGTCTGGCGACGATCAGCGAGAGGCGTGGCGGCCGAAGAAGAACTCCTCGGCTGGCCACAGGTCGGCGGGCTGGGGCGCCGGCTCACGTTTCGGCTTGGGCGCCGGGGCAGGAGGAGGCGGCGCGACGACGGGCGGCGGCTCGATCGCCCGGGGCGGCGCGACGCGGCCCCAGAGCGGCTCCGGATCGGTGAACGAACGAACGTGGGCCCCCGCAGCGGCGAACGTACGGGCCACGTGCTCGTGGCAGGTGAGCACGAGCATCTGCCGCTCGGCTCCCTGCTCGGCCACGAACTCCACGAGCACCCGTGCCGCAGAACGAGCCCTTGTGTCGTCGAAGTTGACCAGCGCGTCGTCCATCACGATCGGCAGGCTCACGTCGTGACGGCCGAGGTCGCGGATCAGGGCCAGCCGGAGGGCGAGGAACACCTGCTCCCGCGTGCCGCGGCTGAGCCGTTCGGGATTCCAGATCCCGCCGTCGGCGTCGTGGACCTCGAGGCGGGCCTCGTCGATCGCGGTGGTGATCGAGGGGTAGCGGCCTTCGGTGAGCCGTGCGAGCCAGCGCGACGCGTCACGGAGCACGGGGGGCTGGTGGTCGCGGGCCACCGCCGCCCGCGTCTGCTCGAGGAGCACATGGGCGCGGTGCAGCAACTCGCGCCGCTCCTGCTGCGCGACGATGTCGGCCTCGATGTCGGCGAGTTCGGCCTGGAGGGGCTCGAGGGTGTGATCGCGCGACGCGGCCTCGACGCGGCCGGCCACGGCCTGCCGTCGGTCCGTCGCCGCGGCGAGCGCGAGCCGGTGTCGCTGCGTGACCTCGCGGGCCTCGCCGAGACGACGCGTCAGCGGCACCACATGGGCCTCGGCCAGCCAGCGATCCACCTCCGGCGGCTCGGTCGTGCGGCGGCGGGCGTCGGCCCACGCCATCTCGGCGACGGCCGCGGCCGCACGGGCTTCCTCGTATTCGTGCCGCCGGTCGACCTTCGCCAGGAACTCCTGTTCGGTCGTGACGCCCCAGCGGACGAAGAACTCGCGCACGGCCCGCTCCGCCACCCGCACGAGCCGCACGGCGTTGCGGTGCCGGCGGCGGGCCGACTCCAGCCGTCGCGTGAGCTGTGAGCGGCGGCGGACGGCCGTCCGCTCGACGTCGAGTCGCTCCTCGAGCAGCTTGAGGTGGTCCACCGGCGTGGCCTCCGGCACGAGTTCGCACTCCACGAGCACCGCGTCGATCCGTCGGCCGAAGGCGGCGAGTTCCTCGCGTTTGTGCCGGGCCTCCTCGGAGAGCCGTCGCCGGTCGTCGTCGAGCGTGAGGAGCGTGTGCCGGTGCGCGGCGATCTGCCGGACCTCGCGAGGGGAAAGGTTCGTGGGCAGCCCGCGGTGGGCGAGCGCCTTCCGCCAGCGCCCGCGGGCGGCGGCCCGCGTGGCGATCGCGCGGGCGAGGGCCTGTTCGGCGAGCGTGAGGCGGTCTGTGAGCAGGTGGACCGAGCCTTCGCGGGCGAGCAGTTCCTCGAGCCGGTCCACCTCCGCCTGGGCGAGGGCGAGCCGCCGTTCGAGCGAGGTCGATGCGTCGGCGGGAAGCCTGCCGTCGAGCACGCCCATCTGCGTGAGCAGCTCCTCGCGCTGCTGCCGGGCCGTGGCGAGCTGGTGCCGCAGGGCGTCGAGCCGGCTCGTCGTGTTCTTGTCGAGCGACCACGTCGTGACGGAGGCCACGCCCGCGCCGGCGAGGCCGAGCGCCGCCATCGCGTACGCCATCGAGCCCGTGACTTCCTTGGGAAGGAGCAGCCCCGAGAGGAACATGCCGATGCCGATCGTAAAGAGCGCGCCCAGACCGAGCAGCCACGGAGCGGGCACGAGCTGGTTGCCCACGCCCTCGGTCACTTCGCGGTCGAGCCGCGCGATCGAGCCGTCGAGGGCGGCGAGTTGTTCGCCCGCCGTGATGCGACGGCGGATCGTGGCGACCCGACCGGCCGCCTGCTCGATCGCCTCGGCGATCGTGAGGCCGGCGAGGGTGCCGCCACCGCCCTTCACGCTCGAGCGGGTGTCGTCGAGCGACCGTCGCGCGTCCGCGAGTTCACGTTTCGCCGCGGTCACCTCCTTCGAGGCCCGCGCACAGTCGCGCGCGCGCGACCGCAAGGGGCCGAACGACAACGCGAAGCCCTCGGGCAGGAGCACCTCCGGGATCGCGCCGCCATCGACGTCGATCGTGGCTGCGAGTGGCACCACGCGAGAGAGGCCTGCGACCGCGACCTGCTCGCCGAAGCGGCGGGCCGCGAGCCGGGCATGCGACTCGGCACGCGAGAGCTCGGACACGAGCCGCTCGAGCCTCGGCGCCTCCTCGAGCAGGGCCGCCACGATCGACCGCTTTCGCCACACGGCCGTTTCCGTGGGGAGTTCGCGGAGGTGACGGGCGAGCTTCGCACGGAGCCGCTTCCGCTTCTTCGCGGTCCGGGCGTGCCGCCGCAGCCGGCGGTTGGCCAGCCGCCAGGAGTCGCGGTCGGCGTGGACGAGCGGGGCGGCCTCGAGCGCGGAGAGCGCGTCGGCGGTGCGCCTCCATTCGGCGTGCAACGGCTCGAGCGCGATCACGCCGCGGACCACATCTTCGGCCTGCTCGGCCGCCTCGATCCGCGGTCCGATCGCCGCGATCTCGGCGTCGAGGTGCGCGAGTTCCATCCAGAGGGCCCCGGCCGCGAGTGCCGGCGAGCCGGCGGCCGAAAGCCGGCCGAGCACGTCGCTGCGTCGCGCCTCGAGCGCGGCCAAGGGGGACACGGTCGAGTCGCTGGAGTCGAGCCGCTTCATCGCGTCGCGGAGATGACCGAGCACGCGGGCGACGGTTGAGCGATCGAGCCCTGCCGCGAGTTCGTACAGCCGCCGGCCGCAGCCCTCGGGCTCGAGTGTGCGGAGTTCGTGGAGCTCGTCGAGGCCGAAGGCCATCACGCTCGTGAAGGTGGTCTCGTCGATGTCGCCGACGACGTCCTGGAGGTAGATCTTGTGCCGCTCGGCGCGGCCGTGCCGGGGATCGACATCGGTGATCCGCACGAGGTCGCCCGTGTCGCCGCCGAGGCCCACGACGCCGTCGGCGTAACTCTCGTTGGTGAGCCCGACCAGTTCGGGACCCTCGTGCCGCCGCTCGATGCACACGAGCGTCCGCTCCGGCGGCATGCGAACCACGAGCTGGCCCGCGCACTCCTTTCGGGCGTCGAGCACGCCGCGGCGGAACAGCCCCTCGAAGCCGAAGAACACCGCGCGCACGAACTCGAGAAGCGTGGTCTTGCCGGTTTCGTTCGTGCCGTAGAGCACCTGCACGCCCGGGCCGAGCCGGTCGATGGTGGTGCGGTCAAGCGCTCCGAATCGCTCCACTTCGATGCGTTCGATGAACATGCGGCGGGCTCCGCGGGACCGTGGGAACGGGAGGGAACGTCAGACCGATTCGATCAGTTCGAGGGCCAGCCAGCCGGCCTCGCGGGCCTCGGCGGGGGGCAGCGTCTGCGACTGCTCGACCATCGTGACGATGTCGGCGAGCGCCGACGAGAACGACGTGGTGGCACCGGGCCGGCCACCCGAGCGGGCATGGCCGAGCGGCGCGAGCGACTCGGTGGGCTCGGCGACCAACTCGCGGCACCAGACGCGGAAGGTCTTCGCGTCATAGAGGTCGCGCACGCGGGCGAGCGTCTCGGCGGCGATCTCACCGACGCGCACGCGGCGGGCCACGCTCGTGCCGCAGGCCACGGCGCAGCGCACGATCTCCACGCAGGAATGCCGGTCGGACGGCTGCTTCTCGAGCGCGCCCCAGATCGTCGTGGCGAGTTCCTCTTCGCCCCCCGCGGGGGACTCGACCGTCACCGTGCGCCAGGCGATGCCGTGGGTGGGAACCTCGTGCCAACTGCCGCGCCACTCGACGGCGGGCGCGGCGAACGGATCGTCATGCGCCTCATCGCGCTCGAGGAGCGTGAGCGTGCAGCAGCTTCCGGCCGCCGCCTCGTGGGGGCTGCGGGCCTGGAGCGCCGGGAGGAAGTGAACGCCCGGGGGGAGCGCCTGCCGCCGCCGCGAGGCCCAGATCCAGAACGTGCCCGGCTGCGACCAGGCGGACGACGACGTGGCGGCGCTCGCGAACGCCGCGGCCGCGGGAGTGACCGGCGGCGGAGGCGTGAAGCCGTAGCCGGGCTCGTCGGGCCGCCAGGGCTCGCGCTCGGCGGCGGCGGCGTCCCAGCCGATCACGATGCGACGCTCGAGCGCCGATGGCGTCGCGGTGACCTCGGCCACGCGACCGGCGCCGGCGGGCCCGTGGGCGGAGACGATCTCGACGGCGAGGCCGCGCACCTCGAACTGGAGGGGCGCCAGTGGCGTCACGAACACGAGCCCGCGCGGCTCACCCAGCATCCGTGCGAGGTCGTGGCACGGGGCGGCCTCGTCGGCCACGACGACGGTGCGGCAGCCGTGGGCGGCGAGCCCCGTGACGATGCCGCGCAGCCGCGCGGCCTGCGCGGGGCTCGCCCGCTGGGGATCGACGACGCGGCCCGCGATCACGAGCGCCGCGGCGCCGGCCTTCGTGGCGACGGCGGCCGCATGGTCGAGCGACGCGATGGCGGCGTTGCCGATGGCCTCGACGACGTCGGGCGGAGCCCCTTCGGGCACGGCGATCGGTCGGTCGATCGCCGGGTCGAACGCGAAGACGATGTCGGCCACTGGTCGCACCTCATCCATGAGTCGGTCCAAGCGGACCGCGCGCGAGCCGCGCCCGCGACGACGGGGCGGTCGTGCCGGTCCGTGGCACGAGGAAACGCAGGGAAGATGGGGGCAATGTAACGTCGCAGGGCGGATTCCTGCCACGTCAATAATTGGCTGTGATCGGCGGCGCTTCGCTGATCGGCAGGCTACGTCGTCAGCGGTGGCTGCGACGCGGCAAACGCGTCGGCCACTCGCGTCGCCCACGACTCGTCGCCGTCGGCCGGCCCAATCGCGGCGAGCACGCGACTGCGGAGGAGCACACCCTTCTCGAGCGCGGCGGCGAACAGCCGACAGGCCACCCGAACTCCATCGCCCGCTCGCGTGACCACGATCCCGCGCGCATCGGCCGGATGCACCGCGAGGAGGAGGCTCGACCGCCGCCGCTTGAGCAGGATGCGCGTGGCCGAGTCAGGGATCGCATCAGCCGCCTCGCTGCACAGCCATCGAGATTCGGCATCGGCCCATGCGACGGAGTCGGCGACCGCGCTCGACACGACCGCCACGTCGGCCTCCGTTTCCAGCAGCGACGTCTGCGCCGAAACGACGACTTCCCACGCGATTCCAAACTCGAAGGGATCGTCGAGCCGTCGCCACATCGCCGTCGCTCGGAGCCGACTGGCATCTGCGGGTTCGTAGACGGCTGTGATGTCACGGCCGCGGAGCCAGTGGTCGGCCAGCGCGTCCGCGGGACCGAGGTCGAGGCCGAGAAGATGATCGCCGGCGGCATCCGGACCGTCGATCGCGAGGCCCCGGGTTGGGGCCGCGAGATCGAGCGAGGCCGAGAACGGGGCACGTTCGCACGTCGCCACCGTGCCGGAGAGCGACCAGAGGGCGACGGACGATGGCGGGGCGGATGACGGCGGAGACATGGATCGGGATTGTAGCGTGCCATCCGTGGTGACCGGACGATCGCGTACACTGCCGCGTCCCGCGATTCCTCCCAACGGTGATGTCCCATGCCCGCCCTCCCCGATCCGCTCGCCGTGTGTGAAGAGGCCGCCCGCGCCGGTGGACGCGTGCTCGGCGAGTGGGTGGGCCGGTTCACGGCCACCACGAAGGGGCCCCGTGACTTCGTGACCGAGGCCGACCGGGCCGCGCAGGCGGAGATCCGCCGGGTGGTGCTGGAGGCGTTTCCGTCTCATGGCTTCGTGGGCGAGGAGGGAGACGACACCGGGCCGCCGCTCCCCCCCGGCACCCCTGGCCATTCGGGCAGCGGCACCCGCTGGATCGTCGATCCGCTCGACGGCACCACCAACTACGTCCACGGGTTTCCGGCGTACTGCGTGTCGGTCGCGCTCGCCGAGGGAGACGACCTCGTGGCGGCCACGATCTTCGATCCGCTTCGCGGCGAATGCTTCACGGCGCGGAAGGGGGGCGGCGCGTTCCTGGACGGACGTCTTGTCAAGGCGCCCGCGGTGCAGACACCGTCCGAGGCGGTGGCGGCGATCAGTCTGCCGGCGAACGTGCTGGCCAACTCTCCCGCGATCGCCGACCTGCTCGCCGCCGTGCCGCACGTGCACTCGGTGCGCCGCACGGGATCGACCGCGCTCAATCTCGCCTACCTCGCCTGTGGCCGGCTGCACACGTTCTGGGTTCGCCGAATCGCCTGCTGGGACGCCGCAGCCGGGATTCTCATCGCCCGCGAGGCGGGCTGCGCCGTGGGGTCGTTCGCGCGTGGTCCGGAAACGATCCCGCTCGACGATCCCGCCTTCATCGCCGCCAGCACGCCCGAACTCCTGGCGGCGATGCGGGAACTGCTCGGCTGAGCGGGGCGCATGTCACGGTGTGGCGGGCGTCACGGGCGACTCGGTGACCGTCCACGTCGTGAAGTCGTACGTGCGGCGGATGCCGTCGGCGGTGAGCACGAGCCGGTCGGG
>Ga0233425_10010761_pt1 | contig 10971 bp, 10 predicted proteins | sample Watercolumn_Towu_2_FD_181712 | JGI IMG/M metagenome (GOLD analysis project Ga0233425, IMG submission 181712) | Freshwater microbial communities from Lake Towuti, South Sulawesi, Indonesia - Watercolumn_Towuti2014_140_MG | ecosystem: Environmental > Aquatic > Freshwater > Lake | place...
CCGGCGCGCGCATTCCGCTTCGCGAGCTGGCGAGTCTGGGCATCGCCCAGGGCCGGGCATCCATCAACCGCGAGGCCAACAGCCGCTTCCTGGCCCTGAAATTCAACGTGGAAGGCCGGGACATGGGCTCGGTGGTGAAGGACGCCATGACTGTCGTTTCCGGCAAGGTGGAAGCGCCTGACGGCCACTTCTTCGCGTGGGGCGGCGAATTCGAGAATCAGCAACGCGCCATGGCGCGCCTGCAGATCATCGTGCCGGTGGCCGTGCTGATCGTGCTGGGACTGTTGTACGGCGCCCTCAATTCCGGCCGCAGTGCCGCGAGTATCATCCTGGCGGCCCCCTTCGCCATGACCGGCGGTGTGTTCGCTTTGGCTCTGGCGGACATTCCCCTGTCGGTGAGCGCCGCCATCGGCTTCATCGCCTTGCTCGGACAGGTCTCCCTCATGGGGCTGCTGGTGGTCGGGGCGGCCGAACAGCGCCGCCGCAGTGGCGATTCGCTGTTCCCGGCCATGATCGCCGGCGCGGCGGAGCGCCTTCGCCCCGTGCTCATGGCCTCGCTGCTGGCCCTGTTCGGCCTGCTGCCCATGGCGCTGTCCACCGGTGTCGGCAGTGAGACCCAGAAACCTTTTGCGGTGGTGATCGTTGGCGGGATGGTGACGACACTCCTGGTTGCCCTGTTCCTGCTGCCGGTCTTCTACACCTACCTGACGCCCAAGCGGCTGCTGACCCCCGAGGAACAGGACGAACTATGACAGTGAACCGGTTAACCGTTGGCCAATGGTGCTGCAGGTTCCTCGCATGCTTCGCCATCGGATTCCCCTCTGTTCGGGCCGAAACCACTGACTTGCCTGAATCGGTGAATCTGGAGCAGCTGGTGCACATACTCCGGGAGAAAAGCCCGCGGCTCGCGGCCGAAAGCACCCGCATCGACATCGCCCAAGCGGATGTGGTTGCGGCGAAGGCCATGCCCAATCCGTCGATCAGCTACGGCCGCTACGATCACCTTGGAGGCGTCGGGACCACCCTTTTCGATGGCAATCAACAGCAACAAACCCAGGTAGACATCCCCGTGCTCATCGCCGGACAGCGCCCGGCCCGCCGTGAAGCGGCGGAACGCGGCGTGATGGCCGCCGAAGCGCAGGTCGTCAGTACCTATGCAGGACTGTTGAAAGAAACCTGGCAGTTGTTCGTGAAACTGCTGGCCGCGCAGGAAAAGCAGCAAGCGCTGGAGCGGATGGAAGGCGAGCTGGATCGGCTCAAGGACATCGTGGTCGGCCGTGCGGAGTCGGGTGCCGCCAGCCGCTACGAGGTGGTGCGCATGGAAGTCGAAGCGGCGGATCTCCGTGCCCGCACCGAGCAGCTTCGGGCGGAAACGCTCGATCTGTCCGGCCAGATCGGCACCACGCTGAGCCTGTCGGGTTGGAAGCCCAAAGCTGAAGGAAGCTTACAGCCGCTCGGTGTGAATATTGATTTGAGAGCCCTGAAGCAGCAGGCCGAAGCCGTAAATCCCGTCGTGACCGCCGCCCGGCGGCAGGAAGATGCGGCAGAAGCCGGCATCGAAAAGGCCAAGCGGGAGCGCTGGCCGACCCCCGTGATCAGCCTGGGCAATACCTGGACCAATAATCCTTACGGCATGGCGTCTTTCGCCGGCCTTTCGGTGGAAGTGCCCATTTTCGACTTCGGCCAGGGCCCCATCGCCAAGGCCCGGGCGGAGAAGCGCTCGGCCGCGATGGAGCGGCAGGCTCTGCTATCCGCGATTCTGGCCGATCTGGAACGGGCCTCGGCGGTCTTGCTGAAGAACCGCGAGAACCTGGCCCGGTTCGAACGGGATGTCGCCGGTCGCCTGCCGCTGTTGAAGGAAATGGCCGAAGACGCCTATCGATTCAGCAAGGGCAATCTGCTGGAACTGCTGGATGCCACCCGCGCCAGAACGGAACTGGCCTTGCGGCGCCTCGAACTCACCGAGGCGGTGGCGCTGGCCGAGGTCGATACACTGGCTGCTGCGGGAGCACTGGAAGACGCGGTGAATGCCGAAGCCAAAACGGAAAAGATCAAGCCGTGAAGGTTCTTTTCATCCATCAAAACTTTCCGGGCCAATACAGGCATCTTGCGGCGGCCCTGGCCGCTGACTCGGGCAACCAAGTCGTCGCCGTCGGCGATGCCCAGGAGGCTGGAAAACGGGAACGGATACCGGGGGTACACCTACACTGCTATGAGTCCTCCCAAGGGGCGACACCGTCGACTCACGCTTACATCCGAAATCTGGAATCCGGTGTCAGGCGTGGCCAACAGGTATGCCGATTGATCTTGAAACTCCGCGCTGGGGGTTTCGTTCCCGACGTCATTTGTTGCCATCCTGGCTGGGGCGAAGGGCTATATGTAAAGGACGTATACCCAAACGCAAAGGTTCTCGGCTATTTCGAGTTCTTCTACCACGGCACGGGAGCAGACGTCGGTTTTGACCCCGAATTTCCGGAGTCACTGGACGACCAGCTTCGGGTCCGAACAAAAAACACGGTCCAACTGCTCAGTCTGGCTTCTATGGACTGGGGGATATCGCCAACCCGCTGGCAATGGTCTTTGTATCCGCCGGAATACCGGCAAAAAATCAGCGTGATTTTCGACGGTATCGATACGGACGAAATCCGTCCTGCACCCGAAATCTCGGTAGGGCTCGCAGAACGAATTCGACTTACCAGAAATGACGAGGTCATCACTTTCGTGAGCCGAGCACTCGAGCCTTATCGAGGCATTCATACCTTCATCAGGGCGCTCCCCGAACTCTTGCGGAGGCGGCCAAACGCCCGGGTTATCGTCGTTGGGACCGATCAAGTCAGCTACGGAAAATCTCTCGAACAGGGAAGTTATCGTCGCCGTTATTTGGACGAAATCGGGCAAAAGCTGGATTTGAGCCGAGTCCATTTCACCGGCTGGTTACCGCGTCATCGCCTGAACGACGTGCTTCAACTTTCCAGCGTACATGTCTACTTGACGTACCCATTTGTGCTGTCTTGGTCAATGCTGGAAGCGATGAGTACTGACACCCTGGTCATCGGGTCCAGGACGGCACCGGTTCAGGAAATCATCGAAGACGGCCGAAATGGCTTGCTGGTGGACTTTTTTCAACCATTGGAAATCGCCGATGCCGTCGACAGAGTTCTAAGCCATCCAGACCGGATGCAGTGCCTGCGTGATGAGGCCCGCCGCACTATCCAGCAGAACTACGACCTCAAGACGGTTTGCCTGCCGAAGCAACTGAAGTTGCTACGCGCTCTGGCCGACGGCCGGTTTGACGAACTTCCTGCCGACGTTCCCGAGCAGGCAGCAAAGCCCTGAGGTGCCCCTATGTTTCAGTTTCGCTGTTTGGAAGTCGGAGATCCCGCGCCCTGGTTCAGGCAACGTTCGACCAGCAGCGCCAATTACCATTTCGACACGGCAGCCGGACGCTACATCGTCCTATGCTTCTTCGGATCGGCCGCACATCGAAGTGGAGGCGACATGCTCCGCATCATCGAGGAACACCGTCAACTGTTTGATGATGGCCATCTCGCCTTCTTCGGCATCAGTATCGATCCGGAGGACGAAAGGGAAGCGAGAGTGCAGGCATCACTGCCAGGAGTACGCTTTTTCTGGGATTTCGACGGCTTGATCAGCCGCCTCTATGGCGTGCTGCCGGTGGACCAGAGCGAAGCATCGGCCACGTTCCAACGTCTGTGGCTGGTACTCGACCCGATGCTACGGGTGCGTGCCCGATTTCAGGCCAAACCCGATGGCTCAGAGCGTCACGAAGTCGCCGAATATCTGAGAGCCCTTCCTGCCGTCGATGCGTTTCTCGGTTTTCCGATCCAGGCGCCTGTCATCGTGCTGCCCGATGTGTTCGAACCGGACCTCTGCCGTCGCCTTGTCGATCTCTACGAGACCCACGGTGGCGAGGATTCCGGCTTCATGCGGGAAGTCGGCGGCAAAACCACGGGCATCGTGGATTACGGGCATAAGCGGCGCTCCGACTATACGATCGAAGACGAAGACCTGAAGATCCTATTACGCCAGAACGTCGGGCGGAAAGTCGTTCCGGAAATCAGCAAGGCCCATCATTTCCAGGCTACACGAATGGAACGCTACATCGTCGCCTGTTACGACGGAGAAACCGGCGGCCATTTCCGTGCGCATCGAGACAATACGACCAAGGGTACTGCCCACCGCAAATTCGCATTGTCCATCGCCTTGAACGACGACTATTCGGGCGGAGAACTCAGTTTTCCGGAATATGGTTCTCGATCATTCAAAATTCCGATTGGCGGCGCCGTCATCTTTTCCTGCTCTCTTCTCCATGCGGTTTCCCCTGTAACGCAAGGTCGGCGCTACGTCTTTCTCCCGTTCCTCTACGATGACGCTGCGGCCGCACTCAGGGAGGCGAATAACCAATATTTGGATGGGGATGTGGGCGAATACAGGAAAGAACGGTAGCGGTTTCCGTCCGGTTCAGCGAGCGTCCAAGTAATACGGATAGGTCTCCAGTATGGATATTCGAGTGGTTCAGCACGGGTCGCCAGAATACGAGGAAGTCGTGAATTTCCGTGATGAGTGGCTTCGTAAGCCGCTGGGATTGGCATTTTCCGAGGTGGAGCTCGCCGCGGAACTGGATCAGCTTCATTTTGCCGGTTATTTGAACGGAGAACTCGCTGCCTGCGCGGTACTGCAATGGTTGGCGCCGGATATCGCTAAAATGCGGCAAGTCGCTGTCAGGGCAGACCTTCGAGGTCGGGGGTTGGGCTCTATCCTCGTAGAATTCTTTGAAAAGGAAGCCAAACAACGTGGCGCGATCCGGATAGTTCTTCATGCTCGCGTGACCACGCTGCCTTTTTACTTGGGCCGCGGCTATCGCACAACCGGAGCGCCTTTCGAGGAGATTGGCGTTCCTCACCAGAGGATGGAGAAAACAACCTGATCGCTTCCAGAACGTGCTGAATACGAATCTACCTGCCCTGCCATTTCAGCGATCTGGGCTCTCCATTTAACCGGAGTGTAAGCACCACAGCCATCTAGGCAATCCAGATAGCCCGTAATCGGTTGGAGCTAAGGGATTTAGCAAAAATAACTTGAACAAATCAGGCTAAGTATGCCCAGTTCTTGGCATCAATCGGTAATTCCACTCCCCATGAAATTCGTCCCGTTCAATGGCGAGTGCGGCGAGTTCCTGGTCGGAAACTTTGATGCCGGGTGTGTACGCATTTTCATCCAGTTTGGCCTGAATCTGCAAGCCGGTATGCGTCGTGGTTGATCGCTTAGACGACCGTTCCACACGCACGTCGGGATGAACCGTGCCGAGCCTCTTGCCCAGTTCGTCCAGCTCCTTCTTGCCGAGTGCAAGCTGGACTTTCATGGCATCGGTCTGCTACTCCGATTCGGCAAATGATTGATCGAGATGCGCCGCTTCGGCCTGCGCCCGGTTAAAGCTTTCTGCGGTTAGATTTACACTAGGAGTCTGTCGGACTTTGGCGAACGAGGCGCTCGTACGCGAAAAATCGGTGCTTCATCGACATCGAATGGCCCCAGAATTCACGCAGAAACGCCGATATGGACCAAGATGTGTTCATCCCGGCACATTTTTCGGAAAGTCCGACAGACTGCTAGGTTTGCCGTTTTGAACTACCAGGAGCTGCAGCGGTCTGTTGAGTGGGCTGCCGGATCGGTTTCGGAGGGTGACGATGCTGTCGTAGGTTTGGCTGGACTCTTCGTAGGCCAGGGGCGTTACCGTTACCTTGATCTTCCTGGCCAAAGAAGGACCGGCCTGGACGAGGGGCGGCCATAACAGGGCGGCGCAGAGGAGGGGATTCCAGAACGTGAAAGCCAGCCGCCGGGGTCGGCCAACCCTCCGGATCGGACCAGAGGCCTTCCCAAGATTCTGGATTGCGAGCAATTCGGTCTGCATGGCCCCTCCGCCTCGGCGAGCGTCTGATGATGGCCAAGGCATCGCCGGGGCGTTCTTGAAGGCACCGAATCGCCCCTGAAATAGCGAATGCAGCGCTACTCTGGCAATCCGGCTTTCCTGGTTCCAGGACCCGTGATTTTCCGTCCCCACCTTTCAGTGGGTTTGGCTTGTTATTGTTGTTTTTTGGTGGTGCTTTGGAACCGCTCTTATTTACTCTCTTTGTTCACGATTGTCATCTTCTGCCGGGATCTTGGACGGGCAGGGTAGCCAGATAGGAATGTCAGCAACGAAATTGCATGCCGTTTTCCCTCGCTATCCAATCCGCTGCGCAAACCAAGCCGGTGACCGGTTGGTTAAGATTGTCCGTCAACCGACACTATCGTCGCCGTTGGCTCAGACGTTAAATTCAATGGCGAATGGAACTACACCATCGTCCCGTTGCTAGCGTAGTTGTACAGGTTATTTTTGGACAATCCCTAACTCCGGCCACCCACCAACGGTCGTAGCCCGTATGCAGCGAAGCGGAATACGGGAACCCAACCCCGCCGATTACCAAAAACCCCAGACCACCGATTTCATATAACCCGACAAGGCGGGCAGGCAGGGTCTTCGATTCGCCCCGGATTCCGTCCGATTCGCCCCGGATTCCGCTTCGCTTCATCCAGGCTCTGTACTGAGCGTTGGCGCGTTGACCCGAAACCGGCGGTAATGCAGCATGCTCGGGAGCTGGCAATCGACCCCGGATCGTCCCTTCGGTTGGCGGCCCTTGGACATCCGCCCACGATGCCGCTGGCACTGCGCCGCCCCATCCATCAATCCAGGAGATCGTGCCATGACCCCCGATCTGAGAGATGCGCCCGCGCCGCCACCCAGCCGGATCGAAGAGCTGGAGCACACCTGCTTCGTCATCATGCCTTTCGGCCAGAAGGAAGTCGGCGGCAAGGAAATCGATTTCACCGCCATCTACGAAGAGATCTTCGCGCCGGCGATCCGCCAGGCGAAGACGCCGGAAGGCCATGACCTCTGCGCGGCGCGGACCGACATGGATGCCTTCTCCGGCTCCATCAACCAGGACATGTTCGAGTACCTCATGTACAGCCGGCTGGCCTTTGCCGACATCAGCGGGTTCAACCCCAACGTTTTCTACGAGATCGGCGCCCGCCACAGCGTGCAGGAATCGGGCACCGTCCTGTTCCGCCAGACCGGCCACGCCATCCCCTTCGACATCACCACCATCAAGGTCTTCGAATACGAGCACCAGGGCGGGGAGCAGGCCGACCGCTCGCGGGAACGGATTACCCGGGTGCTGACCGAGACCCTGCGGCGAAACCGCCTGGACAGTCCGGTGCGGCTGGCATTGCGGGCGCAGTGGGGCGGGACGCCACGGCCGGCCGATGCCGCCGCCGTATCCTCGCCGATGGCCGCGCCCGAGAACTGCCCGCCGGTCCCGACCGAACAGGTCTGGCGCAAGCAGCAAATGGAGTCCTTCCTCCGCGACGGCGAGGAGGCGATCCGCCTCGGCGACCTCGAGGCGGCCCGTACCAACTACTGGGGCGCACTGCGCTTCGACCCGCTCAACATCGTCGCCCGCATGCGTCTGGGCCTGGTTCTGAAGCGTCAGGGGAAGCTGTTCGAGGCCTTCGAGGAATTCGTCACCGTGACCAAGATCGCCGCTAACTACGGCGAGGCCTGGAAGGAGAAAGGGGTGGTGGAGGGGCTCATCGCACGGCTGGTGCCGGCGGAATCCCGAAAAAAGGCGACATGGCTGCCGGACGGATACGACTCGCTGCAGCGCGCTTCACTGCTCATTCCCGGCGATTTCGATGTGTGGTCATCTCTCGGCGGGGTGCTGAAGAATGTCCGCGGCGACCCGGCCGCCGCCCGCGAAATGTACGCGAAGGCAGCGGAGATTTCCGACGGCCATCCCTACCCGCTCCTCAACTCCCTCAAGCTGGAGGCCAAGAATACCGGCAGGCTGAACCTGGAAGCAGTGCGCGAGCCGTTGCAAAAGGCCGAGAAGATGCGCCTGGCCCAGACCATCGCCACTCCCCCCGTGGACGTTCCCTGGTGCTACTTCGACCTGGCAGAGATCGCCCTATACCAGGAAAACCAAGCCGGATTCCTGCAGTTTCTCGACCAGGGCACCGCCTCCTGCATCGCCAGCTGGCAACCGGAGACCTTCAAGAAATCGCTGCTCGACACCTTCGCCAGCATTCCGAACCAGCCGGAAGGGCTCCAGGAAGGAATCGCGCGTCTGGATCGGGCCATCGCGGCCTATGCCGTCTGAAGCGGCGCCGACCGATCCGGTGCCGCTGATCGTCGCCGATGGCGCGACCTGGCTCCAGCGCCAGGCCGGTGCCATCGTCACCCCGGGACGCATCGTCAAAGCCGGGGAGACCACCACCACCGATATCTATTGCGGCCGGGGCAACAGGCGCTACGGCTATTCCGAGACCTTCGTCGCCAACGGCTCCATCAGCAGCGCCATGATCGCGGTCCACTATGGCTACGACAAGATGATCGCCACCTACGACGCGGCCAATGCCTGCCTCGAGGAGACCTTCTACTACACCGCCGCCGACCCCTTCGAGCAGACGCCGCAGACCTGGACCGGCATCCGCCGTATCTGGCCCAGGCCGCCCGACTGCGCCCGGCTACACCCCACTACGCCTATCTCCTTGGCCTGGCGCTGCACGATGCCGGCAAGCCGGGAAAAGCCCTCGAGGTGCTGCGGAGAGCGCAGCAGCGACATCCCGCCGAGCCCAGCATCCTCGGCGCCCTGATCCGGTACGAAGCCGAAGCGGGCAACCGTCGGTTGGCCGCAGCCTGGGCACGAAAACAGGTCGAACTGACCCCCGCGGACGGCAAGGCGCAGCGCCTGCTGCAGGCGCTGGAGCAGGACGGAAAGAAAGCAAAACGATGAGAAGGTCAGTTCTCCGCCGAGCCCCGTGGATGATGGTCGAGCCCGACAGGGGGACACGGTAACCGGTCGCCGGCGCCGGGTGCGGGCGGCCCAATGCGGGATCGCAAGAGCCCCGGGCGCGCGCCGCTACTCGGCCGGCGGATCGGCAGGGACATTCGCCGGCATCCGGATCAGGATCGTGGCGCCGGTTGTTCCGGTTCCGAAACGAAGGGGCCGACCCATTCCTCCTGCCCGCCCTCCGAATCGGCCAGACTCCGCCGTTCCTCCTTGCGACTCGCCATCCAGGCGCGCAGCACATCGACTTCCGTTAGCGGCACGGTGATTCCGACAGGCGACGCGCCGAAGGGCCGGCGACCGCGGCAGCGGCGAAAATGGCTGTGCGTGGAATTGGAGGAAGCGCTCATGATTGGTGGCAATGCCCGGGTTCTGGATTTCCAAAGGTTGTGAGCGTCACCGAGCGGATCTCGGCCGGAACGTTCGCGGCTACCGGTTTGCAAGGCACAGGCTTGCATACTTTCCCTTGTCGCTTCGGGATAGCGCATCCGGAGACCGTGTTCGAAACGGTGACGCACCCGCGCATTCCCCGTGCCGATGATTAGACCGCGAGAGGGCTCGATCGGTCCAGGTGAATATTCACCGATTTCGAGCTCCCTTACCGGAGCAGGAACGGGACGGGTTCCGGCAAGGTTCCAGCAGGTATGGCCGGGGCGCACGATGCAGCGGTTACATGGAACCCTCCCTCTTTGGGCAATGCCGTTACCAGGAAAGTCGCGAAGCGAACGCCCTGATCTCCCTCTCCCTCTGGGAGAGGGCCGGGGTGAGGGATAGAGCGCTGATGCCGCAACCAGGCCGTCGCAACGAAACGTTGGATCTCGGGGTGATCCCCGATCACCTCGCGTCGGAATGGAATATCTCTGCTGAAGCGCAGCGTGCGCCTGTCACCGGACATCGGCAAATCAATCCAAGAATGAATACCGATGGGTGCCGGCCACGGCGGGTCCCCGAACGTTGCGGTGATCTTGCGGCCGTTTCGTGCAATACCCGGATACTGCCAGTATACTGATCGCCGAGCGCGGCCTTTTTCGGACCGCGCCTGGTTTGAATCACCCTTGTCCGCGAGGTATTCGAGATATATGAAGAACAAGCCGCTACACGAACTTTCCGAAACCGAACTGACGGAATTGATGGAAAATGCCCAGAAGGCGCTTCAGGAACGGCAGGTGAGCAAGCGCAAGGAAGTGCTTTCTGAAATCAAGGTGTTGGCTGCCTCGATCGGCGTCACCCTCGACATCTCCGATACGCTGTCCGGCAAGACGCCATCACGCAAGGGGGCCAAAATCCCCGTCAAATACCGGAATCCGCACAACAAGTCGGAAACCTGGACCGGCCGCGGTGTGAAACCCCGCTGGCTCAGGAATCTGATCGAGCAGGGACGCCGGATCGAGGATTTCGCGGTTTAGCCAGCCACAACGAGACGTCTTTCCTGTTTGGGAGCGGACCGTAATGGTTCGTTCCCTCCGGGAAGCATTTACTCGAGCGGATGATTCCGGCCGATTGGAACGCGAGGCCGGAGTCCATTGAAACCGATTCCCTGCGGCTCCTTACCTGGGGCGGCGACGGACACGGCTTCATGGAACAGTGGGAAACCGCAACCTGATTCGGAACGGAGCCACGTTCGGAGATACCGGGAATGGGCTACGCGCCGCCTTGGATTTTTCGCCCGGTTTTCAGATAGGGTGCCCGACTTCCGTTGCTCCCGGAACCTGCTTCCGATGACCGCCTCCTATCGCTTCTCCCTCCGAGAAAGCTAAAAGCTATAGGGGCGGAAACCGTTGACACCTGGATTCGGCAGCAGCGGAGAACAGAAAACGCTCCAGACCCTCATCCCTTTCCAGGAACCTATCGATGAAACGATGGCTCCAGGTAGAAGGGCAATGCCGTTAAGTTAAGGTTCTTTCGTGGTAGAATTGCGCTGTATTCGTTTGAAAAGACAGGAGAAATCATGAAACCCACCTCGCAGGCTTTATGCCAGCCTCTTAGCCCATCTTGCTGATCTCATTCATTCCGCCGACTTCATCGCGGCGCACCGCCCAAGCGGACACCGACTTCACCCGGC